>Ga0265292_1000033_pt1 | contig 361958 bp, 371 predicted proteins | sample Munlanlewell296A_FD_189080 | JGI IMG/M metagenome (GOLD analysis project Ga0265292, IMG submission 189080) | Leachate microbial communities from a municipal landfill in Southern Ontario, Canada - Leachate well 296A | ecosystem: Engineered > Solid waste > Landfill > Unclassified | place... | reverse complement strand
ATTTAATCTTAACAGGTTCTACTACTGCAGGTTCTACTACTATCGGTACACTCAATGTCGAAGGAAACACTACACTCGGTGATGCTGGCACGGATACGATAACTCTTCATGGAGTCACAACTTTAGATAATACATTCACCGTCTCTGGCGCTAATCTAACTTCTCTTGGTGGTAATTTCACTGTGACCGGAACTGCTTGGACAGCGACTCCAACTATCTCTGGATTGATAACAGCTACTTCTGGATTAACTTCAACTGGAACTTTAACTTCAAATGGAACATTAACTGCTAATGGAATTGTGACTCTTGGTGATAACGGAGACAATGTCACCATTGATTCTAATGTTTGGGATATTACCGGAGCCGGAGTAGCAAGTGGTCTAACTGGACTTGCTTCGACCGGAACAATTGCTTTCTCTGGGGCTGGAACATTCTCAATTGATTCATCAGCTTTTGATGTTTCCACAGCTGGAGCTTTGAGTGGAATCACAACAATTGCTACTTCAAGTACAATTAATAGTCAAACAATTTCGGCAACAGCCAACTTCACAGGAAGTTTAACTGTTGCTGGGGCTCTTGCTGCCGATGGAGGAATCACATTTAATGCATCTACTGATACAGTTGGAGCACACACATTAAGTGGAACATTAGACGCTAATACAAATATCATCACAAACATTGGCAATGCCGAGACTGATTTCATTGCAACAACCGGAGCCTTGAATCTGGCAGGCGCCTTAACCATAGCCGCCAATGCTAATGTGGTCATGACTTCCGGGACTGGAACATTTGCTCAGACATATACTGGGACAACAACAACAGCCAATACAATTACAGCTAACTCTTTGACAACGGGGACAGGACTTGATGTTAATACCACTAATACGGCTACAACTAATACGGCATTAAGTGCGATATCTTTTGATATCATTAATGCTCAATCAACATTAGCCAACACGGCCGGTATTACAGGACTGGCAGTTAACTTCACAAACAATCCTACCATTGCCGGCAACACAGGATATGCTGTTAGAATCCAAAATCAATTAACGGCTAACATAACTGACAATGCAGTCGCGGCTCTTTTGCTTCTAGACAATGCTGATACTGTAGCTGGTGGGACAACAATAGTTACTGATGCCATCAAGATTACTAATTCCGGTGGAGCCAACTTTACTAATTTCCTTGAAACTCCAACAATAGATATTTCTGCGGCTGGAGCACTCTCTGGAATCACGACTCTCAATATGAGTGGTCAATTAACCTCAACATTAGCAATTGGTACAGCTCCATTTGCAGTTACCTCAACAACTGTTAATACAAACTTAAATGCTGACCTGTTAGATGGTCAACATGGAGCTTACTATGCAGCAGCGTTAAGTGGGACAATAAATGAAATCGCTTATTTTAATTCCGCAACTTCTATTTCTTCTTTAGCTGTTGCTACCTATCCATCATTAACTGAATTATCTTATGTCAAAGGGGTAACTTCTGCAATTCAAACACAATTAGGAGGTAAACAAGCCACGATAAGTTTCGGCACGGGAGTTTTAACTGCTCTTGGTGTAAATGTCGGCACAGCAGGTTCACCTTTAGTAAATGGAGGTGTGCTTGGAACTCCATCATCGGGAACAGTTACTAACTTAACAGGTACGGCTTCAATAAATATCAATGGAACTGTCGGGGCAACTACTGCGACGACAGGCAAGTTCACAACTTTAGAACCAACTGGACTTACTACTGGATATGTTCCTTACAAATCTGCAACTGTATTGGCTAACTCTCCTATTTACACTGATGGAACGAACGTCGGCATCGGGACGGTAGTCCCAAGTGGAATACTTTCTGTTACTCCTACTCAATACAGCACAGGCACAGCATCACAAGCACTTACCACAGTCACAGGTGTAGGCACGACATTTACCAGTGCTATGGTAGGTTCACAATTTGTTTTTGCGAATGGAACAAGTGCTGGAACAATTACTGCTTTTGGTTCAATAACAAGTCTTACAGTTTCCACTTCCCAAACTGTCACTTCACAAGCTTACAACATTGCCTACACCGGATTGCAGGTAACAACAACTGGCAACGTCGGCATCGGGACGACGGGGCCCAATACACCATTGCAACTTTTGAAAGATATGAATTGTAACGGAAATTCACTTGAAGAGGCTTGTATGGGTATATCAGTATTATCTGCAGCTAATCAAACTAAATTGGCATTAGGTGCTTCAAGTGCGGGTAATTTCTCTTATGTTCAATCAATGCAAGATCAGACCAGCTGGACTAATCGTGCCTTGGTTCTACAACCAAGAGGCGGCAACGTCGGCATCGGGACGACGGGGCCGTTAAGTAAGTTATACGCGATTGCTGATGATGAAGCCGCTGGCATCCAGATTCTTCATTCAAATTTGACACAAGGAGTAAATATTGGCTGGAGCGGTATCAGAAAAATTGGCTCTGGCACAAATATTGATATGCAGATTGATGCCAAGGGTACGGGAAACTTATGGTTACAAACAAATTCAACCGGCAACGTCGGCATCGGGACGACAAATCCGGGGGGAAAGTTGGATGTCGGTGGGGCATATGCAGATGCGAACATCAAATTCACGGCGGGAATATTAGGGGCAAAGGGTAGTTTTCTTGGTATACCTACTTATCAATTAAATATTGAAGACTCAACTGCTATGGCCGCTGGCGTTGGTGGTGCGATTGTATTTAGTGGGAAATTTACCGGGACCGGTAGCTATGCGGCATTAGGTTCTATCCAGGGCGTAAAGTCAAATGCTACGGATGGCAATTATGCTGGCGAATTACAATTTTATACCAGAGTGCACGGTGGTAGTAACACACAGAAAATGGTCATAGATTCAACCGGCAACGTCGGCATCGGGACGACGAATCCGACAAGTTTAATGAGTTTTGGTAAAGTTTTGGAAATTTCTGGAGGAACGGGAAATTCAGCTTTAGCTTTGTCAGGCAATAGTCTTGCTGGGCAAGGGACTATTGGATACAACAACAGCATTTTATATATCGACGCTGTAGGAGCGGCTACGGGAGCAAATAATACAATTAGGTTCAGCACTACGGATGTAAATAGTAGCACCACAAGATTACCAAGAATGACAATATTAAGTAGCGGCAACGTCGGCATCGGGACGACGGGACCGGGGCAGAAACTTTCAGTTGTTTCAACTGATTTTACTGGTTTTGGAATATCGGCAAGTACTGGAATAAATGGAATTAGTCAGGCATTGAGTAATACTTCTGGTAATCTCTATTTGGCAATTGATAGTAGTACAGGTGGGAATCTAGGTATTGGTAATTATACTAGGGCTATTTGGTCTAGTGGTGCATATCCATTCGCTATCGCTGTTAATGGAGCTGAGCGGATGAGAATAGACAGTAGCGGCAACGTCGGCATCGGGACGACGGGGCCAAATACAAAACTGCATGTTGTTGGAACGGAAAGCGATACAGTAGGCCCGGCAACTTCCATGATAGGCATCGGCTCTTATGGAGACGGGGCAAATCCTCTTTGGGGTCTTAGAATAGATTCAACTTTAGGAGAAGATTTGTATTTAGATAGAAGGTCTGGTGCGGTTAATTACAATGTAATGACTTGGGAAAGAAGCACTGGCAACGTCGGCATCGGGACAGTAGCACCGAGTGGAATACTTTCTGTTACTCCTACTCAATATAGCACAGGCACAGCATCACAAGCACTTACCACAGTCACAGGTGTAGGCACGACATTTACCAGTGCTATGGTAGGTTCACAATTTGTTTTCGCTAACGGAACAACGGCCGGAACAATTACCGCATTTGGTTCAATCACCAGTCTGACCGTTTCCACTTCTCAAACTGTTACATCTCAAGCTTACAATATTGCCTACACCGGACTACAGGTAGCAACAACTGGCAACGTCGGCATCGGGATAACGAACCCAAATCAAACTTTGGACGTAAATGGAACAATACAAGCCAGATCAGCTGTTGTAAATCTTAGTAATTATTTAACTGCGAGCGCTACTTCAGCTATGATTAATTTCTTCACTGATGCTCAAGGTATGTATAAAAATTGGAACATAGCGACAAATGGAACAGTAGCTGGTGCATTTACTATTACTCCATCTTCGGGTGTTGGTGGTAATGTATTTACAACTCCATTTGTAACAATTTTACAAGCAGGCAACGTCGGCATCGGGACGACGGCGCCAGGAATGAAATTAGAAATTGGAGCTGTTCCAAATGGTATTGCTACATCTGGTTCAACCGCAATTGGTGGATTACGTTTACATGCGGCAGCTCCAGATTACAATACGGTGCTGGATATGGGTGTTTCAGCTAGTGGCCAGGACGGATGGATTCAAGCTACAGACGCTGGCACTTTAAGTACTGGAAACAAATTGCTGTTAAATCCAAACGGCGGCAACGTCGGCATCGGGACGGTGGGGCCATATACTAAATTAACTCTTGATGGTCCACAAGCAACAATATATGGTATTAGTTTGGGTAATCAGGGTGGTGTTGGATGGCCATCAGTTTCGAGATACATAGGTATTGGTAATACAGATGGAAATATTGGTCTCAATTCAGGATTTTCTGGTATTGAATTTGGGGGTCCATTAAGTGCAAGTGAGGGATATTTAGCTTTTCATACTCACGATAATGGTGTTGAATCTGGGGAAAGAATGAGAATAAATAAGAGCGGCAACGTCGGCATCGGGACGACGGGGCCGAATTACAAACTTCATGTTAAAGGTGTTACTCCATTAATATTTGTTGAACCAACAGTTGGTACTGATTATGCGGGGTATAGACTTACAAATTCAGGTAACGATAGTTTCTTGATTGGAGACGCTAGTGTGGGTGGAACAGTGTTTTCTGGCTCTTTAGCGTACTCAACTTTACTTGGAAGTTTCAGTAATACTCCTTTGCAATTTGCAACTAACACGACTGTCAAAATGACAATTTTAAGTGGCGGCAACGTCGGCATCGGGGAAACGAGTCCAGGTGCTTTGTTGCATTTGGCAAAGAGTGGGGGAGACGTTGATCTGAAATTTACTGATGTGGGCATAGGGGCAATGATCTTAGGCACGAAAGATGGTTCTGGAAATTTTGAAATCGCTTCCGGCAACACATTAGGGACTAATACAAGGTTTTTGGTTCAAATGACATCCGGCAACGTCGGCATCGGGACGACGAATCCGGTTGAATTATTATCTTTGGGAACAACAGGAACCACTGCAGGAGTATTATCTCTTGCGGGAGTAACTACTGGTAAGGTGATTATAGCAGTAGCCGCAGCCGCTGGAAGCTGGACAATGACTTTGCCAACCACAATCGGAACAGCTGGTTATCAACTTACTACTGCTGCAAGTGATGGCGTAACTTCATGGGCAGCTGCTGGAAGTTCGCGTCAATTAAAAGATATTCTTGGAACAGTAACTGACCCGAGTGAAGCATTAACTCAAATTCTTCAAACACCAATATATCGCTTCCATTATAAAACAGGAATGGGTACAGGAGATAGTAAAACTGAATATGTGGGTGTTATGGCCGATGAATCTCCATGGGCAATGCATTATGGTGGCACAATAATTAACCCCGTGAATACTCTCGGATATATGGTTCTGGGAATACAAGCGACAAATAAAAAAATAGAAGAAATGAATTTGAAAGTTGAAGATTTATCTTCTCTTGATACAACTTCGGCAACATCGTTGGGGAGTTTGATAAAAAATTTCTTGGCGGATATTGGGAACGGTCTAGAGAAAATTTTTGTCAGAGAAGTGAATACAGACACCTTGTGTGTTTCGGACGCTACGGGGGCTAAAACCTGCATAAATAAGGCTCAACTGGACGATTTGCTAGCTTCCACAGGAGGAAGCAGTGGCTCTTCCTCTCCCTTGGGGGGAGGTGCAGGAGGGGGTGAACCAACCTGCTCTGATGGAATTATGAACCAAGATGAGACGGGGATAGATACCGGAGGTGTCTGTGAAGTTCCTCCAACTGAACCCATTTGTACAGACACACAAACTCTAGTGGACGGTGTTTGTACAGACATGGTCCAAGTGCTAGAAGCTCCAACGTGTACGGACACGCAAACTCTGGTGAACGGTGTTTGCACTGACCCAGCACCTGTCGTTGAGCCGATAGCAGAGCCTGCTCCAGAACCTGCACCTGCATCATAAAAATTCCCCTCTTGAGGGGTGGGTTTTGTAATCAAAAGACGGGGTGGAGAATTAATTAATTAATTCCTCCCCCCTCTCCTTACCAAGGAGAGGGGTAAGGGGAGAGGTGAATTAATTAAGAACCTCTCCTCAGTTCTCCCCTTGGTAAGGGGAGGAGGGAAACAAGATTAAGAACCTCTCCTCAGTCCTCTCCTTGGTAAGGAGAGGAAGGAAACAAGATTAAGAACCTCTCCTCGGTCCTCTCCTTGGTAAGGAGAGGAGGGAAACAAGATTAAGAACCTCTCCTCGGTCCTCTCCTTGGTAAGGAGAGGAGGGAAACAAGATTAAGAACCTCTCCTCGGTCCTCTCCTTGGTAAGGAGAGGAGGGGAACAACTCCTTGACTTTTATTTAAGAATAGTATAGGCTTAAATCTAGATTGAATAGATTGAGTTATGGCAAATCAATCACTATATTAGGGTGTTTTATCAACATTGCACGTGTTAAAACAATATTGCCAGCAATTATAAATAAAAAATAATACCAGAGTTTGGTCACTCTAGTGTTTTTTCGTTTTCAATTCAATTTTTCTTATGAAAAAAACTGCTACACGTGAGAAGAAGTATTTTGCTCGTTATAAGAAGCCGTTAGTTCCGTTTCCTAATTTAATAGAGAATCAACTAGTTTCATTTAACTGGTTGGTAGAGAAAGGACTTGCAGAAGTCTTTAAAGAATTTTCTCCTATCAATGATTATTCAGAAAAGAAATTTCAATTGGACTTTACTTCATTTTCCCTTGGAGAACCAAAATTTGATGAAGAATATACAAAGATAAATAAATTATCTTATGAAGGAGGTCTTAAGGCTCGTGTCAAACTTTTGAATAAAAGTATTGGGACTTCTAAAGAGCAGGAAATTTTCATGGCTGATGTTCCTTTAATGACCAAACACGGAACATTTATCATAAATGGTGTTGAACGTGTTATTGTTCCACAATTGACAAGAAGTTTCGGAGTATTTTTTACAGAACAAGAATTAAAAACAAAAAGATATTTTGGAGCAAAAATTATTCCAGCTCGTGGAGTTTGGATAGAAATTGAATCAGATACAGATGGAGCTATATATGTACGTGTAGATAAAAAACGCAAGTTCTCCATCGCATCACTCTTGCGAGTGCTCGGGATTGAAAAAGATGAAGAAATTATTAAGGCGTTTGGCGATGGTGAAGAAGTTCTAAAAGCAATCAAAATTTCCCTTGAAAAAGACCCTGCTAAGACAACTTCTGATTCATTTATAGAGATATATAAACGTCTTCGTGATGGTGACTTGGCAACAGCTGAAAATGCTCGCGAGTTTATTAAAGTATTACTTTCTAATGAGAGATATGACCTTTCACCAGTAGGGCGATTTCGTTTTAATAAACGTTTTGAAAAGAATATGGATAATAAAGAAATGGAACGACGCACTATTTCAGCGGATGATATCATCAGCATCGTAAATAATATAGTTTTATTAAACAATACTTTACACGCAAAGGCAGATGATATTGACCATTTGGGGCAACGTCGGGTTCGTTATGTAGGTGAAATGATACAACAGAAATTTCGTACAGGAATGGCCCAAATTAAAAGAAATGTACAAGACCGTATGTCTACTATTGATGTAGGGACGACAATGCCCATACAGGTTATAAATCAACGTCCACTTCAAGCTCGCATAAAAGAATTTTTCACTGCCAACCAACTATCGCAATTTATGAACCAAGAAAATGTTATGGCAGAACTTGAACATTTACGCCGTCTCTCAGCTCTTGGTCCGGGAGGACTTACTCGTGAAAGGGCAGGTCTTGAGGTTCGTGACGTTCACACATCTCACTACGGGAGAGTTTGTCCAATCCATACACCAGAAGGTCCAAATATCGGTTTAATTCTCAACCTTTCTACTTATGCTAAAGTTAACGAATTTGGAATTATAGAAACCCCTTATGTAAAAGTTAAAAACGGTAAAATTACCAGTGAAGTTGTCTATTTAAATGCGCTTGAAGAAGAGAATTATAACATTGCTCATGCTGGTATTGATTATGATGAGAAGGGAAATATACAAGATGACAAAGTTGAAGCTCGTATTAAAACAAAACCCGGGATGATTTCAAAAAATGAAATTGATTTTATTGATGTGGCTACCAATCAAGCTTTCTCTATTGCTACTTCAATGATTCCTTTCCTAGAACACGATGATGCTCACAGAACACTCATGGGTTCTAATATGCAAAAACAGGCACTCCCTTGTATTATTCCAGAAATACCCCTTGTCGCTACTGGTATGGAAGAACTCGCAAGCCGTGACTCTGGACGTTTAGTAATATCAGAAATCTCTGGTGTTGTATCATATGTTGATGCTAAAAAGATAAAAATTAAGGACGATAAAGATAAAGACCATACATATATATTAATTAATTTTTCTCGTACGAATAATTTCTCAATGTTTCATCAACGCCCAAGTGTGTCTGTTGGAGATAAAATTAAGAAAGGAGATATTTTGGCAGATACTAGTACTACAGACCATGGTCAAATTGCTCTAGGACAAAATGTGCTTGTGGGATTTATGTCATGGGGTGGAGCTAACTACGAGGACGCTATAATTCTCTCGGAAAAGCTAGTAAAACAAAGTAAATTTACTAGTATTTATGTTACCGAATTTATTTGTAATGTTCGTGATACAAAACTGGGTCCCGAGATAACTACTCGTGATATTCCTAATGTGGGTGAAAATAAATTAAAAGACCTTGATGAAGATGGGATAATAGTCGTTGGAGCTGAAATAAAAGAAAATGATATTTTGGTTGGTAAAATTACTCCAAAAGGCGAAACAGAACTTACCCCTGAAGAAAGATTACTCAGGTCTATATTTACAGAAAAAGCGCGTGATGTGAAAGATACTTCACTACGACTTGAGCATGGTAAAAAGGGTAGAGTTATTGGTGTAAAAATATTCTCACGTGACCTGGGGCATAACTTGGAATCCGGAATAATAAAAAGAATAATTGTAGAAATTGCACAAATCAGAAATATTTCTGTTGGTGATAAATTAGCAGGACGTCACGGCAACAAAGGAGTTATCTCTGTTATTTTACCTGAAGAAGAAATGCCATTTATGGCAGATGGTACACCAATAGATATTATTCTTACTCCACTTGGTGTGCCTTCCCGTATGAACTTGGGTCAGATTCTTGAAATGCATTTGGGTTATGCTGCTCATACACTAGGATATCAAGCGATTGTTCCTCCGTTTTCATCAGCTACTGTTCCTGAAATAAAAGCAGAACTTGTAAAAGCAGGACTTCCTGAAAATGGTAAAGTTACATTATATGATGGCCGTACCGGAGATGCTTTTGACCAAGATATAGCTATTGGTTACATGTATCTTTTGAAACTTCACCATATGGTTGAAGATAAATTACACATGCGTTCAATAGGTCCATATTCATTAATTACTCAACAACCTCTCGGTGGCAAAGCTCAAGGAGGAGGACAACGTTTTGGAGAAATGGAGGTTTGGGCGCTTGAAGGTCATGGGGCAGCTTACACACTTCGTGAAATGTTAACAATTAAGTCTGATGATATCATTGGTCGTTCACAGACATTTGACGCTATTATTAAGGGTCATCCAATCGGTGAACCCAATGTCCCTGCTTCATTTAATGTACTGCTAAACTATTTGAGAGGTCTTGCCTTGGATGTTGAACTTAAAAAGTTAGGGAACGATTAATAGCTAAAAATATCTAATATATGAAAACAATTGATACAACAAACTTTGACGCCATAACACTGAAACTTGCTTCACCTGAAATCATCAAGGAGTGGTCTTACGGAGAAGTTACAAAACCAGAAACGATTAACTATCGAACAGGACGCTCTGAACGTAGTGGGCTATTTGATGAGAGAATCTTTGGTCCTGAAAAAGATTATGAATGTTATTGTGGTAAGTATAGACGAATAAGATATAAAGATATTGTTTGTGAAAAATGTGGAGTTGAAGTTACTCGTTCTATTGTTCGTCGTGAACGGATGGGCCATATTGAGCTTTCTTCGCCAGTTGCTCATATTTGGTTTTTGCGCGGAGTGCCATCTCGCATGTCTGTACTTCTAAGCATTCCAGTAAGTGACCTAGAGAAAGTAATATATTTTGCTGGTTACATAATCACAAATGTTTATGCTGAAGAAAAAGAATCGATAATTAAAAATCTTGAAAGTGAATTTAAGGCGAAACTAAAAAGTACAAATAGTGAAGAAGAAAAAGAAAAATTAAAAGAACTTCTCTCAAATACAAAAAGAGAAATAAATGAGATAGTTCCCGGCAAGGTTTTAAATGAGATAGCATATCATCATTTTGGTCTTAAATATGGAAGTTGTTTTGAAGCAAGTATCGGAGCAGAAGCAATATTTACACTATTTAAGAATATGGATTTAGGAAAGCTAAAAATAGAAACCGAAAAAATGCTTCCTAAAGCTTCAAGTATAGACCGTGAAAAACTTGAAAAAAGATTATCGCTTATTCGGTCAATGTTACATTCTGGTATTCGTCCAGAGTGGATGTTTTTAACTGTTATACCTGTTATACCACCAGCTTTACGTCCGATGGTGGCTCTTGATGGTGGGCGTCATGCAACTAGTGACTTGAATGACCTTTATCGTCGAGTTATAAATCGTAATAATCGTTTAAAAAAGTTGAAAGAAATAGGTGCACCTGACGTAATATTGCGTAATGAAAAACGTATTTTGCAGGAGGCGGTAGATGCTCTTATTGATAATTCTATAGCTAAACAAAATGATTCACAGGCAATATCACAGTCCCAAAAGCGCGCTTTAAAATCTCTATCAGACAATTTAAAATCAAAACAAGGATTATTCCGCCAAAATTTACTTGGTAAGCGTGTGGATTATTCTGGTCGTTCGGTTATTGTGGTTGGACCAGGTCTTAAATTAAATCAATGTGGTTTACCAAAACATATGGCGCTTGAACTTTTTAAACCATTTGTAATTTCAAAAATTCTAGAGACAGAACTTGCTTTCAATATTCGTGGAGCAAATCGTCTTATAGAAGAAGGGATTCCTGAAGTTTGGGCAATACTTGAAGAAGTAACTCAAGGCAAATATGTTCTTCTAAACCGCGCGCCAACTCTTCACCGACTTGGCATCCAAGCTTTCAATCCTATTCTTATTGAAGGTAATGCCATCCAAGTTCACCCACTTGTTTGTGCTGGTTTCAATGCCGACTTTGATGGAGACCAGATGGCAGTGTATGTCCCGCTTGGAGAGATGGCTCAAATGGAATCTAAAGAATTTATGGCTTCAAATAAAAACTTACTCAAACCACAAGATGGATCTCCTATTATTATGCCTAAGATGGATATAATACTTGGTTGTTACTGGATGACAAAATCAGTTGATGGTGAACGCGGTGAAGGTATGTATTTTGTAAGTCCAAATCAAGCGATAACTGCTTTTGATTTAGGAATTATTACATTTCGAGCAAAGATTAAAGTTCTCGGTGGGGAAAAAGTTAGATACAGTAATTTTGGTGGAAAGATATTTGAAACAACAGTTGGAAGATTATTTTTTAATAGTATCTTTCCGGATGATTTTCCTTACATGAATGAAGAAATTACAATAAAGAGAATGTCTCTTCTTGTAGATGAGCTTATTGTTCACTGTGGAATCGATGAAACACCTCGTGTTTTGGATAAGATTAAAGATTTTGGTTATCAATATGCAACTTATTCTGGAGTTACTTGGGGAATAGACAATGTTACAGTACCCGTTGGTAAAGCTGCTATCGTTAAAAAATTCCGTAAGGAAGAGGAATTAGTTCGTGAACAATACAGTGATGGTCTTTTATCGGAAGATGAACAATACCAGAAAGTTATTGAAATATGGGAACATGCTAAAAAAGAAATTGAAAAAATAATTCCAAGCACTCTTGATTTTAAAAGTTCTACCTATGACCTTATTACTTCAGGTGCTCGAGGGAATATGGGAAGTTTAGTTCAGATGTGTGGAATGAAAGGTTTGATTGTAAATACTTCAGGAGAAACACTCGACTTTCCAATTATTCCATCATATATTGAAGGATTATCTCCACTTGAATATTTTATTACTACACACGGGTCCAGAAAAGGTGCTGCAGATACTGCTCTAAACACGGCAAAAGCGGGTTATCTAACACGTCGTTTAGTAGATGTGGCTCAAGATGTGGTAATTACAGAGGAAGATTGCGGAACAAAAAATGGTAAAAAAATAGTAGAAATTGATGGTGTATTTGCTAAATATATTCATGGACGAATTTTACTTTCTGATATTAAAGATAGTGAAGGTAAAACTTTATTTAAAAAAGGTGCATTGATAACAAAAGAAGATGCTAGATTTTTGGAAAAAGCGGGAATAAAAGAAGCCCATGTTAGAACCCCACTTTCTTGTGAGACAGTTCACGGAATTTGTCGAAATTGTTACGGGCTTGATCTTGGGCGAAATTGTATGATTGAACTTGGTCAAGCTGTTGGAATTATTGCCGCCCAAGCAATTGGAGAACCGGGAACTCAGCTTACGCTTCGTACCTTCCATGCTGGAGGAGTTGCCACAGTTGATATTACGACAGGTCTTCCACGTGTTGAAGAAATTTTTGAAAGACGTACCCCCAAAAATCCAGCCATTATTTCCGTTTCTGATGGAGAAGTTGTTGATGTTATAGATAACGGAAAAGAAAAATTAATCAAAGTACTTTCAGACCTGTCTGCCGACAAGGCAGGTTTGAAAGCTGATAATAAAGCGGGTGGCTCGCTTCGCCGAAGCTCCAGCGAGGCGAGAAAAAATGGTAATGAAGTTGAATATACAATTCCTCCTCGCCGTCAAATCTTAGTTAAAATTGGTGCTAAGATTAAAAAAGGTGATTTAATTACAGATGGTTCTGCCGATATTAATGAAATTGTAAAATATGGTGGTAAAGAAGTGGCAGAGGAATATATTGTAGATGAGATAAACAAAGTTTACGACTTACAAAGTGCTTCAATTTCAAGAAAACACATAGAAATAATTATTCGCCAAATGTTTTCACGTAAAAGAATTAAAGATGCTGGAGATACTACTTTCTCACCGGGAGAAATTGTTGAAAATATTGAATTAATTGAAGAAAACAACCGCGTAGAAAAAGAAGGTAACGGTAAAAAAGCAGAAGCGGGAACTATAGTTTTGGGTATTACTGAGGTCTCTCTAACAACAAAAAGTTGGTTATCTGCCGCATCTTTTCAAAACACAAACAGAGTCTTAATCAATAATGCAATTCGTGGTGGGATTGACAATCTAAGGGGTCTTAAGGAAAATGTTATTATCGGTAATCTTATCCCAGCTGGAACTGGTTTTGGAGTAAAGCGTCCAAGTAAAGTAGTAGAAGAAAAAGATGAATCAGGTCAATAGGTTGTGATAATAAGTTTATGCAAACAAAATCAAATAAAATAGGCTTAAAATGAAAATGCAACGCGTAGACACGAAAGACTACGAGCTGCACTTCCTTATGAATACTGCTATTATATCATAATCATAAAACATATGTCAAGCGAAAAAAAAGTAATAAAAAGTATAAAAATTAATCCTGGTGCAATAAAGCACGTGCAAGAATATATTGCAGGTAAAATAAAAATACGTGGTTTTGAAGATGAAACATTGCACGAACGCCTGATTCTTTTAATGGAAGAAGTGGGTGAATTAGCTAAGGCCTGTCGCAAAATAAGCGGAATGAATAATGATCCAAAAAGAAAGAATAAATTTCTGGTTGGCGAAGAGGTGGCTGACGTAGTGAATTTAATTTTTGCTGTTGGTGTTAAACTTAACTTGGATATAGAGAAAGAATTTATTAAAAAAGAAAAGCAAATAGATAAAAGAATCTATCGAAGAAGCAAATAATATATTCGATTATATGAATTCATCTGTTGAGAAAATTAAAGAGAGACTTTCTATCGTTGATGTCATTTCTTCATATATGAAAGTGGAAAAGGCAGGTAAAAACTATAAGGCTAAATGCCCATTTCATAATGAGAAAACTCCATCGTTTTTTATTTCTCCTGAAAGAGGAAGTTATTATTGTTTTGGTTGTAATGCCAAGGGTGATATTTTCTCTTTTGTGGAACATTTTGAAGGAACAGATTTTCTAGGTGCTCTGAAAATTCTTGCCGAACGAGCTGGGATTGAACTTTCTTCATATAGAAGTAAGGAAACAGATAAAAAAGATATTTATTATGAAATTATGGAAGAAGCTGTTTCTTTCTTTGAAAAAACTTTTGCTAGTAATGTGGAAGCCAGAAGTTATCTATTAAGTAGAGGTTTAACAGATCAATCCATTCAATCTTTTAGGATTGGTTATGCCCCGGAATCTTGGAATTCTGTATTGGACCATCTTATAAATAAAGGATTTAAAAAAGAAGATATTGAGATTGTTGGTTTAATAAAGCAAACCGAAAAAGGCGCTTATGACAGATTTCGTGGGCGCATAATGTTCCCGATTAATGATTCAAGCGGAAGAGTTATTGCTTTCTCGGGGAGAATATTCTCCGCTCAAGGCGGACAGGAAAAAGATTTTGAAGAAGCCCGCCCGACCGAGTCATTCGGGCAGGCAAAGTATTTAAATAGCCCCGATACTCCGTTATTTAATAAATCAAATATACTTTTTGGCCTAGATAAAGCGAAAAATTCTATCCGAAGTCGGGATTATAGTATTATTGTTGAAGGTCAGATGGATTTAATATTATCTCACCAATCTGGATTTACAAACACCGTCGCCGTTTCAGGTACGGCTTTTACAGATTCAACAATTGATAGTGAATCAAAAATAAATAATCTTGGATTAGTTAAACGTCTTTCTTCAAATATTATTTTTGCATACGATGGTGATTCGGCGGGGATAAGAGCCACTAATCGTTCAGCAATCATTGCATTTTCTTTAGATATGCAAGTTAAGATTGCTGTATTACCTCTGGGCAAAGACCCCGCAGATATAATTTTTGAAGACCATAACAAGTGGAAAGATATAGTCAAAAATTCAGTCAACATAATTAGTTTTCACTTGGACAGAATTTGTAAGAGTTCTAATGATATACGGATTAGAGGTAAACAGATTAGAGAAATAATCTTTCCTTTTATGGTAATGATAAATAGTTCTATTGAAAAATCTGCTTATATAAATGAAATCCACTCTAGAACAGGAATTTCTGAAAATGCTATAATCGAGGATTATAAAAACTATGAAAAAACACAAAGTATTAATAATAATTTAATTAAAGATAAGCAAAGTGAAGTAAAAAATATTAATTTTCACCGCGATAGTTTAGAAAAAAGGCTATTTGGTATAATTTTTTGGAAAGGGGAAAATGAGGAACAATTAACTGCAATAAATAATTTACGAGCTTCATTTGAAAAAGATATTGGACCTGAAAACTTTAAAAAAATGCTTGATTTTTATGAGCCATTTTCTGACTCCCTATCTTTTGAGGCGGAAATGTGGTATGGTGACAAGATTGATGTGCTTATTTTAGATATGGAAGAAATTATTCTCAACTTAGAAGAAGAAATTTTTCAAGAAAAAGCTATTTCATTGCTTTCAAAAATAAACGAGCAAGAAAAAAACAACGATAATAAAGAAAATCTTAAATCTGACCTTATGGATTATCAGAAAATAGTCGAGAAAATAGCAGATATTAAAAGTCGTAGGTCAAAATAATTTTTATGACGAAAAAAATAAATAAAAAAATGAAAACCAACAAAAAAATTACTAAGAAAAAAGTAGTCGCCTCATCGGCGACCCGCCGAAAAGGCGGGAAAAAAGTCAAAAAAGTTACTAAAAAACATTCTAAAATAGTCAAAAAAGTCGCCTCGAAGGCGGCAGGTCGAAGAGGCGGGAAAGTTAATAAAAAAACTAAAATTAAAAAGAAAAAGAGTAACTTAGTTAAATCAACATCTAAACAATCATCCATAGAGAAAAAACTAATTGAACTAGAAGAAAAATCTAATAGTATCATAGAGAAAGGTAAAAAAAGAGGGTTTATAACTTATGATGAAATAATAAAAATATTCCCTGATATTGAAAACAATATTATTTTTCTAGATGAGCTTTATGAAAAGTTATCCGTCTCTGGTGTTGATGTACTTGAGGGAGGGAATTTACTTGATGTAAATAGTGATACCGAAAAACTCGCCCTCAAATATAGCAAAGATGCGCAGACATATGATTCAATTCAGATGTATTTGAAAGAGATTGGACAATATCCACTTATTCCGGCTAGTGAAGAGAAAAATCTTGCTTATCGTATTGAAAAAGGTGATATGGAAGCCAAAAATTTACTCGCTCGGGCAAACCTTCGCCTAGTTGTATCTATTGCTAAAAAATATGTTGGGCGTAGTTCTGATTTGACACTGCTTGATTTAATTCAAGAAGGAAATCTTGGTTTATTTAAAGCAGTAGAAAAATTTGACTGGACTAAAGGTTATAAATTTTCAACTTATGCAACATGGTGGATACGCCAATCAATTACACGTGCGCTTGCGGACCAGTCTCGCACAATTCGTATACCCGTTCATATGGTTGAAACTATTTCTAAATATAAACAAGTTGTCAGAAGATTATCTCAAGATCTTGGACGTGAGCCTCTTGTTGAAGAAATTGCTACAGAGATGAATCTAGAAATTGAGAAAATTCATATTATAGAACAAATCAATCAAGATACTGTATCACTTGAGCAACCAATAGGGGATGATGATGAGAAATCTACTCGTGGAGAGTTTATCGCCGATGATAGAATTCTTCGACCTGACCAGAATGCCTCAAGGAGAATTCTTTCTGATCAGATTAAAGAAGTACTTGATACTCTTAATCCAAAAGAAAGAAAGATACTTGAGCTTCGTTACGGACTTATGGATGGGATACAGCATACTCTTGAAGAAGTAGGACAAGAGTTTGGAGTGACCCGAGAACGTATTCGTCAGATTGAAGCAAAAGTTCACGAAAAACTTCGCAACAACGAAAAAATCGCAAGACTAAAAAATTACTTCGATTAAAGTAAAGATCAACTTCCAAGTGATACCGCTATATTTTATAAGGGTTATTTCTTCCACGCCTAGGTAAGTTACGAACTTGTGATATAATATAAAAAATGAAAAACAAATCAAAGTTGAATAAGACTTTTTTAATGATTATCACGATATTATTAGTTATTGGAGTTTATTATTTTTTAACAGAGCAAAAGAAAGATTTATATAAATCTCATATCGAGATTACAAAAAGTAAAGTTAAGAAAATGGATAATCCTATATATAAGCTATCTTTTAATGTTACTAAAACAAAATGCTTTACTTCTCATCAATCAGGGCGTTCTTGCGATGGACCTTCTCCTTATGTTACTAGTGTATGGAATGATAGATCGATTCCTGGAGTCTCCGAATATTTTAAATTAAGGAAAGCATTTATCGAAGATGATTCATCTGGTGACTTGATTTCAAATCTTTACACTGATAAAACAGGATTTTCTTCTATTGATGTACCACCAGGAAAATATTCATTATCTAATTACTTTGAAAATTCTAATTATCGTGATGAAGATTGTATTCGCATATATGGACTAAACACATGCAACATAGAGGTTGTTGATTCTGATGTTAATGTTAATATTAATTATCACACGGAAAATACTGAATAATATTATTATTGTTCGATTATTAATTTCTATTTAAAAAATTCCCACTTCGTTCCAGACGGGGAACTAAAAAAGCTAGGTAATTCCTAGCTTTTTTGTGGTTGCAGGGTTTTATAGTTGATCTGTTACTGGAGCTGGGGCGGGATTAAGCAGGCCGAAGAGGAGGTCAGTATATTTCCAGAATGCGTCATTACCTTTTATTTGGGCGACACATTCAGCCGCGACTAATTTAGCCATTGAATTCTGATGTATTGGCCAGTGACGATAGACCCAAATGACATTTCCATCAGACTCTGCAACAACTTGGTTCATAGTTATATGAAAACTCTTACAGTAAGAACATTCATAATCTGAATATTCTACGATTACAATCGGAGCATCAGGACTACCTATTATATGGTCATTTGCATCCACCGCAGGTACTTCACCCGTATATGCTGCTGTTACTTTTCCAGCAGTAACTTCATCTATTAATTTATTTACCCCTTCAATTGGTAGAGCTCCACGGACTTCAGTTTTCACGCCATTTTTACCAATAATTATACTATACGGTGTACCTCTTTGGTCAGCAGGAACTCCTTTCATCGCGCTCTCCACACTTGTTTGTATTTTTTGGGCTAAAGCAGTTGTATCGGTGGCTTGTATACATTCTGTGAGTTGAACCTTAGATACTCCTACTTGTTCTGATAATGTTTTTTCTTTTACAACTTTTTCTCCGCCTCCTATTCCATTAGTTAATAAAATTCCAACCATAATAAGAACACCTGCTACGACAATAGCCATAGGTGTTGAAATCTTTTGCTGTGTTGTGTTTTCCATGGGGTTATTATATCACAAATTAATTTTTGTAAATACATATATTATATTGAAAAATATAAATAATATGTTATACTAAGATTCAATTATGGAATCAGTTTATACGGTTATATTTTATGTGTTTTGTTTTATTTCTGTCTACATACAGCTATTTTTTTTGGTAACATTTTTAGAAAAAAGGCGTCATATAGTTCACAACCCGGATAATTTAGATTTATTAAATTATCCGACGGTGACGATTGCCGTCCCTTTTTATAATGAAGAAGTGGCTATTGAAAAGACAGTCAAATCATTGCTTGCTCTTGATTATCCAAAAGATAAATTAAAAATATTTCTAGTTGATGATGGAAGTCGTGATAATACTTGGAATGTTGTTCAAGAGTTTAAAGATAATCCTAGCATTGTTCTTTTGCAAAAAGAAAATGGAGGAAAGCACACAGCAGTCAACTTGGCTCTAGAGAAAACAGATTCAGAATTTTTTGGTTGTCTTGATTCTGATTCATTTGTTCATCCTCAAGCGCTTAAGAGAATATTGAAATATTTTGAAAGAGATATAAATACTATGGCAGTTGCTCCATCGGTTATTGTATACAATCCGAAGAATATTCTTCAGCATGCTCAGAATATAGAATATGATATGTCTATTTATACCAAAAAAATGCTTGGTTTTATGGGTGGAATTCACGTAGCTCCTGGACCCTTCTCAATATTTCGCAAAAAAGTTTTTGACGAGTTAGGTCCATATAGGAAAGCCCACAATACAGAAGACCAAGAGATTGCACTACGTATGCAAGAACATGGTTATAAAATAGACCACTGTCCAGATGCATACATATATACAAATACTCCTAACTCTATCGCCAAACTTTATCGGCAACGGTTAAGGTGGATGTATGGTTTTATTAAGAATTTAATAGATTACAAGCGATTACTTTTTAAAAAAGAGTATGGAACAATAGCATTATTTACATTACCTTCAGGGGTAGTTTCAATTCTCGGTGTCGTTTTTCTCTTTGTTAATATTATGGGAAATATTATTAAATTTATTTATAACAAAGTAATTCAAATACAAACAGTCGGATTTAGTCATGTTTTTAATTTTCATTATAAATTTGATTGGTTTTTCCTTAGCACTAAAACAGCATTGTTCTTATCCATAATTTTGTATATACTGGTTATTATATCTGTAATAATTGGGAGAAAAATGGTAGAAGGTAAATCCAGATTTTCTTTTTCAATTTTTTACTTCGTTATAATTTATAGTATAATAGCACCGTTTTGGATATTACGAGCGATATACAATGCCATTATTTCAAAAGAGTCAAATTGGGCATTAGAAATCCAACGTCGCACCAAAACACAAAATTAATTATGCATCAACACGAACCAAATGATTGGAAAAAATATGTTATTGTTTTATTTATCACTTCCGCGATATTTATATCTGGATTGTGGCTTTCAAATTATTTTAATAATAAAAAAATTGACCAACTCAAATCTATCGAGAGTACAATTTCTCTTGATTTGATGTCATCTGAAACACAGTTTAATTTATTGCAAGAGATATCTTGTAAAGATATTTCAAGTACAGTTTTATCTTCTGAGCTCAATTCTTTGGCAGACAAGATATCTTACAGTGAAAATAATATTGGAGTAAAAAATGTTGATGTTATCTCTTTAAAGAAATATTATTCTCTTCTTGAAATAAAAGATTATTTATTGATGAAAAAGATTACAGAGAGATGTGGTCAGAAATCCATATTTATTCTATATTTCTATAAAAATGATAATTGTGATGATTGTACAAAGCAAGGTTATGTATTGACTAGTCTAAGAGAGAAATATCCAAATCTTCGCGTTTATTCTTTTGATTATAATTTAGATATTTCGGCTATTAAGGCGATGATTTCAATATATAAAGTTCCAGATAATTTACCAGCGATTGTTATAAATGGTAAGGTATATAGTGGATTAAAAACAGTTGAAGAAATAGAGAAAACCTTTCCTGAACTTGAAACTATAAAAGTTCCAGAAGAAGTTACTAAATCAAAAGCAAGTACTACAAACACCGTAAAGAATTCAATTAAAAAAGTAGAAACTCCTCAATAAATAAAAAAGCACACATAATATGTACTTTTTTGACTTAGAGCCGCTTCTCAGACTCGAACTGAGGACCTTCGCTTTACAAAAGCGTTGCTCTACCAACTGAGCTAAAGCGGCATGCTTATTCTTCATGTTCTTTTTTCACCTTTTCTTTTATTCTTTGTATTTTCATTTTTGACTCAAGAATAGCCTTGCGGACAAAAGAAAGTTTTTGTGGGTCTATATCTTTTGTTTTTTCCTTAAAATATTTATATATTTTAGGCAAATTTTTCACTCCCCATTTCTTTGTTTTTGTATATATAATAAACCAATACTTTACTACAACCAATACAATCCATTGAATAATATGTTTAGCTAAATGTAACATAATCTTTTCCAAATGTCGAAAATACATTTCGGGTATTAGTTGGCGGGGAGAAGTTCCGGGTTCAGTTTGTAATGTCTTTATTTCCCAAGCACGAAATGAAAGCATTAAATATGCAAGGATTATCGCTATAAAAAAAAGAATTATAATTATTCCCATATTAATTAATTGACTCAAAAATAAAAGATACTAACTGCGCATTATTATTTTTGAGAAGGGTTGCCATGGTTATTTCAGGATTTTTAATAAATATTTGGTCCATAAGTGTTTGCTCTTTGAAATAAGTAGATAGTTTTCCTTCAAGCATTTTCTTTTTTATTTCCTCGGGCTTATCTGATGCCTCTACTTCTTTTTCAAAAACTTCAACAACTTTTTTCTTATCCTCTTCTGTTATTTCACTGTTCGTTGTGAATACAGGCTTCATCGCAGCTATGTGCATAGCTATATCGCGAGCAAGTTCTTTTGTCCCAGTTAATAATGAAACAATAACAGCGCTTTTATTATTGTGGATATAATTACCAACAATAGTTCCTATGACTTCTTCAACTCGTCCGAGTTCTATTTTTTCTCCAACTTTTTGAACTATCTCATTTATAATATCCAATGATTTAGTTTTCATAGTATCAATACCTTCTTTGATTGCAATATCAGCGAGTTTGTTTGCTAGGTTTATAAAATCAGCGTTTTTAGATACAAAATCTGTTTCAGTATAAAGAACAAGCAATAACGTTTTATTACCGTCTTCTTTAATCACAATTATACCGTCTTTTGCACTGCGGTTAGCTTTTTTCATAGCGATACTACTAGATTTCTTTTTGAGAATTATGAGAGCTTTTTCCATGTCACCCTCTGCTTCTTCTAATGCATTTTTACATTGCATCACAGAAACCCCAGTTGCTTCTCTTAATTCTTTTACTAATTCTGCTGTTATTTTTATAGACATTTTGTTAATGCGACACTAATCCACGAATTCATACGAATTTACAAATAGAATTCAATTCGTGTTATTTGTTCTCATTCGTAATTTGTGTCGTGACTATTTAATTACTATTAATAAATTACTTTGTAACACCACTTGCACCATTATTATATGCTTCTTTAATTTTTGACAAGAAGAAAGTAATACTGGAGATTGAAGCATCATTGGCAACAATTGGATATTCTACTTGTTTTAAATTACAATCCGTATTCAATAAAGCAATAACAGTAAGATTCATTTTCTTGGCTTCGGTTACCGCGATGTGTTCTTTTTTGGGGTCAACGACAAAAACTGCGTCAGGAGTTTTGGTTATTCCAGTTAATCCTTGGAAATTTCTTGTCATATCTTCCATTTCCTTATTGATTAAGAGTCGTTCTTTTTTTGTGTATTTATCAAGTTCTCCTTTTTCTTTTTGTTCTCTAAGGTCTAATAATTTTATTATTCTTTTCTTTATTTCAGGAAAATTTGTTAACGCTCCTCCAACCCAACGTTCTCCTACATAAGGCATATTAAGAGCAAGGGCCGTTTCAATAATCTGTTGACGAGCTTCAGGTTTTGTTCCAACAAATAAAATTGTTTTACCATTAGCTGCCAACTTTGAAACAACCTCTAGTGCTCTTCCAAGAAGTTCTTGAGTTTTTTCAATATTTATAATATCCACGCCATTCTTTGTGGCGAAAATATATTGAGATGTTGATGGATGTCGACGACTTTTTGAATATCCGTAATGAACACCAGAACGAAACATTTCTTCTATAATAGTTTGTATACTCATAATTCTTTGTGATTAATTTATCTCTTTCGACAGAGACGTATTTATAAATGCTCCGTTTTTAAGCATTCCAGCTACACCCCCACACCAACTTTGTTTTTTTGATATATCCTATAATTTTGTGAACATATCCATCCCAAAGTTGGTGTGGGGGTCAATTTACAAGGGTATTCTAAATTAAAAAATCCCTCACGGAACATATAAATATCGTACCAGAAAAACCATTATTTTGCAACTACTGTTTTTTGACCGAAAGCCCTTTTTAGGGTAATATGGGGAATATATGAAACAATCACATTTGTTTACTAAAACCAAAAAGGAAAGCCCTGCAGATGAGGTTTCGCTCAATGCGGAGCTATTAATAAAGGCTGGATTTATAAATAAAGAAATGGCTGGGGTTTATTCTTATTTGCCACTTGGACTTAGAGTCATCAAAAAAATCGAGAATATCATCAGAGAAGAGATGAACGCTATCGGCGGGCAAGAAATGAAAACAAGTATTCTTCAAAATAAAGAAATTTGGGAGAAATCTGGAAGATGGAGCGATGACGTTGTTGATAATTGGTTTAAGACAAAATTAAAAAATGATACAGAAATTGGATTGTCTTGGAGTAATGAAGAAACTCATGCAAATATTTTGAAACAATATATAAATTCTTATAAAGATTTACCAATTTACACTTACGATTTTAAAGATATCTTTAGAAATGAAGCAAGAAGTAAATCTGGAATTTTAAGGGGAAGAGAATTTTACTGGAAAGCCCTCTACTCTTTTTCAAAAAATGAGGAAGAGCATAATGAATTTTATGAGCGTACGAAACTTGCTTATAAAAATATTTTCAACAGAGTTGGTATCGGGCATTTAACGTATTTATGTTTTGCATCGGGCGGAACTTTTGCAAAATTTTCACATGAATTTCAAACTTTAACTGGTGCAGGTGAAGATACTATTTATATTGATGAAAATAAGGGAATGGCTATTAATAAAGAAGTTTATAATGAAGAAGTTCTTAATAGTTTGGAATTGAAAAAAGAAGATTTGGTAGAAAAGAGAGCAATAGAAGTTGGTAATATTTTTTCTATGGGCACTAAATATTCAACTCCTTTTGATTTAAAATATAAAGATGAAAAAGGAGAAGACCATTTGGTTATCATGGGTTGTTATGGTATTGGGCTTGGGCGTTTAATGGGAACTATCGTAGAAGCACTTTCAGATGACAAAGGTATTATTTGGCCTGAAACAGTAGCTCCATTTAAGGTGCATTTGCTTGCTCTTGGGGACGATAATAAAACCCAATCAGAAGCTGATAAACTTTATGAAAAATTATCAGAGAAAGAAATAGAGGTTTTATATGATGACCGTCGGGACATAAGCGCAGGAGAAAAATTTGCAGATGCTGACCTTATTGGTATACCTTATCGAGTTGTTGTTTCAAAACGTAGTTTAGCCGATGGAGGATTTGAAATTAAAAAGCGAACAGAGGATAAAGGTAAAATTGTTACTAATGATGAATTGTTTGATTTGCTAGAACCTAGAACCTAGAACCTAGCTACTAGAACCTAATTTTTATTATGTTTAAAAAATTCTACAAAATGTTTTCAAATGATATAGGCATAGACCTAGGAACATCCAGCACACTAGTCTATTTGAAGGGTCATGGAATTGTCATAAATGAACCATCAGTAGTTGTTTTAAATCAAAAAACAAGACAAATCATAGCCGTTGGAACAGAAGCCAAACAAATGCTTGGTCGCACACCAGGTCATATTCGTGCGATTCGCCCCATTGTAGATGGAGTTATTTCTGATTTTGAAGTTACCGAAGAAATGCTTACTTACTTAATTAATAAAACAGAAAAAATATCTAAAAAATTTATTCGTCCAAGAGTTATTGTAGGGGTACCAACTGGTATTACAAATGTTGAAATCCGGGCGGTAGAAGATGCAGTTCATTCTGCCGGGGCTCGTGAAGTTTATATAATAGAAGAACCGATGTCTGCTGCTATTGGAATACGCCTACCTGTGAAAGATGCTGTTGGTTCAGTTATTGTAGATATAGGTGGTGGAACAACTGATATTGCAGTAATCTCTCTTTCTGGTGTTGTTTGTTCGAAGAATTTAAAAATTGCTGGAGATTTACTCAACATAAATATAGTAAATTATATGAAAGATGAGTTTAAACTCTTGATAGGAGAAAGGACTGCAGAAAATATAAAAATTGCTATAGGTGGAGTGATAGAAGGTAATCCTATGGAAGCAGAAGTTAGAGGAAGAGACCTTGTTACTGGTTTACCTAGACAAGTGATAGTGACTGATTCTGATATTCGTGAGGCTATTATGCCTTCAGTTCTTGCTCTTGTAGATGGGATTAAAGAAGTGCTAGAAACTACACCTCCAGAACTTCTTTCGGATATTATCCATAGAGGACTAGTCCTTTCTGGTGGCGGGGCATTACTTCGTGGCCTTGACGTCATGATACAAAATGTTATTAAGATACCAGTTTATGTGGCAGAAGACCCTCTGACTGCTGTAGCTCGTGGGACGGGAGTTGTCCTTGATGAGTTTGAGTCTTTTAAAGAGGTTTTATTAAACACAGATGATACATCAGTTCCTAGATAAAAAACAAATAACAAAAAGAAAAAAAATTATTCGAAACATAATTGGCTTTGGTATGTTTTTTATTTTATCAGTTCTAGGAGTTCTCTCTTGGACAGGTCAAATTTTTAATTTTGTTGGTAGACCTGTTTGGAAAACTGACAATTTTATAACAACAAGTTTATATAATATTAATTATTTATTTCGAACAAAAGCATCAATTTCGAAGGAAAATCATAATCTGATAGAAGAAATTTCTAGCCTTAGGGCAACCATGATTGATTATCAAATTTTAAAGAGTGAAAATGAGCAATTAAAAGAAATGCTTAGTCGTCTCCCAATAAAAAATAATCTTATACTAGGAAATATTCTAACTAAACCAAATCATTCGCCATATGACACCTTAATAATAGATATAGGCAATACTGTGGGAATTAAGGAAGGAGATCAGGTTTATGCTAATGGTAATATACCCATTGGGAATATTGGTAAGGTATATAATAAGACTTCTTTAGTAACTCTATATACAAACCCAGGACAAAAAACAGAAGGTTTTATAGATGAAACAAACGCTAGTGTTGAATTGGTTGGTCGGGGAGGTGGAAACTTTGAAATGATTATTCCTATTGAATTATCAGCTGAGAAAGGGGTAATAATTTATTTGCCTGGTAGTACATCAGAAGTTCTTGCTTTGGTGGATGAAATAATCTCAACCCCATCCGATCCTTTTAAAAAAGTTATTCTTATTTCACCTGTAAATGTGCAAAATCTCAAATGGGTGCAAGTAAAAAAAGATTAATGAATGTATTTAATTTTAAAGTAGAAAAGAAAATAGCCGGCGCGCTGGGGCGCGCCGGCAAACTTGAAACCCCACATGGAACAATCTTAACCCCATCTTTTGTCGTTGTTGGCACGAAGGCGACAGTAAAGAGTGTTGTTCCTGAACAACTTATTAATAATGGAGTGCAAGTGGTGCTCGCTAATACTTATCATTTATATTTACAACCTGGAGATGAACTCGTTCGTGATGCTGGAGGACTTCATAAATTTATGAATTGGCATGGACCTTTAATGACTGATTCAGGGGGATTCCAAGTGTTTTCTCTTGGGGTTGCTTATGGTAAAGACCCCGAAGGAAAGCAAGCTTCCAACGGGGCAAGAATTTCAAAAATTATGTCTACAAATGAAATTTTTCTTATTTCGGAACGTTCAAGTGTAGATGACGGAGTGCCACGGCTTGCAATAATAGAAAACGATGGAGTTTCTTTCCGTTCACACATAGATGGGTCACTTCATTATATTACTCCAGAAAAATCAATAGAAATACAACACAATCTCGGAGCGGATATTATTTTCGCTTTTGATGAATGTACTTCCCCGACAGAGAATGAAAAATATCAGAAGGAAGCTTTGTCTCGCACCCACGCTTGGGCAAAGAGAAGTTTGGAAGAGCATCAAAAAAGGGAAGGAGCGAAGCAGGAATATGCGAATTCTTCGCGCTTTACCCTAAAGGGCTCCGACGCGACTCAGAATTCGCATATTCCTGCTTCGCTCCATCAAGCTCTATTTGGAATTGTTCAAGGTGGAAGGTCAAAAATTCTTCGCAAAAAATCTGCAAAAATTCTTGCTGAAATGCAAATAGAAAACGGGATAGACCCCGTGACTGGCGAAGCCAGTTTTACGGAGTTTGATGGTTTTGGTATAGGTGGGTCTTTTGCAAAAGAAGATATAAGTACTGCTGTTAAATGGGTAAATAAAATTCTCCCAGAAGAAAAGCCTCGCCACTTACTAGGAATAGGTGAGCCGGAAGATTTATTTATGGGAGTGGAAAATGGGGTAGATCTTTTTGATTGTGTAGCTCCAACTCGAATTGCTCGCAATGGTTCTCTTTATACAAAAACCGGTAAAATAAATATAACAAATGCAAGATTTGTAAAAGATTTTGATAAAATTGATATTGGTTGTGAATGTTATACATGCCAAAATTACACACGAGCTTATCTTTCTCATTTATTCCGAGCAAAAGAAATGCTCGGTGCAACTCTAGCCTCAATTCATAATATATATTTTATAAATAAACTCGTTGCCGATATGCGCCAAGCAATCCTAGATGGCACATTTTATGAATACAAAAAAGAGTTTTTGAAAAATTATAAAGCATAGTATAATGTATCTATGATTAAGGTTGGAGTTATTCGTGGAGGGATAAGTGGAGAACATGAAGTTTCTTTAGCAAGTGGAGCTCAGGTTCTTTCGCATTTGAGAAGTGACAAAATGAAAGATAAGTATTCTGCAATTGATATTTTTATAGACAGAGATGGTATTTGGCATATAAATGGTATTCCAACTTCTATGGATAAAATAATTCATAAAGTTGATGTTATTATAAATGCTCTCCATGGTGATTATGGTGAAGATGGAAAAGTCCAGCAGTTACTTGAACAGTGGGGAATTCCTTATACAGGAAGCGGTCCATTTGCTTCAGCTATTGGTTATAATAAGTTTTTAACTAAGCAAGAATTTTCTAAACTTGGAATCAATACTCCTAAACACATTCTTTTTCCTGCATATCAAGAAGATTTTGATGAACCCAAAAGTAGATATGCAGAAAAAAAAGCTCGTGAAGTTTGGGAACGTCTGCCTCCGCCATGGATTGTGAAGCCCCTAACAGGAGGGTCATCTATGGGGGTACATGTTTGCAAAACATTTCAATCTCTTGTGGATGCTTTTGAGGAAGGTGTAAACGAAAAAGTTAGTGTTTTAGTAGAAGAATTTATAAAAGGGAAAGAAGCAACGGTTGGAATTATAAATGATTTTCGTGGCAAAAGTATTTATGCTCTTCCACCGATTGAGATACGGGTTCCAAAGACGAGTACATTTTTTGATAAGGATGTGAAATATAATGGTAAATCACAAGAAATTTGCCCTGGTAATTTCACTAATGAAGAAAAGAAGGAGCTTGAACGTTTAGCTTCTCTTATCCATACTGGACTTGATCTCAGTCATTATTCACGAAGTGATTTTATTATTCATCCTAAAAGAGGAATATATGCTCTTGAAGTAAATACTTTACCAGGGCTCACTGACCAATCCCTAATGCCGAAAGCTCTCAGTGCCGTAGGTTCTAATATACCAGAATTTATAGAACATATAATCAAACTCGCAAAAAATAGAAAGTAGGATAGTCAAACGGATCAAAATAGTCTTTGAGAAATGACTTGGGAGCGCGACGGCGCGAGCACGAGGAATTTTTCAGCAGAAAAATATCCGTGCATTTCAAGAAGAGCTATTTTGAGTAGTTTGACTTAAAGTAAGTGGAGAAAATTTCTTATACTATGCTTTTTATACAGTAGTTTCTACTTTCTTTTTGCGGAAAATATCTATAAAGAAAAACATATATTTTGTGCCATTTTTGGAAAGATTAAACAAAATAGCCAAAGTGAACAATAGGACTGCAATTTGGGTACTATAAAAAGCGACTATTATTGCAACTATTGCTGACGCAACAGGGAACAAGATGTGCATATTTGCATGTTCATTTTCTATCTTAGTAAATGGAGTGTTTTCAATATTTTTAGATTTTATGACATACTGTCGCATTCTAAGTAGAGATAATCCAATCAAAACAATATTTATGGCGAAGAAAATAATCGCGGTTTTAGTATTTATATATTTTCCGAGAAAGTGAGATGAGAATGGAACCAAAGCCACAAGGAATAAGAAAATCCCACTTAAATTTGTGAATTGGACGTCAATATTTTTCGCAAGCACAGATGCGATTATATGGTGAGACCGCCAATAAGTGAAAAGAAGAGAGAAACTTAAAAGATAACTTAATAAAAGTGGAGACATAGCAATAAGTGAATTGATAAGAGTTTGTTCGTTTATGATACCTATGAAATCTGGCACACGTATCTCAAAAACTAAAATGGTCATAACGATAGCAAAAATGCCATCTGACAATTGATCTAATCTTGATTGTTTCATTCTTTTATTATATCACAATAATAAAGATTGGAAAGATTTAAAATAAGTGATATAATAAATATATTATAATTATTCGATTTTAATATATATTTATATGCCAGAGGGGCCTAATACAACAAAACAAGAAGGAAAAGTAAAGGATAATGGGTCAGAAGTTTCAGTTGGTCAGGAAAAAACTGTAAAAAAACAGTTGGAAGAATCGCTGGTTAAAAATGAAGAATTAGAAGAAAAGAACCGAGACCTTCGAAGATTATTCAGGACACTAGGCCATGATTTAAGAGGTCCAATTGCTTCTATTATTGGGATAGGAAGATATTTATCTGAAAAGACCGAGGATAATAAAATTATTGATATATTGAAAACACATGATAAATTAGGAGAAGATATTGTGGAATTAATTCAAGAGATATCAGATTGGAGTCAAGAAGAAGAATTAAATCCAGAACTTTCTATAATAAATTTATCTTGTCAAGTCAAAAAAATTATTGATTTGTTAAATCAACAGGCAAATGAAAAGAAAATTGAACTCAAAAACGAAATTCCAGAAGAGGTAAACATTTTTTCTAATCCCAAAATGATAAAAATTATTGTAAGAAACTTAATTTCAAATGCAATAAAATTTACAAAAGAAAATGGTCACGTCTTTATTTCCTGTGAAGAAAAAGGGAATACAATTGAAATAAGAGTTGCTGACGATGGTATTGGTATATCAGAAGAGAAAAAAAATAAATTGCTCAATGAACTTCTAGGTAAAAGTAATAAGGGTACAAATAATGAAAGTGGTACTGGTTTCGGGCTCTCACTCTGTATGGAATTTATGAAAAAAATGAAGGGAACTCTTTCTGTTGAAAGTGAAGAGGGAAAAGGCTCTACATTCATTGTAACCTTACCAGTGGGGAATCAGGAAGGAGGGGAATAATATTTAAATAAAATATCGAAAAACAAAAATCCGCAAGCGGATTTTTTGTTTTATCGCTTTGCGGATTTATTTATATCCAATCAATTGGGACAAATGAACTTCTTGGCAAATAAATATGCCAATAAAATCCATCTTCTTTAAAATATTTCATGCATATAGTCCCTTTGTCATAATTCCTATGCAATTTTGGTAATGCACCTTTGGACCCGATAGATATTTTCAGTGAATTATTATTCACATGAAATGATACTTCGATTTTATCATCTTTAATTTTTTGGGTTATCCCTCTCTTGGATCTTTTTTTGATTCCAATATAATTCCAAAATCCTTTTGCGGGTTTTTTAAAAAGATAAGTAATTTCTGCAATAGTCACTACTCTTCCATCTATAATATCTTCCAAAGATAACTCTTCCCCTCTTCGGTTAGTAAAATTCGGGTATTTTTCTACAGTGGGTTGTTCTTCAGTCATTAAATCACCAAAGAACAATTCAGCTAATAAAGCAACGGCTTGTATCATATTTTTATTTTTTGGTTAGTTATCTTAAATTCCCTAAAGAAGCTAAGAAAACTAACCAAATACTTAACTCAAATATCAAAGAGCCAATATCTTCACTATAGTGCCACAAGTGAAAATTGTTGTCAACTAGGTTTCCCAAATGGACGCGCACATAATTTTACTCTTTTTAGGTTTAATGTATAATATAAAAATATGAAGAAAGAAGAAAAAGCGTTGCATAAAATTAATCACTTATTAAGTGGTTCAGGGGTCGAGGTCAATGGCCCAAATCCTTGGGATATCCGTATTGAGCCTCAATTTCTTGTTCCGCTTTACTACCGTGTCATCCGCTATGGCTCGCTTGGATTAGGTGAGGCATATATGGACGGGTGGTTTAATTGTGAAAAACTTGATGAGTTTTTCACGAAGATTTTAAACGCGAATTTGGATAAAAAAATAAATCCGTGGAGAATAGCGTTTTCATACCTTGGAGCTATTCTTTTCAATCCCCAAACCCGCTCAGGGAGTACGAAAGTGGCGAGAGATCACTACGATTTGTCCCCGGAATTATATGAATCATTTTTAGACCCATATAATCAATACACATGTGGATATTTTAAAAATACTGATGCTCTTGGTGTAGCCCAAGAACAAAAACTTCATCTCATTTGTCAGAAATTAAAACTTACCCCCGAAGACCATGTTTTAGACATTGGTTGTGGCTGGGGAGGGTTTGCAAAGTTTGCTTCAAAGAATTATGGTTGCCGGGTAACTGGCGTAACTATTTCTTCGGAACAGGCCGAATACGCTCGCAATTTTACGAGTGGTTTACCCGTCACGATAATACAAATGGATTACCGTGACCTAGAAAAAGAGAAATTTTCCAAAATAGTAGTTTGTGGCATGATTGAACATGTTGGTTACAAAAACCACAGAGAGTTTATGAAAATTGTTCACAAATCTCTTGCCGATGGTGGTTTATTTCTCTTGCATACTATCGGAGAATTGAAGTCTGTAACACACTCTGAACCTTGGCTCGGAAAGTACATCTTCCCGAATTCTATGGTGCCTTCAATAAAACAAATAGCGAAAGCATCTGAGAGGTTGTTTACAATCCATGATCTTCACAATTTTGGGCCAAGACATTATGATAAAACATTAATGGCTTGGTATAGAAATTTCAAAAGAAATTGGGACAAGGTAAAATCCGATTATTACGATGAAAGGTTTTATCGTATGTGGGAGTATTACCTTTTATCTTCCGCTGCCTCCTTCCGTTCAAGAAAGAGTCAGCTGTATCAGTTTGTCCTTTCAAAGAATCTCACAGGAGAATATTTTCCTGTGAGATAGTATATAAAAAAGAGGGAGATCACTTTTGTTTTTTATTGAAAAGTATAAAACTAACTATTGCAAAAAAATAAAAATACGGTAAGATGTTTACATTGGGCCTTTAGCTCATCTGGTAGAGCGCCTCATTTGCAATGAGGAGGCAAGCGGTCCGAGTCCGCTAAGGTCCACAGACGTAAAAAATCCCCAACTGCTTGGGGATTTTTAGTCTGTGGAAGGCGCAGGTATAATTTTTGAGTACAAAAATTACCGAGCCGGGGTCGCGAGTACTTACGTTTTTTGCGATTTAATGAAGCAAAAAATTTAGTAACTCGTGATACACAATAATTTAGCATATGAAGCATACAACACTAATTTTAGTCGCGGGCGAGAAATGTACTCATGGTCCGCTATACTTAGTAACTCGTGATACACAATAATTCTGCATGCGAAGCATACAAAAAATTTCATCTTTTAATTTTGTGCAAAAAGTTTAATTTGACAACTCCCTCCATAAATTGTAAAATGAAGGCAAAATTCGTTAATCTAAAAACGCACTACTATGACAAAAGAACGACTGATTTTTCAAAAAGTATCTTGGAGTTTAAGTCGAAAAAAAATTTGTTTAAAGCCAGATTGTAAAAAATCAGCAAAATGGAAAGTGTCTTTAAATAACAATTCCGTTTATTGCTGTGGCAATAAACACTGCCGAAAATACGCAGAAAAATTTGTTTAATTATTAAAAGTTTTACAAAAAAATTCCCCCATGAAAATTCAAGATGCTAATTAAGGTCGCCCAATCAGATTGGATGCGACCTTTTTCTTTGGGGGTTTGAGAAGATGAGAAAAAAGGAGTATGATGGAAGAGTAATTACGAATTAATTATGAAAATTAAAGATTTACAAAAAGTAGATTTACCCCGTGAAAAACTTGCAAAATATGGTTCTGAAAAATTAAAAGATTATGAACTTTTAGCACTTCTCTTAGGTTCTGGAATTCAAGGGTTAAATGTTCTTGAATTATCAAAGAAAATTTTAGTAAAGATAAAAAAAATAGGAATTAAAAAAATAACTCTCAAGGATTTATTAGAAATAAAAGGTCTTGGCTCTGCAAAAGCTTCACAAATCACAGCTCTCCTTGAATTAGGAAAAAGATTAAATACTGAAAATAAACCAGAAATTCTTTCTGCGAGTGATGTTTGGAATTTTTGCGCGGATATTCGTACATTGCAAAGAGAAAATTTCGTTGCTTTTTATCTTGATACTCAAAATTGTCTTATAGAACGTCAGACTATTTCTATCGGAACATTGAATGCCAGTCTTGTGCACCCACGGGAAGTTTTTGAACCTGCATTATCTTTTCATGCAGCGAGTATAATTATTGCACATAATCATCCATCTGGAGATTTAGAACCTTCGCCTGAAGATAAAGAAGTTACAAAGCGTTTAGTGGAAGCTGGTAAAATTCTTGGCATTAATATTATAGATCATATCATTTTAAGTAAAAGTGGCTATTTGAGTTTTCAACAAGCAAAAATTTTATAAGCTTGCTTTAAAAAAGTATGTACGTTATAATGTACACATATGATGGATACAAAAAGAACAATTTCAATAACAGAGGCTCGTAAGCGCATATTTGATATTGCCGAAGAAGTGCAAATACCAAACAGAGTTTATACTATTACCGAAGGTGGCAAACCAAAGGTAGTTATTATGTCTGCCGAGGAATATGAATCATTGATTGAAACAATTTCTGTTTTAGAAGAATTTCCTGATATTAAAAAAGACATTGCAGAAGCAGATGAAGCATTTCGTACTGGTGAATGGAAAAAATGGTCCACATTTGATGATTTAAAAAGAGAATGGGGGATGGCAGTAAAGGTCGCAGAAAAACCAAAAAGAAAATATGGCGTTTATACTCGTTCTAAAACCAAGAGCAAAAAAAGGACTCGCTAATTTAGAAGATGCAGACCGTATAAAAGCTCGTGTAATTCTTGAAGCAATTCTCAAGTATCCTTTTTCTGGGAAGAAATTGAGTGGTGAATTACCAAATCAATATTCTATGCGAGCCTGGCCTTTTCGGATTATATATGAAATAAGAAAAAAAGAACTCGTTATTTTAATCCTTAGAATCCACCATCGCAAAGATGCGTATAAGAGTTGGTAATATACAAAAAGCTTTTAAATATGATATAATATGACTAATGAAAAATAAAAAACAAAAAAAGATTTATAAAAAAACACAAAAAATAATCAGGAAATATTATAAAAAACCATCTTTGAAAAATGATTTAGTTCGCGAGACTTCAGTGGCCTCATACTCTGTTCCAATTGCAAAAAAAATGGATGGGGTTTATTTTGAAACAAAGAATATAAAAATTTTTAATGATGATATTTTAAAAATTTCCACAATTCCAAACAATTCAGTTGATTTGATTATTACTTCGCCACCATATAATGTTGACATTCATTATAATTCCAATGGTGATAATTTAACCTATGAAGATTATTTAGAATTTACTCAAAAATGGATTAAAAAATGTTTTGATTTAGCTAAAAATGAAGGACGATTTTTACTCAACATTCCACTTGATAAAAATAAAGGAGGACAGAAGTCTGTTGGTGCGGATATTACAAAAATTGCAAAAGATGTTGGCTGGAAATATCACTCAACAATTATTTGGAACGAAGGAAATATATCTCGTCGTACCGCATGGGGTTCTTTTATGTCTGCCTCTGCTCCTTATGTTATTGCACCAGTAGAACTAATATTAGTTTTATATAAAGATAGCTGGAAAAAAACTGGAAATAGTAGAGAAAATGATATTACTAAAAAAGAATTTATGGATTGGACAAATGGCATTTGGACATTTAATGGACAAAGTAAAAAGGGGGCAGGTGGACATCCTGCACCATTTCCAGTTGAATTACCAAAACGATGCATAAAACTTTTTAGTTTTATTGGTGATATAGTATTGGATCCATTTTTAGGTAGTGGGTCAACTCTTATTGCTTCTTATTTACATAATAGAAAAGGAATTGGTATTGATATAGATAAAGATTATTGTAATATGGCAATAAAACGCTTACAAGAAGAAGCAAAAATTAATCAATTAAATTTATTGAAATAATTTTATGAAAAAAAACAATAAGAAAAATAATAATATTCAAAAAAACCTTATTATTGAGTTTTTTAAGAAAAATCCAAATAGAGATATAAAACACCCAGAAGTTGTTGATTGGGTGGTATCAACTTATCTGAAAAGAACAGGCAATGTTTTTCGTGACCCCGACAGAGCTATTCGTCATTTATCTCAAAGTGGTTTTTTAATAAAAATTGCAAAAGGGATTTATAAATATGATCCCGATAAAGCATACAAAAGAGAATTGGAAGATTTTACTGTTGCTCAAAAAGTGATAATTCTGAAAAGAGATGGATATAAATGTGTAATTTGTGGCAGAGGTAAAAAAGACGGTATTGATTTACATGTTGATCATATAAAACCCAAAGATCTTGGAGGTGAAGCAACAATTGAAAATGGACAAATTTTATGCTCACAACATAATTTTATTAAGAAAAATTTAAAACAAACCGAAACTGGCAAGAGAATGTTCATTCGTTTATATGAATTAGCAAAAAGTGAAAATAATAGGGAATTAGAAAAGTTTTGTACCGATATCCTAGAAACTTATGAAAAGCATAGTATTAATGGACATATTATCTGGAAAAAATAAAATAACTAAATAATAAATATTATGCAAGAATCTATTTATTCAAAAAACATTAAAGCCGGGGGTCGGACATACTTTTTTGATATAAGGATGACTAAATCAGGTGAGAAATATCTCCACATCACAGAATCTAGGCAAGAAAATGAAGAGCGAATCAAAAATAATATCGTCATATTTCATGATCACATTGAGGAGTTTTTAAAAGTGCTAGATGAGATTAAGAAAAGAATAATTTTATGAAAACAAAAATACAAAAAGTAAAATCATATAAGCCTGAAATTCAAGATGAAAAAAATTTTTCAAGTTCTATCTCTATTAATGTTATATTTGATAAAAATTTAGAAAAAATAACAGGTACTTCTGGTCACAAAGTAGCGATGAGTACTAGTGCTAATTTTATGTTTTTACTTAATAGTATTTTTATGGAATATCCCAAAATGATGAAAGTTTGTAAGCCAGGGGAATTAGGGTTTACTATCAATGGTTATCCACCAAAACAATATTCTCCACTTTTTGATGGTGATGAAGTCGTTTTTAAAATGATAAAATAACTTCAATTATATCCTCCATTGTATAACAAGAGCAGTTCTTATTATGGAATAATTTGTCATCTTTTATAAAAAGGTTTATGATGAAAGTATAACTTTATGGACGAGCCGACATTTAAAGGGAAAATTATATTGGAAAAAATTAAAACATTTTTTAAAAAACTTGTGTCACCTATTAGGTGGATATTGATTATTGCTTTAGGTATCGGGATTGGGGGAATTATCCTTTATTTTGTGATTGGTTGGCCTTCTGGTAATAATTCATTTTCAGATGGTTCTGATAAATATATAAATGAGGATTGCACAGTTACAGGTATTAACTTGCATGGAACTGTAATGACGTATATACCGGAGCATGCAGAGGGTGACCCTTCTGTTGATTATGATGTTGTTGCGAGTGAAAACGTTCTCTGGTCAATACAAAATGCCAATGCAAATCCTGATATTAAAGCTATTGTAGTTGAAGTGGATTCAGTTGGTGGTTCACCTGTAGCTGGAGAAGAGATTGCTGACGCGATTAAAAATAGTGATAAGCCAGTCATTGCTTTCATAAGAGATATAGGAGCTTCGTCTGCATATTGGTCAATAAGTAGCGCAAGTAGAATATGGGCATCAAAGAATTCAGATGTGGGAAGTATTGGAGTGACAATGTCTTATTTGAATAATGCAGAAAATAATAAAAAAGAGGGATATGCATATGAGCAGTTAAGTTCAGGTAAATTTAAAGATTCTGGAAGTCCTGATATGTCTTTAACTAAAGAAGAAAAAGATTTGTTTATGAGAGATGTAAATATTATTTATGAGAATTTCGTCAAAGCAGTTTCAGATAATCGTAAAATACCGATAGAGGAAGTCAAAAAATTTGCCGATGGTTCAACAGTACTTGGAGAGAAAGCGAAAGAACTAGGTTTGATAGATGAGATAGGGGGAATAAATGAAGTTGAGAAATATCTCGAAGGAGTAATAGGGGAGAAACTAGAGATTTGCTGGGAGTAAAAATAAGTATTAAACCACATTCCGACATTCTCAAGAATGTCGGAATGTGGTAGAATAAAAATATGAAAACAAATAAATTAAAAACAGCCAAACAACTTGAAAGGCATTTTAAGGGAGTAGCAAATCATCGTCGTATTGCGATATTAATGCTTGTGTTTAAAAATTCAGGGATTACATTAGAAGATATTGCAGAGAGTCTGGATTGTAATATGAAAACTATATCTGAACATACTCGACGTCTAGTTCAAGCCGGTTTGCTAAATAAATCATATAGAGGACGCAAAGTAGAACATACTATTTCCCCCTACGGAAAGAATTTCTGTCTTTTTATTAGCCAATTTTAACATTCTCACATTCTCAAGAATGTGAGAATGTTATTTGGTTGGCTTGTTTTCTTTTTTTGTTGTTTGTATTACAATTATAGTATTAGAGAGAAAAAAGGAGTCGATTTTATAAAACAATTTAACATATAAATTTTATGGTAAAAAATAATTCAATTGGGAAAATAACCCACTGGTACGACAAGATTAGCGTAGCTGTGGTCAAACTCAATGAAGTTCTTCGAGTTGGAGACAAGATAAAAATAAAACACGGTGGCCAAGAGTTTGAGGAGACAATCACTTCCATGGAACTGGATCATAAGCCAATCCAGTCAGGGAAAAAGGGACAAGAGATAGCAATAAAGCTTTCACAAAAAGCAGGGGAAGGTTTGGCAATTTTCCCGGCAGAGTAATATTAGTGGGGCACAATATGAGAACAGAAGATTTTGAAAAGTTGGTGGCGGACGCACTAAAGAGGTTTCCAGATAACATAAAAAAGAAAATCAACAATGTTGCTTTTTTTGTGGAAGACGAGACTCGAAGCAGAAAATTAAGAGAGAAAAATATAATGCTCAGACAAACACTTCTTGGGCTCTATGAAGGTGTACCTCGGACGAAGCGGGGGGAAGGGTATTTCAATGTTCTACCCGACAAGATTACTATCTTTCAGAAACCGATAGAAAATATTTGCGCAGGCGACCCAGAAAAAATAAAGGAGCTAGTTTACGAAGTTGTCTGGCATGAAGTCGGGCATCATTTCGGTTTTAGTGAAGCAGGTATCCGCCAACTTGAAAATAAGAGATTCCGAAATAAACTAAACCATGGATAAAAACCCAATTACATTTTTATTAGAACAAGGAAATAATTGTAGCAACTGCGGCAATGCCCATAAATATGGTTGCTGTCCATCCTAATATTTTTATTATCAGGGAATTTTTAAATTCACCCATTATTTTTTTACTACTACTTATTTTAACTATGAATATCAGAATTACTGGAGCAACAACTCCGTTTACAATGGCCGAATAAATGAGCGCTTTAATCGGGTCAATGCCAATAAAATTAATTAAAATACCGATGATAATTGAAACAGCGATGACTCCATAAAATGCATGAGCTGTTTTAAATTTTCGGTATAATCCTTCTCTCCATCCAAAACTTTCAGAAATTGCGTAAGCAGCGGAACCCGCCAGTACTGGAATAGCCAACAATCCAGTTCCAATAATTCCTACGGCAAAAAGTAACGATGCCCATTGTCCAGCAAGAGGACGAAGTGCACGAGCAGCATCGGCGGCGGTACTTATGTTTGTAATTCCATTGACAAAAAGAGTATTAGCGCAGACAGCAATAATAAAGAACATGACGAGATTAGACAAAAACATTCCAGCCCAAATATCAACTCGCATTTCTTTAATTTCGGCGTGGGTAGTTCCTTTGCGTGAGCGAACAGTCGTCTTGCCTTCGGAAATTTCCTCTTCTATTTCTTGTGAAGTTTGCCAGAAAAATAAATATGGAGAAATGGTAGTTCCCAATATTCCGGTGATGAGAAGAATTTGAGTTTTAGAAAATGTAATTTGTGGAATAAGTCCATCTCGTAGCAACACAGACCAATCCATATTGATAATTAATCCAGTGGCAATATATGCAAAAACGGCGATAACTAACCATTTGAGATATTTTGTATATCTTCTATAGGGAATTAATATTTCTAAAAATAATCCAACGATACCAATAAACACAACTAAAAAAATAAATGAAGCCCCGGGAGCTAGTAGCTGGACTGCTTTTGCCATGGCCCCTAAATCAGCACCAATATTTAATGTGTTAGCAAAAAATAAAAGAATTGTACAAACGTAAAGTATTTCTCTTGAATAGGTATGTTTTATGTTAGCGGCCAAACCTCGTCCGGTGACGAGAGCAATACGAGCGCACATTTCTTGAACGGTAGCTACAAAGGGATATGTCCAAGCAGCAAGCCAAGTTAGACCTGTTCCATATTGAGCACCAGCTTGAGAATAGGTAGCAATTCCAGCGGGGTCATCATCGGCTGCTCCAGTAATAATTCCTGGGCCAAGCTTTTTAATATAATTTCCCGCCTGCTTGTGCATTTCGGGCAGGTCTCCTTCTTGTGATAATGGTTCTTTCTTTTCTTCCTTCTCCATATACGTCTATATTATACTATTTTATTGTAATTTGATACAATATATAAACATATGTCACTCAATAAGCCAAACAAAATTCAGATAATTAAATATGCTCCGCCGCCTCCAGATCTTCCAACTCTCGGGAAATCAGACCCAAGTGATGTTGTTTTTATTGGGCGTACGAACTATGTTGCATCTCTAGAAGAAAAGAAATTCGTCTTTGGTATCAAGCGTATTGACCGTAGACGTCATATGTACATAATTGGAAAGTCAGGTACTGGTAAGTCTAAGCTTTTAGAATTAATGATTAGACAAGATATAGCTTACGGCCAAGGTGTTTGTGTTATAGACCCACACGGAGAGCTTATTGAAGATATTTTAAATTTTATTCCTAAAGAGAGAATTGAAGATATTTGTATAATCGACCCAGGCGACATAAATTATCCTTCATCATTTAATCCTCTAGCAAACATCGACCCAACTTTTAAACATCAACTCACTCAAGGATTGATAGAAGTTTTAAGAAAACAATTCGGAGCAAACTGGACTCCTCGTCTTGAGCACGTTTTTCGTTTTACAACGCTTGCTCTTCTTGATTATCCTCATGCTACTATGCGGGGAATGATTAGTATGCTTACTGATCGTAACTATCGTCAGAAGGTTGTGGAGTATATAGGGGATGATATGGTAAAAAGATTCTGGGCAATAGAATTCGCTGACTGGTCTGAGAAATTTGATACTGATGCTATTATTCCTCTGGTTAACAAATTAGGCCAGTTTCTTTCTGACCCAATGCTCCGTAATATTTTTGGACAAAAAGAAAATAAAATTGATCTGGAAGAATTAATGAATGAGCGAAAGATTCTTTTGATTAATCTGTCAAAAGGGAAAATAGGTGAGGAGAACTCTTCTTTCTTTGGAGCAATGTTTCTTACTAAAATTAAGCAAGCTGGTATGGCTCGTGCTAAATTAGAACCACAAGATCGTAATGATTTTTATCTATATGTGGATGAGTTCCATAATATTGTTACTGATACTTTTGAAAATATTATTTCAGAAGCTCGTAAATATGGCATAAATCTTATAGTAGCCCACCAATATGTTGGTCAACTTATGCCTAAGGTTGAAGAAGCAGTACTTGGTAATACAGGTTCTATTATTGCCTTTCGTGTTGGGGGAGATGACGCCGTAAAACTTAAATCGGATTTTGCTCCTATTTTTGATGTAAAAGATATGATTAATCTTGGAGTTGGGGAATTTTTTATTAAGATGACAATTGATGGAGAAAGTTATGACCCATTTTCTGCTGAAACATTGCGTGTATTGCCAGCCACTCATCCTTCTTATCGTCAAGAAGCTATAGAGGCCTCTCGACGCAAATATTCTATTTTGGCAGGTGAAGCGCAGAGATTAATTGCTGAAGAAGAAGCAACTATCATAAGGTCTGCTCAAGAAAAAGCTGCCATAATGGCAGATAAAAAAGAAGAAGGTGAAGAAGAAATAGGTAATGAAGAAAATAAAAGTGAAAGTATAAATAAAGAATCAAACCCTAGAGAGAAACCAAAAAAAGGAGAAAAAGGTGGCGAGCCGTTGATTTAGAATTTTTCGGGAAAAGGTCTTGCCTTTAGAGAGCCCAAGGCAAGTCCTTGAGGAGAAAAATTCTATGAATTAAAAATATTATGAAAAAAGTTTGCGAACACTGTAAGAAAGAGTTTTCTATAACAAAAGATAAATTATCTATGTATGAAAAGGTTGATATTGAATTACCGACATTGTGTTTCTTTTGCCGAATAAAATTACACTTGTCTTTTTGGTTGTTTGGTAAATTTCGTAAAGGGGTTTCTGATTTATCAGGGGACAGTTTAATTACAACTTTTCCAGAAAAGAATAGATATCCGATTTATACTTTAACAGAATGGCATAGTGATGCTTGGGATGTGATGAGTTTTGGACAAGATTATGATTCTTCAAAACCATTTTTTACTCAATTACAAAAACTTCAAGAAAAAGTTCCACATCCGCATCAGAATGGAAGTAAAAATACGAATTGTGATTGGTGTGATGATGTTTGGAATTCTAAAAATTGTTACTTATCTCGTTCAATGGAAGTATGTGAAGATTTATATTATTCATACAGAAATCTAAGAGTTAGAAATTCAATAGATGTAGTAGTTTGTTTTGATTCGGAAAAGTGTTTTGATTCGGTTAATTGTTTCAATTCTTTTAAATTGTTCTATTCCAGAAATTCCAAGGATTGTATTGATTCATATTTTTTACAAGATTGTCGCAACTGCCAGGATTGTTTTATGTGTTGGAATTTGCGAGGCAAATCATACTGCATAGAGAATGTTCAGTATTCTAAGGAGGAATATGATAAAAAATTAGGGTTATTCTTTCTTGGCTCATATAAATCAATTCAATTACACAAAAAACATTTCGAAGAAATTGCGCAAAAAGAAGCAATTCATAGGGAAAACTTTAATTTGAAAACTTATAATTCTGATGGAGATAATCTGATGAACACGAAAAATTGTCATAATTGTTTTACTATCAGCGACTCTGAAGATAGTTATAATTGCGTCAGAGGGATGAAAGAGACATCCAATATAGATTGTAATGGTTGCTGGTATGGAGAATTATCTGGTAATTGTGCCGGTTGTATGAATATTTTTGCTTTAAAATATTCGGCTTGGACCCAATCAAGATATTCCGAATATTTGGATTTATGTCTTGAATGTGAATATTGTTTCGGTTGTGTTGGTTTGAAGAAAAAGAAATATTGTATTTTGAATAAACAATATACGAAAGAATCCTTCGACAAGCTCAGGACAAGAATTATTGAAGATATGAAAGAAAGAGGCGAATATGGAAAGTTTTTGCCATATTCTATGAGTGCTGGGCCATTTAATTTTTCTACTAGCTTCTTATATTTTCCAGAAACCAAAAAAGAAGATATTTTAAAACTTGGTGGTTATTGGGAAGATGTTAGTGAAAGTCATATAGAAGGAATACCAACAAGTGAATTACCTGATTCCATAGATGATGTTCCTGATACTATAATAACTCAAGCACTTATTTGTCCAGAGACAGGTTGGCGGTTTAATATAGCTGAAAATGAATTAATTTTTTACAAACAAAATAATATTCCACTTCCACGATATCATTTTGATGTGCGAATAAAAAATAATATGAAGTACACGACAGTTTTGACGGCTTATCCATATAATTGTTATTACTGCAAGAAAAATATCGATGCCTATTATCCTCCCGAGTGGGGATATAAAAAAATTGCTTGTGAAGAGTGCTATAAGCAAAATATAAACTAAAGTGTTTTTATATAGACCTCTCTTTAAATAGTGATATAATTAAAAAATAAGGGTCGTAACCTAATTTATCTATATATTTTATGGTATTTATATATACAACATGTAAAAATATGGACGAAGCTCAAGAACTTGGGTCATTAATTGTAAATAAAAAGATAGCGGCTTGTGTTGATTTTTGGTCAATATCTTCTTGTTATAGTTGGGAAGGTTCTTTTCAATGTGTGTCGCAAGCGATGCTTTTGGTCACTACATTTGAATTAAAAATAGAAGAAGTGAATCAGATTATTTCAGAACACCACACTTATAGTGTTCCACTTATTGCAGGGGTAGATGTCCGCCGAATAAACCACCCATACAAAGAATGGATGATGAAAGTTATTGAATAAAATATGATTAATAAAACCGTAGTAATTTTTGGTGTTTTTGATGGGATACATGATGGACACTCATCTTTTATAAAGGATGCAAAAAAGCAAGGTAATCATCTTGTGGCTATTATTGCGCGTGATAGTGTTGTAAAAGAGTTGAAGGGTCAATTACCAGAAAATAATGAAGTGGAAAGAATAAATACACTTTTAGAAGTTCCAGATATAGATTTAGTTCTTTTAGGTGACCTTAAAATAGGGACATATAATATTTTAAAAGAAGTTAAACCGGATGTTGTTTATCTCGGCTATGACCAACATGCACTTTTAAATAATTTAAATAAATCCATAAAAAATGGTAATTTACCAAAAATAGAAATTGTGTGTGGCAAACCACACAACCCCGAAATTTTCCATTCTTCAATTTTAAATAAAAAGGATAAAGAATAGACAATAACGGATTAATGCGGTCGTCAAAAAGTGTTATGGATAAGAAAAATTCAACATGGAATATAAAAGCGAAAACCGAATATGTCAGAATTGCAAACACGACTTCGTTATCGAGCCTGACGATTTTTCATTTTACGAGAAAATAAAAGTTCCAGCACCAACTTTTTGTCCAGAGTGTAGGATGATGCGAAGAATGGTTTTTGGTAATTTGTCGTCATTTTATAAGAAAAAATGCGATTCATGTGGGGAGCTTGTTATTTGTTTGTATCCCCCAGAGGGGGAAACAAAAATGTACTGTAATCCTTGTTGGTGGAAAGACAATTGGGATGGGACAGAATATGGGATGGAATACGATGAAAATAGACCTTTTTTTGAGCAATTAATTGAGCTTCGAAAGAAATCTATCTTTGTTGCGCTTGAATCCCTTTACCCATCACTTGTTAATACAAAATATGCAAACAACGCCTCGTATCAGAAAAATTGTTTTATGACAATCTATGCTGACTACGATGAACACTGTGCTTATACAATGATGACTGCTCACAATAAAGATCTTCTTGACTGTTATCGTGCCAAAGAATCAGAATTGTGTTATGAATGTGTTGGAATTTATAAATGTTATAACTGCAAATGGAGCGAAGAATTAGATAGTTGTATAAATTGTTATTTTTGCCAGTCGTGTTATGGGTGTAATGATTGTATTGGATGCGTAAATCTACGAAATAAAAGTTACTTTATTTTTAATAAGAAATATTTAAAAAATGAATATTTTGAAAAGTTAAAAGAATTAAAATTAGATACTTATGGAAGTCAACAAAAATTAAAAAATCAATCTGAAAATTTTTGGAGTAGTGCGCCTAAACGATCCTATCATGGTAATAGTTTAAATATAAATGTTACAGGAGAATATGTTTATGAATCGAAGAATACAAAAAATGCTTTTCTTGTTTCGGGAGCTGAAGATTGTCGCTTCGTTCAATATTTATCTCTTAAGGGGGCAAAAGATTGTTATGATTATACTGGATGGGGGGCTGAATCGTCTCTACTTTATGAATGTTACATTGTAGGAGAAGGAGCTTACAATAATAAATTTTGCGCAGAGTGTTGGCCAAATGCACAAAATGTAGAATATTCTTTTTATTGTATTCAAGGAAAAGATTGTTTTGGTTGTGTAAATTTGAAAAGAAAACAATATTGTATTTTGAATAAACAATACACAAAAGAAGAATATTTTGAACTAAAAGAAAAAATTATTGCTGATATGAAAAAGAATCCTTGGAAAAACAAAACAGGGCATACTTATACATATGGAGAATTTTTACCGCCAGAACTATCTCCCTTTGGATATAATGAAACCATGGCTTATGAATATAATCCATTATCAAAAAAACAAGCTGAAACTCAGGGTTATAATTGGTGCGATATTCCAAAACAAACTTACAACTTTACCTACTCGGCGGATTCTTTACCACAGACATTTAATGAGACGACAAAAGGAATAAAAAAGGAAGTTATCAGGTGTAGCACCTGTGACAAAGGATTTAATATAAGCGATGTTGAATTTGAATTATTAGAAAAATTTAATCAACCAATTCCACATTCTTGCCCAAAATGTCGACACGCTCGTAGATTTAATAGGACAAATAAGCCCGGATTATATGATAGAAATTGTAATAAATGTGGTATAGAAATTAAAACCCCTTATGCCCCCGACCGTCCAGAAATAATCTATTGTGAAAAATGCTATCAAGCGGAAGTTTATTAATTAGTTTCCAGTAGCTAGTTTCTAGTGATTAGTTTGAAAATACTTTTTCTTTTTACTCCTAAAATAATAATTATATTATCTAAAATAAAATAAATAGGGAAAATTAGGTTTAAAAAAGAAAATTTACTTATAGCCAAAATAGTAATTATTTGATTTATCGTGCCAAAAGAATATGGGCCAATGTTTTCTGTCTCGCTATGTTTCCAACTTTTAATAATTGTTGGAATACTTGCGAACAAATCAGCTAGAACAGCAAAGGTGATTGAGATAGCTCCATTTTTTGTTGTAACCCATATTATAATTGCTATTAGAGATAATATTCCACACAAAATATCAAACTTTGTAGTTTTCCAATACGAATTTTTATTAAAGATAGATGCAATTAAAACAAGAAAAGGACAAAATCCTGCGGCAAATGTAGATGCAAGTAGGGGAAGACTAACTCCAGATTTATAACCTATATATACACCAACAAAAGGAGCAATCATCCAAAATATCCAAGAAACTCTATTGGGTTTTGTTTTCCCCCTGATGGTATCTCTTATATAAAAGAAAGAACCGATAGCAATGAAAGGAATTGAAAGATAGGCGAAATATTCTGGAATCATATTTTTAGATTATAGCATTTATGTTTTGAATATTATAACCCCTTTTTTATTTGGAAGAATCATTGTATAATGAATCCAATCTATGGAAAATGAAATTCCACACAATCGAGACATTACTTATTTTGGTAGAACAAACTTCCGTAGTACTAATGCTATTTTTGGCATAAAACGTAAAGATCGTCGCCAGCATATGTATATCTTGGGAAAGTCAGGTACTGGTAAATCTGTTCTTCTTTCCAATCTTATTGCCCAGAATATTCAGAATGGTGAAGGCGTTTGTGTGGTGGACCCGCACGGAGAGACCGTAGAAGAAATCCTCCATCTTATTCCAGACCACAGAGTAAAAGATGTAATATATTTTAATCCAGCTGATACAGAATTTCATATCGGTTTTAATGTTATACAACTTGACGATCCAAAATATAAACACTTAGTAGCATCAGGGCTGATGGGTATTTTTACGAAGATTTGGGCTAATGCTTGGAGTTCTCGTATGGAATACATTTTGAATAATGCAATTCTTGCGCTTCTTGATACTCCAGGGACAACGCTTCTAGGTATCCCAAGACTCTTGGTGGATAAAGATTATCGACAAATGATAATTGGTAATTTGAAAGACCCTGTTGTTAAAGCTTTTTGGGTTCATGAATATGAACAATGGCGTGACCAATTTCGTAATGAAGCAATAGCTCCGATTCAAAATAAGGTCGGTCAATTCCTTTCAACTTCTATTATTCGTAATGTTGTTGGTCAGCCAAAATCAACTATTGATATTTTCAAAATAATGAATGAGGGGAAAATTTTTCTCGTCAACGTTTCAAAAGGGCGTATCGGTGAAGACAATTCAGCACTTTTAGGAGGTATGATTATTACAAAAATTCAGCTTGCCGCGATGGAGCGTGTCAGAATTCCCGAAGAAGATAGAAAAGATTTTTATTTGTATGTTGATGAATTCCAAAACTTTGCGACGGATGCATTTGCAAATATTCTCTCTGAAGCTCGTAAATATCGACTCAATCTTACTGTGGCTCACCAATATACAGCTCAACTTGAGAGTAAAGATAGCACAAAAGTTCGTGATGCTGTTTTCGGTAACGTTGGGACTATGATTGTTTTCCGTGTTGGTGGAGATGATGCCGAATTTTTAGAAAAAGAATTTGAGCCTGAATTTACAGCACTAGATTTGGTAAATTTACCCAACTTTCATATTTATGTTAAGTTAATGATTGATGGTGTAACTAGTCGTCCATTCTCGGCGACAACTCTTCCTCCAATAAAAATAGATTTATCAAAAGGTGTTAAAGATAAAATTATAGAGTCATCACGTAAACTATATACTCGTCCACGAGCAGAAGTTGAAGATGAAATTTCAAAGTGGAGTGGAATGCTTCAAGTCGGAGATGGTGATGCGAAATACAAAGCTGATTGTTCAAATTGTGGTAAGTCCACGATGGTCCCTTTTGAGCCCAAAGAAGGTAGGCCTGTTTATTGTAAAGAGTGTATGTACAAAATTAAAAGTGGTGAGCTTAAACCAGAAAGCGGATTTGTGGCATCTCGTTCAGCTCATCAAGAAGAAAAAGTTTCGACTGAGCCGTTAGCGATGTTGGGGATAGAATTTAAACCCATGGAACAAAAAGCTGGGGCACCTCACAATAATTTTTCTGGGTTTAGTAAGCCGAAAGATTCTTCATATAAACCACAGGGTTCATCTCAAGCAACAAACAATGTTAATACCAATGACAGAAGGACTTCTTTTGTAGAAAAAAAGAAACACTCTGGGCCTTCTCCACTTTTGCGAGGATTGTTGGAGAAAATTGCTAAAGGAGGTAAGGAGGGGGCAGAAGAAAAAGGATTTAAAATAGAGGAAACTGTTGCGCCTATTTCTAAACAAGAACCTATGTCTCTTTCTGCATTAAAAGAAAATAATAATTCTAATGTAAGAGTAGCAAATACTTTACCCACAAAAGAGGCGTCAGAAGAAAAGAAAGCAACGCTTAAAGATGTGTTATCAAGGATTAAAGAGAAAGAAAAAGTGATTCAATCAGTAGAAGTAAAAAAAGAAGAGAAGATAGAGGTTGCTTCACAGGAAAATCTTTTTGAGAGGTCCTCGGATGAGGGAGGACGAGGAGCCAGACCATCTCAAAAAGACATTCCTGTTTCGCAACCAGAACCCGAAATAAAACCTAATACAAATTCTTGGCAGAAACGCAAGGCAAAAAGGGAAGTGCCGGAAGATGTGCTACGTAAAGTATTAGAATAAATTTATTGTTATGACACCAAAAATAATTAAACATTATATAATTTTGCTAGTAGTATTTTTCTCTTGGATAAATTTAGCGCATGCAAATGTAATTATTAATGAATTTGTATCTAGCCCAACCGACGGAATTGAATGGATTGAATTATTAAATACAACAGGAAGTCCAATCGTTCTTAATGGATGGAAATTGGTTGATGGTAACGACAAAGTGACAGATGACCTAATTTTAAATGGAACAATATCTGCAAATGGATTTATTGTTTTTGAAAATTCTAAAAGTTGGCTCAATAATGATGGGGATACAATTATTCTAAAAGATAACTCATCTAATACAATTGATTCGGTAATCTATGGTACAGATGGAATTATTAAGGCTCCTGCAAAAGATAAGTCTGGGGTTTTAATATCTGGCAAATGGATAACAAATCAAGATCCAACAAAAAATTTACCTAATTCTGATTCATCAAATAATTCACTAGATGAAAATACTAGTGATACAACAGACGAAAACATTGACCCTACTCCTCTTGTTAAAAACAATCCTGAAATTCTAAAAATAACAACCAAAATTATATCGCCAAAGATTATTACAGCTGGAATTCCTTTTTTACTTAGTTCACTGACTACTACCAACAGAGGAGAGACCTACACTGTTGGTAACTTTGTTTGGAATTTCGGCGATGGGATGGTGAGAAAGGTTGGAGATTCTAGCTCCTTTGAATACATATATGAGTATCCTGGAGAATACGCCTTAACACTTTCGTATTTTGATAGCACTTTTAGTCAAATAGCTGATGCTACAAATAGGATTACAATAAAAGTTATTCCGTCCGAAATTTTCATAAGCTCAGTTGGAAGCGCATCAGACCCATATATAGAAATTGAGAATAAATCAAGTTCTGAAATAATTCTTTCAAATTGGATTGTCACGGCCGGAACGCATTATTTTATAATTCCAGAGGAAACAACTCTTTTACCAAATAAAAAAATAAAATTATCGCCGAAGATAACTGGTTTTGTGGGTGGGGATATCGCCTCGGTTGTTATCACAGACCCGAACAAAGAGATAACTGCTACTTATCCAACAGAAACAAAAAAGTTAACATCGAGAGTTTCGTCAGTAAGCAAAGTAGTATCATATATCAATCCAATTCAAGCGGACAGTAGTTCGCTAGATGATGATTTATCACAAGACTCACAGGTAATAAATTTAAATGACCTTGGCGCAAGTGCCGGAGAATCTGGTTCTAATATCCCAAAATCAATTTACCCAATTATCGGCCTTTTGGTGGTTATTGGCATAGGAGTAGCTTCCTTTTTACTCATAAAAAAGAAAAATAGTGTGGAAGATTATATAGAAAAAGGAATCAGGGTCGAAGATATGACAATAATTGAATAATCAAATTTTCTCTAGGGCTTTTGGAATTTTTTTGAAGTCTTTGATTAATTTTTCCCTCATGTCTCCGTTATATAAAGCGGCGGCAGGATGATAAAGTGGAAGAAATGCTTGTCTGCCAAGTTCGGGGATAGTTTTTATTAAAAGCTTCCCGTGAATTTCAGAGATTTTTTCCGTAGGGAAAAACCGTGTCATTGAATGTCTTCCGAGAAAGACAATTAATTTTGGAGAAATTATTTTGAGTTCATTTATAAGCCATTCGTTGCAAGCTTCTTTTTCTTCTGGTTCTGGGTCGCGATTATTTGGCGGGCGATATTTTACAATATTTGTAATATAAATATCACTACGATTTTTTCCAATACCTTCAAGCATTTCTTCTAAGAATTTTCCTGCAGCTCCAACAAATGGTCTTCCCTTAATATCTTCATTTTTCCCCGGAGCTTCTCCGATAAATACGATATCACTTTCCGCATTTCCATCACCAAAAACCGCTTGAGTTGCTGTTTTTCGCAGTTCGCACTTGCAGTTCTCCTGCCAGTAAATATTTAATTTATCCAATTGTTCTCGTTTCGTCATTACATATACATTTTAGCATTTTTCTTGAGTTCTCACAGTCACAGGTCTGACCTGTGAAAATGAATAAAATGTGTTGTGGTTTTTTATTTCAAAATTTTAATATCAGCGCCAATAGAGTTTAGACGTTCGGCTATTTCTTCATAACCACGATTAATCATATAGACATTACGCAAGATTGAAGTACCAGGAGCGGCAAGCATTGAGACGAGTATTACCATAGATGGACGAAGCGCAGGAGGACAAACGACTTGAGCAGGTTTTAATGGTGTACCACCTTGAATATAAACCCGATGCGGATCAGCGAGAGTGACATTGGCTCCAAGACGATTAAGTTCTGTGAAGTAAATAGCGCGGTTCTCGTAGACCCAGTCGTGAATCATGGTCTGACCTTTTGCTTTTATTGCAATAGGTACGAAAAATGGCAAATTATCAATATTTATTCCAGGGTATGGATTTGTAGAAATTTTGTCAGCAAGAGCAACTAATTTACCAGGTAGTATTTTAATGTCAGCTAATTTTGTTCGTCCATTGTACGAGAGATATCTTTTCAATATTTTATATTTTAATCCCATTCTTTTCATTTTTTCTAATTCAAGCGAAAGGAAATCAATAGGGCAACGGGTGATTACGAGTTCTGAGTCAGTGATAACCGCTGCAGATATGAACATCATTGATTCAATAGGGTCTTCACTATTCCAGTATTCAATATTTTTATTAATTTCTTTTATTCCGTGGACAACGAGAGTAGAGGTACCAATGCCGTCAATCTTTACTCCAAGTGTTTCAAGGAAAAAACAAACTTCCTGAACCATATAGTTGGCACTGGCGAAACTAATAGTTGTGATTCCATCAATTTTTGACGCAGCGGTGAGGACATTTTCGCAAGCAGTATCTCCGGATTCATACATGACAATATTTCCAGGCTTTAATTTCTTGGACTCTATTTCATAATTTGTTGCAGTTGTCTTTATCTTTACGCCTAAATCTTCAAGGGCATAAGTGTGAGCAGCGATAGTGCGTTTACCAAGGTTGCATCCTTGAGCGTGAGGAAGTTTAAAAGTGGGGAATAAATGTATGAGCGGACCCATGAGCATTACAATAGAACGAGTTTTAACTGCAGATTCAACATTTATTTTTTCTAAAGCTAGTTGTTTAGGTGGATTAAGCTGAAGAGAATTTGGACCAACCCATTTTGTTTGAACTCCAATACTTTCAAGGATTTCAATTACACGATTAACTTCTTCGATGCGCGCGATGCCGTGAAGGGTTGTTATCCCTTTGTTGAGTAGTGAAGCACAAAGAAGCCCAACAGAACCATTCTTAGAAAAATTTGTTTTGATACTTCCGCTTAACTTTTTCCCGCCGTGTACTTGAAAATCTATTGAATCATTTATGCAGACAACCTGATGGTCTAGGACTTTACTTATTTTTAATAATAATTCAGTTGTGAAATTTTGCTCACCCTTTTCCATGCGGGGAATAGAGCTTTGCGATGTCTCCAGTGCTTTCGCAAATGCTTCTTGAGTCATACCACGGCTTTCTCTCAATTCCTTAATAAAATACCCAATTTTTTGTTGCTCGGTTTGTTCTTTTTTCATACTTACTATTTTATCTCATATATGATATAATTGCAAGTAATATGAAAATACAAGAATACGTAGATATCCGGGATTATTCATCACTACATATAGGAGGGCAATTTCGCTATTTTGTAAAAATTGATAAAAAAGATGAGCTAGGAAATGTTTATTTAATGGCAAGAGAAAAAAATACCCCAATTTTTATATTAGGCGGGGGTTCAAATATTGTATTTTCGGATGGAATTATTGATGTGTTTGCTATAAAAATAGAAATTAAAGGTTTTGAAATAATACCTGCCCGCCCTCACAAGGGAGCAGGCGGGAACGAAACGGAAAAATATGCAGATATAAAAGTTGGAGCTGGCGAGATTTGGGACAAAATTGTAGAGAAAACTGTTGAAATGAATCTGCAAGGATTAGAGGCACTTTCGGCAATTCCTGGAACAGTTGGAGCAACGCCAGTCCAAAATGTCGGGGCTTATGGAGTAGAAGTTAAAGATACCATTTTGGAAGTGGAGGTTTTTGATATCAAAGAAAATAAAATTAAAACTATTTCAAATAAAGATTGTAAATTTGGGTACCGTGATAGTATTTTCAAAAATGAAGATAAAGGGAAATACATAATAACCGCTGTAACATATAGACTTAATAAAGTTCCTCCCCTCCTTTTGGAGGAGGGGGTAGGGGGTGGTGATTTAGAATTAATTAGTCACCACCTCGCCCCAAAGGGCACTCCTCCTCAACAAGGAGGAGAAAAAAACCTTTCTCCAGCATTAGGATATCCTGGCGTCTCAAAATATTTCGAAGAACACAAAATAGAGAATCCTAATTTAAAACAAATTCGCGAAGCAATTATTGAAATTCGTAAAGAAAAATTACCAAACCCAAAAGAAATTCCAAATGTCGGTTCATTTTTCAAGAATCCTATTGTTTCAAATAGTGTAGCCGATAAAATTAAAGCAGATTTCCCAAATGCTAAATTTTTTCCACTGGAAACGACTAGGCAAGACCTAGTAAAAATTCCCGCTGGTTGGCTCATTGAAAATGCAGGATTAAAAGGGAAGTCATTTGGTAATGTTTCTGTCTATGACAAGAATGCCCTTGTCTTGGTAAACAACGGAAATGCTACAAAAGAAGATCTTATAAATGCTAGAAATGAAATAATAAAAATAGTTGAGCAAAAATTTGGGATAACACTAGAGCAAGAACCGGAGATAATATAATTGATTTTAAATAGATTTTTAGTATACTACTTCTATTGCCGGAGTGGCGGAATTGGTAGACGCGCACGACTCAAAATCGTGTCTCGTAAGGGGTGAGAGTTCGATTCTCTCCTCCGGCACAATGCAAAATTTACCACTTTCATATATAGAGATTTCAAAAGAAAACTTGATACATAATATCAAGCAGTTTCGAGGATTACTGAAAAACGGTACAAAGATTGCTTCTGTTATAAAAGCAAATGCTTACGGGCATGGGGATGTTGAGGTGACGAAAATTATTGCTCCTTATACAGATTATTTCCAAGTAAATAGTATTGAAGAATTTGAAAGAGTTGGAAAGGTTACAAATAAACCCGTTTTGGTATTTGGTTATTTGAATGGAGATGGTATAAAAAGAGCCATAAAATCAAAAGCGATAATATCTGCTTTTGATTTGATTCATTTATTGAAAATAAATTTTATTGCTGGGAGTTTAAAAATGAAAGTCAAAGTACATGTTGCTATTGATTCTTGTCTTGGTAGAGAAGGAATAATGCCAAGCCAGATTGATAATTTTATTGTTGAACTCAAAAAGTTGAAGAATATAGAACTCGATGGAATTTATTCTCATTTTGCAAATATTGAAGACACCATGAATTTCACCTACGCACAGAAACAAATAGATATGTATCATAAATGTGTAGAAATTTTTAGAAAAAATAGTTTTGAAAATATTAAAACCCACATTTCAGCAACTTCTGGAATTCTAGTTTATGAAAAAGGAAATAGCTTACACAATATTGTTCGACTTGGTATCGGGCTTTATGGAATGTGGCCAAGTGAACATTTAGAATATTTAAATAAAAAGAAAATAATTTTGAAACCAGTTTTGAAATGGGTGACACACGTAGCTCAGATTAAAGTTCTCCCCGCGAATCATCCAATCGGTTATGGGCTTACATATATAACAAAGAAAACGACCAAGATAGCAGTAATTCCACAGGGTTATGCTGATGGTATTCCACGTCTGCTTTCAAATACTGGGGAAGTTTTAGTAAAAGGTAAGAGAGCAAAAATTTTGGGGAGAGTTGCTATGAATATGATTGTAGTTGATATTTCTCATATTAAAGATGTGTTGCCAGAGGATGAAGTCGTAATTTTAGGAAAACAGGCCTGCCCGCCCTCACGAGGGAGCAGGCGGGGTAAAAATGAAATTACTGCTGAACAAATTGCTAAGGAGTCAGGAACGATAAATTATGAAGCAACAACAAGGATAAGTGCTCTTTTGCCAAGAGTTATTAAATAAAAACAAAAGCCACTAAAATTTTAATGGCTCAGTTTATTTTTTTTGAATTAACCAATTTCCTTTTTGAATAAATTTCAAAGTAGAGCATAGTTAACATCAAAAGAGAGACAATAATAATGGCACGGGTGGCGTAAATTATCGCCAAAGAATTACCATCTACTATCGCGGGGTAAAAAGCAATCACACCTGACAAAATGCTCAAGCTCCAAGTTGAAAAGGATTCCGTATTTTTCTTTTCTGATATTAATTTTTGGAAAGTTGGTATGTATCCAACTCCAATCAATATCTGGGTGAAAATATTTGAATTCCACGCATCCTTAGAAAGAAAACCATACAGAACAATTAATCCTATACCTATCATATACCATCTATCAAAGGGTTTAATTTTTCTATTTTTATCCCTATAAATTATAATAGCGATTATGATAATAGAGACAGAAGCAACATCTACGGTGTTTAAAATACCTGACCGAAAATCATGATCTTCGGCGATGGCATAAGTTACCAAACTCAAGATCGTCCCCAAAAGAAAGACAACCCAAGTTGAGAGGGCGGGGCTAATCTTTTGTTTCTTGATGAGATAGATATATCTCAAGGAAAACAATAACATTACGAAGCCCACAGCCCAAACACAGATTTCTTTCATTTGTGATCCTTTCTTTTAACAGTTTTCGTAAATTTAACACATAAAATTAGTTAAGTCAATAATTTGAAAATAAATTCCTGCTGTTTTTCTCTTGCATTTTGGGGTCTTTTATAGTATTGTATAACCACTATGTCACAAGATAGATTATTTAGATTGGCTTGCACTACCTGTAAGCGCACAAATTATTGGTCAAGCAAGAACAAGAAACTCGTCACTAAAAAGATTGAGCTTAAGAAGTATTGCAAATGGTGTAAAAAGAACACTAAACATAAAGAGTCCAAAAAATAAAAATCCCAAATGGGATTTTTATTTTTGTTAATTTTGTGTTATAATCCAAGCGTTCTAGGGCGATTAGTATAGTGGTAGTACAATTCTCTCCAAAAGAATTGGCGGGGGTTCAATTCCTCCATCGCCCGCAAAAAAATATATGTATGACAGAGATAAAATGTTGTTTCAACATGACATAAAATCAAAACTAAATAGTTTAGAATTTCAACGCGAACGTATTTTAAATACTTCTCACGAAGAATTTAGGAAGAAAAAAGTTTCACCAATTCACGATGTAGATTTTTATGTAATACTTCTACGTAGATTATTTAGACAATTAGAAGATGTAGCTACTTACGATTCTCGCATAGCAAATCTTAAAGGTAAAAACACCTCTTTAATAAAGAAAATTAAAATACGAGACGACTTTGAGCACGGAGTAGATTTAGAAAATATGCAATCAATAGATATAGCTAGCCTACCATCAGGAACAATTTCTGCACCACCAGGAACTAATATTAAAATTACAACTTCATTAATGAATAATCATATAGTGTCGGGAGACCTTAAATGGGACTTAGAAGATGACCATATTGCTTTTATTAAACTCATGAATGATTTTTTTAACCTTTATCCTTTTAACTCAAAACCTAATAAGTAATTAAAAATCTATTATGTTCTTATTTCTCAACAAACTAGTTCCAACAGCCAACCACACTGCCCGCAGTAGTTTAGAATAATTATAATGTTATTTTTAGATTATTTAGATAGAATACCAGATAAAGTATTTCCTCAACTTAAACCAAAAATAGTAGATGGTTTTTTATTTTTCCCTTGTAAGTTTTTTAGGGAGATTTTTCATATTATTGGATCATTACTGTTGATAATTCTTTCACACATTTTATATTTTTATGTATATATAAATGTACCAATTATTGTTTTTATCCTCTTAGTCATTTGGATAACTTATCAAGAATTTTATTTACATCCTAAAAAATATAATCAGAAATTACTAAATGGAATACTTGATTGGTTGTCTTGGATTATTCCATTTGCTGTTTATTTATTCATTTTGTATTATTAGTCTCTATTTTAAAAATCTCTTTATCTCTTTTAGAGCTTTATTTTTCTCACTCTTTTTTCTTGGGTCTATCCAAATTGTGTTAAAATCTCTTTTAAACCATGTCTTTTGACGTTTAGCGTAATGCCAAATCTCGGTATTTAATTTTTCAATCATTTCTTTCTTCGCCTGCCGAAGCTTTAGCGGAGGCATGGTTTTGCTATCTTTTAAATAATTACTAACGTATCGATATTCAAGCCCAAGAGCATTCATTCGTTTCCAAGACACGCCTTGATTGTGTAAATTTTCAACTTCTTTTATCATACCTTTTTTAATGCGTATGAGTAAACGAGTCTTGATTCTTTCTTTCAAAACTTCAGGTGGCATAGTGAGTCCAATTTTTAAATATTTATCTTCCCCTAGGCACGGCCTAGGGGAAAGACTTGGGACCTTGCCGAGAGTTTTTACTATTTCAATTGCACGAATCAGGCGAATTCTATTTTTTTGGTCAATATTTTGGGCGCGATTTTTATCTATTTTTTTTAATATTTCCAAAAGTTTTTCTGTGGTTTTTCTCTCGAGAATTTCTCGGAGTTTTTTATTTGGTGGAACTTCAGGGAAAATTGTTCTATTTATGATGGAATCAATATAAAATCCTGTACCACCACAAATTATGGGAGTTTTACCTTTTTCTAAAATTTCTTTTATTTTTTTGTTTGCCAATTTTTGGAAATCACTAACGGAAAAAACTCGTGAGGGGGAAGTGATATCAAGTAAATAATGCGGTATACCCCACATTTCTTTTTTTGTAATTTTACCAGTTCCTAAATTCATACCTTTATAAACTTGTCTTGAATCTGCTGAAATTATTTCGCCATTTATATTTTTTGCTACTTCTACTGCAAAATCACTCTTTCCAGTAGAGGTTTGGCCGAGTATAACAATGATTTTATTCATATTTTGAATTCTAGCATATTTTGTGTTAGAATTTATATACTATGGGATTCAAAAAATTTATTACAAAACAAGCTCTTCGTTTGAAAGGGGTATCTTCTGATAAGGCAGAAGAAATTGCAAAGCAACTTGATGAAAATCCAGAAATTGCAAAAAGTTTGAAAGAGCTTGAGTCAAACAAAGAAGTTAAAGAGCTTTTTGAAAAAATTACCAAAGAAATTGAAGCTAAGAAAAAAACTGGATTAGGGGAGCAATATGCTGCGGTTTTAGTCATGGGTAAATACAAAGCAGAAATAATGAAGCATCGCGAAGCGTTAGAACCACTTATGGGATTAATGCAGAAATAATAGAAATTTTAAATTAAAAAATAATTATGGACGCATCAAATCTTTCCACTCTTGTTCCTTGGGTTATATCACATGGATATTTTCTTTTTCTAATTGCATCTTTAATTGAAGGACCGATGGTTACAATAGCTGCAGGAGTTGGAGCAGCACTGGGAGTCTTTAATCTTTTTTTTATTGTGATTCTTGCTATTTTGGGTGATATAGGAGGAGACTTGTTTTTTTATACTGTTGGATACAAAAGTCGTAAGATTATAAATACTCCATTTTTCCAATCTCTTGGATTAACCGAAAGTCGTGTAAAAAGGATAGAGCAACTTTTACATAAACATACTCGCAAAGCAGTTATTTTAATCAAGGTCTCTCCATTTATTGGAACTCCGGGGATAATCATTATCGGGGCGACTCATACACCGTTTAAAAAGTTTTTTGAGACAGCGGTTAGCGTTGCGATACCCAAAACTATTTTTTATTCCGTTGTTGGTTTTTTATCAGGCCAAGCATATTTAACTCTTAGCAAAGTTATAAAAAGAAGTGAATATGTCTTCTTGGTAATTATCGCTTTGATAATTTTGATATATTTTTTGAATAGATTAATTACTGGATATATTACAAGAAAAGTGGACTAATTAAAATTAATAATTTCTTTATTTTTTACTCTCTAATTTGGTAGAGTTCTCTATATGTCACTAAGTATCGGCACGACACGAACACAACACGATTTTTTGATAATAATATAGCTCAAAAACAGATTCCATTTGAATTTACGATAGAACTTCCGTCGCCACTTAAAAGAGGGTTGGATTGTGGTTATTTTATGATTTTTGTTGTATAATTTAGATACTAGAAGCTAATTTAAAGTATTTTATGAAAAAAATAATTATTGCAGTTATTATTATAATCGTCGTAATAGCTATTGCATGGGTAGTTTTTATAAAAAAGCCTGTTTTTTTAAATAAATTTTTTTCTCAAAAAATTGAAGAGCCTATAAAATTACCAGAAACAAATCCGTTTAAAACGGAAACAAACCCTTTTTCTAATAGTTACAAGAATCCATTTAGCAATTAATAAATAATAATATGAAAACATTATTTATAATTTTAACATTTATTACAAGCATAATTTTTTTTAATGTAGTTTTAGCGACAACATCTTTAGAAAACATTAAATATCCAGTAATAAAATTAGGAAATTGTAAAGACATAAAAGATTGCCATGTATATTGCGAAAAACAAGAAAATATTTTAAAATGCGTGGATTTTGGTGAAAAAGCAGGTATAATTTCTACAGAGGATGCTACAAAAACACGAAAATTTTCAGAAGTATTAAAACAAGGTGGACCTGGGAAATGCGCAAATCAAAGAACTTGCGAACAATATTGTGAAGAATCTTTGCATATTAATGAATGTTTAACATTTGCAGAAAAACATGAACTTATTTCACTTGAGCAATTAAAGCGAGCTAAAGCTATTTCTAAGGTATTGAAAGATATTGACAAACTTCCAGGTGAATGTAAAGACCAAAAAACATGCATTGAATATTGCTCAAAAGAAATAAACTTTTCTAAATGTTTAGAATTCAGCAAAAAATTTAATTTAATTTCTGAAGATATATCAAAACAAGTAGGAGAAGGGCTTAAACAGGCACCACCAGAAATGCAAAGTTGTTTTAAATCAATAATAAATAATATTGGTGATAAAACAAAAAATGGTGAAGTTAGTCAAAATGATTTTATGTCAATAATTATGCAAAATTGTCTGCCAAGTGGAACCAAAATTCCATCTGGAGCTAATAATAGAATTAATAAAGAAGCTTTAAAAAAGATGCAAGAATTTTATGGAAATAGTTTGTCTCCGAAAGATTTAGAAACTTTTAAACAACTGCAAGGGTTAGATGATAGTCTAATTCCACAAGGAGATACAATTCCATCTAATGGGAGTTCTCTTAATATGGAAGATTTAAATAATTTACAACAAAAAATGGAAGAAGAATATAATAAACTGACTCCTGAACAATTAGAGTGGATGAAAAAAGCACAAGAACAAGGGCAATTTGAAAACCCAATACCAGAAACTTATCTAGACACTAGAAGTAGCTCTGGAATGGGAATGTAAAAGGTTAAAAGTAGCAAGAATCGTTCTTGCTATATACTTGCTATATCAAATTAGGTTATTTTTTAAGGAATTGTTTATTTTTCTATTTACTCTCAATTATAAACCCAGCTGCTTTGGCAAAGTCATTTGCAGCTACTTCATACTGCACACCAATATCCGTCATACTCTGCGCATTCACACCAAGGGTACTCACTGTAGCATTAAACTTTTTCACATCAATAGTTATTTTCTTATTCTGAGCCATTTCATTATAGAAAGTAATGGCTTGATTTACGAAATCTCTGGTGTCACTAATCATTTTCAGCTGAGCAACATTCTTTAATTTAAAAACGTCAATAAAGTGCGTACCAGTTATTTTCACGCTCTGATCGGAAGAACTGTCAATTATACCTTGAAGTTCAGTTAAGGGGGCTGACGTTGATGCAATCTGGACTTCGGCATCATCAAGTTTAACAAAGATAGTTTGAAGATCGGAAACTATACCAGTGTAATCTTTGTTTGTTTCCTTTGCGCCAATTCCAAGTAAAATATTGCTTACGCTTATGAGATCATTCTTAATAACCGCATTCGGAGCCTGTACTTCGTTAAATTTATTAACAAGGACATTAGTATCATTACCAAAAATTTTAAAGAGACCAACTACAATAAGAATTGCACCGGCTATCAAAATACCGATCTTGATCCATTTTGGCATAGATTTTTTCTCTATTATTTCATTCATAAAATAAAATTATTTTTATCTTAATTATTAATATTTAATACATCGACCTTATTTAAATTCCTTTTTTAAAATAAATAGTGAAATAATCGGAATTATAGACAGAATTACAAAAACAGCATATGGCCAAACAAAAGGAGCTTTAAATAGATAAGCCAGGAGCAAGAAGATAAACAAGAAAAGACAATACCAAAATCCCCATTTTTGTTTTTTGTGTAAACAAAAAAAGGAAACTGCTAAAAGAAGAATTAAGGTTATCATCCCAGTAATAGCACTAGAGAATGAGTATCCCACCGTACCTTTAAAAAGCATTATTTCAGTAATTCTGTAAATAAGGGTAGAAACTACTAATAAAACTACACAAACTTTTGCAACATTAGAAAATATTTTTATTTTCATATAATTAATTTTTTTTTAATCTCGACCTTTTTAGTTATTTTGGCTACTTCCAGAAATATCTGTTTTAATTTCATTAGTAAAACCATCATCTCCATTATTAGAATCAGAATCAACATCTATCTTAATTTCTGGTTTTAAACCATCATCACCATCTTTTGCACCATTATTTTCTTCTATTACATTATTTTTTACATCATTTTCTACTTTTCCAGTTTCCTGAGTTCCCGGAGCAAAAGTTCTTTCTCCTATCTCTTCTTTAATATTATTAATTTCTTCCTTCATTTCATTTATCATGATTCCTCCTTTTTCTCCATTTATATCTATCTTATGTTCTTCTGAAACATTTTCAAAATTATTAATAATTTCATCAATCTGATTTTTAGTAATATAATTTATTAACCCTTTCTCATTTTTAACTATTATAATTTCTCCACATTTTTCTTCTAGAAAAGTTCCATCTTTATTGAAACATACTGGAATTGATTCTTGCATTGTTGGTTCTTTTTCTTTCGGTTTCCCCGGCCTTTCTTCATCATTCTCCCCCCTATAATGCCATTCTTTTAGATAATCATATTGTCTACATTCTGGTTTATTATTATAATTCCAGCATTCAGGAGGAACACCATCTGACTTTTGAATATTATAATCTATCATTGATTGTTTTTCTTTAAATAAATTCATTAAAAAACTAGGGATAAAACTTTCTGCAAAATTATCTCCTTGTTTAGGTTCCATGGCTTTTAATTCACCACAAGAGATTTCATCCTCTTTATATTCACATTTAATTGCAAAAGCAATCATTTTTTGGCATTTTGTTTTTTGTCCAATATCAAGAACTTCATCACAACTACAAGTTCCAGGGTCATCTATACAACTTCTAATATTCCACATTAAATCAGTGAATAATTTTTCTTGAAGATTTTTTAGTTCTTTTAATTCATCCTCTAGTCCTTCTTGCGCAGTATCTGGATTACATACTTCTTCTTTTAGCATTTCCTCGTATCCTCCTTTTGCAAGTTCTTTACAATATTCAAAAGTTTTTAGAGTAAGCTCTGTAGCTAATTGTGTTTTTTCTTCTTCTAATTTGTACTCTCTAAACTTTTCCGGGAGATTATCTTCATCTATTATTTTTTGAATTTCTTCAACACTTATCTTAACCTCTTCAGAAGTTTTTAGGGATACACTTTCTTGAATAACTTTAAGTTTTTTTTGAGCCCTCTTAAGATTATTGGTAGCATTTTCAGTTTTACCATTTTTTGTATTTTCTAAAGCAGAATTTACTTCTTTTTTTCTTATTTCTAAAGCTAACCTAACTTTACTATCTCCATTAGAAAAAAGTAATCTGACATTATCAGTAAATCTATTAAATCCTGAATAAACTTGAACTTGTTCTTGAGCTAAAACCGAAGGAGAGATTAAAAAAATTATTAATAAAAATAAAGTTATAACACCCCTTTTTATAATATTTGTTTTCATATTATATATTATAACACCTTTATACTTAAATAGTAAATAGCTTTGAATATCTCTATACTAACTGGCTCCGAACTTGGGATGATGTTTGAATGGAAATATTAAGACAAAACTGACCTTATCTATTCTTCGAAAAGTCTTTCCAAATCTTCTTTTATTAAATTATTAACTACATTTTTACTCTCTTCATCTGGTATTGCTATAGAATATGACAAATATGGCATTAGCCTAGGATTCTCTTTTTGCTCAGCCTTTACAGCAAATCTCTCGAAGGGAACAAATCTTATTTCTGGTATTTTTTCCATAATTTAATATTATCATTTAATTTTGTATTTGGAAATATAATTTTTTTTTGTTAAACTCATTCTATGCTTAGTATCGGAATTGTTGGTTTGCCAAATGTCGGGAAATCCACGCTGTTTAACGCTCTTACGAAAAAGAGTGTACCTTGTGAGAATTACCCATTTTGCACAATAGACCCATCTGTGGGGATTGTGCCTGTTCCTGACGAGCGTTTATGGAAGCTTTCGGAGTTTTCCAAGTCAGCCAAGACAATTCCAGCGGTTATAGAATTCGTGGATATCGCCGGGCTTGTAGCTGGAGCATCAAAAGGGGAAGGTCTTGGAAATAAATTTTTAACGAATATTCGTGAAGTGAATGCGATTGCACACGTGGTGCGTACATTTGAAGACAATTCAGTAATCCATGTAGAAAATAAAATAAATCCAATGGATGATATTGGGGTTATAAATCTCGAGCTTGTTCTTTCTGATTTTGAAATAGTTTCAAAGAGAATTGCAAGCATAGGAAAGGAATTAAAAAAACAAGATAAAGAGGCAATTGCTGAAGAATTAATTTTGAAAAAGCTGATGGTTGTTTTTGAAAAAGGGGAAATGGCCACAGAAGCAAACTTGAATGATGATGAAAAATTTAAAATTAAATCTTTGAATTTACTTACACTGAAACCAATGCTTTATGTGCTAAATACTTCGCAGGCGTGCCCAAATTTGGAAGTCGAACTTCCAAACATTTGTTCAGTAAAAGTTGATCCTGTTTTTGAAAGTGGTTTTGATGAATTGATTACAAAAAGTTATGAATTGCTTGGGCTTCAAACTTATTTTACAACGGGACTTGATGAGACACGAGCTTGGACAATAAAAAAGGGAAGCACCGCACCTGTGGCTGGGATGGCAATTCACACGGATTTTCGAGATAAATTTATTCGTGCCGAAGTTGTGTATTGGCAGGATTTGCTCAATGCTGGAAGTTACACTGACGCTCGCGCCCATGGGAAAGTGAGGACAGAAGGCAAGGATTATATAGTTAAAAATGGGGATGTAATAGAGTTTAGAATATAATAATGAAAAATGATTGGAAAAAAGCGATAAAAATACTTAAGAATGATGGGATAGTTGTATTATCTACGGATACTTTGTATGGGATAATCGGAAAGGCGATGTCGAAAAGGGTAGTTGAAAAAATTTACGAAATAAAAGGAAGAAACGAAAATAAACCTTTTATTGTTCTTATTGCTTCGTATAATGATTTGAGATTGTTTGAGGTAAAGATAGGAAAAGAACAGGCCAAATTTTTGAAAAAAATTTGGCCGGGGAAAGTCAGTGTCATTTTGCCTTGCAAACTTTCAAAATTTAAATATATTCATCGAGGAACAAATGGAATTGCTTTTCGGATGATTGGACCTCGAAATAAAAATCTTTACAATCTAATAAAAAAAGTTGGGCCACTTGTGGCGCCAAGCGCAAACCCTGAAGGATTACCACCTGCGGAAACAATAAAACAAGCCAAAGCATATTTCAGTCCTAAGCATTGCTTAGGACCGAATCTATATATCAACGGCGGGAAAAGAAAATTAAAACCTTCAACTCTCATTAAACTAGAAAATAATAGTTTTGTCATTTTACGCCAAGGGGAGAAGAAATTAAAGCGTATCTCTGAATAGTCTTATTGAAGGGGCTTTGGAGCGCGACGGCGCGAGAACTGAACAAATTTCTAGTAAAAAATTTGCGTACCCTTCAAGAAGAGCTATTCAGAGAGGAGCTTTTTATATTGTTTCCCTATAATCATATTTTTCTGGTATAATACATTAATTCATGAAAACATACGACCATAAAAAAATAGAATCAAAATGGCAAAAAGATTGGGAAAAGAAGAAAATTTATAAAACTTTAGATTTTTCTAAAAAGCCTAAATATTATGTGCTTGATATGTTCCCATATCTTTCTGGTGAAGGTCTTCATGTTGGTCATCCTAAGGGTTATATTGCCACTGACGTCATATCTAGAATGAAGAGAATGCAAGGAGCAAACGTTATGCATCCCATGGGTTTTGATGCTTTTGGTCTTCCGGCTGAAAATTATGCCATAAAAACTAAAACTAATCCTGCTGTTTCGGTACCTAAAAATGTTATTCGTTTTAAGAAACAATTAGAAATACTCGGATTTGATTATGATTGGTCTAGAGAAGTAAATACAACTGACCCGAAATTTTATAAATGGACCCAATGGATATTTTTGAAACTTTTAGAAAAAGGTTTAGCTTATGAATCGTATGAACCAATTAATTGGTGTCCTTCTTGCAAAACTGGTTTAGCTAATGAAGATGTAGAAGATGGTAAATGTGAACGTTGTGGTTTTTTTGTTGAACAAAAACCTATGCGTCAATGGGTGCTTCGCATTACAGATTATGCTGAAAGATTACTTAAAGATTTAGATTCACTGAATTGGCCTGAATCAATTAAAGAAAGTCAAAAAAACTGGATAGGAAAGTCAGAAGGAAGTGAAATAGAATTTAAAATTAAGAACCCATCCCCAGCCCTTCCCAAAGGGAAGGGAGAAATGCCGGGGTACTATACGACAGATTCACAAACATGGAAATTGCTTCAAGGTAAGGTTCTTGAGATGCGTGAAAACTCTACAGAAGCTGAGAAAAAATTATGGCAAATCTTAAAAAAGAATAAAGAATATCATTTTAGAAGACAACATATCATAAATAAATTCATTGTTGATTTTGTGTGTCTCTCAAAAAATTTAGTAATAGAAGTTGATGGAGATATTCATGACTTACAAAAAGAAAAAGATGAAGAAAGAACTGAAATTTTAAAAATACTTGGTTTTAAAGTTATCAGATTTAAAAATGAAGAAGTTTTAAAAAATATAGATTCTGTTATAAATAAAATTAATAAAGCATTAAAAGTCCTTCCCTTTGGGGAGGATTTAGGAGGGGTTGAGTTAGGAAGTATTAAAGTATTTACTACTCGGGCAGATACTATTTTCGGTGCTACTTATCTTGTACTTGCACCTGAACACGAATTAGTGAAGAAACTTTCTGATAATATTTCAAATAAAAAAGAAGTAGAAGATTATATAAAACAAATTAAAAACAAAACAGACATAGAAAGAACTAGAGAAGATAAACTAAAAACAGGAGTTGAATTAAAAGGAATAAAAGCGATAAATCCAGCAAACGGTGAAGAAATCCCAATCTGGATTGCGGATTATGTTTTGGCTAGTTACGGCACGGGAGCAATAATGGCAGTACCACAACACGACAGTCGTGATAAAGAATTTGCTGAAAAATACAACTTGCCAATTATTAATAGACAGCTTGTTGATGCTAATGAAATTACCAAAGAAGTTGGCGGAAAAATTGTTACAAAATACAAACTTCGTGATTGGGTATTTTCAAGACAACGTTATTGGGGGGAACCAATTCCTGTTTTGCACGATGGCGACAAAATTGTTCCTATTAAGGAAAAAGATTTACCAGTTGTTTTACCAAGAGTAAAATTTTATGAACCAACTGGTACAGGGGAATCACCACTGGCAAATATTTCTAATTGGGTAAATGTTAAAGTTGGTAAAGGTAAAAATGCAAAAATGATGAAACGCGAAACAAATACAATGCCCCAATGGGCTGGGAGTTCGTGGTATTACTTGCGTTATATGGATCCAAAGAACAACAAAGCTCTAGTTGATAAGAAAAAGGAAAAATATTGGAATCAAGTTGATTTTTATGTCGGCGGAGCTGAACATGCCACAAGGCATTTAATTTATGCTCGTTTTTGGCACAAATTCCTTTATGATATTGGAGTTGTTTCAACTCTTGAACCATTTAAGAAATTACAATCAGTTGGTTTAATTATCGGTGAAGATGGGAGAAAAATGTCTAAACGCTTTGGCAATATTGTTAATCCAGACGATATCGTGAAAACTTATGGCGCAGACACTTTGCGACTTTATGAAATGTTTATGGGCCCATTCGACCAGACAGTTGTTTGGAACACAAAAAGTATAATCGGGTCGCGTCGTTTTCTTGAAAAAGTTTGGCGAATAGGAGAGAGGATTCATTACAACCCATCCCCAACCCTTCCCAAAGGGAAGGGAGTGGAATTTAAAGTCCTTCCTTCTGGGGAGGATTTAGGAGGGGTTGCTTCGTTTCAAACGCTTCTTCATAAAACAATCAAAAAAGTTTCGGAAGATATAGAGTCCATGAATTTCAACACAGCGGTTTCATCTATGATGGTATTGATAAATGAGATGGAATCCGCCTTCGCCAAAGGCTACGGCGTGACGAAGAAAGATTTTAAAATGTTTCTTCAAATTCTCTCGCCATTTGCCCCTCATATAACAGAAGAGTTATGGTATTTATTGGGAGAAAAAAAGTCCATAAATAAAAGTAAATGGCCAAAATGGGACAAAAAGAAAATTATAGAAGAAGAAATAAAAATAGCAATACAGGTAAATGGTAAAGTTAGGGCTGAAATCATGATATCAAAGGATATAACTGAAGAAGAAATTAAAAATATAGCCCTCAAAAACAAGAGTATAATCGCTTGGACAGAGAATAAAGAGATTAAAAGAGTTATTTATGTTACAGGTAAAGTTATCAACATAGTCGTCTAGTTTTATTTACACTTATTGTGTATAATTAAACGGTTATATTATTATTTAATTTATCAACGTTGCGCTTAAAAGACAATTGCGCGACATGATTTTGCAAAATCAAATGGAATCAAAAAAAGTAGCATTTTTTAATAAATTGTCGTTTGTGACTCTTCTTTTTACTTTGTTTGCGTGTCTTTTCTTCTTTATTCCTTATACTTCTGTCACACTTGAAGCAAGTAAAGGATTTCTATTATCTGTCGGAGTAACGCTTTCTCTGTTTTTCTGGTTAATCTCTAGATTAGGTGATGGTAAATTTGTGGTTCCTAAAGATAAATTGATTTTATTTGCAATGGCTATTCCTTTGGTATTTTTGGTTTCTTCATTTTTTTCATCGTCTCTATATGTATCACTTTTTGGTAGTGGTTTTGAGATTGGAACATTCGGGTCAATGCTGGTTCTTTTCATTATTTTTTTCTTATCCTCTATTTATTTTCAATCAGAGAAGCGTTCATGGTATTTTATAGGCGCTTTATTTATAGGGGGATTGTTTTTGGCATTATTTGAGTTGTTTAATATATTTATTGGTTTTGACCGTATTTTACCAGGGTTTTTACAAGGAGTATCATCGGGCAATTTAGTTGGTAGTTGGAATAACTTTGCCCTATTGTTTGGTCTTTTGGTTTTGCTATCAATATTTACTCTAGAATTATTAAAAACAAAGGGAGTATTTAAAATAGCTCAATATTTGTTATTGGTTCTAGGATTGTTATTCCTTGTTATAATAAATATTCCTTTAGCATGGATTCTTGTTGGTGTTTTTTCTGTAATTATTTTTGTTTATAGTACATCTTTACAACATTCCGGAGTTAAAATTATTCAAGGTGAAAACAATAAAAAGAAATTTCCTTTTACTTCTTTAATTATTATCTTTGTTTCTTTGATGTTCTTAGTTGGTGGTAATTTGGTAAATGGTTTTATTTCTAAATATGTAAACCTTAATAATCCTGATATTCGTCCATCAATAGTAACTACAACTCAAATTGCATGGAAATCTATAAAACACAACCCACTCTTTGGAACTGGTCCAAACACCTTTGTCATTGACTGGGCTCTTTGGCAACCAAAAGAAATAGCGCAGACAATATTCTGGAATGTTGATTTTACAAATGGTTTTAGTTTGTTTACTACCTTTGTTGTAACCACTGGATTACTCGGTCTTATTTCATTGTTATTATTCTTAGTTATATATGTTGCAAGGGGTATTCAATCTATCCGTATAGCATTACAGAATCCGCTCTCTAACTATTTTATAATGACGACCTTAATGGTTTCAATATATTCATGGGTTACTATTATCTTTTATAATCCTAATATTTTGATGTTAATGTTGGCATTTTCTTCAAGCGGTATATTGATTAGTATATTGGTTCATAAGCAAGCAATTCCAGTCAAGGATTTCTCCTTCTTATCTGATCCACGCAATAGTTTTTTTTCCATTCTGATTTTGCTTGTTTTAATGGTTTCTGCTATTTCTTTAACCTATATTTATGTTGAAAAATTTACTTCGGTTATTTATTTCTCTAAAGCATTAAATAGTGAAAATACAATGGAATCCCTATCTACCTCAGAAGAAATGTTATTAAAAGCGATAAATCTGGATAAAAATGACGTTTATTATCGTAACTTATCACAAATATACATAAGTAAAATCGGTATACTTGTTAATGATAAAGGAATTTCCCAAGATACACTTAAATCAAACCTTCAGCAACTTATAAATCTTGCTCAAGAATCTGCAGGGTTAGCGGTAAATCAAAATCCAAAACAATATTTAAATTACATGAACCTTGGTAATGTTTATAGTGCGCTAGTTTCCTTATCTGTCACTAATAGCTACGAAAGTGCTATCGCTGCTTATAATAAAGCATCACAACTTGCTCCAAATAATCCATCTATAATTTTAGCGAAAGCATCGCTTGAATTTACAAATAAAAATAATAGTGAAGCAAGAAAGTATATAAAACAAGCTCTCGATTTGAAGGCTAATTATATAGATGCTATTTTCTTTCTAGTTCAAATAGAAACAAATGAAGGTAATCTCTCTGAGGCTATAAAACAAGCCGAATATGCAGGGGAATTAGCCCCAAACGATCCTACTGTTTTCTTTAGACTTGGGTTACTACGTTATAATAAAAGTGATTATACTGGGGCAGTTTCCGCTTTTGAAAAAGCTGTTATTTTAGATAATAGCTACTTGAACGCTCGTTACTTTTTAGGTATGTCATATAAGAAAGTTGGACGAACAAGTGACGCTTTAATACAATTTAATATCTTGAGCAAGATTGCTCCAGATAATCAAGATATAAAAGATGCTATAAGTGGAATTAATGCACCTACACAACAAAGCGATACTACTAAAACAGTAGATAGTACGACAAAACCACCATTACAAGAAAAACAATAATTATTCTTTAAATTAGCAATGGTTAATCGTATTCTTACATTCCTAAATAAAGAATTCCGTGGAGTAAACGAAGCCGCCCTATTACTTGGCGGCTTTGCTTTTCTGTCTCAGTTATTAGGGCTAATTAGAGACAGAACGCTTGCTCATATAGTTGGAGCAGGCCCAACACTAGATGTCTATTATGCAGCTTTTAGAATACCGGATTTTTTATATATATCTATAGCTTCTCTTGCTTCCGTTACGGTGCTTATGCCGTTTTTGATGGATAAAATAAATAATGATAATGATACAACTCTCAAAGCTCGGGCATTTATGAATAATATTTTTAGTGCCTTCATGCTCTTTATGGCATTGGCCAGTATTTTAATTGCTATTTTTATTCCGTATATAGTTTCTTATATAGCTCCTGGTTTTAATGATTCTCAGATTCATTTACTAATTACAACTAGTCGCATAATGTTGATCTCCCCAATTTTTATTGGATTATCTAATTTGATTGGCACAGTGACTCAATTATTTAGAAATTTTCTTGTTTTCTCATTATCTCCTATCTTTTATAATTTTGGAATTCTTTTAGGTGTAATATTTCTTTATCCCCAATTTGGAGTTTATGGCTTAAGTATTGGAGTTATTGTGGGGGCTACTATGCATTTCCTTATACAAGTTCCCGTGGTGTTGAAGCATAACTTTTTCCCTAAATTTAGTTTTAAAATAAAATGGCGAGAAGTCATCCATGTGGTAAAATTATCTGCTCCGAGAACATTAGCTCTTTCATGTAATAGTTTGGCTTTTATTTTTCTTATAGCTATGGCTTCAACTCTTAAGGAAGGGTCTATATCTTTATTTACTTTTGCTTACAATCTTCAATCTGTTCCAGTCGGTATTATTGGCATTTCTTATTCCGTGGCAGCTTTTCCAATTTTAGTTAAATCATTTTCTATGAAAGATATGGATAATTTTATTGGGCAGATAATTTTTGCTGCTAGGCAAATTATATTTTGGTCACTACCCGCAATTACTCTTTTAATTGTTCTTCGTGCTCAGATTGTCCGTGTAATACTCGGTTCAAATAATTTCTCGTGGTTTGATACTCGTTTAACTGCCGCTTCAGTTGCACTTTTTGTAATATCACTTGCTTCTCAGGGACTTGTACTCTTATTTGTTAGAGGATATTATGCCGCAGGAAACACAAAAAAACCCTTATTAATAAACGTTTTTTCCTCTGTTATGGTTATTGTTTTTGCCCAAATATTAATTTATATTTTCCGTAATTATCCAGAATTACTTTCAAGGTTAGAAATAATTTTACGGGTTAAAGATGTTCCAGGGACTATAATGTTGGCATTGCCACTTGCTTATGCTATGGGCTCACTCCTCAATTTCTTTTTAATCTGGATTTTATTCAAAAGAGATTTTCTTGACAATAAAAAAATTAACCTCTCTTTAACTTTTATTCAAAGTACTATAAGTGCAGTTGTTATGGGATTAGTTACTTATATTTCTTTAGGTTTTTTTGATAATATATTTAATATAAATACAGGAAAAGGAATTTTCTTACAGGGATTTTTGTCTGGAATTTTAGGCATAACCACTGGAGTGTTAGTTTTGATTATGTTAAAGAATAAAGAATTATTTGATATCATCCATGCCTTTAAAAATAAATTCTGGCGTAACCGCGTCATCGCCCCCGAACAAGGCGAACTGTAATCATATCCTAGATAGAGGCGAAGCCTCTATCTAGGTATGACCTTTGATTTCAGGGTCTTTTTTGTTAGGATAGAAGAATGACAGATATTAAGAATATCAGAAATTTTTCAATTATTGCCCACATTGACCATGGCAAGAGTACTTTGGCTGACCGAATGATAGAAATAACTGGCACGATAGAAAAACGTAAAATGAAAGATCAAGTTTTAGATTCAATGGAATTGGAAAGAGAACGTGGTATTACTATAAAAATGCAGCCCGTTAGAATGGAGTACACCTCACCCCAACCCCTCCCCAAAGGGGAAGGGGAAATTCAAAACCTCTCCTCTTGGGGGAGGCATGGAGGGGGTGAGAATTATATTTTGAATTTGATAGATACGCCTGGGCATATTGACTTCTCTTATGAAGTTTCTCGCGCTCTTAAGGCCGTAGAAGGCTCTATTTTGCTCGTGGACGCGACTCAGGGCGTGCAAGCTCAAACACTCACTACCTTACAAATGGCGCGTGATTCTGGGCTTGTGATTATACCAGTACTTTCCAAGATTGATTCATCACTGGCTCGAGTTGAAGAAATAAAAATGGAAGTGGCGCTACTTTTAGACATCGACCCAGACACTATTTTACTTGTTTCGGGAAAAACGGGTGAGGGTGTGGCAATGTTACTTGAAGAAATAATAAAAAAGATTCCTTGTCCTCATATTGGAGAAAATTTAGCATTATCATCAAACACAGGGCGAGCTTTAGTTTTTGATTTCAAATATGATAATCATAGAGGAGTTATAGTTTATGTACGTGTGGTTAATGGAGGATTTAAAAAAGGAGAATCACTTTTGTTTGCAGTTTCTGCCGAAAAATTTATTTCACTTGAAGTTGGGACATTTTCTCCCGAAGAACAACCACGTGAATTTTTAAGTAGTGGAGAAATTGGTTATATTGTGACAGGTATTAAAAAACCAGGAATTGCATCAGTTGGAGATACTATTACTTTTCTTAAAAAGCCGATGCTTGCTTTACCGGGGTATAAAAATCCTAAACCAGTAGTTTGGGCCTCTGTGTACCCAGAAAGTCAGGATGATTTTCCCAATCTCAGACAAGCACTGGGGCGACTACGACTATCAGATTCATCTTTTTCATATGAAGAAGAAAATTCAGGTTCACTTGGGAGAGGATATCGCTGTGGTTTTTTGGGGATGCTTCATTTAGAAATAATTACAGAAAGGTTGAGTCGTGAATTTAATTTACAATTAATAGTAACAATGCCTTCTATTACTTACAAAGTATTACTTCGTAATGGAAAAGAAGAAATTATTTACTCACCTCATCTTTTCCCTGATGATGGAAATATCGTCAAAGTTTTTGAGCCGTGGGTCAATGTAAAAATTATCACCCCATCAACCTATATAAGTTCTCTTATGCCATTCTTCTATGACCACGAAGCCATAGTTAAAGGAACTGATAATTTTGGAGACAACAGGTCCTCGATTGATTTAGAAATGCCATTACGAGAACTCATGCGTAATTTTTTTGATGATATGAAAAGCATCACTTCGGGGTATTCTTCTATTTCGTATGAAATAGGTGAGTACAGAGAAGCTGATGTTGTTAGGCTTGATATCGTTGTCGCTGATGAACCAATGGTGGCATTTTGTCGAGTGGTATCACGAAGAAAAGTGACAGATGAAGCGAAAGCCCAAGTTGAAAAATTAAAAGATATTATTCCAAGACAGCAATTTGCTTTTAAAATTCAAGGGAAGGCATTAGGGCGAATTATATCATCAGAATCAGTGTCTGCTTTCAGAAAGGATGTTCTTATGCACAGAAGTAAAGTTGTGGGTGGAGGGGATGTGAGTAGAAAGAAAAAGTTGCTTGAGAAACAAAAAAGGGGTAAGAAAAGAATGCAATCAAACGCAAAAATAAACATATCCCATGATGTGTTTTTAAAAATGATACGTGGTAGTAACAATTAGCTTTTTATTACCCTTATCTAAAAAGTCCAGGCATATAGAGTAATATCATACTTATGATTACAAGTATTGAAACTATAGCAAAAGCTTTCTCTATTTTCTTCTTATTTTTTGTGTTGAAAAACATGATATAATACTACCATTAATTATGAAGAAATGGAAGAAAAGTAATTATAAGTTTTGGCATTCGCCGGTTGCTCTGGTATTTCTTTTTTGTATTTTGGTATTGTTTGGATATAATATTGTAGGCTTGATTCAAAAAGAAAGAGAAACTTCTCACAAAAAAGAACTTATTTTAGACCAAATAGACAGTTTAAAACAAAGAGAATCTTCTTTATCTCTCGACATATCAAAATTAGATACAGAAGAAGGTAAGGAAGAAATAATTAGAGAAAAATATCAAGTTGCCAAAGAAGGAGAAAAAATGGTAATAATAGTTGATGAAGAAAATAAAAATAATTCTTCAGTAATAGACAATAAAACGAGTCATGGTTTTTGGAATTGGGTTAAAAAGATATTTAATAAATAAAAATGCGAGTATCATATAGTGGTAATATGTTTGCTTCCCAAGCAAAAAACGCGAGTCCGATTCTCGCTACTCGCACAATTGTTTTTATTTTTATTTTTATGTTACAATGAAAATCCTTTATTAATTAATAATAGCCGCCTCCGCTTCCGCTACGGCGAGCCAAAGAAAAATTATGAGCAAAGTAACAGTTTACAGTACACCAACATGTCATTTTTGTCGCATGGCAAAAGATTTCTTTACATCTAAAGGAATTGTTTATGAAGATTTTGATGTTTCTTCTAATTTAGAAAAAAGAAAAGAAATGATAGATAAAAGTGGACAAATGGGAGTTCCCGTTATTGCGATTGATGATAAATTAGTCGTTGGTTTTAATAAGCCTAAAATTATGGAGCTTTTGGATATTAAAGAGTAGCAAAATTGCCCTCGTAGTTCAACGGATACCTGCCCGCCAGTGCCTATGCCCCCGTAGTTCAATGGATAGAACAGTCCCGTCCTAAGGGATAGATGTACGTTCGATTCGTGTCGGGGGCACAGGCTTAGGCAGGCGGGGAACCGGCCCGTCCTAAGGGTCTAATGTCAGTCCGACTCTGGCCGAGGGCACTTTTTTAGCACCTTTTATTTTCCATTTAAATATGATAAAGTATAATTAATGGAAGAAGAAACAAAAAAACTTTTAGAGGAAAATTTAAGATTATCTAAAGAGAATAATAAAATACTTCTTAAACTCTATAAAATTCAACGTTGGGCCCAGATTACACGTATTTTTTACTGGTTTCTCATTATAGGAGTTTCGGTTGGAGCTTTTTACTTTATTAAACCTTATTTAGGAAATTTGTTGAATGTATATACAGGAGGAGTATCTGGAATAAACAATGTTAGTGATATTACAAAAAATCTTAAAAACGGAGGAGCAGACATACAAAATTTATTAAAATCATTGAATGAATAAAATACGCTTGGATAGCTCAGTTAGTAGAGCATTCCCCTGAAGAGGGAAGGGTCGGCAGTGCAAATCTGCCTCCAAGCACAATAAATTAAAAATCCTCCAACATTGTCGGAGGATTTTTAATTAAATTGATTTTACTTTTAATTTCGTCTCTCTATTTTTGTCTAATTTCGGAAGTTTAATAATTAACAATCCATGTTTTTCAATTGCTTCGGCTCCCTCGGGGTCAACTTCTTCTGGTAGGGAAATGGTTCTAGAGAATGATCCCCAGTAAAGTTCTTGGACAAAGTAATTATCTTTATCAATTGATTGATTTTCTTCACGTTTACCACGGACTGTAATCATATCACGAGTAATAGTTATAGAAAGGTTATCTGGTTGTACTCCAGCAACCATTGTCTGTACAATAATATCTGATGGGGTTTGATATAGGTCTACTGTTAACTCCGCATCTATTTCTTCTTCCCATTTTGGTTCTTTTGGTAAGTCTTTATCTTTTAACTCAAAATTAATCTTTCTCTTTGACCCATTAGAAGACACTTCTTCTTCCTCGTTTTCCTCATTATCTTCAAATCGAATACTACCTGTAAGGCGTTCTAAAAATGATTTCTTTTTCATCATATTATTTATTTAATTAAGTACGGGAACATGTTTGCCCATACGTTTTAATTTTTCAAATATAAGTATGTTAATAATCGTGACGACCCACAAAAATCCAAAAACAGAAAGGAAATTTTCACCACTTCCTTTCATTATAAAAAAATTAAAGACACTATGCAAGGCGACAGCACATAATATACCAGCGAAAAGATATATTGCTCGATATTTTTTTAGGTAAAAAGATAATCCCAGAGCACTACCTATCATAGCACTTGATATGGCATGTAGTAAAGTAGAACCAAGGAACCTCAAATTCCCAGTAAGCATACCGACCATTGTTCCGCTTACATTAAATGGATTTAATAAATAAAGGAAATTTTCCAGTGCAGCAAATCCTAGTGCTGTTGCTATAAAATATATAGGATAATCTATTGGCTCATTGATATTACGATTTCCGAATATAATAATTGCCACGCCAAAAAACTTAAGCAATTCTTCAATGGTTGCCCACGTTACAATTTTTACAGTACTATCTTTAATAAAGTTTAGGGAGTATTTTTCAAGCCAAACAGCAACAAAAACCATTAATCCACCAAGTATGAAAGATATAATGATAAGTCCTATTGGTTCACGATCGTCTTCATCTTCTTCTTTTAGCCAAAACCAAAGCCAAAATATAGCTGGAACTATACCACTTATAATGGCGAACAAGAGTATTTTAGGATTTTGTAATAATTCAATCATCCCAGTACTAAAATTTTAATATTAATCATCATTTTGTTCGACTTCATATTATATAAATTATTTATGTTCTTATTTTTTCCTAATCAAAAATTTAGTACGGGACAGGTTTTAACTTGGCCACTTTTCTACCATTAATAATCTCTTATTGGGAACTGGCATCATGCCCCATATTTCTTCTGTCACAAATGGCATGAATGGGTGAAGTATCTTAAGAATTTTTATTAATGTTCCAAGCAAAAATTGTGCTCTTGAAATTTTCTGTGTCTCGCTGGAGCCTTGTGCGGAAGCAGGTGCTTTTTCATCATCTCCCATAAGAATATTCTTACTTTCTTCTATTATTACATCAGCAAAACGAGACCAAGTGTATTGGTATATCTTTTCTCCAACAAGATAGAATTTATATCCATCCATTTCTTTGGTGATTTCTTTTATCAATCCATCTATTTCTTCAATTAAATTATTTTCTCTTTCTGTATATTCTTCAAACTTTTCATTATATTTAACAAATTTTGTATTACTCAATACAAATCGAGTTATATTCCAAAGTTTATTCGCATAATTTTTATAAGCTCTAATTTTATCTTCGGACAAAGAAAGAGAAGTACCAGGAGTATTCCCGACTACCATTCCTATTCTAAAGGCATCTATTCCATATTTATCGGTTAAAGTGAGTGGATCAATAACATTGCCCTTACTTTTACTCATTTTTTGTCCTTTGGCGTCAAGGACCATACCATGCATATAAACTGTGTTAAATGGAGATTTCCCTGTGATATAAAGTCCTAGCATTATCATTCTTGCCACCCAATGAAAAATATCCCCAGCAGTTTCTAAAACGTTTGTTGGGTAAAAAATTTTAAAATCTTTTCCATCTGGATAGTCAAATACTGCAAATGGCCACTGTGCTGATGAGAACCAAGTATCAAAGGTATCATTATCTTTTCGAACTTCACTCCCGCACTTTTCACATTTTGTAATTTTGTCTTCTAAATCTACAAAACCACTTTCACATTTATCGCAGATTTTTGCAGGAATTGGTATACCCCATACGATTTGACGAGAAATATTCCAATCTATTATATTTTCTAACCAATGAGTTGTAATTTTTTTATAATGTTCTGGGATATATTGTATTTCTCCCTCTAGTATTTTTTTAAGAGCTTTTTCAGCAAGTGGTTTTGTTTTTACAAACCATTGATTTTGTATTTGAGGTTCTATAGTAGTACCACATTTATAACATGTATGAATAACGTGTTTGTAGTCTTCTTCTATTTTTTCAACCAATCCTTTGCCTCGTAATTTTTCAATGATTAAAGGACGAGCCTTTTTTATATGCATTCCAGCAAATTCTCCGGCTATCGGTAAAAGTTTTCCGTTTTCATCTATTATCTGTTCTTTTTCTAAATTATGTCTTTGAGCGATTTCAAAATCAATTACATCATGCCAAGGTGTGATAGTCATAACTCCTGTGCCGAATTCCATATCTACAACATTATCTTTAATAATGGTAGCTGTTATTGGTTCATTAATCCATTCGAGATCTATCTTTTGTCCATCTTTGTATTCAGCATATCTTTCATCGTCTGGATGCATGACGACATATTTATCACCAAATTTTGTTTCTGGTCGTGAAGTAGAAATAATAAATGGACCATATTTGAGATAATAATAAGGTTCTATTTTTTCTTCGTCTTTTATTTCTATATCTGCAAAAGAAGTTTGATGTTTAGAACACCAGCTTATAATTCTTTTTCCTCTATAAAGCAACTCATCATCATAAAGTTTTTTAAATGTTTTATAAACAATTTTTATAACATTGTCATCAAGAGTGAACTTTTCTCGTGACCAATCGCAAGAGGCCCCCATTTTTCTAACTTGACCTTTGATATTTGAGGAGTTAAGCAATGTAAAATCTAAAATTTCTTTGTATAGTTCATTTCTTTCCATGCCAAATCGAGTCCGTCCTTCTTTTTCTAATTTTTTTTCATAAACTACTTGGGTTTCAAATCCTGCATGGTCAAGTCCTGGAAGCCAAAGAGTTTTAAAACCGCGCATTCTTTTATATCGGACCATTAGGTCTTCAATTGTCATCACAAGTCCGTGCCCGGCGTGAAGTGACCCATTGGCATTAGTCGGAGGCATTATTATAGTAAAAGGTTCAGCATTTTCCTCTATTATTCCTTTTTCAATACAAACATCTGGGTTAAAAAAACCACTCTCTTCCCAGAGTTTATATATTCTATCTTCCGTTTCTTGTGGATTGTATGGTTTTAAGAATTTTGGGTCAATGTTGGGCTGGTCATTATTCATATATAAAATATAACATATTTTATCATAAAGATAAATTTCCTTTGGCTTTTATAGAATTTAAATTTTTTACTCCTTTTTTATTTTTATATTGAAAATATCCAGCGATAGCAATCATAAGAGCATTATCTCCAGTTAAACTTTTAGAAGGGAAGTGAACTTTTGTTAAAATTTTAGTAGTCCGACTACTAAAATTTAGATTTTTTACTTCTTTGTTCATTATCTCCTGTAAATATTTATTTGCCGAGACCCCACCACCAACAATAAGAGTTTTTATTTTATATTCTTTAATTGCTTTTATTGTTTTGTATACTAATGTTTCAACTACCGCATCTTCAAATTCTTTTGCGATTTTTTGTTTTATTCCGACATTCTCAAGAATGTCGGAATGTTCTTTTTTTAAATCTCTTATTAGATACAATACTGCGGTTTTTAATCCCGAAAAAGAGAAATCATAATCTTTTGAATAAATCATAGGACGTGGGAGTTGCAGATTCTCCTCTTGAGGAGTACCCGAAGGGGGAGGTGGAATGCATCCACCCCGACTTTTCAAGCCACCCCTCGAGAGGGGAATTTTTTCTCGTTCTATTTCTGCCAGCTTTGAGACCTCTGGTCCTCCCGGATAGGGAAGTCCAAGCATACGTGCTACTTTATCAAAAGCTTCCCCAACTGCATCATCTCGCGTTTGCCCTATTTTTTTATATTTGTGCCAATTTTTTACTAAAATAAGTTCAGTGTGTCCACCTGAAACAAGAAGTGAAAGCATTGGGAATATTTTTTTATCAGAATCAATTGTGAATGTTTTTCTTTTTTTGGGAAATATAGAAAATATATGACCCTCCATATGATTAACTTTCACGATTGGAATATTGTATTTCTTTGAAAGTTCCTTAGCAAAAACTATTCCAGTCCAAAGGGCTGGTTCAAGACCAGGTCCATATGTTACAGCGATTGCATCAATTTGTTCTATTTTTATTTTTGCTTGTTTAATTGTTTTTTCAAAAAGAATAGGTAGATTCTTTATATGTTCTCTTTTAGCCAGAGCAGGGAAAACACCGCCATATTGGGCGTGAATTTCAACTTGGGAATGTATATTATTGGCTAAAATTTTAAAAATATCTTTTTTACCAGACCCGCCTTGGCGCGAGGCAGGTTTTTTCACCTCCAATATACTTATTCCTGTTTCGTCACACGATGTTTCAATCGCCAGAATTTTCATAAGAATACTATACCATAAGGGTTTTTATTTGACTATCATTTATGATAGAATAAGTTTATGAACAAAAAGCATATTATCACTATAGCTGGCAAGCTTGGAAGCGGTAAGTCATCAACAGCAAAAAGAATGGCAGAAATTCTAGGTTATAAACATTATTCTACTGGGGACTTTATGCGTTCCATTGCGAATGATAAAGGAATTTCATTGGCTGAATTAGGTTTAGATGCAGAAACTGATAATTCTATAGATAAAGAGTTAGATGATAGAAATTTAGAAATAGGTAAAAAAGAAGATGTTGTTTTAGATTCACGTCTCGGTTTTTATTTTATACCTGAATCATTTAAAGTATTTTTAGAACTTGACCCAAGTATTGCCTCGGAAAGAATTCTAGAAGATAAAAAATCAAATCCTAACAGACATACTGAATCCTCTGGTTTTGATACAAGAGAAAGTATTATGGAAAGTATAAACACTCGTCTTTTAAGCGAAAGAAAAAGATATAAAAAATTATATGATATAGAGAACTTTACTGCTCATGATAATTTTGATTTGGTAATTGATACATCGCAAATACCCCTTGAAGAAGTTTCTCAAAAAATTATTGAAGAATATAAAAATTGGTTAAACAAATAAAATCGATGAAAATACTAAGCGAACTATTAGAAAATATCCCAGTTTTAGAAAGTCATGGTAATCTTGAAGCCCATGTGTCTTCCGTGTCGCTCAATTCTAAAGTTATAGAACCTCATGCTATTTTCGTCGCGTTAAGGGGGAATGTTCTAGATGGACACTCTTTCATAGATGAAGTTATTGAAAAAGGAGCAACAACAATAGTTTATGAAAATAATCCTAAAGAATTTAAAAATGGTGTTACTTATATAAAAGTAGCAGATACCCACAGTGTTGTTGGCGTAATTGCAGGTAATTTTTATGGTAATCCATCTCGTAAATTAAAATTGATAGGGGTGACAGGAACAAATGGAAAAACTACTACCGTGACTCTTCTACACCAACTTTTCCGTAATTTAGGATATAAGGCTGGAATGATTGGGACCGTGGTAAACAAAATAAATGATGAATTTTTTGAAGCAACTAGAACAACTCCTGATTCCATAACCTTAAATGAATTATTAGCTCGAATGGTAGATAATAGTTGCGAATATTGTTTTATGGAAGTTAGCTCACATTCGTTTAGCGAAAAGAGAATAACAGCACTTTCTTTTGTTGGTGGTATATTTACAAATCTTACACTTGATCACTTAGATTATCATAAAACTATCGATAATTATTGTGATGCAAAAAAGGGCTTCTTTGATATGTTGCCCGCCACAGGTTTTGCAATAGCCAATATTGATGATGAAAAGGGAGAATATATGTTAAGTACGACGAAAGCCAAAAAGTATGCTTTTGGGTTAAAAAATGCACAGGTCAGACCTATGCAGATTTTGCACAGGTCAGACCTGTGCGAATATTTTAACGAAAGATTTGAATCAAAATTAATTGGAGAATTTAATGCTTATAATTTGCTTGGAATTTATGCTGTTGCAATTTTACTTCTATATGGAGATAAACTTGCCTCGCCTGAAGCAATACAAGGCGGGGAAAAAATAAAAGAAATTATTAAAATACTAGAAGCAGTTCCAGGGCGATTTCAATACATAAAAAGTAAAAGTGGAGTAACTGGAATAGTTGATTATGCTCACACTCCAGACGCATTAGAAAATGTTTTAAAAACTGCAAATGGAATGAAGGAAAATGGACGAGTTATTGCAGTTATTGGTTGTGGTGGAGACCGAGATAAAAGCAAACGGCCTATCATGGCAAAAATTGGTTATGATATGAGTGATATTCTTATTCTCACGTCTGATAATCCTCGAACTGAAAAACCAGTAGATATTTTAAAAGAAATGAAAAAAGGATTGAAAGGTCTCTCTCTTAAAGATAAAGTTCATATAATAGAAGATAGACACATGGCCATAGAGAAAGCCTGCTCGTTAGCACTCGCAGGCGACTTCGTCCTTATTGCTGGCAAAGGTCATGAGGATTATCAAGAAGTGAATGGTTTGAAAACCCATTTTGATGATATGGAAGAATTGCAGAAATGCTTTGAGTAATTAAGAATTAATAATTACGAATTAAGAATTAAAATGCAAACAGAAACAAAAAATTGTCAAAAATGTAAAAATCGATTTATTGTAGATCAGAATGATCATATTTTTTACGATCGAATGAAAGTACCTGTACCAGAATTTTGCCCTACATGTCGTCAACAACAGCAAATGCTTTTTAGAAATTTCAAAACATTATATAAACGACCATCAAGCAAATCTAACAAAATGATTATTTCTATGTATAATCCTGATGTTCCATTTCCTGTTTGGGATATCGCTGAATGGTGGGCTGATGATTGGGAAGCAGGAGAATATGCTGTTCCTTTAGATTTAACCAAGTCGTTTATTGAACAATTAGGTGAACTTGAAAACAAAGTGCCTCATTTTGCTATTACTAATGTAAATAGTGTAAATTGTGAATATTCAAATTTTGCCCTTAGGTCAAAAAATTGTTATTTAATTTTTGGTTGTGTTGAGGATGAAAATTGTGACTATGGACATATTGTTTGGTATTCTACTGATTGTGTAGATAATCTTTATATAAATAAATGTGAGCTTTGTTATGAGTGTATAGATTGTGTAAACTGCAATAAATTATTTTATTCACAAGAGTGTGAATCTTGTGCAGATTCTATCGGACTTTATGATTGCAGAGATTGTGTAAATTGTATTGGCTGTGTCGGCTTGCGTCATAAAAATAATTGTATTTTTAATGAACAATTTACAAAAGAAGAATATCAAAAATTTTTAGAAAAATATCCGCTAAATAGTGAGGCAAGCATCTTATATTTTTTAGGTAAAAGAGAAGAATTAAGAAAGAAAATGCCAACGCGAACTGTCTTTGGGTCTCATAATAATAATGTGTCAGGGGATCATATTTATGATGCTCATAATGTCCAACAATCTTTTGATATAAAAAATGGAGGCGAAAATAGTAGTTATTGTTATACGGTTAATAACCCAATTGAATCACGAGATGTTTCTTTTACTGTTGATGTCGAGTACGGTTATCAGGTTTTAACTGGTGGTAATAGTAATAATGTTATTGGGATACAGCTCGTTGTAGAATCGAATTACATGTATTATTCGAATACTTGCTATAATTCTAAGAATTGTTTTGGTTGTTTTGGTTTGCGAAATAAGGAATATCATATTTTAAATAAACCTTACCCCAAAGATGAATATGAAAAACTTGTGCCACAAATTATTAAAAATATGAAAGAAAGTGGTGATTGGGGAAACTTCTTTCCAATTTGGATGAGTCCTTTTGGTTATAATGAATCAATTGCTAATGAATATATGCCACTTACAAAAGAAGAGGCAATTGAGCAAGGATTTAGATGGCGAGATGATATTCCGCATACAAAAGGGCAAGAAAATTGTAATTATGAAGATTTACCTAAAAATCCAGAGATGTATAATGATGATGGGCTTCTTGATAAAATTTTGAAATGTGAATCTTGTGGTAATAATTATAAATTTATTTCAAGAGAAATTGCATTTTATAAAAGAATGAAATTACCAATTCCACCAAAATGTTTCAACTGTCGTCATCAAGCTCGTATGGATGCTCGAAATCCTAGAATTCTCAATGAAGTGAAATGTGCTTCTTGTGGTAATATAACACAAACAACATATCCCAAAGAAAAACATAACCAATATAAAATATACTGTGAGGATTGTTACAAAAGAGAAATAAATTAAAAAAATAACATTCCGACATTCTCAAGAATGTGAGAATGTAAAATAATGAAAAATTACAAACAATTTTTTAAGGGGAAGAAAATTACAGTTATGGGACTGGGGATTTTGGGACGTGGGTTGGGATATACCAAATTCTTGGCAGAATGCGGGGCAGATTTGATAGTCACAGACTTGAAGACAAAAGAACAACTCAAAGCTTCAGTAGAAGCAATTAAGAATTACGAACCTGCCCGCCCTCACGATAGTTCGGGAGCAGGCGGGTTAAGAATTAAGGATAAGAATTCAAAAAACCCCGTAAAATCGCTTCGCGATCACGGAGCTAAAGTAAAATTTGTCTTAGGAGAACATAGGCTTGAGAATTTTAAAGATAGAGATATGATTATAAAATCTGCAGGGGTTCCTCTTGATTCCATCTATATTGCTGAGGCAAAAAAGAATAATATTCCCGTTGAGATGGACGTCTCTCTTTTTGCTAAATGTGCACCTGGTGTAATGATAATCGGAGTAACAGGGACAAGAGGGAAATCGATGACGACAACTTTGATTTATGAGATTTTATCCTCCTCCGCCAAGGCTACGGCGGGACGAGGAAAAAGAAATGTATATTTAGGTGGCAATCTTCGTGGTGTTGCAACATTACCGTTGCTTAAAAAAGTAAAAGATGGTGATATTTTAGTTTGTGAATTAGATTCTTGGCAATTACAAGGGTTCGGCGAAGCGAAACTTTCTCCTCATATTTCCGTTTTTACAACATTTATGCCTGACCATATGAATTATTATAGTTCAACTAAGTTCACTACAAGTAAAGCAATGGAGAGATATTTTAGTGATAAGGCAAATATTTTTAAATTTCAAAAAAAGGGAGATATTCTTATTATCCGTCCTGGAATGAAAAAGTTAATAAATAAAAATGAAATAAAAGGAAAGTTGATTGTTATAGATAAAAAAGATGTTGAAAGTTGGAAATTCAATGTCCCTGGAATCCACCATCGAGAAAATATGGCTTGTGCAGTAGCCGTCGCACAAGTGCTTGGCGTGCCAATGGAAGCTATTAAAAAGAGTATAGAAAAATTTAAAGGATTAGAGGGACGTCTCCAACTACTAAAAATATATAAGGGAATAAAAATTTACAATGATAACAATGCTACAACCCCCGATGCGACAATAGCGGGGATAGAAGCATTGGTGTCCCCTAGGCAAGGCCTAGGGGGAAAGAAAATTGTTTTAATTTGTGGGGGTTCAGACAAAAATCTTCCGCTTGGTGATTTTGTAAAAGTTATAAATAAATATTGTAAAGCGGTAATTTTTCTGGAAGGAAGTGGAACAGAAAAATTAATTAAGAATTACAAATTACCAATTACGAATGAAATAGGGAAGGATTTGAAAGACGTAATTCAAAAAGCAATTAAACTAGCAAAGAAAGGTGACACAATTCTTTTCTCTCCTGCTTTTGCATCATTTGGAATGTTTAACAACGAATATGAACGCAACGATTTATTCATGAAAATTGTTAAGAAAGTAAAATAAAATGCAGAAAAAAATATTAACACTTTGCATAATACATCAGAATTTCAAAGTATTGCTTGGAATGAAAAAGCGCGGATTTGGTGTTGGTAGATGGAACGGTTTTGGTGGTAAATTAGGACAAGAGGAGACAATAGAAGAAGCTGTTATACGAGAACTAAAAGAAGAGGCTTGTCTGGAAGCACAGGAAATGACTAAAAGAGGAATATTAAATTTCGAATTTGAAGATCATTCTTCGTCGCTTGAAGTTCATATTTACTCTATTGATAAGTTTGATGGAACACCCGAAGAAACAGAAGAGATGAATCCACGCTGGTTTTCTGTTGATGAGATACCATATGATAGTATGTGGCCAGATGATATATTTTGGTTACCACTATTATTAGATGGAAAAAAATTCAAAGGAACTTTTCTTTTTGACTGTCCCTCTAATAAAGAATATTCATCAAAAATTATTAGTAAAGAATTAATAGAAGTAGATGAAATATCATTAAATATATGAAAAAACAAATATTATTTATACATGGAGGTTATACTTTTGGCTCAAAAAAGGACTATTTGAACTTTTTGAAAAATTATAAATTAGTTCCAAATAAAAAGAAAAAATATTGGATAAATTGGTTATCTTTGCGTCTAAAAAATAAATATCAAGTGTTAATTCCACAAATGCCTTGTGAAAAAAATGCCAAGTATGAAGAGTGGAAAATTTGGTTTAAAAAATATTTTGATTTTATTAAAGATAAAAATCCAATTTTAATTGGGCATTCACTAGGGGCTATTTTCTTATTAAAATATCTATCTGAAAATAATTTTCCCAAAAAAATATATCAACTTCATTTAGTTGCACCAGCTATTTTTGATGATGGACTGGGACCAGAAAAGCTTTCAACTTTTAAATTGAATGTAAAAAATATTAAAAAAATTAGAAGGAAATGTAAGGAATTACATCTTTGGCACTCAAAAGACGATGATATTTGTATCTTTAAAAATTCAGAATTTATTAAAAGTATTATTTCTAATGCAAATTTCCATATATTTAAAAATAAAGGGCATTTTAAACAACCCGCTTTTCCTGAGATACTAAATATTATAAATAAAGCCAAATAAAATGTATAAGAGAATCATAATTTTAGGAGGAAGTGGCTCTGGTAAATCTACCTTAGCGAATAGAATTTCTTTATATACAGGTTACCCAGTATATCATTTAGATAATTTATTTTTAGATTTTAATTGGAAAAAGAAAGATATTAATGAATTAATAGAAATAAATAAAAAATTATTATCTGAAAATGTTGGTGTTATAGAAGGAAATTATACAAGCACTTTACCCCAAAGAGTGGATTGGGCAAATCTAATTATTTTTATTGATATTCCAAGAAGATTACAGTTGTATCGTATTATTAAACGATTAATTAGAGTTAAACTAGGATTAGATAAAAGGTATGGACGACCAATAGAATCTAAGAACAAGTTTGATATCAAATTTTTTTCATGGGTGTATAATTGGAATAATCATAGCAAACCAAAAATATTTTCTATATTAGAATCTATAAAAGATAAAAAGTTTTTAGTTATTAAAGAACCTAGAAAATTAAATTTGGAAGAATTATTTAAATAATATGGACCTAGATTTATCAAAAATTAAAAATGTTCACTTTATCGGTATCGGTGGTATCGGGATTTCGGCGGTGGCCAGAATGATGCTCCATGAAGGGAAGAATGTGACAGGGCAAGATATGCAGGAAGGGGAAATTGTGATGGAACTTAAAAAGCTGGGGATTTCGATTAAAATTGGCCAATCATATGAGAATATTCCAAAAGATACTGATTTAATAGTTTATACAATTGCTATAGATACTTATGACCCAGAACTTGCAAAAAAAATAAAAGAACACCCTATTTTGCATAAAAATGCAAACGGGCAAGAAACCGAAATCCAAGTTCGTTCATATCCGCAAATGCTTGATATTATAAGTCGTGATAAATATACGATTGCGATTTCAGGAACACACGGTAAAACAACCACTACGGCAATGATTGCACAGATTCTTTGTGATAATGGTAATGATCCAACTGTTATTGTGGGAAGTTTACTTATAGGTACCAAAAGTAATTTTATTGCGGGAAAGAGTAAGTATTTGGTTGTTGAGGCCTGTGAGTATAGAAGGTCATTTTTAAATATAAATCCAAAGATTTTGGTAATTACGAATATTGATAGCGACCATTTGGATTATTATAAAGATATTGAAGATATAAAAAGTGCATTCCATGAGATGGCGATGAAAGTGCCAAGTGATGGATATGTAGTTTGTAATCCAAACGATGTAAATATTGCGGATGTAATCAAAGACATAAATGCGCGTGTTGTAGATTGGCAAGATTATTTTAATACAGATTTGAAATTAAAAATTCCTGGAGTACACAACAAAAAGGATGCGGTGGCGGCTGTAGCCGCCGCCGCAGTTCTCGGAGTCTCTCAATCCGATTCCGAGAAATATTTGAGAGAATTTCCTGGAACATGGAAAAGATTTGAGTTTAGGGGAAAACTCTCACAAGGTTCACTTCTTTACGATGATTATGCTCACCACCCAACAGAAATAATAGCGACGCTTGAAGGATTCCGCGAATTATATCCGAAGAGGGACAGATGGAAAATAACAGTAGTATTTCAACCACATTTATTTTCTCGTACAAAATTACTTTTGCCGGACTTCGCTAAAAGTTTTTTCGATGCTGACGAAGTTTTATTATTACCGATTTATTATGCTCGTGAAATTGATGATGGTACGATAAGTTCAGAAATTTTAGCAGAGGAAATAAACAATAATACACATAACGCAAAATCTTTTCTTGGCTTTAGGGAAGTAGAAAAATATTTGGAAGCCTGCCTGACGGCAAGGCAGGTCGGACTTCCAAATATGAATGATAAAGACATTATTATTACAATGGGAGCAGGAGAAGCCTCAAAAGTTGGGGATTACTTATTAAAAATTTAAATATGGTATAATAAAATAATGAAAAAATATTTTCTCTCTTTATTAATTATATTTTCCATTTTCTTTTCACTACCAGTTTACGCTGAAGTATCTGCTGTTTCTGGCTTTATTCCTGGGCAGATTTGGTATTCCAAAGATAAGCTTATAGAAGGTGATACTGTTAACATTCACACAGCAGTTTGGAATGGAGAGAGTAATTCATTGTCCGTAAAAGTTGAATTTTATGATAAGAATGTAGTTCTAGGTGATAGAGATGTTGTGTTGAATGCTTTAGAATTAAAAGATGTGTATATCCCGTGGAAAGTTACATCTGGGGATCATGTCCTATCTGCAAAAATTATCTCATCAGCAGTAACTGTTTCTAGTAAAAAAGAAAAAGTTATACTTACTCGTATCGCAACTTCTAACGACAAGCAATTTGTCTCTGTAGTAGTTAAGAATAATTTAGGTGAATCTGTGTCCGAGACGGATTTACTAAAGAATCAAATAAATAAAACAAGTGCTGAAATAAATGGCATTATTCCAGAAAAAGTTAGTACTTCTATTTCAGATGGTTTTACTGTATTAGATAATTTTCGCGATAAAACTTTTACACAAGTAACTGCGGTTAAGGATGAAACACAAAAAGAAATAAATTTAATTAAAAGTGAAGAAAAAACAGTAGCCAAAACCTTAGATGAAAAAAGTAATATTGAAGATGCAGTAAAGAAACCAATCGCTTATATTAAGCTCTTTTTATTTACATTCCTTTCTTTTATTTTTGGTAACAAAATTGTTTTCTATGGAATTTTAGTCATAGTTGTATTTTTTATTCTACGTTTTATATATCGTAAAATACGAAACAGATAATAATATTTGTCAAATAGAGTTATACTCTAGTATAATATATATATAATGAAAAGAGTTATTTTTGATATAGTATTATTTCTTTCGGTTTTTATTTTTCCTTGGTGGGTTAGTATTTTTTTGTTATTTATTGGTATATTTATTTTTAATAATTTTTATGAATTTATAGTAGCTAGCGTAATCATCTATTCTTTATATACTATTCCTGGAGATAGAATAATTTCTTCCCCAATATTTTTCTCTTCAGTTCTTATAACTTTATATATTGCAATTGAGTATATAAAAAATAATATTATTTTATATAAAAAATAAAATTAAAATGAGGTTTCACATTAATCACAATCGAATAAAAAAAGATATTGATCCGGATGAAATTTTTCTTGATTCTAAAAACTTACCTAATTTTAATATACAACAGTTTGAAGGCAGGTTAGAGAAGGCAATATCAAAGCGTTCTATCTTTTGGGTCGGGTTGTTCTTTCTTGGGATATCATTTATATTCATTGGGCAAGTTTTTAATCTCCAAATAATTAAAGGTGGGTCATATTTCAAAAAAAGTGAAAATAATACACTCCAGAAGCAACCTATTTTTTCTGACAGGGGATTAATATATGATCGTAAGGGAGTTTTGCTTTCTTGGAACACATGGGACAAGGAAGATATAAATAAATTATCTTCGCCCGAGAGATCTTATTATTCATCCCCAGGATTTGGGTTGCTTCTTGGTTATGTGAGCTCTCCAGCTAAAGACTCATCTGGACGTTATTGGCAAGATAATTTTATAGGTAAAGATGGGGTAGAGAATTTTTATAATGACATTCTCACGGGAGTCAATGGGGTTCGTATTACAGAAACAGATGTTAATGGAGTTATTCAATCAGAAAATATAATATCACCACCTAAAGCGGGGGAAAATATAAATCTTTCTATCGATTCCAGAATTCAAAAAAAAATGTATGATTCAATATCGTCGATGGCACAAAACGTGAATTTCCAAGGTGGAGCTGGAGTAATTATGGATATAAAAACTGGTGAATTACTCGCTATCACCAGCTTTCCAGAATACGATGGAAATGTTTTATCTCTTGGCAGTGATAGTAAAACAATAAATGGATATTTTTCAGATAAAAGAAAAGTATTTTTGAATCGTACTATTTCTGGATTGTATAGTCCAGGTTCTATAATAAAACCATTTTTGGGATATGGAGCGTTAGTTGAGAATATTATTAGTCCATTAAAGGTAATTTTCTCAAATGGGTCAATTTCTATTCCTAATCCTTATTTTCCAGATAAAAAATCGGTATTTAAGGACCACGGGACTTTCGGTTATGTGGATATGAGAAAAGCGATTGCAATTTCTTCTGACGTATATTTTTATGAAATAGGTGGTGGATATGAAAGTCAAAAAGGTTTAGGTATAGTAAATATTGATAAATATTCAAGATTATTTGGAATAGGAGAAAAGACAGGGATTAATCTTAATGGTGAAAAGGACGGCACAATCCCGACTCCAGAATGGAAAACAAAAACATTTAAAGGGGAAATATGGCGAGTTGGTGATACTTATAATACTGCCATTGGTCAGTATGGTTTTCAAGTGACTCCTATTCAAATGGTAAAAGCAATAGCAGGAATTGCAAATATGGGAACAATTTATACTCCGCATATTACTCTTGCAGATAGCAGTTTTGAATCACAAAAAATAACTATTCCCGTTGATGCCAATAATATAAATGTTATACACGAGGGTATGAGAATGGCAGTAACAGAGGGGACTGCGACAGCGCTTAATCTAGTAAATGTAAAAGTTGCTGCCAAGTCTGGTACGGCACAAGTCGGACTTGGTAATACAAATACAAACTCTTGGATAATAGGTTTTTTCCCGTATGATAATCCTAAATATGCCTTTGCCCTCGTTATGGAGCGTGGTCCCAAAGCAGCATCAGGTAATGCAACTCGAGTAATGAGCGAAGTCATAGATTATATAAGTGTTTATACTCCAGAATACTTTGACTTATATCACTAAATAAGCTAATATGGACAAATTATGGATGAAATAAATTATATAACAGAAGAGAAAAAACAAGCCTTAGAAAATGAGCTCAATTATTTAAAGACGACAAAACGCAAGGAAATACTTGAATCTTTAGAAGCTGCTAGGGCTCTCGGGGATCTTTCGGAGAATGCCGAATATCACCAAGCACGCGAGGATCAAGGAAAAACAGAAGACCGCATACTCCAAATAGATCATATGCTCAAATCTGCCGTAGTGGTAAAAAAGCATTTTAGTGCAAGTGTTGAAATTGGAACTACTGTTAAAGTTATAAAAGAAAATTCCAAAGATGAGATAACCTACAGTATTGTAGGGGCAGAGGAAGCAGATATGACAAATAACAAAATATCAAATAAATCTCCGCTAGGTGAAGCACTATTCGGCAAGAGAAAGGGAGATGTTATATCTATCAAAACCCCCAAGGGACTAGTCAAATACACTCTAATTGATATACAATAGAGGGTATGGCATCAATAGAAGAATTGCGCGACGCGCGAATCAAGAAAATAGAATTATTAAGGGTAGCAGGGATGGATCCGTATCCTCCTTTTGTCGCGCGCGATTATTCAATAAAGGAAGTAAAAAATTCTTTTGATAAACTTGCATCCACTTCCGAAAAGAAAAATATTTCAGTTGTTGGTAGAGTTATCGTTGTGCGAGGACAAGGGTCAATATTGTTTATAGTATTGCAAGATGGAGACAAGAGATTACAAGCAGTTCTTAAAAAAGATTCTTTGAGCGATGAGGTATTTAATTTATTTGTAGACACAATTGATAATGGCGATTTTATATCTGTAACTGGGTCCCTTTTTGTCACTCAAAGAGGGGAACAAAGTATTTTAATAAAAGACTGGAAGATGGCGACAAAAGCCCTTCTTCCTATTCCTGATAAATGGCACGGCCTTCAAGACCAAGAAGAGATATATCGCAAGCGCTATCTCGATATTTTGATGGATAAAGATGTATATAATCGCTTTATCCTTCGCTCAAAAATAATTAAATTTACACGAGAGTTTTTTGATAATAAAAATTTCCTTGAAGTTGAAACACCAATATTGCAAACTCAAGCAGGGGGCGCGATGGCGAAAGTATTTGAGACTTATCACAATGATTATGCGATGCCGATGGTTCTTCGTATCGCTCTTGAACTTGACCATAAGATTCTTATGGTTGGAGGGTATGAAAGAGTATATGAAATAGGAAAGAATTTTAGAAATGAAGGAACCGACCCTACTCACTTGCAAGAATTTACAATGATTGAATGGTATGCGGCTTATCAAACACTTGAGACGAATATGGAATGGACCGAAGAACTTATTAAGAATATTGCGACAAATTTAGTCGGAAAGACAACATACAAAGTTTACGATAATGATGGCAATGGTACTGATGTAGATTTGGGCGGGGAGTGGCCTCGTATTACTTTTGGCTCATTGCTCCAAAAAGATGCCGGTATTGATATAGAAACTATCACTCTTGATGAAGCTCGCAAGGAAGCTATAAAATGGGGAGTAAAAGAAGAAGAAGTAAAAAAATTTGGACGTGGAAACTTGCTGGATAAAATTTATAAAAAATCATCTCGTTCAAAAATAATAAATCCAACTTTTGTGATAGATTTTCCGGGGGACTTAAAACCTTTGGCTCAACAAAATGAAAATGGGACAGCGAAAGTTTGCCAGCTTATCATTGCTGGAGCAGAGATTACAAATCAATACGCTGAATTGGTAAATCCAATGATACAAAGAGAACTTCTATCAGCACAATCAAAAGCCAAAGAAGAGGGTGACGAAGAAGCGATGCAAATAGATGAGCGATTCCTGACGGCCATGGAGCACGGTATGCCACCAATGACAGGCTTTGGAATGGGAATAGACCGCCTCGTGGCAATATTCACAGAACAGAAAAATCTCCGCGATGTAATCTTTTTCCCGATAATGAAACCGAAGGAATAGAAACTAATCAAGAAAAAACCTGTCTTTTGGACAGGTTTTTTCTTGATTAGTTATCCACAGTTTTAGGGTGGGAGGGGTTGTTTGTTTTGTGGGATGAAGTGGTGTATAATATTAGGCAAGTGGGATGAAGTGGGCTAAAACAATTTTGTTAAAAATTGTTCGCCCGAAATTTTCATAAAGAAAATTTTTAGGGTTAAAGAATTTTTTATAAATTAAACTCATTCCACGAAATTTTATGCTCATAGGAGAATACACTCACACATTGGATGACAAGAATAGAATGTCATTACCCGTTAAATTCCGAAAGGAAATGGGGAAGAGTGTTGTTGTTGCTCCAGGATTAGATAATTGTCTTTCAATCTTTACCACCCACGAGTGGCAAAAGATTTCAGGGAAATTATCTGACTCCTCAATGCTCGCGAGTGATAACAGAAGTTTCTCGAGATTTATGTTTGGTCAAGCTGTGATTGTAGATGTAGATACGAATGGCCGAATACTAATCCCGGAAAATTTAAAAAATCGTTCAGGCCTGACTTCCAAAGTTGTTGTTATTGGTGTACAGAATCGCGCAGAAATCTGGAATGAAAAAGCATGGAATGACTACAAAAAAGTTGTAGAGACGCAGGCAGACGCCCTCGCAGATAAATTGGGGCAGATAGGTGTTCTTTAAAATGAAACATATTTCTGTATTACTAGGTGAATCAATCGATGGACTTCAAATAAAGTCTGGAGATACGATTGTAGATGGGACACTCGGTGGTGGAGGTCATACCCTTGAGATAATCAAGCGTTTTGGTAAGAATGTAAAAATTATTTGTTTTGATTTGGATAAAGATGCGATATCCAGATCAAAAAAAATAATTGATGAGACTTATTCTAATGTAACTTTCGAAACAACTGGATTTCAGAACATAGACAAAGTTCTTGATGATTTAAAGATTCCAAAAGTTGATCGAATTCTGCTTGACCTAGGTCTCAGTTCATTCCAGCTTGAAGAGGGAGATAGGGGATTCTCATTTTCTAAAAACGAATCACTATTGATGACAATGAAAAGAGATCCGAGTGGTGATGACCTGACGGCTTATGAGATAGTAAACACTTGGAGTGAAGAAACATTAGCAGATATTATTTATGGTTTCGGTGAAGAGAAATTTTCAAGAAAAATCGCAAAGGGAATCGTAGAAGCAAGGATGGAGAAAAAGATTAAAACGACATTCGATCTAAATGAAATTATTGAAAAAGCCGTTAGCAGGTTTTACAAAGGGAAAAGGATTAATCCTTCAACCAAAACTTTCCAAGCGCTCCGGATTGCAACGAACAGTGAATTGTCAAATTTAGAACAAGTAATACAAAAAGGTTTCAGTCGGTTATCGGTTGGTGGGAGGATGGCGATAATTAGCTTCCACTCTCTAGAAGATCGCATAGTGAAAAAAGCATTTATAGATTTAAAACAAAAAGGTCTCGCCAATGTTATTACAAAAAAGCCAATAATCCCAAGCCTGAATGAAGTAAAGTCAAATCCTCGTTCTCGCAGTGCCAAATTAAGATTAATAGAAAAAATTATATGACAAGAGCAAAAGCAATTACAAACGATATAGCGCAAAATATAAATACACAGAGAGCATTATTCCGTGTTTTAATTTCTGGTTCAATAATTTTATTTGCTGTATATATTTATTTAATAGGATCTATTACTTTTAACGTAATTGCTCGCAAATCATTAGAGAATACGGTTGCAAATATAACTGGCCAAGTTAACCAACTTGAGTTAACTTATTTAAATAATGTAAATAAAACAGACAAAAATTATGCTCTGTTAAATGGTTTTGTAGATGTATCTCAAAATATTTTTGCAGCACGTGATGTTAACCATGTTGCTATTCGCTAATGAAATTATCATCGTTTCAATTAAGAATAAGAATTATAATAGTTTGTATTTTTTTGGTGACTATTATCCTTTTGAGTAGGCTTTTTTTTATTCAGGTTATACATAAAAATTTATATACAGAACGTGCCGACAAACAGTATATAACGCCTTCTAGTAATATATTTAATCGTGGTTCAATATTTTTTTCTAAAAAAGATAATTCTCTTGTAGCTGCGGGGACTATTTCTTCGGGTTTCAAATTAGCGATGGTCCCAAATGATATATTAAATCCTGAAGATGCATTTTTAAAATTAGTTCCATATATGAAAATGGACCACGATACTTTTATTTCTAAAGTATCAAAAAAAGATGATCCATACGAAGAGATTGCGATAGAATTAACAAAAGAACAAGTTACTGAGGTGGACAATCTTCATATAAAAGGTATCTCTGTTTTCAAAGATAATTGGCGATTTTACCCGGGTAGTAATCTTGCTTCACATGCTCTTGGCTTTTTGGCTTATAAAGATAATTCTCTAGTAGGTCAGTACGGACTAGAGCGTTTCTATAACTCCACACTTTCTAAACCAAAAGATGAAGCGTATGTGAATTTCTTTGCGGAAGTATTTTCAAATCTAAGAGATACAATTACAGAAAATAATCAAGGAGATATCGTGACGACCATAGAACCTTCAACACAATATACGCTTGAATCAGAATTATTAGCTACATTAAAAAAGTGGAATGCAGACCAGGCGGGTGGAATAATAATAAATCCACAAACAGGTGAAATATATGCAATGGCGGGATTACCAGATTTTGATTTAAATAATTTTGGAAGTGTGTCTGATGTTGGTGTATATCGTAATCCAATCATTGAAAACGTTTTTGAATTTGGGTCTGTAATTAAGCCCCTTGTGATGGCGGGTGCAATTGATGCTGGTGTTGTTACTCCGGAAACTAAATACACTGACAATGGATTTGTTGTGGTAGATAAAAAAACGATAAATAATTTTGACAATAAAGGTCGTGGTATAACTAGTATGCAAGGTGTACTTGACCAATCTCTCAACACGGGAATGGTTTTTGTTGAAGGTAAACTTGGTCACGATAAATTTCGTTCCTATATGAAATCTTATGGTATTGGAGAAAAAACGGGGATTGACCTTCCCAATGAGACGAGTGGACTGATTAAAAATTTAGATAGTCCACGCAATATTGAATATGCCAATGCGTCTTTTGGCCAAGGTATCGCGCTTACGCCCATAGAAGCAGCTAGAGCGTTTTCAATTATTGCAAATGGAGGTAAATTAATTACCCCACATTTAGTGAAAGAAATAAAATATGATAATGGTTTATCAAAAAAAATTGATTATCCATTTGTAAAAGAAAATATACTTAAAAAGGAAACTACTGACACTATCACGCAAATGCTAATCCATGTATTTGAATCTTATGATGGCGGTATACATAAATTTAATAACCATAGTGTTGCCACAAAAACGGGTACGGCACAAGTAGCTCTTCTAGACGGGAAGGGGTATTATACAGATCGTCACATGCATTCTTTTTTTGGTTATTTCCCAGCATATGACCCTAAATTTTTAATCTTTCTTTTCCTTAAAAATCCCAAAGAAGTTAAATATGCTTCTCAGACATTAATACCACCATTTATAAATATTACCAAATTTATTATAAATTATTATAATGTTCCACCAGATAGATAGATATGACAAAAAAAATATTTAAAAAAATTATAATTTTAATTATTACTTGGCAAGCCAAAACAATACTTGCTAAGTATCATCCCAAAATAATAGCAATTACTGGGTCTGTCGGTAAGACATCAACGAAAGATGCTATTTTTACAGTACTCTCAAAGTTTAAAGTAGTTCGTAAAAGTGAAAAAAGTTTTAATAGTGAAATTGGTTTACCTTTAACCATTTTAGGTTCACCAAATGGTTGGAATGACCCATTTATTTGGTTTGAAAACATTTTACATGGATTTTATTTGATTCTATTTAAAAGACCATATCCAGAATATTTAGTACTTGAGATTGGAGTAGGGAAACCAGGTGATATAAAGAAAAATGTTATTCCTTGGCTTAAGCCAGACGTTGTGGTCGTCACTCGTTTTCCGGACAAACCAGTACATGTAGAATTTTTTGGAACAGTTGATAAAATTATAGAAGAAAAAAGTGCTCTCGCTTTTGCCTTGAAGAAAGATGGAATACTTATACTTAATCATGACGATGAAAAAGTTTATTCTCTCCACTCGAAATCAAATGCTAGAGCAATATCGTTTGGGATGAGTGAAAATTCTACTTATCATGCGACATATCCTACATATTTATACAAAAAACAGGGTGATATGGATGTCCCAGATGGAATTAGTTTTAAATTGGAATATGAGGGGAATACTTTCCCCGTGATGCTACCAAATGTTTTAGGAATGCATAATATTGGGCAAGCACTCGCGGCGGTTGCTTGTGCGTGTGAGCTTGGTTGTGATTTGCTGGATTCAATAAAAGCAGTGAGCGGGTATATCACTCCACCGGGACGCTTGTCGCTTATTGAAGGTATCAATAATTCAATAATAATAGACGATACATACAATTCTTCACCTGTCGCTATGGAATCAGCGATTGAAGTACTGAAAGATATAAAAGGGAAAAGAAAAATTGCTGTGCTTGGAGACATGCTTGAATTAGGAAAATTTACAGAAGAAGAACATCGAGTTGTGGGAGAAAAGATAGTTGGTGTTGCAGATGTTTTGATTGTAGTTGGACCAAGAGCCAAGTTTATCGCTGAGGAGGCAATCAAAAAAGGTTTTCCTCAAAAAGAAGTTTATAGTTTTGATTCATCAAAAACAGTGGCTAATTTCTTGGAAGGAATAATAAAGAAAGGGGATATTGTCTTAATAAAAGGTTCCCAAGGAGTACGTTTAGAAAGGGCTGTAGAGGTCATTATGGCGCACAAAGAGCTCAAAAAGGCCCTTTTATGCCGTCAGGACAAAGAATGGCGGGATAGGTAAACCCCGACACCTATATTCCCATAGCTTTTTTATTCTGCCAATAAAATTCTTTAATAAAAAATATAATTTTGTTAAAAACATAGATAAACGAGAATATCTTTATTGAAAAAGCAGAAAAATGGGAATATAGGTGTGGGGGTAAAATAGGATTTGAAATGAGATAAAAAAATACAACCCTAATTATTCTTGGTAACTAGGGTTGGCTTTTTAATTCTTTTTTACCGCATTTTTGCAATAATTTTTGGAAAATCATTTTCAAGTTCCTCAATGAGCATAAACATTAGTGGAACTTTATTAAAAGCCATCCAATCGCTGGAACTTTCATCCCATTTGTACATGATGATATTGGTGGCTATTCCGTTATCTGTTTCAAAGAAACTGACGACGATCTTCTTTGAATTAATACTTTCGTCGTTAAGTGAAATGATGCTATACTCACAAACATCTTTTCCTCCTTCTTTCTGAAACATATTAGGTTCAGGCCAGATTCTGAGAATTTTTATCCCAAAATCCATAAGATTTATCATCATTGCCGTTGTTATAAACCTGGCTTTGTTTGTTAAACCTTTGATTTCACCAAAATCTAGGAAAGAAACCCAATTAAAAGAATTTTTCATAATGTTAAATATTAGTTTTGTATAGTATAATATGTTTTAAGCTCGTTGTCAAATGCATTTTATTGACTCACAAAATGAAAAGTAGTATTATCTTATTAATTGCTTTTCGGGAATTTCTAAACAAACAATTTGCTCTTTGCTCCTCGGCCGTTCGCTTGGTCGTACATGTTCCATTTTTTTACTATGTTTACGGTTTTCCAATTTAAAACCCGGGTGTTGCTTATGCGCATTCGGGTTTTTTTAAATTTTAAAAACTAAAAAAACAAAGCCATTTACATTAATATATATGTATGTTATTATGAAATAAACTTTTAAACACATAATCTTATGGAAATTAGAGAATCAATTCAGTTATCTTCATTGACGATAGATACAATTGTTGATAAGATAAAAAAATTATCTGAAGGTAATATTTGTGTTGCCTTCAGGGTAATTTACGGGACTTCTGATTCCAGAGGAGCCCTGAAAACTCTGGTTCGTATTAAGGGCATGAGTAAACCAATCGAGGGGGTTGCAAGTCTCCTTGATATCCAGGGGATTGATACTACTGATGAAGACTTCATCAGAAAAATCGATTCTTCCATTTCCCTTATTGTTCTTACCACCACAAGTGGTAATGAAAAAGATATACGTCAAGGTGAGAGAGTTTATTTTGTAGATGATGCTCCAATTCTTTGCGTAATGCGACAGGATGAGTCATCAAAAAAATTTAGATTTCTCTTTTGGCGGTTCACTAACGAGTACGACGGGGAATAATCCTCTGTCAGATAAAATAACACTAGTCTCAGCCCAATAAGGTTGAGACTTTTTGTTTAGTTGACTGTAGATAGGGGCTAAGCCCCTATCTACAAACTATAAATTGTATGCTTCGCATTTATATATAGTTGTGATCACGAGTTACTAAGTAAAATTTTTTGTAAACTCAAATTTTACGTAAGTACTCGCGACCTCAGCTCATAATTTTGTGTGTTCACAAAATATCACTGCGCTTTCACAAAGCTAAAAATCCCCAGCAGTGGGGATTTTTTACGCTTTGTGACCTTACAGAGAATCGGACTCTGATTTTATCCTTGAGAAGGATACGTCCTAACCGTTAGACGATAAGGCCCTAAAACATTTTAAATACAAAATATTCGGGCGAACAATCTTTTAATAATAAAGATTGTTTTAGTCCAAAATCATTAACTACTTAAAAATAACAGAATATTTCATTTTTTACAAGGGTTTAAGAAGTGTTAATAGTTTAATATTCTTAAGATAATTTTATGTTATAATTGCTCTATGAAGAGACTTATTTATAAAGTAGAAAAATTACTATTTAAAAATCGTAGCGAGTGTGGATTCAATTTGCAAAATTCACGGCATATTTTAATTGTGCCAGGATTGGGTGGAAGTGTTTGGGACCTTTTCCCCTTGGTTAGATTTTTACGTAAAAATCAAAAAAATTACGACGTTACTGCAATTCCTTTAGGCTTAAATAGCTCTTCTCTTGCTGTAACTACTAGAAGAACGGTAGAGTATCTTAGGAAAAATTTGTTTGATAAAAGTAAACCAGAAAAGATAATCTTTATGGGACATAGCATGGGAGGAAAAGTCTCATGCATGTTGGTGGATGTAATTAGAAAATTATACCCTAATATTGTTTATGAAGTTATAACACTTGGTAGTCCTGTCGGAGGAGAAAAGCGAAAATATTTTTCTTGGATTGAAAACCAATTTCTCCGTTTATTTTCTGATGCATACAGAGAATGGGTTCCGATAATTCAACCAGACCCTAAAATAATTAAATATACTGGCTATTATTCAACGGATGATAAAATAATTCCTTCAGCTCTTGAAAAATCTGAACATATGGGAACGATTGTGGAATTAAAAGGATTTTCTCATATGGATCTTATAAATCCTAAAAAAATCGGGCTTGAGATTTTAAAACGACTAACCTAAAAATAGCAATACATCACAAATTATTTTTATGTTATAATCCTATTATCATGAATGACATAGGGACTTTGTATATTGTCGCGACGCCGATTGGAAATCTTGAAGATATCACTCTTCGGGCAATTCGTGTGCTAAAAGAGGTGGATTATATTTTATGTGAAGATACCAGAATGACACAAAATTTACTTAATAAATATAATATTAAAACAAAGACGATAAGTTATCATGCTCATAGTTCTCAAGATAAAGAATCTGCAATTATAAATTTGATCAAAGCTGGTAAGAATTTAGCCTTAGTATCAGACGCAGGAACCCCTTGCATTTCTGACCCCGGAGTTCTTTTGGTATCTAATATTAGGAAAGAATTTGGAAGTAATGCAAAAGTTTCTCCAATCCCTGGTCCAAGCGCTATAATATCTGCGCTTTCAGCTAGTGGTATTTCTTCGGCTGAATTTGTTTTCCTTGGATTTCTGCCACACAAAAAGGGAAGAACGAAGATATTTAAAGAGATTGTTGAGTCAGACAAAATATCAGTTTTTTATGAATCCACTCATAGGATTTTGAAAACACTTTCCTCTCTCCATACTTGTTCACCAAAGTGCGAGGTTATGATAGCTCGCGAGATTACAAAACAATTTGAAGAATTTGTTAGTGGCACACCAAGTGAATTATTGCAATATTTTAATGATAATAAAGTCAAACAAAAAGGGGAGTTTGTGGTGATTGTTTCGCCCAAATAACTATTGTATAATAGGAGTACCTGTCCCGTAAGAAGTCATATATGTAATATGGGGGAGTAAGTTTGTTCAGAAAAAATAGAGTTATATTTCGATATTAATAGTTAATTTATGTTGGTTCTGTAATCAGAACAACTTCGTACGGGATGAGAAAAGAAAAAACATTATTTATTATAGGTTTATGGGTAATGGTATTACCATTCTTAGGTTTTCCTAATAATTGGCGCAAAGTGTTATTTTTGATTACAGGATTGGCTATTATGTATCTTGCTTATTTATTTTACCTAGAAGTTAAAGCTCGTTTGTCTAAAGATATAAATCACAGTAAAACATTTGTAGATAATATTGGAAGTGGGGAATAAATATGTCATTTAAAAAAAATACAGCAAGATTTATTCTTATCAGCCTTGCATTTGTAATATGTGGGGTAGCTGTTTATTATAACCTACCAAAGGTTTTTAGTAACAATATAGAATATAAAAAAGGCCAAGATTTATCTAATAATATCAACAATGATAAAAATGTATTAAAAAGTGATGTTGATGTTTCAAGAGAGGAAAATCTTATAAAAGATGAAATTCCTGTTTCTAATATTCCTGTAACTCATATAAAAACACCAGAGCATGTCCGAGCTCTTTATATGTCTGGTTGGGTAGCTGGGTCAGAAAATTTTCGTAACTCTCTTGTAAAGATAGTAGATGATACAGAACTCAACGCTGTAGTAATAGACATCAAAGATTCTACTGGACGCATTAGTTTTAATATGGATAATCCTGAAATCCAAAAAATTGGCAGTTCTGAAAATCGTATAAAAAATATTCAAACACTTACATCATTACTTCATTCTAAAAATATTTATATTATTGGCCGAATATCTGTATTTCAAGATCCATATTTAACAAAATTAAAACCAGAATGGGCAATAAAAAAAATTAGTGACGGGGAGGTATGGAAAGATAAAAAGGGTTTGTCGTTTCTAGACCCTACAAATAAAAATGTTTACCAATATATTTTATCTATTGCCTTAAATTCTTATAAAGAGGGGTTTGATGAAATAAATTTTGATTATATAAGATATCCGTCGGATGGAAATATGAAAGACATCAATTATAATTTAGCTAGTGGTAAAACTAGAGCTGACAATATTGAGGAGTTTTTTAAATATCTTTCACAAGAAATTAAAAAAGATGAAAAAATACCAATATCAGGAGATCTTTTTGGCCTAACGACTGAAACAGGGGATGACATGGGAATAGGTCAGGTTTGGGAGAAGGCCATACCATACTTTGATTTTCTTTGTCCTATGGTGTATCCGTCTCATTATCCTCCAGGGCACGCAGGGTACAAGAATCCGGCACTTTACCCTTATGAAGTTATAAATAGAGCTCTTATAAGCGCTGTGGCTAAGACAAAAAGTAGTGGTCAAAATATAGCCAAAATTCGTCCGTGGTTACAAGATTTTGACTTAGGGGCTACTTATACTGAAGATATGATTAAAGCCGAAATAAAAGCTGTATATGATAATGGTTTAAACTCATGGATGCTATGGGACCCAAGCAATAAATATACGCTGTCTGCATTAGAAAAAGAATCATGAATAAAATTAAAATTTTTAAAAATTTAAAAAGGTTAGGATATGTAATAGTCTCTCTGGTTATTGTTTTGGGAGTGTTGGGATTGGGTATTTATATAGGATATTCTCATCGACCAGAAATAGAAAAAGTTACATCCGTAATTAATAAAAATCCACAAGTAGAAACTACTGCTGATTTTAGTACTTTTTGGAAAGTGTGGAATACCCTAAATAAAAAATCTATATATGCCAAGAAAGTTGAGGATCAAGATCGTGTCTGGGGAGCTATATCAGGTTTAGCATCATCCCTTGGAGACCCTTATACTGTATTTTTCCCACCCAAAGAGAATAAATCTTTTAATGAAGAAATATTGGGATCTTTTGCGGGGATAGGCGCAGAAATTGGGGTAAAAGATGAAATACTGACAGTCATTGCTCCTTTGAAAGATACTCCAGCCTGGAAATCTGGCATAAAGGCAGGGGATAAAATTATAAAAATTAATCAAGTCAATACTAATGATATGACGATAGACGGAGCCATAGAGTTGATTCGTGGTCCTGTGGGGACTACTGTTACTCTCTCAATTCTTCGCCTTGGTGAAAATAAAACACGTGATTTTGTAATCACAAGAGAAAAAATACAAATTCCAACGATAGACACAGAATTGCGTTCTGATGGAATTTTTGTTATCAAGTTTTATAGTTTTTCAGAAAATTCAGCTAGTTTGTTTAGGGATGCGCTTATTAAATTTATAAATTCTAAATCTAATAAATTGATACTTGATTTGCGTGGTAATCCAGGGGGATATTTAGATTCTGCTGTAAATATTGGGTCATGGTTTATAGATGAGGGAAAAGTAATTCTTAGTGAAGATAATGGTGATGGAAGTAACCCAAAAATTTATCGAAGTCACGGTCCAAGATTATTTAATGATAAACTTTCCTTTGTGGTACTAGTAGATGGTGGGTCAGCTTCTGCCTCTGAGATTTTGGCTGGTGCACTTCGTGAACATGGCATTGCAACTCTAGTAGGGGAGAAAACTTTCGGTAAAGGCTCGGTTCAAGAACTTGTAAAGATTACAGATGATACGTCTCTCAAGGTCACTGTCGCAAATTGGTATACACCCAATGGGGTTTCGATATCTAAAGATGGGCTTGAGCCAGATATAGAAATTCCGCTTACCCAAAAAGATTATGATGCCAAAAAGGACCCTCAAATGGATAAAGCGGTTGAAATATTATCAGCTAAAAATTAAATAAAGAACATGAAAATTATTTTGCTTACAGATATACCAAAAATTGGCAATAAATATGATGTAAAAGATTTCAAAGAAGGATACGCTCAGAATGTTTTTTTGTCTAAGGGTTTAGCTTGCCTTGCGACCAAGGCAGAACTTGCTAAGTTAGAAGATAGAAAAAGACAAACGGAGAAGAAAAAAGAAGAAGAAATGAAATCGTTCTTTGATTTAATTGCATCTGTAGGTGGTAAGACTATTACAATAAAAGCCAAGGCAAACGAGAAAGGTCATTTATTTAAAGCAGTTGGACCCAAAGATGTAGTTTTAGCTATTAAAGAAATTTCTGGAGTTAATATTGATGAAAGTTCACTAATCATGGATCATATTAAAAATCTTGGTCCTTATACAGTATCCATAAAAAAAGGTGATAAAAGAGGGGAGTGTGAAATAATAATAGAAGCTATATAACGTGGACGATTTTTTTAATTGAAAATGTTCTGTTAAAATTTATTTTTCTTTTTGTTCCATATTTAACAATTCCTTCTTTTAGAGAAAAGAGTGTGTGGTCTCTTCCAAGTCCTACATTATTTCCAGGAAGAATCTTTGTCCCGCGTTGACGAACGATAATTGAACCCGCCTTTGCTTTCTCCCCAGTATAAAGCTTCGTACCGAGATACTTTGGATTTGAATCTGTTAAGTTTTTGGCCGAACCCCCAGCTTTTCTATGTGCCATAAAAATTAGGTTGTAGGTTCTAGCTTTTAGGTACTAGCAAACTACATTTGAATAATTTATAATTGAACTGTATGAGTATACCTAATTTAATACATAAAATCAAGAGCAAAATTGGTATTGACAAATTAACCATTTTGTTTCTATTTATAATAGTAGGGGTGGGGATTAGTTCCTTTGGTTTAGGAAGACTTTCTGTAGGTAATAGTTTTAATGAAAATAGTAATAGTAATATAACTATAACAGAAACAGAAAACTTATTAAAAAACCAAAACACAAAAGATAGTAAAATTTCTTCAACACAACCTACACAATTGGCAGAAAAGAGGTATGTGGCCTCAAAAAATGGTAAAATGTATTACAGTTTAGGTTGCAGTGGAGCTAAGCGTATTAAACCAGAAAATGAGGTTTGGTTTAGTACGACAGAGGATGCAGAAAAATCCGGATATAATATGTCATCTACGTGTAAATAATATATGAAAAAATTTTATCAAATTTTTATAATTATTTTTGTAGTATTATCTCTTTTTATTATAAAAGACGATATTAAATCAGCCATAGATAAAGTTTATTCTTATTTAAATAAAAATAATCAGAGTTTAGTAATTAACTTAATAGAAAAAAAAGAAGTACAATTACCAGGTAAGGTTGATACACCCGGAGCTCTTCGAGTTGTTAATAATTTTCTAAATATAAATAGTAATATAATATTATCCAAGGATAATGTTATCAAACTAACTAATAAAGAAAGATATGAAAATGGTAACTTGCCTCTGTTAACAGAGAATCAGAAATTAGATTTATCAGCAGAGAAAAAATTACAAGATATGTTTACTAGTCAATATTTTGAGCATGTATCTCCAAAGGGTATAGGTGTGGGAGATTTAGGGGAAGAAGTTGGGTATGAATATATCTTAATTGGAGAGAATTTGGCGTTAGGAAACTTTAAAGATGACTTATCTCTCGTTGATGCATGGATGGCAAGTGTTGGTCATCGTGCGAATATTCTAAACGAACATTATACTGAGATTGGTGTGGCTGTGGGCAAGGGTAATTTTGAAGGTAAAGATATTTGGATGGCAGTTCAGCATTTTGGTACACCAAGAAGTATCTGTCCAATTATCGACCAAGTTCTTTTTGGAGTTATTGGCCTTGACCAAAATAAAATAAAAGAAATGGAAGAAAATCTTACTTTACGACTCGATATGATAAATAAGAGGGTTTTATACGAGGGGATGACCTATTCTGAACAAATTAATACATATAATAGTTTAATAAATACTTATAATAATTTAATAAAAGATATAAAACAAAAAATAAATGATTATAATAATCAAATCCGCGCATTCAATCTTTGTATTTCAAATAATCAGTAATCTTGTTTTATACACCAATAGGGTAGTGTCAAGAGCTATTTATGGCTGTATTTAAAATATAGCATAGTGTCGCACATTATATCTTTTACGACATTAAGTTTGGGACAAACTATAATGTCGTAAAAGATTAGCCATATTTTGCAACATGTTATGTCGTAAAATATGGCTCTCACTTCGTTTATATTTAATCTTTAAATAATTTATTAATATATTTTAATTACTTATTCCCCCTTTTTCTTAAGATACTTTTTATTCTTTAATTTATCAGGCATTAAACTCTTATCTGTATATTTCTCATATCCTTTTCCATAGTTCAATTCCTTCATAAGCTTTGTAGGTGCATTTCTTAAATTAAGTGGTATTGGTAGGTTCCCATACCTTAAAACGTCTTCCTGGGCCATTCTAAAGGCCTCATAAGCGCTTCTATCTTTCTTGGCTTGAGCCAAATAAACTGCTCCATGGGCAAGGTTTATACCACATTCTGGATATCCGATTGTTTCTACGGCCTTAAAGACCTCATTGGCCACTACTAAAGCTGTTGGCTGGGCCAATCCAATATCTTCACTAGCAAAAATTACCATACGTCTAGCAATAAATTTTGGATCTTCCCCCGCTGCTATCATTCTTGACAAATAATATAAAGTGGGGTCTGGTTGGCTAGCTCGCATACTTTTTATAAAAGCACTTATCGTATTGTAATGCTCGTCTCCCCTCTTATCATAACGTAAAAATTTTGACTGAAGAGTATTTTTAAAATTTTCAATATTTATTTCTTTATAGAGTGAAGAAGTATTTTCTATCATCGCGATTGCTTGACGAGCATCTCCGCCTGACATAGAGATAAGCCAATCAATCGCATCTTTTTTAATTTTGAAACCGGTAGATTTAATAATCTTTCTCATCTCATCACTTGATAGTTCTTCCAAAACAAAAACTCGCAAACGGGATAGTAGCGCAGGAATAACTTCAAAACTTGGATTCTCTGTTGTTGCACCAATGAGTACCAATCGTCCACTCTCAACATAAGGTAATAGAAAATCTTGTTGAGCTTTGTTGAAGCGATGTATCTCATCAAGAAAAAGAATTTTTGGACCTAAAAGTGTTCCGCTCCCTTTAGATGATGAATCTACAATCTGCCTAATATCATCTTTACCCGCAGAAACAGCCGAAAGTTCATGATAGTCGGCATTTAGTGATTTAGCATAAATCTTGGCCAATGTAGTTTTACCAACTCCAGGTGGTCCCCAAAGAATAAATGAAAACACATGTCCTTGCTCTATAGCAATAGAAAGAGGTTTATTTTTACCCACAAGATGCTCTTGACCTACAAATTCGGTCAAATTCTGTGGTCTAATTTTGGATGCTAATGGCTCTGGCATACATATCATTATACTCTAAAACTATACCAAGAAAGAGTTTTATAAATTCAAAAATTAAAGTTTCTGTAATTCCTGGTCCACAGGTACTAAATCTACACTAGTTGTATCCTCTACATTAATACTATTAATGTTATCGGTTATAGATTTTGTAGTGTCAGATTTTACAGCTTGATTAAGCTCAATGTCTGATTGACTTAATGGCTGTGGTTCTATTTTTTGATTACCATTTTTCAAAACGATTATAATTATAACCGCAAGAATGATAACGATGACTGCTACAATAGTTAAATTATTTTTTTTATTCATAATATATTTAGTCATTAGTATTATTATCTTCGACTTTAGTAGAAACTACACCACTCTCATCTATCCTTGGAATTTGAGCCAGTGTTGTTGCAGTAGTTTTTACTGCAATATGAGCTAATTTGACCACTTCTCGTAACGCTTTGATATCTTTACTAAATGTATCACGAAGAGTTTTCATTTCAGCTTTGAGAGCTGAATCACTTGTGACATTTACACTATAAACTTTTTTTGATTGAGCCGACACAGCACTTCTCGCGTCAGTTATAGCAAGTTTTGCTTTCTCTACTTCGGTTTTTACAGTTGATAAATCCAAGCCCATGCTTTCTGCTTTAGTAATACGAGATTCTATACTTACAAGTACATTTTCAATTTGATCTATTTTGCTAGAAAATTGATCTGTAAATTTTGTATTTAAAGCTTGAATTGTCTCTACAATTTTCTCTGCAGATATTTTTTTATTTTCATCCTTTATTTTATTAAGACTTTCTTTGAAACTCGCTTTCATTGCTTCAATCTTTATTTTAGCTTCTTCTTTATTTAATTCAATTCCATTTTTAAATTCCTCTCTTTTTGTTTTTACTGATTCTAGAACAGCTTCCATTTGATTTTTATATTCTTCTCTTTTTAGCTCTAGTTCAGTTTTTATTTTTTCTATTTGATTTTTAACTTCTTCTCTTTTGTTTTCTGACTCATCTTTTATTTCTTCTTCATCATCCTTAATCTCATCATCGTCCTTAAGTTCATTTTGTTCTTCCTCAACCTCTATTTTGGGAGTTTTTAATTCGCCTTTTACTTCCCTTATTTTATTTCTAATTTCATTATTTACCCCCTCATTTTCTTCTGCGTACACTACATAACCTAACATTAATGATAATATTATAATAATTGACGATACACTATATTTTATATTTTTTCTCATACAGATAATTTTATACCTTTTTATTCATAACACAAGTAACAAAAAACCCTTATTTATTAAGAGTATATTTAATAAGGGTTTTATCTATTTTATAACACTGTTGATAACTATTCCTGTTTCAAGAGCTGAAATGATGTTTTTCGCGGCAATTTCGGCCATCATATCGCGAGCTGTTTGACGAGCTGAAGCGATATGAGGAGTAATAATTACATCTGGTAATTTTATAAGCCCCTTAGATAATTTGGGTTCGAATTCAAAGACATCTAATGCCGCCCCACGAATAATATTATTTTCGAGTGCATATACTAATGCTTTTTCATCAACAACTGGACCCCTTGATGTGTTAATTAAAAATGCAGTTTTTTTCATTGTGGCAAGTGTTTCTTTGTTTATGAGATGGTGGGTTGTAGGAAGTAATGGAACATGAAGAGATACAATATCAGCCACGCGGAGAATCTCGGCAGTTTCTTTTCTTGCTGGCCCTATTATTTGTTCTAGTGTTGGGTTTGGAGATATGTCACTATATATAATTTTTGAACCGAAACCATAATGTAATATTTTAGCAACCTCGGTTCCTATTTGGCCAGCACCGATTAGTCCAATTGTTTTTCCTTTCATGTCTGTCCCTATAAATAAATTTGGATCCCAACCTTTGAATTTACCTTTACACATAAATTTATCGCCTTCTACCAAACGAGTTGTGAGAGCAAGCATAAGAGCCACTGTATGCTCAGCTACGGCCGTGGCTGAAGTTCCTGGAGTATTTGATATACAAATATTTCTTTTTTTAGCTTCATCTAAATCAAAATTATCAAAGCCAACAGAAAAGTTGGCAAAAACTTTGGCAGTTGAACAAGCATCGAAAACTTCCGCGTCTATATGGTCTGTTAAAAAAGAAATAACACCGTTATAAGGTTTTTTCTTCAATGCTTTTATAATTTCTTTTTTAGTCGGAGGAACTTTTGATATTCCCATATCAAAAGTTATTCCTTTTTCTCTTAACAACTTAAGTCCTGCTTCTGGAATTTTTCTTGTAATATAAATTTGTTTATTCATAATATAATTTGTGAAGCTTTTTATTAAATTAAATAATACTAATATCTTTATTTTTGTGCTTTTCTGCGACCAAAGCAATTTTCTCCATCATTGCTACTGCTTCCACTGGGTATTTCCCTTTTGCTGATTCTTCTGAAAGCATAATGCCATCAGCTCCATCAAGTATTGCATAGGCAACATCTGAAACTTCAGCGCGAGTTGGAGTTGGACTATCTACCATAGATAGAAGCATCTGAGTGGCAACAATAACCATTTTTCCTGCTTTTTTGCATTCTTGTATAATACGATGTTGAATGAAAGGAATTTCTTCAAGTGGAAATTCATTACCTAAGTCCCCTCTCGCAACCATTATGCCATCTGATTCTTTTATAATGGAATCTAAATTTTCATATGCCAACTTACGTTCTATTTTGGATATAACTTTTTGATTACCTCCTTTTTCTTTTATAATTTCTTTTAATTTAATAACATCATGGGCTGTGCCGACAAAAGACAAGGCCACATATTCTACTTCCTGTTCTATTCCAAAAGATAAGTCATCCACATCTTTTTCTGTAATTATTTCTTCTCCATTCTCTCCACCGAAATGATGTCCATCACCCTTTTGAACTCTTGGTCCAGATAAATCTTGAATAATAGGAATAGATAAATTATTCTCTTTAGCAATTTCACGAATATTTTTTATAATATCGCCATGCCACTGGTGAGTACCCCACGAGAAATTCAAGCGAGCTATATCCATATGATGTTTTATCATTTCGGTAATAGTTTCTCTATTATTACTAACTGGTCCTATGGTTGCGATTATTTTTGTTATGGATTCCATATATTTATTTTAATGTAGCTTTGTTATGTTAATAATTCTTTCATATTTTACATTTCGCTCTCGAGGTCCTAGTGCACCTGCTTTAATACCAAAGCATCCAAAAGCACACGTTAGGTCACCAATAAAATCATCCATCGTTTCCCCGCTTCTGTGACTCACAATACAATCTATATTATTATCACGAGCAAGTTTCATGGTATCAAGCGTCTCACTTAGTGTGCCAATTTGATTTGGTTTAATAATAATACCCCTTATACTTTTTTTATCTATAGCTTTTTTTAGTTTATCTTTATTGGTGACAGTAAGATCGTCTCCTATCAATTTCACATCTCCAATTTTTTGTTGAAGTTTAGCGAAGCCCTCATAATCTTCTTCATTAAATGGATCTTCTATAAAAATCATTGGGAAATCAGCACAAATTTTTCCATAAAGATTTATCATCTCATCTTTAGTCCAATCTCGGTCCATAAATTTATACACATCTCTATCATAGTCATAAAAAGAACTGGCAGCGACATCAAGAGCAAATTTAATTTTGTCGCTATAACCTAATTTTAGAACAACTTTTTTCATTAATGTAAGTGGTGTAAATACATCTTCTACATCTAGTGCTACTCCACCTTCATCTCCCTTGGTAATTACTCCAAACTCTTTTTCTAGAATTTCGTCTAATTTATTTTGGATGTTTCGGCTAATTTCTACACTTTCTTTTGATGTCTCTACTTGTGGAACAATATGAAATTCTTGAAAAGCTAATTTTGTGGCTGCGTGTTTGCCTCCGTTTATAAGATTAAAACATAAAAATGGTTCTTTACGAGATGGAGTTATGAGAGCTAGAGTTTTAAGGTATTCGTAAACTTCCATATTTCTCACTTTGGCAGCAGTTTTAGCAGCGGCAATACTTACTCCTATTATACTATTACCTCCAAGATTTGTTTTCTGGGGTGTGCCATCGAGTTTTATCATAATCTCATCTATTTGTTTTTGCTGGTCTATATCTATACCTACTAACGCTTTTTTTATGACAGATTCTATTTTTTCTATAGCATTTGAAACTCCACTTTTACTATCTTTTCCGTCGCGTAGTTCGCATACTTCATATTTACCAGTACTTGCGCCTGATGGAACTTCAAAACTTCCGACTATATCACCTACATACACAGACACCTTAAGTGTAGGGTTCCCCCGTGAATCAAGAATTTGCTCGGCTGTTATGTTTGTGATTTTTTTATCCTTATCCATACTCCTTATATTATATAATAAAAATAATGATTTTCCAACATATATATAATTTATGCAAAAAGCTACACTGAAATAGCTCTTCTCAAAGGGTATACCGTCGTTCCTTACAGGAACAGTACACCTTTTGGATACTTTGATTACAAAGATATCTCAAAAGGTCTTGCGGAAGCTCCAAGTATTCGCTTCCTCACTCCAAAGCCCCTTTGATAAGACTATTTCAATGTAGCTTTTTTATAGAAACTACTTCTTTACTTTTTTAGGTTTCTTAACCTCTTTTCTATGCCCATCTCCTTTTGCCATATAGTTTTTAATGCGAAACAAATTTTATTTTTTCAGAATATAATTTGTGTAGCTTTTTATTAATAATATTTATATTATATACTATTTCCAAAAATTTAAAAATCAATTATAATATAAAAATGGACGAAGAAGATATAAATAATAAATATGGTTCCGATGGAGAAAAACCTGAAGTAAAAGAGCCAGTTTGTCCTCGTTGTGGACTGCGTTCTTATGATGAGGTTTGCCAAAAATGTGGCACTCCTATTGTAGATAAGAAAGACGACGAAGAAGAAGATTATAACTGGCGCGAGAAATACCGATAAAGAGATAGAGCCTTAGACTCTAGATAGAGTCTAAGGCTCTATCTGTAAGTATGGGGTAAAGCGCGAATAATTTTAATAATCCCGCGAAACGACTATATATTATTCCCTCGTCTCCCATTTTGTAATTGTAATACTTTGCGGATTTTCTTGATATAAATATGTGATGCTTGCCTTACTTTGAATATGCCCATCTTCGTATGTGACCTCTCCTGTGTGAGTTATAGGGTTTACAATGATAAATACAACATACCAAGAACCACCAAGAACTGGTTTATTGGTTGCGATAGTACCTATGTTATCTGTGATATATTTTTCAGCAAATAATTTCTCATTTCCGTTATTTATAGTTGTATTATCCTCTGGGACTATAACATGTTCTTTTTTAGGGTTAACACTTAAAACTATTGCTCCAATAATGACAATAATAAGGATAAAGATAATAATTTGCCTGATTGTAGTATATGTATTTTTCACATACTTTTATTATACCATTTAAGTGTAATTTAAGTGAGTTCAATAAGTAAACGCAGCACTACGCACCTAATAGTATCTTTTCTTCTTAAATCATTTCCCCACATTCTACGCTATAGCGTAGTTTAGGGGGAAACACACAAAATGCAAGTTTTTGCATTTACTTATTAAACTCACTTCTATTATATTTATTCTATATTATTATTTAAATAAACAACCTCGCTATTCGTATTTCTTCAAATGTTATATTATGACCTTCTCTTTCTAAAATCGTTTTGATTGGACTTAATTTTCCTTTAGCATCCCCTTTTAATTTGTTATTGGCTTTTTTAACTAGGTCTATATTTTTTTGTGATGGTCTGATATGTGTAATAATTGTTTCAGGATATTTTTTTATAATATCTTCTGTGTGGCTGATTATTGTGCCTTCTACTAAATTTCTTTCTTTAGCTATCTCTTTTATATTCATCCCTCTATCCAATAATTCTTTTGTAATTAAAATTGTTGGAATTTTTGTATTTTTAATATTCCCTCTTTTTATTTTGTTACTACTTCCGTGAAGGTTGCCCCCCATACGATTGATAAAATCAACTTCCAATTTTTCTTGCTCGTCTTTTTTCAATTTCTTAAACAAGAGTTCATTATGGAAACTTTGATTTTTCAAATCAAGGTCTTGTTCCAAAACTTTCGGGTCCACCTGAAGTGCATCGGCATTAAATCCAACTAGGCTTATTCCCTCAAGCGTTCGTACTCTTGAAAGCGCAACATAACCCATACCATAAGTGAAAGTTTTAGAGAGGTCTATTTCGGCGTTATCAAGTGACATCCCTTGGCTTTTGTGTATTGTGATAGCCCAAGCAAGACGAAGTGGTATCTGAGACACTGAAGCCTTAATCTTCCCATCTTCTTCAATTGCCCACAATTCTGGTTTTAAACTTATTTTCTTACCATTATAAAGTTCTATAATTGGGTTTCCATTTTCTTCTATAAAACCTATAACCTTACCACGCGAACCGTTCACGTACCCTTCCTCAAAATTATTTTTGATGCACATTATTTCGGCCCCTACTTTTAATTTCAATTTTTCATGAGCAAGACAGCTTTTTTTAAGTAGTTCTACAAGTGGTAAAGGACCTGATGAAGTCATATGGGAAATTTTTTCTTCGTTTTTGATTTGTGAAAGTTCAATGTTGTTTATATCGTCAACATTGATATTGTGAGTATATAGTTTAGTCGCTTTTACTTCATTTTTTAATTTAGCCCCAATACGACTTCTCAAAAGTTCATAGTGTCTTTCTTCGGTACTATTAGTGCGGATTGTATTCAAAATTTCTGTCAAAACGTCGTCTTTTTGGCGGTGCTGTTCTTCTATATAACAAATTGCCGGATTTAATATTTGCCAAGCCTTGCTATTAAAAACCATACCATTTTCATTCTTTGCCTCGCTCGCCTCGCTGGAGCTTTGGCGAAGCGGGCCGTAGCTTCCGTCGGAGGCGGGTTCATTCCCTACTTTGTTTATTGGTGGCAATTGGAAAAAGTCGCCAGAAAGTATTACTTGCAATCCTCCGAATGACTTATCATTTCTTTTGAATCTTCGGCAAACTTTTTCAACCATATCCAGCTGACTAGCATGAAGCATTGAAACCTCATCTATTATTAAAACGCGCGCTTTTTCAAAACGTTTCCAAAGGTATTTCTTTTCTTCCAATTGTTGGAACCCTTTTTCATCCAGAAAGTTTCTTATTCCGATTCCTGACCACGAGTGGATAGTCATGCCGTTCATATGAGTCGCAGCGATACCCGTTGAAGCAGTAACTGCCACGGGAATATTATGGTCTTCCAAATACACAATATATTTATTCAAGAGAAATGTTTTACCACTACCTGCACTTCCAGTCAGATAAATATTCACTCCAGTTTTCATTATTAAAAAGGCCTGCTCTTGGGTCATTCTAAGATTCTAACATTTTTATCTCAAAAAATCTTTAATTATTTTATTTTTTTTGTTTTTTATTTTTCTTTAAACTATAAATTCCATATCCTCCACTTAAAAGAATTACAATAATTAATAAGATTGTCCAGATAGAAATAGGTCCAGTTATTAATGAACTTACTCTTCCTACACTTGCAGTGAGATTATTTTCAGGAGTTTCTTGTTCAACTGACGTCTCTATTAATTCATTTACTGATTGTATTGGCTCTACCACTAATTCTTTTGGTTTAGGTGTAGGTTTGGGTTTGGGAGTAGTTTTGACTGATACCTTATTTATTACATTAACATTTGTGGTGGGTATAGGATTAATAAAAGAAGTATCATTAGCACAACGCTCTCCTGTGTTTACATTATATAAATCACCAGATTTAGGATTGCATCCCACAGTTGTAATTGCAGAAACGGCTAGGGTTGCTGGTCTGCTACCATTATTATTGGAATGAGAAACGGCATCGAGTCCCCCAAAACTTGTGAAGTGATAGGTAACAATTTTAGTGTCAGTGCCATTACTGATAGCACATTCACCAGGTGCTGTTGGCGCAGTGGGTGTATTATAACTTCCACCGCATACGTTAGTTATTGTTTGCCAAGTATTTGATAGAGCTGGTCTATAACCAACAGTGCCTGTAACTCCTGCAAGTAATATTGTTACGGGTTTATCAAAGACTAATGTCCCACTGTCAGAACCAATTGAAATGACAGTATCGCCAACATTAAATCCAGCTGGTGCATTTCCCCCTGCTGGTGTGCCTGATGTTGGGGCATCAATAACTCCGTTCCAATCAGCCGGACCGGTCACAATCGTATTATCGGGAATAGCAACATCTGCTACATCAGAAGCTATGTTAATTTCCGGCAATGTTCCCGTCTTTTCTCCTTCCACAAGACTAATGAATGCACTAACATCGATTGTTGGATTAGTTGTGCCACTTCCAACGGTAACAGTAACCGCTTGATCAGGATTGGTAATAACAACCCCCGTAGTGTTTCCCCCTAGATTAGCGTTACCATTAATATTGGGAGTGGTTTCCGTAGCATTATCAATTTTATATTTAGTAAAGTGATTAACATCAACGGAAAAGACATAACATACTCCGCCAACTTCGCAAACACCAACGGGAGGAGTGTATATTCCCGGGGTATCAACAAGATCTGACATATTTAATATATTTTCATCATCATCATAAGCAATTAATTTTGCATTGATTTCATCCGAGGTAGAAGATGCATCAAAACCAAGTTTATCAAGCCCGTAAAATTCAATTGTTGCGCTTACACCTTTAAGAGATGGATCATCTGTTAAAATATCTGGAGTATTATCTGAAAAATCAAGACCTATAATTCCAGCTTGGGCCATATCCATTTTAGTGCCCAAGTTTTGTAAGAAAGTTTTTGTTGCATCCTTTGATAAATCTAACGCAGAAGTAAATGTTATCTTCCCCATTTTCACTCCATCAATTGATTTTTCAAAATACAAACCCGAGAAATTTGTATAATTTGAACCTGTAACTGTATTTAGATTATTTGCAATACCAGCCGATGTTAGAGTTGTTGAAATATTATTGAATGCTGTTGCTACTCCATCAGATGCAGAAGTTACAGTCACTGTATAAGTTATTGTCTTATTATTAACTGTAACAATCAAAACCTGATCAGTAACAGGGGCTGAGCTGTTAAAGCCAGTTACACTATCAGGTGTTACGACTGAAGTAGAATCATCGCTGTAAGTTCCAGTAACCACTAATCCTGAAATATCTAATGAATCCCCAACTGTGTAAGAAAGTTTAGTGGCTGGAGTGGTAATTGCGATACTAGAAAGTGTTATTTCATTAGTGTAGTCAACAACAACTGAAATTTGAGTAACTCTACCACCATTATTTGTGCCAATATCAGAATATAAAACACCAAAATTAGTTGTCCAAGAATTTACTTCTGATAATGTCCAAGCCAGATTAGTAAAGGGGTTTGTTGTTAGGATACGACTATATGTTATATATGTATCTATGAGTTCATTAGTTGGTCCATCATTTGTGCTTAAACTTCCGTTTTCTAATCTCAGTTTTATATTTGCAATTCCTTCTGATTTACGAGCAATTACATTTAGAGTTACTGAATTAATCGTCGATCCAACAGATAAACTTGATCCTGGTATAATAAAGGTTTGAGCTTGATCATCAGTAGTCTCTTTAATATATGAATTGTCATTAGTATCACTACTTCCAACAGCGTTAAATTTCGTAACAGATGACGATGTCCCCAATGTCCAATCATCAAAATTACCAATTCCGTTAGGATATAGGGTTATAGTTGCTGCCTTTGCATTATTGATTACAAAAAATCCGCCGACTAGAAAAGTAATGGCGAATACGACCGAAGAAACAAACTTGAGATTTAGATTTCTCATTTGAGTAAACATATATTTAATTTTGCTAGTTAAGACATTGTTGTAACAAGTTTTAGCTAGCTTATATTTTTAATAATTAATAAAAATGACCAAAAACAAAAACAATTTAATTTACACATTTTTATTATTACATTTAATTAATATTATTTCAACAAAAAATGTGGATAAAAATTTTAAACCTAAAAATGATACAAATTCTGCAGGTGCAGAATTTGTATCATTTTTATTTCAAAGAGTAAAAACTTATTTATTTTGTAATAATTGGTCCTTGTGGATTAGGATTGTTGGGGATGTTTAGAGGTATTTGAGGATTGGTAGTTTTCGGCTCGGAGGTAATTGCTGGAGTAACTGGTGTGATAGGCTTATGTTGAATAATCGGCTCTGTAATAATCTTTTTTACTTCTACTTTTTTATTTTTCTTTGTAAAACTATAAATTCCATATCCCCCTCCTAGAAGAATTAAGATAATTAATAAGATTATCCAAATAGACATAGGGCCAGTAAATATAGAGCCGACTTTTTTTACACTTGCATCCAAACTATTTCCAATCATTTTTCTACCTGAAAGTTGCTTTTTAGTATCTTCTGTAGGTAATGTTTCTATTAAATCATTTGGTATTGTAACTAGTTCTGAAGCTTTTTCTGTCACTACAGTTTTAGTGGTAGTAGTTATATTTGGTATTGTTTTCGCAACAGTTTTGGCTGATATATTTTTATTTATCACTATGGAAGTATCGTTAATACAATGTTTTCCAGTGTTTATATCAAACAAATCTCCAGACCCAACTGCGCATGCGATTCGTACAGGTATTGTTTCATTAGTGCAACGTTTTCCAGTGTTTATATCGTATAAATCTCCAGATCCGACTGCACATCCAATAAGTACTGTTTTAGTAATATACACACAAGGCTTTCCTGTATTGATATCATATATGTCTCCGGACTGAGGGACACATCCAATAAGTACCGTTGTAGTTAATCCGCCATCGTTATTAGGAAAGCTAGTTACTGGGGATAATGAATAAGAAACATTGAAAGATCGTGCTGTATCTACGACCTCCGCATTTGTAGTTTTGACAAAAAAACCGCCAATTAGAAAGGTTATAACGAATAATATCGTCCCAATAAATTTGAGATTCAAAGTTCTCATTTGGGTAATCATATATTTTACTTATCCGCCTTAATTGAATTTAGGAGGATTTATTATTAATAAAAGGAAGTCTAAAAACAAGAACACATATACCCCCAGATTATACCGAATGTAGTTTATGTCAAGATTTATCCCAAAATGCATTATAATTTGATTTATGTCAAGTATCAAAGATTTTTATTTGTGAACTTTTTATTAAAAACACTAGAAAACATTTTTTTATTTTTAGCAAGTTTTACAGGACAATCCCGTAAGAAGTTAATAAGAGTTTATAAAGGACAAATAGTTATAAAGGACATTATTATGTAGTAATGTCCTTTATAATGTATTATTTATTTAGATAATAAAACCTTTTATTTTTGGGGAGTCGTTCAATAGCATAGCGGAGCATTGTGCGAGGCATTTGAGTATTGTGGATATCTAGGAAAGTTGTCAATTCTTTTTCTGACACACGTTTCCCTACTTCGCGAAGCATCCAACCGCAGGTCTTATGGATAAGGTCATGTGAGTCATTTAAGAGCATTTTGACTAAGTGGAAAGTCCACTCTGGTTCCCCTTTGTATATAAATGCAAATGTAGAAATAATAGCGATTCGGCGTTCCCAAAGGTTCTTCGATTTTGCCAAACCATATAGGACCGTCCTGTATTTAGTCTCCTCCTGCCTGAGGAGGAGTGCCCGTTGGGCGAGGTGGTGGGAGTATAAATAATCCCCAACAATATAATGAGCTGAAAGGTCTACTAAATCCCAATTGTTAATATATTTAGTGTGTTTCAAATAAAAATCAGCAATAGTTTTGCATAGGTCAGACCTATGCAAAGTAGAGGCAACTTTGTATTTATGGACGAGGATTAGGAGGGCGACGAGTCGGGCTTCGTGGTATTTGTTTTTGATAAGTTTGGATATATCTGAAAGTGGAAGCTCTGAATACCTCAAAGCGAGTTTGCGAGATTCGGGGACAGTTATCCCCAGAAATAAATCCCCTTCACCATATTGACCAGGGCCTGTTTTGAAAAACCCAGCCAAAATTTTCGCTTTCTCTTTGTTTTCTTTTTGTTTTAAATCTTTTAATAGATCATTTAGTTTTGCCTTAGGGTTCTTATTCACTTTTACATTATATCAAAAATTTCTTCATTGTTATTTTACACAGAAGGAATATAATAAGTTTGAGTTAGATAGTTCTAGTATAAACAAATTAATAAAATGAAAATGACAGGGATAATAATAGACAACAAAGGTCTAGATGGTTCTGCTACTTTTTATGTCTATTTTTTCCAGGCCGATGGGAAAAGAATTACTTTGTCAATTGGAAATAAGGAAAAAACATTTGAATTTATTTCTGGAAATTATCCCCAGATTGCTAATAATTTTTCCATATTTTATGACAAGCGTATAGAATATCCAAAAGAAATAGCGGAGCTTGATTCAACTCCAAGAGAGGAGTTGCTTAAGTTGTTTTCGAAAGAATTTTTAAAGTGATAAATCAGGGCAACTTCGGTTGCCCTTTAAATTTATAAATTTATAAACAAAAAACCCCGAGATTAGTCTCTGGGGGTTAATGTTTATTCTTTTTGTCTTTCTCGTCGCAGTTTTTTAGTTTCCGTAAATATACAGCAATAATTGGGATGAATATTGCCAGTATTACGAAGGCAAGAATAGCCCACTCCCATTTCTTGTCAAATGCTTTTTCAATAGTATCTGTGAAAGCAGCGATGGCGAGACCAAAAGAGATTACAAGAATTAATGTAATTTTTCTCATTTTGAACTGATTTTTGATTTCTTAAAGTATAACATAAAAATTAATTTGAAGTTAGATGCGTGGATTAAAAACAAAGAGCTCCCTGTACACGAAGTACAGGGGCTAATGCTATTTTTTCTGGAATTTCTTCCTCCAAATCACAATTACTGCAAATGTAGCTATGAACGAAATTCCGATTACCAATATAACTGGGTGGTTCACATTAAATGCGTACCATTTGTCCCCTTTTCCGAGGACAAACATTAACCAATATGCAATGTATGCAATGTTCAAATATTTCCATAATTTGAACAATTTTTGTGACATAGTTTCGGTTCTCTCGTCTAAAAAGAATTCAATTTTTTTCATGACTGATTGTTTATTGATTTGATTATATTATATCACATAAACACTCATTTTGTCAATCCCCACACCAATATTAATATTTGTGTGGGGATGTAGCACTAAAATAGCCCTTATTATAGGGCTATTTTAGTGCTTTTGGTATACTAGATGGTTATTTTCTGTATTTCTTAGTTCTCCATTTATCCGCTATTTTGACTCTAGTTAATGAACGTTCAAGTTCTGATTCAAAGTGCTCAAAGTCAACGATTTCATTATTCTCAGCTTTCTTCTTAAGTTCTTCAGCTTTTGCTTTTGCTTTTTCAATTTCAGCTTCGGTGATTAGTGCAATATGTTCAGCAAAATCAGCGAGAATTGTCACGACAGTTAAATCATTTTCTTTTTTTGTTTCCACAAATCCGTCGACGACAGCCATAGGCACATACTCTCCATCTGTAATAGCGACAATATCTCCAGATGCAAGTGATGCGATAAGAGGAATATGGTCAGGCAAGATTGTAATCTCCCCTTCTGTAGTAGGGATTGTAACTGAATCAACTAATTCTTCTAGAATTAGTTTTTCAGGTGTGACTATTTTTAATTGTAATTTTTTTGACATATGTTTTTTATTTCCCCCTCCCCTTACCAAGGGGAGGGCTGGGGAGGGGTTCCTAATTAATTAAGAACCTCCCCTCATTCCCCTCCTTGGTAAGGAGGGGAGAAATTAATTAAATTGCTCCCTTCATATAAAAATCATTCTCGGATTTATCGTCATGCTTACCTTCCAAAATTTCTTTGAATGATCGGATGGTTTCAACAAGTGGAACATATTGTCCTTTCGTACCAGTGAATTGTTCCGCTACAAAGAACGGTTGAGATAGGAATCTCTGAATCTTTCTTGCGCGAGCCACAAGCTCTTTATCGGAATCAGATAATTCTTCCATTCCCAAAATTGCAATAATATCTTGCAAATCTTTATAACGCTGAAGGACACGTTGTACTTCACGAGCAACTTCATAGTGGTCTTTTCCTACGATATTTGGGTCAAGAATAGTAGAAGATGAATCAAGCGGGTCAACGGCTGGGTAAATACCAATTTCTGTAAGTGAACGATTTAAGACGACAGTAGAATCAAGGTGAGAGAATGTTGTAGCTGGAGCTGGGTCTGTAAGGTCGTCGGCTGGCACATAAACAGCTTGAACGGATGTGATTGACCCTGCGACTGTTGAAGTAATTCTTTCCTGTAAAATTCCCATTTCTGTCGCAAGTGTTGGTTGGTAACCCACAGCTGATGGAATACGTCCAAGGAGTGCAGACACTTCAGAACCCGCTTGAGTAAAACGAAAAATATTATCAATGAAAAGAAGGACGTCTTTATTTTCTTCATCACGGAAATATTCAGCCATCGTTAATCCTGAAAGACCAACACGTAAACGCGCTCCTGGTGGCTCATTCATTTGACCGAAGACCATGGCAACTTTTGGAAGCACGCCGGATTCTTTCATTTCATGATATAAGTCATTACCTTCACGAGTTCTTTCTCCAACTCCAGCGAAAACGGAATATCCTCCATGGTTTGACGCAATATTATGAATCAATTCTGTAATGACGACGGTTTTACCAACTCCTGCTCCTCCGAAGAGACCAACCTTTCCTCCTTTTAGAACGGGGCAAATAAGGTCAATAACTTTGATACCTGTCTCAAGTATTTCAACTTTAGTGGATTGAGAAACGTAATCTGGAGCTTTACGATGGATTGGAAGATGTTTGCCCGAATCTTTAAAAGGTAGTCCATCAATTGGTTCACCCAAAACGTTGAACATTCGCCCCAAAGTAATTCCGCCAACAGGTACGGAAATTGGTTTTTCAGTATTGATGACTTCCATTCCGCGAGAAAGTCCATCAGTTGAATCCATGGCAACAGCTCGCACAGTATTTTCTCCAATGTGTTGTTCAACCTCAAGAATGATAATCTTGCCATTATTGTTGATAGATAGAGCACTATAAATATCTGGCACACCATCCTCAAATGTGACATCTACGACTGGACCGATTATTCTTTTTATTTTTCCCGTTGTTTTCATAAGTAATTTAATTTTAATAATAATGTTAATAATAAAATTTTTGTATTTCTCCCTCCCCTTACTAAGGGGAGGGCTGGGGAGAGGTTCCTAATTAATTAAGAACCTCCCCTCATTCCCCTCCTTGGTAAGGAGGGGAGGAACTCAATTCACACTTGCCATCCCCGCGCTAATTTCTGATATTTCTCTTGTGATTCCTGCTTGGCGAGCTTTGTTAAATACGAGAGTTAGGTCATCTATCATTTCTCCGGCGGCTTCCGACGCATTTTTCATTGCAACCATACGGGAAGATTGTTCCGAGGCATTTGATTCGAGGACCATCTGATATATTTGCATTCGAACCAATTTTTCTGCCAGCATTCCGAGTAATTGTTCTGTATCCCCTTCAAACAAGTATGGGATTTCCTTCGTCACGCCGGAGCTTGGAGCGGAGGCGGATTCTTCTATTGATTCTCTAACTTCCTCTTTAGATACTGGTAAAATTTTTCTAATTTTTGGCTTTTGGGTTAAGGCAGAAACGAAATCAGTATATGCAATGTAAACTTTTCCATATTTCTCATCTTTAAACTCATTTGTAAGATAAGTTGAAAGAGGAATAATATCTCGAAGTGTTATATTGTCGGGCATATCTGTGAATGTTGCGACAACTGTTTGGCCTGTTCTGCGCATTGCGCTGTCGCCCTTTTTGCCGACAGTAACAATATCCACTTTTTCCCCTAGGCCTTGCCTAGGGGAAACTTCTTCCTTTATTTTGGCAATGGTTTTCTTTATCACTTGTGAATTGTATCCTCCGCAAAGACCGCGATTGGAAGTGATAAGGACGATCAAAGATTTTTCTTTATTAGCATTTTCTACGAAGAATTTATTTGTTGTTTCTTCTAATCGTCTAGAAATAGAAGTCAAAAGTTCCCAAGAATAAGATGAATAAAGACGAGAGGCTAAAGTTTTAGATATAGCACGCTTCATTTTTGACGCAGAAACAAGCTCCATCGCTTTCGTGATTTTCTTTGTGCTCTTCACCGACTTTATTCTTCTTTTAATTTCTTTGGTTGATGCCATAAATTTATATTAACATATTTATTATTTTAATCATTTTTTATTTTTAATATTCAAAAAATTCTTATTTGTTGAAATTTTCTTACCAGAACGATTCTCTATCTTTTTGCGTGTTTCCCCAACTATTTCCCCTCCTTCTTTTGCATCATTTTTTAATTTATTAAAACCTTTTGAATCACGGTCTACTGAAAGTTTAGTTGTCGTTGCTTCGGCAAGCATTGTAAGTATGAGCTCAATATCTCCCATATGGTTCAGCTTTTGGCGATGGAATTGATTGTATAATACGGAAAATACCTTCTAGGTCAGCACAATTCATTGATTGAATACCACCTTTTGTTTGCACGTCAAGGGTATGGACAATTTGTCCATACCCTTTGCTTAATTCCGGATCTCGTTGTCTAAGTTTATTAATATAATCCTTTATATTTTTTGATTCAATAAGGGCAAAAACTACATCTTCAACAACAAAAAACCACTTGTCCTCATGCCAAACACGACGGACTTTATTTCCTTCAAATAGTGTGATATTTTTCTTTTTAATTTCTTTGGTACTTGCCATATTATTTTCTATTTATTTGTTTAATATAATTTCTTCCTCCAAGAAAAAAAATTACTGCGAAAGCAAATGATATTAACGGAATCCAAAATGGGAAAGGCAAACAAAGATATTCCTCATATTCATACTTACATGACTCAGGAATAGAGAAATGATCATAAAAAACAAAAATTGTATATAATCCAATTGAAGTGAAAATTATACTGGCTATATAAAATGGTGATTTAAAAAATTCTTTCATAATCTCTTACGCAAAACTTCCCTTAAACTCTCCTATTACTTTTACTAATTCTACCTCGCCGACGTCGGTCCACATTTTGGTTTCCATAACTTCTTTGTAGAATACTTTGGCATTTTTGCGAGCGTATTCGATCAATCCTTCCTCAAAGAGTTTTATTTTATCAATAGCAATATCATCCATAAAACCCTTAGTTAAAGCATATAGAGTTACAACTTGGTCTTCTATAGCCATTGGTGCGTATTGAGGTTGTTTAAGGACTTCGACGGCGCGTTTTCCACGCTCAAGCTGATTCTTTGTATTTTCATCTAGGTCTGAACCGAATTGAGCGAAAGCCTCAAGTTCACGAAACTGGGCAAGGTCAAGTTTCAAAGTCCCAGCAACTTTTTTCATAGCTTTGATTTGAGCATTTGAACCAACGCGAGAGACGGAAAGACCAACGTTTACAGCAGGGCGAATTCCTTTATAAAAGAGGTCGGTTTCAAGGAAAATTTGTCCGTCAGTGATTGAAATAACATTTGTTGGAATGTAAGCGGTCACATCACCCGATTGTGTTTCAATAATTGGTAATGCTGTGATTGAACCACCACCATATTCTTTATTTCTTCGACAGGCGCGTTCTAGTAAGCGAGAGTGCAAATAGAAAACGTCTCCGGGGAAAGCTTCACGACCTGGTGGACGGCGAAGTAAAAGAGAAATTTCACGATAAGCAACAGCGTGCTTGGAAAGGTCATCATAAATAATCAAAACATCTTTTCCTTGCTCCATAAAATATTCTGCAATTGAAACTCCAGTGTAAGGAGCGATATAAGAAAGTGAAGCTGGTTCTGAAGCTCCAGCTGAAACTATAATTGTGTAATCCATTGCACCACCTTCTTCTAAACGAGTTTGAAGTTTACGAAGTTTAGAATCTTTTTGACCAATGGAAACATAAACACAGATTAGGTCTTGGCCTTTTTGGTTTAGAATTGTATCAATCGCGATTGCAGTTTTACCAGTTTGTCGGTCTCCAATAATAAGTTCGCGTTGACCTCGGCCAATAGGAATAAGAGCGTCAATTGCTTTGATTCCAGTTTGCACTGCTTGCGAAACAGAAAGACGAGTGATAACTCCTGGAGCAACTTTTTCTATTGGGTTTCTTTTGTCAGTTTTAATTGCGCCTTTCCCATCAATAGGAGCTCCAAGTGCATTTAGAACTCGGCCAATTTGTAAATCTGATACAGGAACAGAAAGAATATTGCCTGTGGCTTTAACCTCATCCCCTTCACGTATTTTAGAAAAGTCGCCAAGAATAATAACCCCAACGGAGTCCTCTTCGAGGTTTAGAACCACGCCGGCTTCACCGTTTAGGAAAGTGACCATTTCTGAGGCCTTGATATCTGAAAGCCCAGAGAGCTTTGCAATACCATCAAAAACTTCAATAACATGTCCGACTTTTTCGGCCTTGGTATCAGCTTGGAATTTCTCGATCTGTCTTTTTAAATTTTCTACAATTGTGTTTTTTATCATAAATTCTTTGGCGCGCCGTAGCAAAAGCGAAGGCGACTAATTTGTAATTAAATAATTTTGTAATTGATTGATTTTATTTTTTAATGTTAGGTCAATTACTTCATCTCCAACTTCTATTTTAACTCCTCCTAGCATATCTTCATTTTCATTCGTTGTTGCCAGTATTTTTTTTGCGTTATATCTATTTTTCAATATTTCTTCAATCTCTTCACTTATTTTTTTTGTCGGAATATTTTTGTAAGTGATGTTTGCTTTTACAATTCCCTCTTCTTTGTTTATCGTTTCTTCTAGTTTTTTCAATATCTCTCCGGCTCTTGGTATCATTCTTTTCTTCGCTAAGTAATCAGTAATATTTTGTATTGCCATATTAAGCTCATGACCCTCCTTTCCTTTGGTCATTTCGTGTATTGCGGAAACTATGTTTTTAGTGGAAATTTTCGCCATATATTACATATTGTTTATCTGCTTAACTATTTTTTCGTTAATTTCAATATCCTTATTATCTTTTAAAACTTTTTCAGTTGCAAGAACTACCAAAGAAACAATTTCTTTCTTGGCTTCTTCAATAATTTTAACTTTTTCACTTTCAAGAGTTTTTTTGCCACTTTGAATCATAGTATCTACCTCCTTTTTAGCGTTCTCTAGCATTTCAGCTTTTTTAGCATCTGCTTCCTTTTTGCCTTCTTGGAAAATGGTATGAGCTTCTGTGCGAGCCTTATTTATAACTTCAGCATATTCTTTCTTTGTCTGCACTATCATTTCGGCGTTGTCTTTGGCATCGGTAACTCCTTTGGTTATTTTTTCTTCTCTTTCGCTCATCAATTTCTTTAATGGCTTAAGAGCAAACATGTAGAGAACCACGAATACAATTCCGAAGTTGATAACTTGAGCAATAATGATTTTCCAATCTATGTGAAATGTTGTGATAAGTGAATCCATCCCGTACGAAGCAGGAAATGTTTACATTTCCGTTACTTAAATTAACCTAATAAACTCGACATAAATAATACTTTATTTTTTACTTCCCGTTTTAGCCATAAAAGCTTCGTACGGGATCCATGATCTCTGAAATAATATTCAGAACGCGATGTTCCGACCATAGCCGGAGCATCGAACTTCAAAATACTATTTGATTGAGAATGCAATGACCAAGGCATAAATCGCAATAGCTTCAGCAAATGCTGATGCAATAAGCATAGGAACTAAAATTTTTCCAGATGCTTCCGGGTTGCGACCAATTGCTTCCATGGCTTTTGCTCCAATCATACCAATACCGATTGCAGGACCAATGGCCCCGACACCGATCGCTATTGCTTTTGCAAGACTTCCAATTCCTATTTCCATATTTTTTATTCCACTAACTGGCAGACCTTAAATAATAATTTTCGACTTTTGATAATAAAATAAAACTTAGCAATTCTTTTTATGTTGCTAATTTTTCTTCATGCCTATGCTCCCCGCCTGCTCCATCGTGAGGGCGGGCAGGCTTATGCTCTTCATGCTCATCGTGGTCTTGCGCTGCTATTGTAAAATATACTAACATCAATATTGCAAAAATGAATGCCTGAATCAAACCGACAAATATTTCAAGAAATAGAAATGGTATCGGAAGTCCATAAGCTAAAAGAGCACTCATTGATACTAATAAAACTTCACCCGCAAAAATATTACCAAAGAGACGAAACGAGAGTGAAGCGACTTTTGCAAATTCGCCGATAAGCTCAAGAACTCCTACAAAGAAAGTCACAGGGGCAACGACGAGGACCGTCGGCTCACGGCGGACTTTCGTCACAATCCCCGCAAGCGCCTTTAGATTAACATATTTATTGAATGTTTTCCAGATACCAATAGAAATGATACCAAAAAGGTTAGCTCCGATAACTGCCATAAGAGAAAGGGCCAAAGTGGTATTGATATCTGCCGTTCCACTTCGGATAAATGGGATAAATACTGACTCACCTACACCTTTTTCAACAAGACCAAATCCACCAAATGGCAATATTCCTAGCCAGTTGTTTATAAGTATGAAGAAGAAGACAGAGATTGCGAGTGGAAATACTTTCGTTGTGATTTTACGGCTTCCTGTGACTTGGTCGCAAAGAGATAATGCACCATCGAGAATGATTTCGAAAAAGTTTTGAATGCCTTTGGGAATCTCGCGAAGTTTGCGTCTTAGAAAAATTGAAATGATTATAATTAAAACGACGGCAATCCAGCTAGTGAAAAGCGCGTTTGTTATTGGAAGTGGGCCGATGTGAGCAATTGGTTCGGCATATAAAGTGGCTTCGTGTGATGGTTGTGATTCAACCTGAGTTGGTTGATCTAGATTATTTTCTATTTGAATATCATTAAATTCTGTCGTTGTTTCCATTTTGTTTATTAAGCGGAACAAATTATTTTATAAAAAATGGTCTGGCTCCTCGTCCTCCCTCATCCGAGGACCTTTTTTAGAATATAATTTGTGAAGCTTTAATATTTAATTATTCTTTCCCTTTTCTTTCTTTTCTTTAGCTTCCCGCTCTATTTCTTTTAAATATTTCATTAATATTTTCATTATTCCGGCGATTGAAATCACAAACGCTATTACGGTAAGTCCTATAAAAAACCAAGGGTCACTATTATATTTTTTATCTAAATACTTTCCGACAATGAGTGCTATGATTATTGGCCCAGCAATCCAACCAGAAATGTTGGCAAACATTTTTATCGCCGGCATATACCATAATTCTTGAACTTTATTGTCATCCATAAAATGTAAAAGGCTTAAAAAACCTTGTGCGTGTGCTTGGATCGCGAGTACGCTTATCTCGCCCTACTGTCGCGGGTACTTTTCAATTTTCAATAATGAAAAGTCTTCCGATTCCAAGACGTAAGCAAAGAAGTTTGCTTACTCACTCGCTGTGCGTGTGCTTGGAATCGGACCAAGGGCCTCTGTCTTATCAGGACAGCGTTCTACCACTGAACTACACACGCAGGATAACAACAAAAAATGGCAGTTTTTCAAAACTACCCTTATACTATACCAAAAATATGTGGGTCGTGCAACAAAAAATCCCCTACTCTTTCGAGTTGGGGATTTTTTGTTTAGATAAAGTTAATTATCTGTTTCCACGGAAACCTCCACCACCTTGTGGACGCTCTTCCATAGGACGAGCTTCGTTTACTGTAAGATTACGACCATCGTAATCTTTACCATCAAACATTGAGATAGCTGTCGCTGCATCGGCATCGTTTTCCATTTCTACGAAACCGAAACCTTTTGAACGGCCAGTCATTTTATCCATGATAATTGTTGCTGAAGCGACCGCTCCTGCAGCACTGAAATGAGCTTTAAGCTCATCGTTAGTAGCCTTGTAAGGAAGACCGCCAACATATAACTTTTTTGCCATATATGACAATGTGCTTCTCATAGCGATACTTTCATATCCACTAATCGAAGAAAACTAATTTATAAATGTAATCGCATAGCTGATTTCATTTACATACCTCAATGTTTACACACGAAGAATGAAACTAAGACCAAAACGTTTGCTAACTACTGGGGGCAATTATAACAGATATACAAAATAATAGCAACCATAAACAGTCATTGAAGAACCAAAAAGTATAAAAAAAGCCCTGGTTTTGCCCAAGGCTTTCGGTCTTATTTTATGTTTTGCACCCACTGCCAATTTTTTTGGTAGTTTATCCTGAAAAACAACAGCCCATCTGTTTCTTTTAGGTCATGATGTTGCCTAAAATTGGCAAGCATGGCCTGGAATTTCCGAATTTCTACGTCCAACCTCACCTCGTAGAACGGGATTGAATCGCTTTTTATCATTTTGAGTCGAATTTCCGGAGCGTTTTGGTCCTCGCCTCTTAAATATCGGCAGAGCTGTTCAAATGCAAAATTGTATGGATCAGCCTCTTCTCTGAGGCTATTTACCTTGTCGGATATCGCCTCAATGCGATACCCTTCATTCATAATTTTTGACCTTCCACAACTTGCAAACACGATAATAAGAACGGCAAAAAAAATTTTGTTTTCATTTTGTTTTTATTAATTATTAGTTTTAATTCTTTTCTTTAATATCTAATCTAAATATCAAAGACAAGAATTAAAACCTAATTAACCTCAAAATGAAAACATTATTAAAGAACGATTTGCTTTTTACAGTATAGCATAAAGAAATATAAATGTCAAGCGTTTTTGAGGGTAAATTCGGCATATTTTCTAAAATATCCTTAATTCATAAATTAAAAATTGAATAAATTTACCATAATTCATAACAAGTAAATACCAAATCAAGCGAGACCTTCGGCCTCGCTTATTCAATCCATGTAAAAATAGATCTTTTATGCTATGTACCCCATCAATATATTAATGCTTTCGTCTGATAGTTCCAACTGATCTTTTAATTCTTTGTATCTGCGGTCATTTTTTAATTCAGGATAATCATCCATGTTAAAAACATTGTTTGAAATGTAGCCAAGCTTTTCAGCTTTTTTTCTTAAATCATTAAATGTTGATTTTAATTTAGTATTATTCCAATTACCCTCATTCCTCCAATTAAAATATTTAGGGTTAATATATTTATCTCGTATACTATTAAATGGGCTATCATCAAATCTATATTGATTAGACACTATGCCAGATAAATAATAGTACACATTTCTGAACCTAGTTTCTAACATGTTCGATTGAAAATTTATATATTCAGCTTGTACCGAATCCGGCTTGCTTTCATCAGCTGTTGTTAGTAAAATATTTTTAATTATTTTTTCTCTGTTGCTAAGTTCTGAATCAATCTTTTCTTGTTTTGACGCATCGATTTTTTGGTCCCCATACATTTCTTTTGTTAATCGTTGTTTGTATGTAGGATCTTTCATGTACTTTAGATATTCGTCTCTACACTTGTACAATCTTTCGATTTTTGCAGCTGGATCTAAATTCTGGGTATTTTCTTCTGGGTAAAACGCTGTTGTATTTGTTTTTGCGTCAGCAGTCTTTTCTTGACCAGTTTGAGTCATCCCAATTTTATGACCATCATCTTTTAAAACATCTTCAGCTGTTTTTTGTTCTTGAGCCTCTCCTGTAGCAACCGCTGTAGCTAAACCTATACCAGTTAAAACAGCTGCTTTTTCTACTTTCTTTTTAAGTCCTTCAAACATATGTTTTAATATTTAAAACTTAGTTTTAAATATATTAAATTAATAATGTAATAAATTTCAACCATTCTCATTTACAAATATAATTGTACTACCTTCTCATAAAAAGAAAAGCCCTCTTTTTATGGTATTATTTTAACCATTAAAGAGGGCTTTTGGCCTGTTAATTCGACGAAGAACGTTTTAGCCATGCAATCAGGGATAAGATTCCCAGAACACTGCATCCCGCGATAAAAACGAAATCTTTAGTCCATCCTCCCCAGTAGTTGGAACCCCAGTTGAAATGGATCACTTTTACTGTTGTCATATCAATCATTACGATCAAAGAGACAAACAACAAAACTAAACCGATCACCAGAAGAACTATTCCTCTGTGTAACCTTTTTTCACTTTTTTTCATAAATATATAGAGCTTATTTCAGTGAAATTGTACAATAAATTAAGTATTTTTACAAATTACTTTTTACTCTTCCTCAACTTCCCCCACTACCCCCAAAGCTAGTGATTCTATTATTTTGTTGATATTCCCTTCCATAATAACTGGTATATTTGACCAAGATTTTTTTACACGATGGTCGGTGATTCTATCTTGAGGGAAATTATATGTGCGGATTTTCTCTGACCTGTCGGCTGTTCCGATTTGATTTTTGCGGTCTGCTGAATATTTTTTAGCTTCCTCTTCATCTTTGAGCATTTGTAATTTTGAAGAAAGAATCATAAGAGCTTTTTCTCTATTTCCAAGTTGACTTCTTTCTGTAGTACAACGGACGTCTAACCTTGTTGGCTTGTGTATAAGACGAACTGCCGTTTCAACTTTGTTTACATTTTGCCCGCCTGCTCCACCTGAGCGTGAATATTCTATTTCTAAATCACTAGGATTTATTACTATTTTTGTTTTTTTACGGAGTGGTAATATTGCAACCGATGCAGTAGAAGTATGAATCCTGCCATTTTTTTCAGTTTGGGGTATTCTTTGAACTCGATGGACTCCTGTTTCGTACCTTAGAAGTTTATAACAATCTTTTCCTTTTATTTCAAAACTAGCTTCTTTGTATCCACCAACATCATTAGATGATTCATTTATTATTTTCCAATTCCATTTTTGTATTTCAGCAAATCTTTCATACATATGAGCAAGCTCCCATGCGAAAAGTGAAGCTTCATCTCCGCCGGCTCCAGCTCGGACTTCCAAGATTATTTCATTGGAAAATTCTTCTTCTTCACTCTCTCTCTTCATCATCTCATCCAACTGTTTTTCAATGGCTTCTTTTTGAAAATTAATATTTTGTAATTCTTCATCGGCTAAATCTCGCAAACTTTTATCAACGCTCACCATATCACTTACTTTTTTTTCTTCACCCAAAAGACGCTCATATTCTTCCGCGAAATAGCTTGTCTTGTTGTCTTTTTTAAGTTGTTCTAAATCTAATTGCATAAAAATATTATAGCATACGGTTTGTTTTTTCTCCCCCTGCTAAGGGGGAGTGTCCGTAGGACGAGGGGGTCAGACCCTTCCGGCTTTCAGCCACCTCCCCTTAGCAGGGGAGGAAAAATGAATTCAAAACTCCCCTCCTTTCGGAGGAGGGGGTATGGGGGTGGTGATTACTTTTTTGTTTTTTTAGAAGCAGCAGCAACGCGCTTTTTGAAACGATCTACACGCCCAGCTGTATCTAGGACTTTTTCATTACCTGTATAAAAAGGATGACATTGACTGCAGATTTCAACATTTATTTTATCCATAGTAGAACCAACTGCAAATTTAGCTCCGCATGCGCATGTTACTTCTGATTTATTATTATATTTTGGGTGTATATCTTTTTTCATATATTTTACGATATTATCACGATTTTATTAATCTTGCAATAGGTCAATGTTTGTTTGGATACCTATTTTTAATTTCATTACACTATTACTATAAGAACAAGAAGCTCCTCCTGTACCATAATAAGCACAAGCAGCTCTCGATTGAGCGCTTGCACTATTTCCAACAGCTCCCTTGTCAGTCAAAAACATTGATGATGCCATAAATGCATCTCTTGGATTCCATGGGTCAGCATCATGTCCTAAAAGATTTTTCAAACGACTCTCATATCCTGACCATGTTGAAGGAATAAATTGCGCAGGACCCATAGCTCCACCATAACCAGAAATTCCAACAATTGGACAAGAAACTAATGTTTTATATGGGTCCCTACCAAGAGATGTTGTGATAGAAAAGAAATCATCAATGTCTCCTTTTCTGCCGGATAATCCCATAGGTTTCATTACATTTGAAAAAATTTTACCAGTATTAACACCAACACCTGCTCCTGTTTTTATATCAGTTAAATAACATTGACCGACATTAGCTCCTAGGTTACTTTCTTGTGTCAAAATCGCAAGTAAAAACGCTGGGTCAATACCTGTTTTGTTTTTGGCTTCATTTGCATAAGTAAGAGCTGTTTCAAAATTAATTTTTGTTGAACCACCAACAAGATTAAATATCGCGGAAAGAATTTCTAAACGCCTTTTGGTTTTTTCATTGAGAACTTTCTGGTATTCTCCCTCTTTACCTTTACTTATATCTAAAAGTTTTTGCTTCTCAACTTCACTAAGTTCAACTTTTGCTTTAGCGCTTTCTAATTCATATTTTGTATCGGTTTCTTGGTTTTTCTTTTCTTCAAGATTCTTTTTTTCTAATTCTGTCAAAACCCTAACACCCCTAATCTCGTTTACAGATGCCTGAATACTTCTTTTAATTGATGCAAAAGCGTCTATATCTCCATAAGCATCAGATATATTATCTTGAGATAATATCAAAGAAACAATAGAAATATTATCTATCTGTCTTTCTTTTCTTATTAATTGGGCCAATGATTCTTTTTCTTTTTCTATTTTGGTGGATAAGGCCTCTATTTGTTTATTTTTTACATTAATTTCCCCACCTAATTTTTGGATTATTAAACCTTTGGCTTTTATGTCTAATTTTGACTTTGCAATTTGTGAGGTAAGTATAGAAATATCGCGAGATATAGAAACTGATTGACCTTTTTGGCTATCTAGCTCTTTTTGTTTGGCTGCTATTTCTTGTTCTAAATTTACTAGCTCTGCTTCAAGTCTAGCCTTATCGGCTTGGGCATTTTCTAATATTACACCCGCTCTGATTATAGGCACTTGATAAACAAGAGCTCCTATCATAACTATGATAATGAATACAAAAGAAAAACGTTTTCTTATATAAAAACTCATAGGTCTATTGTAACACAAAAGCCCCCTTTCTATAAATTAAAAGGGAGCTTTTGTCAGTAAAAAGTATATTATTTAGCTTTTTCTGTCTTTTCAGCAACTTCTACCTCTCCCTCTGCACCTCCTTCTTCATCTTTCTTACCCCTCTTCTCAACTTCTATTGCAGAAAGGTCAACCGGTACTTCTTCTACGACTTCTTCTTTGATAGGAGCGATGAGAGCTATTACTTCATCTCCATTTGTTATTATTTTTACTCCCTTTGGAAGAATTATTTCTTTTACGTGAATCTGGTCATCAAGAGCAAGGAGGACAGAGACATCTACAACGACATTGTGAGGAAGGTCTTTTGGAAGAGCTTCAATTTCTACTTCATGTAGAACTTTTACTAGAACACCCAAACTATCTTTTTCGGCAGGAGCTAATCCGATCCATTCAATAGGAATATTTACTTCAACTACTTTATTCATATCAATAGCAAGAAAATCAATGTGGCGAGGATTTCCCTTAACAGGGTCAACTTGTATGTCATGAATAAGAACGTCTATTTTTTGAGATGTTCCCGCCTTGTCGGCAGACAGGTCTTTTTTTGTTGCATCTTTAGTTGTCGTTTCGTTTTTTATTTCAAGAACGATAGTGCTTGACTCACCTGCGATTTTTAATATTTTCTCAAAGTCAACGCTCGGAACGGAAATCATAGTGTTTTCCACACGAACGCCATAGACAACAGCCGGAATCATACCGTTACTTCGTATAAATCCTAACTTATCTGTCTTACTTCGCTTTGTTGCGGTTAATGTATTCATGGATGCAATATTAACATCAAAATCCTTATTTTGCAACTACATTCCATTAAATAGTTTCAATCTTTGTGCCACTACTTTTTCTATCGCTTCCACTGCAGGAGCGAGAATTTTATATGGAGCGATTTCATTTGGGTTTTCCTCCAAATATTTTTCTAGGGCGTTTTTATACGCTACACGAATTTCAGTATTGATGTGAATGATAGAAATACCAGCTTTGATAGCACTTGTGAAATCTTCACCTGCAATTCCTGAACCTCCATGAAGAACAAGAGGTACTCCACAAGTTTCTCTTATTTCTCTTATTCTTTTTATATCTAGTCGTGGATTACCACCGTTTACCATTCCATGAATATTTCCAACTGACGGAGCGAGTAAATCTATTCCTGTTTGTTCTACAAAATATTTTGCATCTTCGGGCTTGGTCATAGTAGCTTCTGATATTCCATCAGGAATAGCGTCAAGTAATTTTGATGATTGACCAATGAATCCGAGCTCTGCTTCTATGAGAATATCGCGTCCTTCCTTTTGCTCTAACTCTTTTGCGTAGTCAACACATTGTTTCGTGAGAATTATATTCTCTTCTAGGGGTAATTTAACTGCATCAATAATTGCAGAATCATATCCCGCATCGAGTGCACTTTTGACAGATAGAAATGTGTAATGATGGTCAGCGTTTAAGAAAATCGGATAATCGTCTCTTACGCGAATCATTTTTACTAATACGGCGACTTCATCTCTGCCGATAAATTCTTCTTCACCTTCTGATACACCAATAATAATGGGAACATTAGTTCCTCCAGAGGTGGATAAATTTTTAGCTACATTATAAATACCATGCAAGGCCTCAATATTTGAAACATTAAAATGCCCAATTGCAGTCTTATTTTTTTCAGCTTCTTTTATATATTCTCGTAAAGTTTTAATCATGTTAATATTGTACCATATTTATGATACAATATTAATATGAAGAACATAGATATTTTAGCTATTGGAGACATAGCAACTGATGTTTTTATTAAAATTAAAGACGCGGAAGAAAATTGTGACCTACAAGGAGAACATTGTAAATTGTGCCTTAGTTTTGGGAGTAAAATTCCTTATGAATCAGCAGAGGAATGCTTCGCTGTTGGGAATAGTTCCAATGTGGCAGTTTCCGCAAGTCGGCTAGGGTTGAAATCCGCTCTGATGGCAAATATCGGTGATGACCAAAATGGAATTAATTGTTTAGATGTATTAAAAAAAGAAAAAGTTGATACAACTTTCATAAAGAAAGAATTAGAAAAATTAACCAATTATCATTACGTTCTTTGGTATGAAAAAGAGCATACAATTTTAACAAAACATGAAAAATATAAATACGAGTGGACAAAGACAAAAGAATCAGAAGAATATCATTCCCCCGCTTGGATTTATTTAAGCTCTCTCGGTGAGAATTCATTGCCATTTCATAATGAAATAATGGATTATTTGAAAAGGCATACAAAAGTTAAATTAGCTTTTCAGCCTGGAACTTTTCAAATTAAACTAGGAGCAGATGCACTTAAGGATATATATCAAAGGACAAATGTTTTTTTATGTAATCACAATGAAGCTCAAAGAATTTTGAAAACTAAAGAAAAAGACATTCAAAAATTAATGAGCGGGATATATGACCTTGGCCCTAAAATTGTAGTGATTACTGATGATGCAGACGGAGCTTATTCATACGACGGGAAAGAAGTGCTTTTTATGAAATCTTTTCCCATTACTCCAGTTGAAAGCACAGGGGCTGGAGATGCTTTTTCAGGAGCTTTTATAACAGCTTTATCTTTGGGGAAGGAAATAAAGAATGCATTAGTATGGGGTACAGCAAATGCCGCTTCAGTAATGATGTATGTTGGTCCACATAAAGGACTTCTAAATAGAGACGAAATAGAAGAATATATTAAAAATGCTCCGGTGGACTGTAATCCGGTTAAATTAAATTAAATATGGAAGAATTATTTGAACATTCAAAAAAATTAGAAAAAAAATATCCCGGTACTGATATTGGTCTAATTAAGCAAGTAGAAGAACTAAATCAGGAAATTAAAAAAATTAATCAGGAAATTAAACAAAGAGAAAAGGATATCAGTGATTTAAAAATTCAAATGGATAGTATAAATTTAGGCACTGCAAATTATTCTGATACAGAAAAAATTGAAAAATTAGATGGCGAAATAATTGATTTGACAATAGAAAAACAATTATTGGAGGATAAGAAAAATAAATTAAATCAAAAAATAAGTAATAATTAAACTTTTCTTTTTATTACTTTCTCAACTTTTTCTATTATATTAGGAATATCTAATCCATAATGTTTTTCCAATTCTTCTGGAGTCCCTGATTGGCCAAATTTATCATGTACACCCACAAATTCAATCGGAACTATGTAATTTTGTGAAAGATATTCCGCAACGGCACTACCCATACCGCCAGCTATCTGATGGTCTTCTACTGTCACAATTGCTTTTGTTTCTTTCGCTAACGCTATAACGGCATTCTCGTCTAATGGTTTGACAGTAGATAAATTCATAACTTTTACTTTAATTCCCTTCTTCTCTAATTCACGAGCGGACATAATTGCTTTGTATAAAATTGGACCTGTAGCAATAATTCCAACATGTGCTAACCCGATTTCTGGAACAAAAACTATTTGTGCTTTCCCTATTTCAAAAGGAGTATCTTCTGTTGTGATTATTGGAGTATTATTTCTAGCCAAGCGTATATATGTAGGGTCTTTTGTGAAAGCACAGGCAATTGTTGCCTTCTTTGCTTCTATTGCGTCACAGGGCGAAATGACAACCATATTGGGAATTACTCGTGTGATAGCAATATCTTCTAATGCCTGATGGCTTCCTCCATCCGCACCAACGGAAAGTCCAGCATGTGAACCTATAATTTTAACTGGCTGATTATTGTAACAAATAGTTGTGCGAATTTGTTCCCAATTACGTCCGGGATTAAATATTCCATAAGAAGTAATAAAAGGAATTTTACCCATAGCGGCCATTCCACTTGCCGTACTAGCTAAATTTTGTTCGGCTACTCCAACTTGGATAAATCTCTCGGGAAATTTTTCCGCAAAAAGATTGGTCTTGGTGGATTCTGTTAGGTCGGCACATAGAGCAACAATATTTTCATCATCTCCCCCTACTTTTAATAGCCCTTCCCCAAATCCTTGACGAGTAGAAACTTTCTCAACACTGTCATTAAATATTTTCGTATTAAGTTTTAAATTTTGATTCAACATTGTATTTTGAATTTCTATAATCTATTCCCTATAACCTACCATCTAGTTCCCCAAGTGCCATTTCGGCTTCTTCTTTATTTGGTGCTTTTCCATGCCAATGATAATCATTTTCCCATTCTTTAACTCCTTTTCCGGGGATAGTATTTGCGATTATTACTGAAGGAGAGATTTTATTTCTATGAGCTAAATAAATAGCATTGTTAACTTCCCAAAAATCGTGCCCATTTACCTCAAAAGTATTCCAACCAAATGTTTTATATTTTTCTTTTAAATTACCAAGTGGCATAACTCGTTCAGTGTTTCCACTAATTTGAATATGATTTCTATCAACAATAACTATTAATTTAGAAAGTTTTTCTTTACCAGCGAGCATTATTGCCTCCCATGTATTCCCCTCATCGTGTTCCCCATCAGATAATATTGCATAAATATTTTTTGTCTCACCATAAATTTTTTCAACGATTGCCATACCAACTGCTTGTGAAAAACCTTCACCTAGTGGACCAGAAGAGGTTTCAAGCCAAGGCATATATTCACGATGTGGATGACCTTGTAAACGCGTGCCAAATTTACGCAAAGTTTTGAGTTCTTCTTTAGGAAAGTATCCGGCTTCGGCCATGGTTGCATACAGCACGGGACAAATATGACCATTTGAAAGGACGAGCCGATCACGATTAGCCCAAAGAGGATTCTTTGGGTCGTGTTTTAATGTGTGAAAATAAAGCAATGTAAAAATATCTGCCATTCCAAGCGCACCTCCCGTGTGACCACTTCCTGCTTCATATAGCATCTCTATAATACTCTTGCGAATGTTATTTGCAGTTAATTTTAATTCTTTAATTTTTTCATCAGTCAATGTTTCCATCTTCTTTTATTGTAACAAAATAATAAATAATTATAAACTTTCAAACTCTTTAATTGTTTCTCTTATGTCATAACTCTGAAGTAACGTTGAACCCATTACTAATCTATTTGCACCGGCTTTAAGTAGAAGTGGTGCGGTATTTTCATCTACAGCTCCATCTACACTTATTTTTAATTCCGGATACTTTAATCTTAAATCTTTAATTTGTTTTAACACTCTCTCGTCAAATGGTTCGCCCTGAAATCCAACATTCTCTATTCCCATACACTGCACAAAATCTACATGATTTATAAATGGTTCCAGTTTTTCTATATCTGTCGTCGTATTGATAGCAATTCCAATATCAACATTATCTTTAAAATATGGGTCTAGTGATTCTAGAAATTCCTTAAAACTATTTTCTTCTTCAGCTTCTATATGAAAAATAATTTTTTTGGTTCCAAGACGAGCAAAGAAATCAAACCGCTTGTGAGCGTTCATTACCATCAGGTCAAATTCAAAATCTAAGCTATCCCAAAAAGGCATTCCTTCTTCTTCATCCAAAATTCTCTCTACACTTTCTTTATCGCTTTGATGCATTGGCCAAGAAGTGGACGGCACAAATTTACCATCGCAAATATCTATTTGCACCATTTTTGTTATATTGACAAATTTAGCCAATTTTTCGTTTAGTTCATTAAAATCTTTTACAAGTATTGCGGGGGTTATTTCTGTCATAAATAATTAGGTTCTAGTAGTTAGTTGTTAGGTTCTAGTTTATTAATTCTTCTAATGTGTCGTTCATCGCCAGAAAATTTTGTTTCAAGAAATAATCTGACAGCTTCTTGAGCTTCTTCTTCATTCACAAATCGAGCACCGAGTGACAAGATATTGGCATCATTGTGTTCTCTAGAAACTTTTATAATTTCCGGGTCTCCTCCATAGTATTCTGTGGCTCTAACTCCATCTATTTTATTGGCAGACATTGCTTCACCTTCACCGCTTCCGCCTAGGATAATTCCAAAACTTCCTTCATTGGAGGCCACAGATTCGGCTACTGGAACAATAAAATCAGGATAATCGTCCTCATTATCCAATTTAAAAGCACCTTTATCTATAACTTCATAACCTATCTCTTTTAAAAATATTTTAAGTTTTTCTTTTAACTCGTAACCTGCGTGGTCACTGCCAATATAAATTACCATATTTATATTATAGCAAATAATAAAAATACTCCATAATAATATTCTCGGACTCACCACGCATAAATTTCTGCTGAAATTTTGCTCTGCTCGGCCCAGTCGGCCTGCGCAAGGGTTCCCTCGAGAACATTATTATTCTGTATTTTTATTAAAACACATTAAGAGTTATAATATACACATGACTGAATTTCACAAATATCACGGTGCAGGTAATGACTTTATAATGATAAATAATTTAAAGGGTGAAATTAAATTTACCCCCGATTATATTAAATTCATTTGTGATAGGCATTTTGGTATTGGAGCAGATGGAGTAATATTACTCGAATCATCAAACAAAGCAGATTGTTTTATGAATTATTATAATTCCGATGGGACAGAAGCCGAAATGTGTGGGAATGGAGCAAGGTGTACTGCCAAATTCTTTTTAGAGCAAACAACCCTCCTCACCGGCGAGCAGGATTCTAATTTAAAAGAATTAAATATAGATACTCGAGCTGGAATCAAAAACATCAAAGTAAATGCTGATGGCACCTTCTCCGTAAATATGGGAACACCAATTTTTGAAAGCTGTGATTTCCCAAGCGAATCCATCAATCTAGAAGGTTTTACTTTTGATTGTATATCTATGGGGAATCCGCATACAGTAACAATGGTTGATAATTTAGATAAAATAGATATAAAATCAATTGGGCCTAAAATAGAAAACGATCCGCACTTCCCCAATAAAATAAATATGGAATTTGTTGAAAAAATAAAAGATGACTACTACAAAGTCAAAGTCTGGGAACGTGGCTGTGGGGAGACGCTTGCTTGTGGCACCGGCGCTTGTGCAGTTTTTGCCATTCTTATAAAAGATTACATAGGACCGTCCTATGTAATTGACAGAGAAATAACTTTAGAATTCCCAGGTGGAAAACTTTATCTATCACAAAACGAGCAAGGCCACATAATATTACGTGGCCCTACTACTTTTGTATTTAAAGGAAAAATTATTTAATAGTTAATCCTGTTTTAACTACATGGTCAACAAGCGTGTATGTATACCCCATTTCGTTATCGTACCAGCCGAGGACTTTTACGAGATTACCTCCGACAACGCGAGTCATTTCTAGGTCTGCGATACAAGCATGACTTTCGCCTAATATATCCGAGGACACAAGATTATCCTCTGTAACTGCAAATAGTTTTTCCCAGTGTGGGTCTTTGGATGCTTTTTTTAGTATTTTATTTACTTCTTCTTTTGTTGTATCTCTTTTTGCAATGAATGTAATATCCACAATTGAACCTGCTGGAACCGGGACGCGGATAGATATACCGTCAAATAGTCCTGTAAGCTCTGGAAAAGCTTCAGTTACTGCAATAGCAGCACCAGTTGAGCTTGGAACGATGTTGCAAGCGGCTGCACGACCTTCGCGAAGGTCTTTTTTACTTGGCCCATCAACAAGAGCTTGAGTTGCAGTATATCCATGAACTGTATTTAAAATTGCCTTCTCTACTCCAATTGCTTCATGGAGAATCGCGATGAGTGGACTTGCTGCATTAGTTGTACAAGAAGCATTTGAAGTGATATCACAAGAGCCAAATTTTTCTTCATTAATACCTAAGAGAATAGTTTCGCCGTGGACTGTGCTTTCAGCACCTTTTGATGGTGCACTTATTACAACTTTTTTAGCTCCACAATCAATGTGGAATTTTGCTTTATCATAAGAAGTGAAGAGACCAGTTGACTCAACCACAACGTCAATACCTAAATCTTTCCAAGGAAGTTTGGTTGTATCTTTTTCTGAAATGAACTGAACTTTCTTTTCATCAATTATAAGAAACTTACTTGTCCCGTTAGAATTATCTTCAATTCGCACGGGATGTTCCCAATCTCGATAAACAGTGTCGTGTCGGAGTAAATACGCTAAGCTTTCAATTGAGCCGAGGTCATTCACCGCGACTATTTCAATATCATCTCTCTTCCAAGCAATTTTCAAAAATGCCCGACCAATTCTCCCAAAACCATTAATAGCTACTCTTATTTTTTTTATATTTTCCATATATTTCTATTATATCACTTTATTATCATAAATTACAAAATTTTAGTAGTTCAACTACTAAAATTTATAAATGTGGTATAATAATCCTATGAGAGATCATATTTTTGAAGTAGGAAAATATTATCATATTTATAATAGAGGTTCGGATAGAAGAAATATTATTTTAGACAACGAAGACCTTAAAAGATTTATGCAAAGTCTTGTTGAATTTAATGTGATTGATCCGATTCAAAGTATATTTCAACAACATTTAAAGAAAAAGTTAAATTTTAGTAGTTCAACTACTAAAAAACCGCTAGTCTCCATTGTTGCTTATTGTATAAACAAAAATCATTTTCATCTCATTCTTTCCCCTCTTGTTGATAATGGTATTGAAAAATTTATGCAACGTGTCGGTGGCTATACTAGATATTTTAATGAAAAGTATGATAGATCCGGTGTTTTATTTCAAGGGAGATTCAAGTCAAAAATAATAGAAGATAATAATTATCTTCTTAATTTAAGTGCCTATGTAAATTTTAATAATAGAAATGAAAATGGAAATTTGATTTCAGAATTTAGTAAATCAAGCCTAGAAGAATACACAAAAGACGAAGTAAAAGGTTTGTGTAATAAAGAAATAGTTTTATCTAATTTTAAAAATAAAAAAGATTATCTAGAATTTGCTCAGTCTTCATGGAAAGAAACATTAAAGAGGAAAGAAGAGGTAGAATTTTAGTAGTTGAACTACTAAAATTTAATTTCGTGTTGTAATAATATAATTATTAGTGAAGACTAACCTAAATACTCAAATCTAGGACCTTTATAATTTTCTGTCTCGACGTTTTCTTTAAATATTTTAATTGGTCGTATCCAAAGCTGATCCTCGCCTTTTTCATCTGGGTGGTGGTAAACCACAAATTCCTCATTATAATCTTCACTATTTTTGGCAATTCCAATAACCTCGCAAATATACCCTTTATAGTGTTTATATTTACCGAGTTTAATTTTTTTCATATTAAGTCAATAATTCTTTTAATAATTTCTGAACAAGAGCAGGGTTAGCACTGCCTTTAGATTCCTTCATAACTTGTCCAACTAAAGACATAAGAGCGTTTTCTTTGCCTCCTTTATAAGTGGCGACAACGGCAGGATTCGCGTCTATGACTTTTTGAACTATTTCTTTAAGTGCTCCTTCGTCGTGGTTCTGGATTAGACCTTTTTCTTCGGCAATTTTCATTGGTGATTCATCTTTTATAACAATCATAGCAAGGATATCTTTAGCTCCACGAGAAGAGATTTTTCCATCACTAACCATTTGTATTAATTCAGCAAAATTTTTAACATTTGGAAGTTGAACTTCCAAATGTATTTTCTTTAGTCCTAAATAATCTGATGTTATGTAATTTGAAGCAAGGCGAATTTTTTCTAAGGAATCACCTCTCTCCGTTTCACTTCGCGAGGAAATACCTTGAAAAAATTCGGCTACTTCTTCAAAATATTTTCCTAATTCTTGGTCTGTTATATAACTTTCTATATCTTCATCTTTAATTCCATAATCATTTCTATATCGATTTCTTCGTGCTTCTGGAAGTTCTGGAAGTTCACTTCTCATTTTTTTAATATCAAAAACTTTACTCAAAAATAGTTTTGGCAAATCTGGGTCTGGGAAATATCTGTAATCGTTTGCATTTTCTTTTGTACGCTGGGAAAATGTGGACTGTTTATTTTCATCCCATCCACGAGTTTCTTGAACAATCTCATTTCTCTTGCCAGCTTCTAATAATTCGGTCATTCTTTTGATTTCGTATTCGGCGGCTTTTTCCATTGCTCGGAAAGAATTAATATTTTTAACTTCTACTTTTGTGCCTAGTTTAACTGGATCTTCTGATATTGAAATATTAAGTTCTACTCGCATTTCACCCTTCTCCATGTTGGCTTCAGAGACCCCGAGATATTTTAAAAGAAGTTGTAGCTCACGTCCAAAATCCCCTGCTTGCTTTGCAGAATGGATGACTGGTTCGGTAACAAGCTCCATGAGAGGAACTCCGACACGATTGAAATCAACGAGTGAATAATTGCCTCTATCATGCTTGGATGTTGCAGTATCTTCTTCAAGGTGGACTCGTGTAATTTTAACACCTCTTAATTCTCCCCCAGAGACAATTGGGAATTTGTATTGAGTAATCTGATAAGCTTTCGGTATATCTGGATAGAAATAATTCTTACGGTCAAACTCTGTAAAGTCGGCTATATTTGCCCCAAGAGCTAGCCCTACTTTGATTACACTCTCTACGGCCTTTTTATTGATAACTGGAAGAGTTCCCGGATGAGCCATACAAACAGGACAAATATTTACATTGGGTGTTTTCTCATCGGGGTTATTAATACACCCACAAAACATCTTGGATTTGGTGTTCAACTCAGCGTGAATCTCTAGACCTATGGTTGTATAATACTCTTTTGTCATACAGAGAGTATAGCAAAATTTGTAATTTTTTGAAAATTATGTAATTATTTAGAAGTTATATATTTTACATTGCCCGAGTGGCGGAACTGGTATACGCGCACGACTTAAAATCGTGTCTCGTAAGGGATGTGGGTTCGATTCCCACCTCGGGCACAAAATAAAAAATCACTAACCGAAACTAGTGATTTTTAATTTTTTATTGGTTTTAGACCTCAGCCTCAAACCGAAACTTCGGATCAACTTTTCTGTTTCTTTCAGATTGCTCGTTCCGTTTTTGAGCTTTCTCAAAAAGCTTTTCAATTTTTGTCGATTTATTAAGATCAATCGGTGGATATTTTATCCTTTTTTTATTAGTTGATTTTTGTGGCATTTTTACCTCCTTTATTATTATTTTATTAAATTCCTATATTTTCTTAAATTTTATCACTAAGTATAAGTTTAGTCAAAAACAAAAACACCTCTCACTAAATTAGTGAGAGGTGTTTTTGTTTTAGCTACGCAAGAGATACTTTTGTAGCGGCTGGTCCTTTTTCACTTTCAGTAACTTCAAAAGAGACGGCGTCGCCTACTTTGAGTTCATCAAATGTAACACCAACAAGCTCCTTTGAATGAAAGAAAAGATCTTTTACTTCGCCTTCGCGAGCAATAAATCCAAATCCTTTATCCGTAAGAGTTTTGATTGTTCCTGTCATCATACGATTTTTTGTTTGATTATTTTTTGCTTGAAACTTCGACGTTGTTCCCGTGTCTAAACACTCCTATAGTATAACACAAATTCTTTTAATATGCCTATGAGTTGTTTTAATTTGACGCTTTTTCTATATCTTCCGTGCTTGGTGTTTTTAATATATTCTTAGAAAAATTGTCTTGTATTTGTTGAAGACCTTTATTTGTAAAATTTATAAACAAATCCCCTGTTTTAGATTTTATTGGAATTGAAACATATTTTTGCCAAAAGGTTTTTACTTGCTCTTCTACGTAAGAAATATTTTTCTGAAATTGAGGAGATTGTATTTTTGACATAATATCCACCTTAAATAAAATCAAAAGAATTATTATTAAAATAACTAATCCTCCAATATGTATATGTAACCTTGATTTTTTTTCGTTGTCATTCATAACATAATTATACTATCTAAAATTAATTTTGTCATTATTTATACATACTCGCTGTAGTTTTAGGCAAATAAAGTATTGGATTAAGATATGCATTTAGTGCGGCTATTGGCTGTGTAAATATTTTACCGCCACAACTTTTACTAGGGACCGTTTCTACATTAACTCCAAGAGATGCATACACTGCAACATGTAAATGTGGCGCAGTAGAGGACCCGGTATTTCCAGAAAGTCCAACTACATCTCCTGCCTTTACAACTTGCCCTTTTTTTGCAGATATAACCGAAAGGTGTCCAAAGGTACTTGATAAACCATTATTATATTTAATAAAAACCCATTTTCCAAAAGATGCACCTTTGCAATCAATATCTGTATCTCCTGTGTCTTCTACAACCCCTTCTGCCATGGCTTTCACAGAGGTTCCTATTGATGCTCTAAAATCTACTCCATAATGAAATGCTCCCCACCTTGCACCATAAGGAGAAGTTATTAAAATAGAATTAAGAGGCCAAGATAAAACTCCTGAACCTTCTTTAGGTATTAATTTTGGGTTTAGAATAAATTGAAGTTGAGCTTCATAATCCGCTATTGCTTTCTCAAAAAAATCTCTTCTTTTTATTTGTTCAGCTAGTATTTTTTGATATTCGGCTTCTTTGTTTTTGGTGGCAATTAAAAGAGAATCTTTTTCTTTTTTGGTTATTACTACGACTTGCTCTTTTTGAGTAAGATCTTTTTTGAGTGTATTTAAGTTTTGTTGCTCATCTTCTTTTTGTGTTTTAGAAGATAGGAGTTCTTTTTTTTCTAATGATATATCTATTATATTTTCTCTAATTTTCTCATTTAAAGTAAGAATATCATTATATTCACGACTAAAATCAGTAAAATTACCCAATGATAAGATTCTTTCTATAACAAGGATATTGTCGTTTTGATTCAAATCTTTAATCATTTGGCTGAGTGATTTTTTAGATATAGCGATAGATTTCTCTCTGTCGCTGATATTGTTGGAAAGAGTTTCAATGACCAAACCGGTTGCCGTAATTTTTTTCTGGATTTGAGTTCTTTCCGCTACTAATTTATTTCTGGTTAGAGTTAATTCTTTAATTAGATTAGCTAGTGTATTTGATTGTGCGCTGGTTTCTGCTATTTGAGCTTGATATTGTGCTATTTCTTTGTCCAGAGCTTCTATTTGATTATTTGTATCTTCTATTTGCTGTCGCACGTCATTTGCCGTCAAAGCAGTAACTTGAGCAGGTATTATAGAAACAAAAAATGATATTAAAATGATATAAAATACTAATTTTTTCATTAATATCTTATATTATACACTATATTTTTAATATTTTAATTGCATTATTTAGACGAGCAATTGTTTCTTGTTTTCCAAGGATTTCGGCTAGAATAAATGGGTCTGGTGATTTATCTAATCCTGTAAGTGCAAATCTTACAGGATGAAGTAATTCTCCTCTTGGCAAGATTTTAAACGCTAACATCATTAATACACCTTTTATGTTTTCATGGTTAAAATCATTTTCATTTATTTCTCCTAATCCATCTATCGCTTTTTGTAAATTAACAGAAATTTGTTCTGGGAATGCGTTTTTATATATTAATTTTTCTTTTTCATAATTAGGTTGATTTACAAAGAAATCCAGTTCTCCTTTTTCTAGCATTTCTTTTATATCTCCAAATTTAGAAATTCGCTCTACTATAACTGGAATTATTTTTTTAATCTGTAATTCTTTTGGAAGCCATTCAAAAACATATTTCTCAAGTTTTTCTTGGGAAAGTTTTTTAATATGCTCCTTATTTATCCAATCCAATTTTTCTTCGTTGAATTGACCTCCACTTATGTGAATTTGTTTTATGTTGAAAAGATTTATAAATTCTTCGCGGGTTATGATTTCTTTATCACTCCCTGGGTTCCAGCCAATAAATACTAAAAAGTTCATCATGGCTTCTGGTAAATATCCTTCCTTCCTATATTCTAAGAAATCTTTAGCTCCATCTCTTTTGCCCAACTTCTTTTTTCCATCTGGCCCCATTATTGGAGGCAATGTAATATATTCTGGTCTTTCTATACCAAGAGCATCATAAAGAGAAAGAAATTTTGGGGTAGAAGAAATAAATTCATCAGCTCTCATCACATGAGTAATTCCCATTTCTAAATCGTCAATAATGTGAGCAAAATTATATGTTGGATATCCATCGCTTTTTATTAAAATAAAATCATCTAATGCTTCAGGACCTGCTTTTAAGTGTCCACGAACTAAATCTTCCCACTCATAACTCTTAACATCTGTAACTTTGAAACGAAGAGGTTGTGACCCATCCCAAGTCGGAGGATTCTCAGGCCTATGGTCGCGATATAAAAATGGTTTTTTTTCTTCATCTGCTTTTTTACGGAAAACTTCAACTTCTTCTTCTGTATATGGGTCAGCATAAGCTAGACCTTTGTCTACTAAAATTTTTGCATATTTAAGATATGAATCAATTCTTTCTGATTGTTTGTATGGAGCATTGGGCCCTCCAATATCTGGACCTTCATCCCAATCAATCCCAATCCATTTTAATGATTCTATAATATGCTCAATAGAACCCTCAATTTCGCGAGCTTTGTCGGTATCTTCAATACGAAGAATAAATTTACCATTATTTTTTCTAGCATAAGCCCAAGCGTACAAAGCTGTACGAATTCCACCAATATGCAAAAATCCAGTTGGACTAGGTGCAAAACGAGTAACAATTTTTTTGTTTGAATTCTTCATGCTAGTTTTGTTTTTCATGAGTAAGAGCTATGTCTATGGCTGATTGAGCTATTTTTTCTGCTGCATCTGGAGATGCAAAAGCCAAAGCGCCTTCTTTCATTTTATCAAGTTTTTGTTGTGATGAAAGTAATTTATCTATTTCTGCAACAAGTAAATGAGAAGATAAATTATTTTCTTCTATAACTTCACATGCCCCTACTCTCTCATAATTAAAGGCATTTTTCCTCTGATGGTTACCGTTTGAATTTGTGATTGGAATAATAATTGAAGGAATTCCCCATGATGCAATTTCAAAAATATAAGACCCTGCACGAGAAATTACAAGATTTGCACAACCTGCTGCCATACGAGTAGCTAAATTGTTCAAATAAGGCATTGGCACATATCTTCCAATATTAGGGTCATTTTCCATAAGTAATTTTGAACGAGATAAAATATCCCTAATATTATTTTTCCCTGTTTGGTGAATTATTTGATATTGAGAAAGTAATACAGGAAGAATATCCACTATAATATTATTTATAATTTCTGCTCCTTGAGATCCACCCAATACAAGAATTATTGGTAAGTCAGGACTAAGTTTGAAAAATTCTAAAGCGCCATTTGGGTCACCGTGTAAAATTTCTTTACGAATTGGTTGACCTGTCAAAATGGTTTTTTCTTTTGGTAAATACTCAATTGCTTCAGGCCAAGAGATAGCTACATGCCAAGCAAATTTTGCAGTCCAAACATTTAATCTTCCTGGATATGAATCTGACTCATGGACTATAACAGGAATTTTTAATAATTTAGCTGCGAGAACTGCCGGAAACGAAGCATAACCACCTTTTGAGATAACAACATCAGGATAAATGAAGAACATACTAATAATACCAAAGAAAACACCAGTAGCTGTTTTAAAAATGTCAAAAAAGTTTCTTATGGAAAAATAAGTTCGCATCTTACCTGCTGGTATTTGAATAAAAGTTATATTATTTTCAAAAAGCATATGTTTGTCATACGGAGTGTCTGACATATAGTAAAGCCTAAGATCAATAACCTTTTGTTTATCTGCAACTTCAACAAGCTTCTCAGCTATAGCAATAAGAGGATAAAAATGCCCCCCTGTTCCTCCCCCTGTAAGTAATATTTTCATCCCGTACGAAGCAGGAAATGATTACATTTCCGTTGCTTATATTAATTAATTAAATTCGACATAAATAAAACTTATATGTAACTTCCAGAAATTTGCCATAAACGCTTCGTACGGGATTCATATCCTTATAATAGCTTATTTTTTATTATCTTTCCAGTATTGGTTTACTTTTAAAACGAGAAATATTTAAAATTATTCCCACCATACCAAGTGAAAGAAGCAATGCTGTTCCTCCTTGAGAAATAAATACGAGAGGAACTCCGGTCAGAGGAAAGACGCCTATAATAGAAGCAATATTCATGAAAGATTGGACTGTAATAATAGTGACGAAGCCAATGACAAGTAATTTTGCAAATGAATCTGGCGCATTTCGTAGAGCAATACGATAACCCCGTAGTGCAAAAGATAAATATAAAAAGATTAAAATAGCACAGCCCACAAATCCCATTTCTTCTCCGATCACAGCAAAGATAGAATCTCCTTGAGGTTCAGGTAAATAATTAAATTTCTGAATACTTTGGCCAAGACCTCTCCCCATAATTCCACCAGAGCCGACAGCGATGAGAGATTGTTGTAATTGATATGATGAACTTCGACTATTTTCGCTTGGATTAAAAAATGTATTAATTCGCTCTTTTAAGTATGGTTTAAACGATACTAGAATCACAAGAGCGATAACTGCCACACCCACAATTCCTAAAATATATTTTAACGGTGCACCAGATACAAATAACATTATTGTAGCGGTAATGGTGATGAGTATGATACTTTTTATATCTGGTTGTTTGATTAAAACAGCACCAATTATTCCGAGCATTACGAGCAATGGCAAAATACTAAAAAGTGGACCTTTTACTTTTCCTTTTATCCACGACAACCAAGCTGCAAAATAGATAATAAATCCAATCTTTAGAAATTCCACTGGTTGAAAAGAAAACCCCAAAATATCTATCCATCTTCTGGCCCCACCATGTGATTGTCCTATTCCAGGAACAAAAACAAGTGCCGTTAAAATAATAGATATAATGAAAAGAATAAGAGAATGTTTTTTAAATGATTTGTAAGGAATTTTTAATCCAATAAATAAAGCTATTAATCCCCCCAAAAAACCAAAGACAAATTGACTTAATATAACTCCGTAAAATTTAGTTTCATTTTTAGCATAAATACCCAAAGAAGCAGAGGTAAAGAAAATTAATCCTATTACCACAAGTGCAATAACTATTCCAAAAAATATTTTATCTATTTTATTTTTTTTCATCTCATTTTCTAATCAATAAGAGAAATGATAACTCCTATTACTGACGTTATTATACCTACAATCCAGTAACGCATAGTAACTTTGTATTTAGGCCAACCAAGAGCTTCAAAATGATGATGAAGTGGCGCGAATAAAAAAACCTTTTTACCATTGCGGAATTTTCGCGAAGCTATTTGAATTACGTCAGATAATGATGTTATAAAAAGTGGAAATGCGATAATCGGCAAGAGTAAAACCGTATCAGTCATAAATGCTATAACGGACAATGTGACAGTAAGCCCAATCATCCCAGTTTCTCCCATAAAAAAACGCGCCGGCGGAATATTGAACCACAAAAAAGCGAGGATTCCGCCTGTAATAACAGCACAGAAAGCGGAAAGGTCGGCTTGATTGTTAAAGAATGCGATAAGAGTGTAAGCCATAAATATTGAGGCAAGTACTCCACCAGAAAGACCATCTACTCCATCAATCACACTCGTTGACCAAAGTGAAAGCATTATAAAAATGAAAAATGGAATAAAGAGATAACCTAGATTAATAAATCCATACCAAGGAATATAAAGTTCTGTAACTCCAAGTTTAACATAGAACCATAAACCAATAATGAAACCCAGTAATAAAATAATTCCTATTTTTATGTACCGTAAAACTATTGGATCGGTTATCCATTTACCTTTCCCAAAAATTTGCAAGAAATCATCTCCGAGTCCAACGAGAGAGGCAACTATTAAAGTGAAAAAAGGTAGGAGTGTTTGGTTACGACTAATAAAATATAATTTCTCGGTTAAAATATTATGGAAAATAATATCAATTAGAGAGACAACAGCTAGTGTTAGAATCACGGAAATCCAAATTATCATTCCTCCAGTTCGTGGGGTAGAAATTTCAGCTGTTTCGTCATGAATTTTAGCAAATCCATTTAATTTTTCGATTGAAATATTATTATTTCGAGAAGTTCGGCGCCACATTTTATATTTATAAAAATAATGGGTCGCGAGAGGAGTAAGGAGTATACCAATAATAAAACTTATTACAGCTGGTAAGAAAATTTTTAAAGCGTTAGTCATGGTTTTCTTCTTGTTTAAGAACTTCTTTTAATTGTGCTTTTACGGTATCATAGTTTGGTAATTGATTTATAGAGGTAACACCCATAAATGACAATGTATCAAAAGTTGGACGATAAAGTAGACGTCTACTATCTTTAGGGTCAGTTATTCTTTCTATAAGACCTCTGACAAGTAAGTTGCGTAAGATAAAACTCGAATTTACTCCACGAATATAATCTATTTCACTACGGGGTACTTCATTTTTATATAAGATGATGGATAATGCTTCAAGAGAAGATTTGGTAAGTTCTTTGGTAATTTCATCTTTACGAATTGATTCAATCAAAGGGCTTAACTCACTTGTAATTCCCAAGACAACTGAATCATCCTTACGGACAAGAACAAGTCCTCTATTTACGAGAGAAAGTTCCAATTTTTTCAAAGATTCTTCTATTTCTTCTATGGAAATATTCAAAAGCTCCGCCAATTTTTTAATTTGGACATCTTCACCTTTATAAAAAAGCAATCCTTCAATTTTTGATTCTAACTCCATCATAATTGTTTGTTAATACTAATATCTCCAAAAGATGAGTTTTGTATAACATTTATTATCCCTTCTCTGACCAATTCTAGCATAGCCAAGAAGGAAACGATAACATGTATTTTCGCTTCTTCTTGGTTCTCCGCTCCATGACTTTGTGTGAATTCTTTAAATGATAGATTCATGGCTTCTTGAATTCGATCTGTTAAATTATTTATAATTTCATCTAAATTTATTATTTTTTTAACCTCTATCTCTGGCAATCTCTCTACTTTTTTAGGAATATGATTAAGAACATCTGTTATTGATTGAATTATATTACTCGTTGTAATCAATGGGTCTGGAGAAAAAAGTGGTTCACTCCAAATACGCTCATTGGGCATGAAAATTATTTTTGTCCCAAAATTATTATTTATTTCAATACTAGCGTTTTTTATAATTTTGTATAATTTTAATCGATTTTCAAGGTCTGTAATTTTTTCTGTTTCATCTTCAGTTAGAGTTAGATTGGGTAGTAGTGATTTTGATTTAATCAAAATCAAAGTCGCAGCGATAAGAATAAAATAGGAAACATTGGCGATATGCTTTTCAGATGGGACACCAGAGAGAGATTTTATATGAGCAATATAATCATTGGTGACTTCGGCGAGCGATATCTCATTCACAAAAAGTTTCTTCTCTTCTATAAGCGAAAGCAGGAGCTCAAGTGGCCCCTCAAAAGTTCCCTGTTTAATTTGATACTGTGTTGCGGTTTCTGACATAATTATTTCCTTCCATAAGTATTTATTTCTTTGTTATTTGTATTCCTAGTTCTTTCAATTGTTTGTCTGAAACTACTGATGGTGATTCCATCATTAAATCTTTTCCTTCTCCATTTTTAGGGAAAGCCATAACTTCTCTGATATTTGGTTCATTTTCAAGTAACATCATCAACCGATCAAAACCCCAAGCAATACCTCCATGTGGAGGAGTTCCAGAACGAAAAGCCTCGAGCATATAGAAAAGATTTTTTTCTACTTCTTCTTTTTTAACTCCCATGATATCATAAACCGCAAGAAGTGCTTCTGGTTCATGATTTCTGATTGAACCACCCCCAATTTCATAACCATTAAGTACAATATCATATTGATTTGTAAGAATTCCTGAAATATTTTTTTTATTTAATAAATCATCGTGAAATTGTGGTTGGACAGCAGAAAATGGATTATGGGTAAATGTCCATTCTCCCTCGGCTTGTGGATTATTGTCTTCGTTGGCCTTTTCAAAAAATGGAAAATCTATAATCCAACAAAAAGCAAGTAAGTTTGGGTTAGTTTTATCTTTTCTTATATCTGGACGATCATTCCCATATTTTTCCATTGCATCTTTATAAGATATTCTTGGAAATGGGATTTTTTGTATTTCTTTTTCGGGATATAATTTTTGAATAATTTCAATTAAAAGATTTTCATTGATTGCCATTACATCTTCTCGACTGACAAAACTCATTTCCATATCAAGTTGTGTAAATTCTGGTTGGCGGTCTCCTCGTAAATCTTCATCACGCATACATTTTGCCATTTGGAAATATTTCTCTATTCCACTCGCCATCAAAAGCTGTTTATATTGTTGAGGAGCTTGTGGTAATGCATAAAATTTTCCTTGGTCTAATCGAGATGGCACTATAAAATCTCTAGCTCCTTCGGCAGTTGATTTTGAAAGTATTGGTGTCTCTATTTCTACAAAATTTTCTTTATCTAAATAGTCACGGATAAATTTAACAACATTGTGTCTATTACGAATATTTTTTTGCATGCGAGATCTACGCAAATCAAGATATCTGTATTTTAATCTACTTTCTTCCCTGACTTCTTTTCCATCTGTTGTTACATCAAAGGCAGGTGTAATAGCTTGGTTTAATATTTCTATTTCGGCTATCTCTAATTCTATATTGCCATTTAAAACTCCAGTTTTTTTATTTTTCTCTGGGCGCGCGTTTATTTTACCTTTTACTTTAACTACAAACTCATTGCGTAGTGTTTTTCCAACCTCAAGTGTTTCTGTATAACTTGGTAAAATAACTCCCTGCACTTTGCCTGTCATATCACGAAAATCCAAGAAAATCATTTTCCCTTGGTCTCGGCGAACATCCACCCAGCCAGCGATTATAACTTCTTTCCCAATAAAATTATTTAAATCTTTTATATATATACGCCCTATCATAAAAATATATTTTATTAATTAATATTAATGCACCAATTTTGTTAATTGCTCTACAGGAAAACCAAACAAAAATGTTAGCCCAACCAAAATCCAATAAAAAGGAGCAAATGTAATATAGAGAACTCTATCTTTATGCCACATAGGTAAATACCACTTTTGAACTCTTATATAAAGCATATTAAGTGGAACATTGACCAGATTTAAAATAACAATAACCAAAATAATTATATATTTCATAAATTATATTTTTACTCCTACCTTATCACGAATAATATTCATTTTCTCGAGAGCTATTGTTTTAGCTTTCTTTGCTCCCTCTTTCAAAATATCGCGTACTTTGTCTAAATCCTTGGCATACATTTCTCTTTTTTCTCTCATTGGTTTTATGAGATTAAGTATTTCTAGAAGCAACATCTCTTTTGATTCTTTATAACTTAAACCCCCTTTTGTATATTCATCATGTAAAATTTTTAAAGCATCTTCTTTTAAGAAAAGTTTATGGAGTGCAAATATATTACAGGTATCTGGATCTTTCGGCTCGTCTGTACCCTTAGAATCTGTAACAATTCTCATTACTGCTTTTTTGATTTCTTCATCAGTTCCAAAAAGTGGAATTGTATTTTTGTAACTTTTACTCATTTTTCTTCCATCTATACCGGGAACAATAGCCACATTTTTCAAAATTAAGGGCTCAGGTAATTTGAATGTTTCCCCATATATTTTGTTAAATTTTTGGGCTGTATCACGTGCATATTCTACATGTTGTTTTTGGTCTGCTCCCACTGGCACTACGTCGGCATCTTGTATTAAAATATCGGCTGCCATAAGAATAGGATAATCAAAAAGACCAATGTTCACCTCTTTGGTTTTCATATGAGCATCTTTATAAGCGGTAGCTCTTTCTAAATATGGCATTGTTGTAATACAATTAAAATACCAAGCAAGTTCTGTAACTTCTGCCAGGTCTGACTGCTTAAATAAACAAACTTTTTCAGGGTCTAGTCCGCAAGCTAAATAATCCAAAGCCACATCTAAGATATTTTTAGATAAATCCTCTTTATTTTGTATTGTTGTTATTGCATGTAAATCAGCAATAAATACAAAAGAATCATAATTATCCTGGAGGTCAACAAACTGCTTTATGGCCCCAAAATAATTACCTATATGTATAGTTCCAGATGGTTGTATTCCCGATAGTAATTTTTTCTTCATATTCTATATAATACCAAAAAACAAATAGTTTTGCACATATTACCCACAGTTTTACCCCCACACTTATATTTTCATTGCTTTTTATTATGTTTAAAAGTAGTTATTCAAATCTATATTATTAAAGTATATTTTAGAGTTTTAATTAGATTTTTATTGAAAAAGCATAATAATGAAAAATATTAGTGTAGGGGTTTATCCAAAAAACGGACTTTGAGACTTTTAGGATTATGCTACAATAGCTCTCATGACAGACAAAAAATCTAACTTAAGAATCCCTCCACAAAGCCTTGACGCTGAAAAAGCTATTTTGGGCTCTATCATGCTTCGCCCTGGGGCAATTCATGAAATCAATGACATAATAACCCCAGATTCATTTTACGCAACAAAACACTCACAAATTTATAAAATAATGTTGGACCTTTCAAGTAAGGGTGAGCCGATAGATATACTTTCTATGTCTCATAAACTACAAGAAAAAGGATTACTTGATCAAATAGGTGGAAGTAGCTATTTGAGTGAATTAACAAATTCTGTTCCTGCTTCTACAAATATAAAATATTATTCTGACGTAGTAAACAAAAAATATATTCTAAGAAAAATAATAGAAGCCGGAGACCACATATCAGAACTTGGTTTTCGCGAAGAAGTAGAAGATGTTTTTGATATTCTTGACCAAGCTGAAAAAAGAATGATGGGTATAAACAGTAATGTAGGTGGACATGCGTTCACTCCTCTTAAAGATAGTTTACCTGAGGCGTGGGAGAGGTTAGAAAGACTTCATGAAAATAAAGGAGAACTACGTGGGGTGCCTACCGGATTTCATGACTTGGACCAATATCTTTCTGGTCTTCAAAAGTCAGACCTTGTTATTTTAGCGGCACGTCCTTCTATGGGAAAAACTACTCTTGCTCTTGATATTGCTCGCCAAGCAGCGTTAAATAATGGAACTCCTACTGTTATCTTTTCTCTTGAAATGAGTACACAGCAATTGGTAGATAGATTACTTGCCGCTCAATCTAAAGTAAACGCTTGGAATTTAAGAACTGGTAATTTATCTACAGAAGGTGAATTTTCTAAAATTCGTGATTCTCTTGACCGTTTATCCAAGGCTCCTATTTTTGTTGATGATATGGCTGGAAATTCTATTATAAGGATGCGTTCAGTTTGTCGTCGTATAAGAGCAGAACATGGGCTCGGTCTGATTATTGTGGATTATTTACAATTGATGTCTACATCCCGAAATTATGACAATATGGTCAACCAAGTTACTGAAATTTCTCGGTCATTAAAAGCCCTTGCCAAAGAATTTGATGTTCCAGTTCTTGCGTTATCACAACTTAATCGTGCGGTTGAATCTCGTGGTGGTCGCCCTCGCCTTTCTGACTTGCGTGATTCTGGGTCTATTGAACAAGATGCCGATATTGTGATGTTCCTTCATAGAGAAGATAGAGGAAAAAACGAAAGTGAAAAGACAAATATAGTAGAAATATTGATAGAAAAGCATCGTAATGGGCCAGTCGGTAAAATTAGCTTATACTTTGATGAGAAATCCACAACCTTTATGTCTATAGATAAATCAGGGTCTAGTTTTGGTGCGCCATCGGAAGATATAGGAGGATTTTAAAACATCGTGAGGCAAGACCTCACGACTAACAAATAAATGAATGATTCAATAGAAAAATTAGCAAGATACTTTAAGGAATTCCCGGGTATAGGAGAACGTCAAGCGAAACGTTTTGTTTATTTCTTGCTTCATAAAAACCCAAATTATACAAAAGAACTTGGAGATAATATTCTTTCTCTAAAAGATTTAATTCATCAATGCCCGTCATGTTTTCTTTTCTTTCAGGGAGAAAGTAACCAACTTTGTGATGTATGTAAAGATAAAAAAACTGATAGAACTTCCCTTTTGATTATTGAGAAGGACGCCGATTATGAAAATATTAAAAAGAGTAAAAATTATGACGGGATGTATTTTATCCTTGGAGGACTTGCTTCTATCGTAACAAAAGAAACTCCAAGTTTCCTTCGTCTAAAAGAATTATTGAATACAATAGAAAACCAAGCAAAAAATAATGACCTAAAAGAAATTATTATTGCTTTATCTTTAAATCCACAAGGAGAACACACTGACATGTATCTAAGAGAAAAAATGTTTCCTCTACAAGACAAATATAAATTTAAAGTTGTTTCCCTTGGGCGCGGGCTTTCTACCGGCACCGAACTTGAATATTCCGACGGAGAAACAATAAAAAACGCCCTTTTAAATAGACAATAAAAAAATCCGTTACAAAACGGATTTTTTTATTTTATTGAAGAAATTTTTACTTCTACAAATGGTTGACGGTGGCCATTTCTCTTTAGGTAACGACTTTTTTGTTTGTATTTAACTACGCTTATTGTTTTGCCTTTACCAAGTTTCTGAAATAGCGATTCAACTGTTGCATTTGCGATATAAGGAGTGCCGATGGTTGTATCTGTACCATTATCAACTAGAAGAACTTTATCAAAAATAACCTTGTCTCCGAGTTTGAAATCCCCTTCTATTTTTTCAATTTTTAATACATCACCAACAGCGACTTTGTATTGTTTACCGCCCGTGAAAATTACGGCAAATTCTTTCGATCCAGTTGCATTGGATTTAGCCGTCTTTATTTTTTTTGTTGTAGTAGTGGTTTTAGGCATATTTATTTTATCTTAAGAAATCATTAAATTGACGGGATTCTTTAGATAAGACATATATTACACAAAAATTGGCAAAATTGCAAGCCAGAATGTATAATAAGCATTATGATATCAAAATATAGTCATAAAGAACTAACTTGGATTGATTTAGAATCTCCTCTTGAAGAAGAACTTGTTTATATCGTAGAAGAATATTATATTCCCTCATCTATCGAGGAAGAAATGCGGGCAAAGACCGAAGAAACTAAAACCAAGTTATATTCTGACTTTATCTTCACTTCTCTTTATTTCCCGCAAATTTTACATGGAGAAAATAAGATTATTAATGATAAAATAGTTTTTGTTACTAATGACAATTTTGTTTTAACAATTCACGATAGACCAATACAGGCCTTACATGAATTTCTAAACAATTTGGAGATAGACACTACCATAGAAGAAAAATTAGAGATAAAAAATAATAAATTATTATTTGCTTATCTATTAAAAAGCTTATATGTAAATTTACAAGAGCAACTAGTAGCAAATGACATTCAAATAAGAGGTCTTAAAAAGCAAATTATAAAAAATAATAAAAAATTGAAATCATTAACCCTATTGTCTATTATATTTTTAGTGGCTATAATCTTAATATTTATATGTCTTTAGTTATATTTAATACTTTATCAAGAAAAAAAGAAATTTTTGAACCAATTAAACAGGGTCATGTTGGTCTATATACTTGTGGGCCAACTGTTTATAATTATGCCCATCTGGGTAATATGCGTACTTATGTGTTTGAAGATATATTAAAACGTGTATTTTCTTATAATGGATATAACGTTAAGCATGTCATGAATATTACTGATGTTGGTCATTTAACCGGAGACCGTGATATGGGTGAAGACAAAATTGAGAAAGAATCAAAAAGAGAAAATAAAACAGTATGGGAAATAGCAAAATTTTACACGGAAGCATTTAAAGAGGATTTAAAAAATCTAAATATTATTTATCCAGATATTTTTTGTATTGCAACCGATAATATTAAAGAACAGATAGAAATGATAGCAACTTTGGAGAAGAAAGGTTTTACTTATAAAACAAGTGATGGAGTTTATTTTGATACATCAAAAGTTGAAAATTATAATAAACTTTCCCATCAAAAAATTGAGGCCTTAAAAGAAGGTGCTCGGGTAGAAATAAATATAGAGAAAAGAAATGCTACAGATTTTGCTCTATGGAAATTCTCCCCTAAGGACACAAAGCGCCAAATGGAGTGGAAAAGCTCTTGGGGTACAGGATTCCCAGGTTGGCATATAGAATGCTCTGCAATGAGCGTTAAATACCTTGGAGAGCAATTTGACCTTCATTGTGGTGGTGTTGATCATATCAATATTCACCATACAAATGAAATAGCCCAAACAGAAAGCTTCACAGGTAAAGAACCATGCGTAAACTATTGGATGCATGGAGAATTTATGAATCTCAAAGATGGTGAAAAAATGGCTAAAAGTACAGGTAATTTTTTAACACTTAGAAGTGAATTTATAGATAAAAATATTAACCCACTAGTTTATCGCTTTGCAACTTTTGGTGTTCACTACAGAAAGAAGATGGAGTGGAATTCTGACATAGAGACTGCGGCATTAAATGGTTATAATAATTTAATAAATAAAATTAAAATTCTTGGAACAACAATAGGTACTGTGAATATGGAGATTAAAGAGAGATTTTTAGATAGTATTAATGATGATTTAAATATACCCAAAGCCATTGCTACTGTTGGAGAAATATTCAAATATGGAATTTCAAACGAAGATAAATTAGCAACAATATTAGATTTTGATAAGGTTTTAGGTCTTAATTTAGGAAATATTACTGAAGAAATTATTCCTGATGAAATAAATGAATTAGCAAAAAAAAGAGAAAAAGTTCGTGCAGAAAAAGATTGGTCTAAAAGCGACGAGCTTAGAAAGAAAATAAAAGAACTGGGTTATGAAATAAAAGATACCGATTCCGGCTCAAAAATTTCTAAAATTTAATTCGTAAAATAATTATTACAACACAAATTAAATTTTTAGTAGTCCGACTACTAAAAATTTAATTTGCCTCATCAAGTTCAACAGAGAATGTTGAACCTTTGCCGACGCCTTCGGATTCGGCCCAAGCACGCCCATTGTGAGCTTTAGCGATTTCTTTAACTAGATAAAGACCAAGTCCAGACCCGCCGGTATTTAATTTACCTCCATCTCCACGAGAAAACTTTTCAAATAAAGTTCCTATTGCTCCGGGAGATATTCCAACTCCAGTATCTTTAACAGATAATATGATTTTTCCTTTTTCAAGGTGTATATTGACTTCTATTTGACCTTCTTTAGTATATTTAATTGAATTATCAATCAAATTGACCAGAACTTGTCTAAGTTTATCTTTATCACCATTAACAAAATATTTTTGATCAAGTGGAACACTACAAATTAATTTTAAGCCCTTTTTCTCTGCGGTAATTGATAACTCTTTAGCAGTATTTAGAACTAATTCACCAAAATCAAATTTAGCCATTTCATACTTCATTCCACCTTGTTCAATCTTTGCAACATTTAATAAATCATCAACAACTAAAGTTAAACTATTACTAGATTCCGCCACTAATTCCATTTTTTCTTTAGCTTTTGGATTGATTTCTCCATAATCACCATCCAAAATCATTGAAATGTAACCCTTAATGGCAGTTAAGGGACTACGTAATTGATGAGACGCTAATGAAACGAACTCAGTTTTTAATTTATCAAGACCTTTCAATTTTTCATTAGCCACCTCAAGACTTAGATTTGTTTCTTCTAAACGCATTTTTGATTTTTCAAGTTGAGTACTAAGCTCCTCTAATTTTTCGCGTTGCTTCACCTCTTTTTTAACAGATTTTATAAGAGCATAACCTAGAACAATAACAAACAATAAGGTAAAAGATACAACAATTCTAACATTCTCAATATTACGAATAAATAAAATAGCTAAAACTAAGAAACCTAAAGCAAATACAAGTACTTGAGTTCCCATTAATTTTATATTAAAACTCTTAAATTTTACTACAGCATAAGCTAAAAATCCCACAAAAATGGGCATGCTAAAAAGACCAATCTGAGCTATTGTCCAGTTTTCAGTAAAACTCCCAATAATATTTCCGGAAACAAAACTCAATAAGAATAAAACTACTCCTAATGTAATAAACACGATCTGTTTTTTCTTATCCAAAATAGATTGTTTGTATTTTCTAATCGCGAACACTAAAATCCAAAGAGCATAAATAATTTCAATAATATATACATAGTAAGTAGCCATAAAACCTTCAATTGGTTCTCTATAACAATTTGTCAAATCAAATCCAACAAGTGTTAACGTTGTTGGTAGTAAAATAATTATAGGTAATAATAAAGAAAATATGCCTAATTTTTTTCTAAAACTGATGTCTTTTTTGTTAATAAAAACATCTATAAAATAAACGCATAAGGCATAAATGAGAGGTTCCACAATTATCATCATTGACCAGAAAAACATTATCAAATAATTTTTCTCATTTGCCCAAAGAATAAGGTCAAAAAATACCCATAATGAAAAAGAAATCATTATAAAAAATAATATTCTATTGATTAGAGATTTTTTATCTCTAAAAAAAACAAAAAAACCTACAATGAGAGATAAAATTATTGCCACAAAGTGGGAATAATAAATCAGTGCTCCAAATACATTATTTGAAAAAATCAAAAATCTCGCGGTATCCCATTGACATAATTCCATAAATGTTTGAATCGATGTTTCCATTTAATTATTCCTCTAATAATAATTCATTAAATACTTCTTCATCAGTAAAAACAGCAAAGTCTTTCGCTATTATATAATGATAATAAGTAACAACAATTGATATCATTAAAAGAAAAAAGAAAACCCCGAAGAAAATTTTAGATTTATTATCAATCATACTTAATATATTATACACTAAAATCTTTTTTTATAAAATTAATCCATTTATCTTTAAAATCATCATTATTTTCAAAATTGGATATGTTAAAATTTTTGAATACTTGTTTAAAATATTTTGGCACAAAAGATATATTTTTATTGAAAATTTTATAAGGTAAAAATTGTATCGATTTTATAGTTTTTCTACAATTTTTTGAACTACAAGAACATTTAATGTGCCAGAAAATATCAGCTTCGCTTAAAGAATAATCAAAAGTTATTTCCTCATCTTTTTTTATATTACGAATAGCAACGATTGTAACCCTTCCTTTAATGGCAGAATTTGGATTGCAAGAATGGTTAATATAGAAACCATAATTTATTGGATCTACCCATATATTTTTTCCAAAACCAATCCAATTAAGTCCTGCTATTTTAGCTTTTTCTTTATTATTAATTAAAAAATTAAGCTTAAGCCCTTTTATAATAAATAGAATTTCTCCTTTTTTTATATCTCTTCCAGCTAAAATTCCTTTACCATGTAATTTACTTTTTCCAATATATATTTTCATAATTTAATCATGCTTTATGAGAAAGCTCACATCTTTCATTATACTCTTTTTTCTTAAAAGAAGTATGAAAATTATTATAAGGTCAGAAACAAGCATGTAGATAGGATATATAAGAATTGCAAAAGTAAATTTTTCAACAGCAAACATATTTAAACTATCTGCCAATCCAGTGCCAAACCACGCCCAAAAATCTTCCCCCTCTGGTCGCAGGTATGATTTTTTAATTGTTGGTATAATAGCAAAAGAATCAATAGCAAGATTAGTAACAAGAGCAATTACTGGATTGTTAAATATAATCCAAAGTAAAACGCTGATAAGTGCCCCAGCCATGCAGATTATATCTGTTTTATTTTTTAATCCACCCTCTCCGTATTTTAAAGAAAGAATTGCTATTGATAATGGTCCAATAAATTCAACGATAGGAACCCAAACAGTATTTTCAGCTCCAGAAAAATAATAACTAAGAGCTAAAACAAAGCCCATAAACGCCCAAATCCACCAAGTTGCTCTGTTGGGTTTTGTCTTTCCTTTAAGGATAGAAACTATGTAAACTATGTAAGCACTAAAAGCAACAACTCCTGCAACAATTCCGAGTATCGTCTTATAATCAAATTCCATATATGTTTATTATACCACAAAAATTATTTATTTAACCTACTCTACATTATTTCGTATGGTTAACTGAACAGTATGTTGACTAAAATAAATAAACATAGTATTATTATCAACAAAACCAGTAGGCAATATTGCCATAAAAAACAAATACTTACAAAAATGCAAAAGATAAATTTACCCGATGAGATGCAAAGGTTTTATTGGCGTCTCCAATCTAACGCACCATTTATGGTGGGTTATCCAGGGAACTTAAATAATGATTTTTCTGAATTGTATAAATTCTTTGATCTCATTATTAATAATTGTGGTGATCCTAATGAAAAAGGAGCTTACAGAATGGACTCAAAAGAATATGAAGGGAAAACGTTGGAATTCTTTCGTAAGCTCTATAATTTTGACTCTGACCCTGAAAAATTTTGGGGATACCTTACTTCTGGAGGAACAGAAGGAAACCTAATGGGCTTACTGATGGGAAGAATCAAATACCCAGATGGTGTGGTATATTCAACAGATGGTCATTATTCAATCAGGAAAAATGCGACAATTCTTAATGTTCCTTACACGGAAATTAAGGTTCTCGGCCATGGTGAGATGAATTACAGCAATCTGTATTATCATTTATCTAATGAAAGTAAGCCACCTATTTTAAATTTAACAATAGGAACTACTTTCGATGGAGCTACAGATAGTATTAATGAAGTTTTAAACATTCTAAAGAAAACATCACATGAAAAGTTTTATATTCATTGTGATGCAGCATTGTTTGGAGGATTTCTTCCTTTTCTGGGTGTTGAACATGAATTAGACGCTCGTAAGCCAATTAACAGTATTTCTGTTTCATCTCATAAATTTTTTGGAGTGCCTTTTCCTTCTGGTATTTTTCTTGCAAAAGAAAAACCTAAAGGTAAATTTGTTGGTTATATCGCAGGCCATGATACAACTATTTCAGGATCAAGATGTGGCCAATTAGCACTGTTTCTTTGGGCACTTATAGAAAATAAAGGAATGGATGGATTCAAAAAAGAAGCTATTGAGTGTATTGAAAATGCAAAATATTTGAGTAAATTACTTCAGGGGATCAATTATAATCCTTGGTTGAATAAAAACTCCAATATTGTTACATTCAAAATGCCACCCAAAAAAATCGTTAGTAAGTGGCAACTTTCCACTAATGCCCCAGAAGATACACGAGCACATGTCATTGTCATGCAACATGTTACAAAAGAAACAATTGATTTATTAATTTCCGATATTGTTTCTGTATGAAAAAAGTATATTTAATGCTTAGAAAATAGACCACTTCAATTTAATTTAATTGGAGTGGTTTTTTAATACTCTTTTAAAACCACCTTTTGAATCTCGTAAAGCTCTTGACCCTCGTGTCACTGTCGCTATCCCAACATGAAGCTTTTCGGCTATTTCATGTTGATTTACACCTTTATCTAACATTTTTACAATCTCCCAACGTTTCTTTATTTCAATATATTCCGCAGGAGTTAATAAATCAGTCAAAAAAGCATCCAGCAGTACTGGATTATTTCCTATATCTATAATGGTCTTAATTATATATTTTTTAATTTTTTTCATATTTTTACAATAAAAGATTTATTTATTGTTTTTTAAGTAATTCCCGTACTGAAGCTCTTATCAAAATATCAGTGGTATCTATGACAGCAATAGGGCTATTTACATTTACCATAGCTAATTGAAGATCTGTGCAAGCCAACAAAATATTACCTGCACCTTTTTTTTGGAGAGAATTACAAATCATTTCAATATTTTGAGTGTACAAATCACTCCTTCCCCCATTGAGTAATTCAACAATAATATTATTTATAATCTCCTGTTCCTCTTGTGAGGGATATAGAATATTTATTTCATTCTCTTTTAAGATATTCTCATATATTTTACTTTGTATAGTAGTTTCTGTGGCCAATATTCCGACAGTTTTGATTTTTTTTAATTTTAATTCTAAAACTGTTTCTTCAAGAATACTAAGAAAAGGGAATCGTACAGATTCACGAATTTCATAGATATATTTATGTAACGTATTACAAGGTAGTATACCAAAATCAGCTCCCGCTTTTTCTAAAATCTTTGATCCATCAATAAGATATGGGAGCATTTTTTCTGAACTTATACCTTGAATAATCGCTTCATTTTCTATAATAAAAGGAAAGGGTAAATTATATATTAATATAGGTGGATATTTATCTTTTCCATTCTTTCTAACTAAATCAATAACAGATAAATATACTTTTGATGTGGTTTGCGGACCAACTCCGCCCAGAATTCCTAATGTTTTCATTTTCATTGTTTTCTTATTATACTATTTTTTTTAAAAAACCCAAAACCAGATGTTACTGAGGTCTTGGGTTAAATTTCTAGAAACTATTAAATCCAATAAGCGATTCAAAATCTTTGAACGCACGCCGGTGATTTCCACTCTTACCCTTAATTTCCCGGTAGTGCTTAAGGCACCAATCATATCCGTTTAGTGTCAGATCCATGAATGTCGGTTCTCCTTCTAACGGTATATAACATGGTGTGTCACATACAGTCATATAAAGATCAGTAGAATTGATTATTGTTGATAAATCAGGTCTCCTTTCTTGAAGAAATTTCCGAACTAATGCAAATCGCGATTCAGATTTACTCATTAAATTAACAAACTGATACTCATTTGAAGTATAGTTCTTTTTCCAAATTAAGGGGTGATACATATCAAGCCAAGAAAACGGATGCGCCACCATATACAAAATGGCATTTTGGGCACCCAACTCACCTCCATGTTTTCTTCCTGATTCCTTAATCCTTTGAATCATGTCAATAACCATTGTATCTGTTGCGAACGAAAGCTCTTGTCCAATTGCGCCCAAAATTTCAAGTGCACCTTCAGACATCTGCTCAGCTTCATCAAAGAAAAAATTAACGTTGCGGTTATTCAAAAACTCGGAAATTACGTTTTTGAACTGTGATTCTTTCACTTTCCAACCATTACAATAGTTAGCAATATTAGTTGGGTCAATCAGTCTTATAACTGATTCAACTGCTATTGATTCAAGTTGTTTTGATAAAGCGATTGCTGGGACTAAACCCATACAGAACCTAGCAGGTATTCCCAATGAATGTTCATAAGCAACTATGCTAATTTGAACTGTTTTATCCAACTGAAAATAGAAGTCACCTTCTATCCATTGGCATTTAATGTAATTATTTTCCATAATTGAACTCCTTTTTATTTAAAAAACTGATTTAACTATATACTAGCATACTAGTATATAATATGCAAGCGTTTACTTAAAGAATAAATTATGATATAAAGAAGAAAAATTAAAAAGAAATAAAATGAAAATATTATTTATTTGTCATGGTAATGTAGGCAGAAGCCAAATTGCCGAAGGTTATTATAATGCCTTTACTCATTCATCTGATGCTTCAAGCGCAGGAGTTGATCCTACCACTCCAGCACGATGGCAAACATTAGCACCAGAGATATTAGAAGTAATGAAAGAAGAAAGTATAGATCTTTCTTCAAAGAAAGCAAAACTTGTCACAGAGGAAATGGTAATGGCCTCGGACAAAATAATTGTTCTTTGCAAAAAGGAAGATTGTCCTGATTTCTTACTAAAACAAAAACACTCCATGGTTTCCTTCTGGAAGATTGAAGACCCTTTCAAAACATCACTTGAAAATCTTCGTTTAATAAGAGACAAGATTAAATTGAAAGTTTTTGGATTACTAAGAGTTTATTAAAAAATTCATTGCAAAAAATAATAAAACCCCTTGCTTATAAAAAAGTAAGGGGTTTTCTTAAAATAATTCAAATTAATGAAATGCGCGAGAGCGGAGGGACTCGAACCCTCGGTCATGGTTTTGGAGACCATTGGTTTAGCCACTAACCGACGCTCCCTTAAAAAGACCTAAAAGCAACAATTAATCTTATTATGCATAAATTAGCAAATTTTGCAAGATAAGAATTGCTACAATTTTAAAGCATCATAAACCATTTTCATGGTTTCTTTGGCATTAAAAATAGCAATATTGCTACTCAATTGTATGTAAGATAGATACTTCTCTTTGTTTGTGATAATTTCTTTTCTTTTTGATTGAAAACTGGATAAGAAATTTATCACAACTTCAGTGAAAATTTTTTTGAAATCACCCATTACACTCTGCCCATTCATGTGAGCATTTATAATGGAATCAACATCTTCAAGTACTTTGGCATCATCACAAATTGCTTTGATAAGTGTGATGTGACTTTCCAAATTATCTGACATAACACCAGCAATGGCTGTTTGTGCGCGCTTAATCTTAACCTTTACTTTATCTGGAGTGTCAGTTAAGAAAATAGCATCTTCGGGTATTGATTTACTCATTTTTGATTCTCCACGTAAAGATAATATTTTTACCATATCCATAACGTGAGTTACAGGTTCAGGGAAAATATCCCCCACTTCTTTATTGAAACGCCTTGCAATTTTTCTGGCTATTTCAATATGAGCAGTCTGGTCTTTTCCGACTGGAATAGTGGTTGCCCTTTGCACAAGAATATCGGCTGCCATCATCACGGGATACATCAAAAGTAACGCATTTGCATTTTCAACATTATCTGATTTTACCTTTTCTTTTAACGTAGGTAATCTCAATAACTCTGTAACAGAAACATGACGTGCAAGCAGTAGTGTCAACACACCGATTTCATTAGCAATAGACGATTGTTTATATACAATTGTCTTTACCGGATCAACACCAGCGGCTAATAGGTCAATTAATATTTCATCACCATATTTTAACACTTCCGGTTCATTGTCCGTAAGTGCGTGAATATCAGCGACAAAAACATAGGGTCTTAGTCCTTCTTCTTGGAAAGCAAGGATTGGCATTATAGCTCCAATATAGTTTGCAATCGTAAGATTGCTTGTTGGACGAATGCCTGTAAGGACAATCTGATTTGAATTTGTAGTTTTCATGGTACAAGATTTTTATTTAAAACTTTGTTATTTGTTTCAATTATACAACACAATATCATTTATTGCAATGTCAATCGAAAATATTATTAACACCTAAAGATTAAGATTAATATCTGGTTGTTGCATTGTAATACAATGAAGTCCCCCGCCACCATAAATTATTTTAGAACAATCTATTTCAACTATTTTATGCTCTTTAAATACGGATTGAATTATCTCCAGCAAGCTTACATAATATTGGTAAGCCACTTACAGACTCGGATTTCTGTTTATTTAAATTAAGTTTCTCCACTAGTTTTTTGATTATAGTAGTCTTTCCAACACCCGGTATTCCTGCTACATAAATTAACATAAATTATTTAAGAAAAAAGACACTCACCTGATAAATTATTATCTTTTTTATATTTTTCCCATAATTTAAGATATGCACCATTTATTTTTTCATTATCTTGTAGTTTTAATTCTTCAATTGATTTTTCGATATTTTTTTCTTCTCCTTCTAGCTCTATAAAATAACCAAAAGGTAATTCATCCACAACAAATTCACACTCATTTATGGATTTTAATTTATAACGTTTTTTCTCAAAAATGTGCTCTATTGAATATCCTAAAACTCTAAACATACTCCTTACAGATTCTATTTTGTGCGTTTCTATTTCAAATTCATATTCATCTCTTTCAAACATTTTAGTTTCTTTTATCTTAACCTTCACTGAAACTAAAGAGGTATTACCCATAGTTTTAATTCTAGGAAAAACTCCCCTCCCCATATTTTCATAGTTGTCAGTAAAATAACCATAAGTTTTTTCATACTGAAAAGACTTACCTTTTGTAAAATATATAAATAGTTTCTTATCGATTTCAATTTTAATTTCTATTTCTTTATTCATTTTATTGTATCTTAATAATATCCACTAGACTTTTTGGGGTATGGTTTCAAATACTTAGTTTTATCATTAATTCCTGCTAATAAATAACATCTTCTTCTATCCCAACAACAAGGACAAGTTCCACAGTGTGTCCTGCTTGGTTTTATACATGTTCTTGTTTTTGATAAATCCAAACCATTTTCTTCACAATCCCAATCAAACTAGAAAAAAGCACAAGCCCACCTGAACCTTTGTGCCCAATAGCATATTTTTTAACAAGATACTGGTCAGCAATATTTACAATTGCCCATAAAAATGGAGCCCCGAGTGCAATAAAAAACCATGACATATGATAATTATATCACAAAATTAATTTTTTATTTTATTTTTTGGCTTTTGAGTGTCAATAAACACAATTTATACAAGATTCTTGCCCCGACGTTACCGTCCCACTGGCCATCTTTTCCTGGAGCAACTTCACACAAATCAAAACCGATAATTTTTCTACCTGAAGCTATCATTTCCTCAAATAGGAAAACCATTTCTTCTATTGTAAATCCACCAACGACAGGCGTGCCAGTGTTTGGGCTTAGATATGGCATTAACCCATCAACATCAAAAGAAATATAGACATTCTTAGGAAGTTTTTTAATAATTTCATCAAACTTTTTTTTCAAAGTTACTCCTGAAAATACTGCTTTTTTGATTTCATAATCTGTGAACAGAGATATTCTATTTTTTTCTTTCTTTATAAAATCATTTTCTGCATGACTAAAATCTCGAATTCCCACTTGGACTAATTTAGAAATATTTTTTATCTTTAAAGCATTAAAAAATATTGAGGCATGAGAATATTCAAGTCCAAGATAAGCATTTCTTAAGTCACAATGGGCATCAATATGAAGTACTCCAAAATCTTTATACTTTTTAGATAACGCCTTCAGATATCCAAGAATTACACTGTGGTCCCCTCCAACTAATCCGACAATTTTATCATCTTCCAAAAATTTTCTGGTGGTTTCTTTAACATAATCATTAAGCTCAAGACAACTTACATTTATTTCATCTTGTAATCCTTTATCTATATCTTTTTCAATATATTTTTCAAAATATTTTAAAATTTTTTCTCTAACTTGTTGATTTTTATAGAAAATACTAGAAGGAATATCTTGCATAGCAATTCCCTCTTTCCAACCATCGGGATTTATCGGGTCATATAGATCAATTTGCTGCGATGCATCTAAAATTGCTTTTGGTCCCAAGGCGGTTCCAACGCCATAAGTTGCTGTGGATTCCCATGGCACCGGAACCAAAATAACCCTTGATTCTTCAGGGTTAAATGGTAATCCAAAAATTCCATGATGAAGAGCTCCACTATCACTGGGATTAAACTTTGAAATTTTTTCTTCTAATATTTTCTTTTTTTCTTTATTACCTTTCATAGTATTGAGGGTTAGGTCTGAAATAGTTTTATCAGAGGGGCTTGTGAGCTCGACGGAGCGAACACTGAACGAATTTCTACCAAGAAATTGGTGTACCCTCTGAGAAAAGCTATTTCAAACCTAACCCATTTGTTCTATTAATTTATTAGCTCCACCTGGATTTGCTTTACACTCAAGAAGTGCCGTAAGTATAAGTGGGGCAACAATAGTAGCATCTGATTCAATGACGAACATCGGAGTGTCTTTCGTAAGCTTATCCCAAGTAATTTTTTCATTTGGGGTTGCTCCGGAATATGAACCATAAGAAGTTGTAGAATCTGAAATCTGGCAGAAATAAGCCCATGGTTTTACTTCTTTTTTTAAATCATATTTTATAGAAGGAACAACACAAATTGGAAAATCACCCGCAATTCCTCCACCAATTTGAAAAAGTCCAACTCCTTTATCCTTAGACAAATCTTGATACTGATCGTACCATGCCACCATGTATTCAACACCCGATTTAGCAATATTTGCACTACATTCACCGGTCTTTACATAAGAAGCAAAAATATTTCCAAATGTTGAGTCCTCATAACCAGGTACCACTATTGGAATATTTTTCTCTGCTGCAGCAAGCAACCAACATTCATCTGCTCTTCCTTCGTGTTTACTCTTATCAATTGATTGGATAAGTTCATAAAAGTATTCATGCCAAAATTTTCTTGTCCCATCTACTGTAGCTTTTTTCCATGTAGGAACAATTTGTTTTTCAACAACACGAAATGCTTCGTCTTCAGGAATACTTGTATCTGTCACACGTCGCATACGGTCTTCTAAAATCTTTGTATCATCTTCTTTTGTAAAATATCTATAATCAGGAAAGTCTTTGTAGCTCTTGTGGGCAACGAGACGGAACAATGACTCCTCAAGGTTAGCCCCAGTCACAGACATTCCTGAAATTAATCCATTCCTGATTGCTGGAGCAAGAGTAATCCCAAGCTGAGCTGAAGACATGGCTCCTCCCATAGCCCAAAACATTTTGCCTCCTTTTTCAATATGACGCCAATATGAAATCATCGCGTCTTTCGTTGCGCGAGCATTGAAGTTCTTATAATTTTTTAGAATAAATTCTAATGTGTTTAAATTTGTATTCATAAAATAATTTGTTTCGCTTTAATTCTTAATTATTAATTATTAATTATTAATTATTAATTATTAATTATTAATTATTAATTATTAATTATTAATTATTAATTATATTCTACTACCAGCCAAAATTTTTTCCAACTTCATCAGCTGATTCGTGTTTACGAGCCACTACAATATGACCATTTTCTACTACGATTTTCATAGGGGAAGAAAGCATGCAGTGTTGAGCTGCGAGTGATGTCTGATACGCTCCTGTATCATATACCGCAATATACATTGACCCTCCATCATTATCTCCATTTGTATCAAAGTCAGGGAGAGTTACTGTTCCATTCAGCCCTTTATATATATCATCTGAGTCACAAGAAGACCCTGCAAGCCAAACTTCATTCAAATTCCCATCTCTTTTATCGTTTACTGGGGAAATAGCCCATTTTTGGTCAATCGCCCAAGTGTCCGGAAGGTCATTCATAAAACTTCCATCTATAACGTACCATTTCTTGGCAGGACTTTTTTTACTTTTTATTCTTTTTGTATCAATAACTTTATAAATTGTTATTTGCGCGGGGGCTACCATATACCTTCCCCATTCGCATATTAAATTTGGATGTGACATTCCCTTTTTTTCTGATTCTGACTTCACAAGTTTAAAAATTTTCTCCATTAAGTTCTCTATACGATAAATTTTTTCTCTGGTGTAAGGAATCGGCATTCCACCCCCAATGTCAAGTGTATCAAGTGAAGGATTTTTCTCTTTGAGTTTGAAATAAACATTGAGGGCGTATTTAATAGGGATAAGAACATCTGAAAGTTTCTCAATTTGTGAACCAATATGATAGTGAAGAATCTTTAAATTTTTAAATGAGCCCATACTTAAAATTTCTTTAGCGGAAAAACCAAACCTATCTACTGCTTTGTTCCAACGAGAACTTGCTTTTACCGGTATATCTATACGAATGCCCACATCATATTTTGAATATTGTAAAAATTTTAATTCATTTGGACCTTCAATGAGTGGGAAAATCTTAACACCTTTATGCTGAAGGTCATCTATTAAATTTATATAATTATTAGTTTTTGGTCCAGAGCAAAGAATACGAATGTTTGGATTAAATTTTTCTTGTTCAAGCATTTTCTTAACCATCCATAATTCATTGTATGAAGATGTTTCAAGATGAGCACCTTCGCCAGCAACAGCCATTACTATTTCCTTACTTTGGTTTACTTTCATCGGATAATGATAAAAGAATTTTCCCTTATATCCTACTTTTTTTGACAAGGCGGTTACTAAATCCAAGAAATCTTCTAACCTCTCTTCAATAACAAAAGGCATAAGAATTTCGAGTGATGTGCTGAATTTCTCTGCTAAATAACGAACGTTATAAATATTATGTCCTTCTTTAATAATTAGATCGCCCTCTTTATTGTAATCAAAATATTGAGTGTTGAAATCTTTAGAACCAATCTTCCAGAGCTTCTTCGCAGCCTTAGAACTTTTATTCATCTCTTTATATCAAGCAAAATTGTTTTGCCCGCAATAAATAATAATATTACCAATGATAGCAAAAATGTGAAATATGTAAAGGAATTCCAGACAGTGCCTAAAGCGCTACATAGCGCTTTAGGCACTGTCTGATTTTATACACCCTCCTTCTTGAGTTCTTCAATTATTTCTTTTGATTTACGAGAAAGTTTTAATGGCATCTTCACTTTTATTCTTAGAATTATATCTCCTCGTCCACGACTAGATGGCACACCTTTGCCACGCACACGAAGTAATTCATTGTGATTTATTCCTTCTGGAATTTTAATTTCTATTGTATTCCCTTCTAATATTCTTAAATTATAAGTCATACCAAGGAGGGCATCAGTGAGTTTAATCTGTAAATCCATAGTTAAATTGAGTCCGTCGCGTTTGTATAATGGGTGTGGTTTGACTTTTACTTTTATATATAAATCGCCAGATTGCCCTCCTTGGATATCCTCCCCAGCACCAGACATTTTAAGCATTTCTCCATTATTAATACCAGCTGGAATATTTAATTCTATTTCTTTTTGTTTCCTATATACACCAGCTCCATGACAATTTGAACATTTTTCCGATGGAATTTTTCCAGTTCCAAGACATATGTCACAAATTTTCGTCGTAGAAAATGACCCTAAAATAGAACGGCGAATCTCACGAATCTGTCCTTGTCCATTACAAGTCCTACAAGTATTCATTTTTGTTCCAACTTTTCCACCAGTTCCTTTACAAATATCACAAGTTGCTTGTTTTGTAATTGAAACTCTGCGATTTACTCCAAAAATAGATTCTTCAAAAGTTAAATCAATCTCTGTTTGAATATCTCTCCCGCGACGAGAATTTTTAGTTCCACGCCCCATACCACCTCCGAAAAAATCTCCAAAGATATCACCAAGGTCTCCCATATCGTAACTTTGGCCATTTTGGAACCCTGAGAAGTCAAAACCTCCAAATCCTTGCTGCGCCCCGCCGTAGCCTCCGGCGAAGGAGGGCCCATCAGCAGAGCCGAATTGATCATATCTAGAGCGTTTTTGGTCATCAGAAAGAACTTGGTAAGCTTCATTTACTTCCTTGAACTTTTTATCATCACCCTTATTTTTATCAGGATGATATTTATGAGCTTGTTTATGAAATGCTTTTTTTATCTCATCTTTCGAAGCATTTTTATTTACTCCAAGTGTTTCGTAATAATTTTTAGGCATGGAATATATTAATATAATTTAAAAGAGTGGAGCAGGATTTGTTGAAATTATGAGTCGCGTAGGCCCCAGTACTCTGGGTAAAGCGCGAATAATTTTAATAATCCTGCGAAACGACTCTATTTATTTTGTTCCCCTTCTTTTACTTCCGCATCTTTTATTTCTTCCCCTTTTTCTTCTGGGGTTGGATTTTGATTTGCATTTGCACTTGCTTCTTGATTTGCTTTATTCATTATTTCACCAATTTTAGAAAGTTCTGTCGTTAAGTTTTCAATAGCAGTTTTGATTGCTCCTATATCAGACCCTTCTTTTGCAGTTCTAACAGCTCCTAACTTTTCTTCAATTAATGTTTTTGTTTCTGCTGGAACTTTATCACCATATTCTTTTAATGATTTCTCGGCTGTAAAGATTATCATCTCAGCTGTATTTTTCTCATCTGCCAATTCTTTTTTCTTTAAGTCCTCTCCAGCATGTGCTTCCGCTTCATCACGCATTTTCTTTATATCTGCTTCAGTAAGCCCTGAACTTGCTTCAATACGAATAGATTGTTCTTTGCCAGAGGCCTTATCTTTCGCCTTAACATTAAGTATTCCATTGGCATCTACATCAAAAGTAACTTCAATTTGAGGCATGCCACGTGGTGCTGGAGGAATTCCATCTAATATAAATCTTCCAAGAGATTTGTTATCAGAGGCCATTGGGCGTTCACCTTGAGTAATATGAATTTCTACAGATGTTTGATTATCGGCCGCAGTAGAAAATGTTTGCGATTTTGAGCTTGGAATAGTGGTATTGCGGTCAACTAATTTAGTAGCAACTCCACCTAACGTTTCAATTCCAAGAGATAATGGAATAACATCAAGAAGTAGAACGTCACGAACATCTCCTTGAAGAACCCCTGCTTGAACTGCAGCACCGAGTGCGACAACTTCATCTGGATTGATTGAACGATTTGGTTCACGTCCAAACAATTTCTTAACAGCTTCGTATATAGCTGGCATTCTGGTTTGTCCGCCAACAAGAATTAGTTCATTAATTTCATTCATCTTAAATGGCGAAGCTTCAAATGCCCTTTTAGTTATTTCGATTGAGCGAGTGATATATTCTTCGGCTAATGATTCAAGAGTTGCTCTAGTCATTTTCAAAAGTAAATGCTTAGGACCTGAGGCGTCTGAAGTAATAAATGGAATATTTATTTCTGATTCCATGGTTGTGGAAAGTTCATGCTTTGTCTTTTCTGCCGCCTCTTTCAATCTCTGTAGAGCAAGCATATCTTTTGTAACATCAATACCTGATTCTTTTTTATATTCATCAGCAATCCATTTTACAACTTTCTGGTCAATATCTTCACCACCCATGTGCGAGTCGCCATCAGTAGATTTCACTTCAATAACATCATCTCCAACTTCAAGAACAGAAATATCAAAAGTTCCACCTCCAAAGTCGTACACAGCTATTTTTTCATTTTTTTTATTATTAAACCCGTAAGCAAGAGCGGCAGCAGTAGGTTCATTGATAATACGCATAACACTCAGCCCGGCAATAATTCCAGCATCTTTGGTTGCTTTTCTTTGAGCATCATTAAAATAAGCAGGAACAGTGATAACTGCTTCTGTAATTTTCTCTCCGAGCTTTGCTTCAACATCGGCTTTTATTTTTCCTAAAATTTTTGCTGAAATTTCTTCTGGACGAAACCATTGATCACCCATTTTTACTTCCACACCTCCAGTTGAACCTTTTTGAATTTTATACGGAATAGTTTTTTCATCTTTTTTTATTTCTGGGTCATCATATAAATGACCAACAAATCTTTTAATCCCATAAACAGTATTTTCTGGATTTGTGACTGCTTGGCGTTTTGCTAAAAGTCCTACCATTCGATCACCATTCTTGGTAATAGCAACTACTGATGGTGTTGTACGACCACCTTCTATATTTTCTATAATTTTTGGTTGTCCACCTTCAATTATTGCGACCGCACTATTTGTTGTACCCAAATCTATACCTATGATTTTTGCCATATATTTTTCTTTGGCTCGCCATAGCTTCAAGCGTAGGCGGCTATTTTTAATTATTAATAATTTTGTATTAATTCCCCTCTTGAGGGGTGGCTGAAAGCCGGGGTGGATGCATTTGAATACTCCACCTCCCCCTACGGGTACTCCTCAAGAGGAGAATCTAAACCAATTATATACTCATCTTTTATTTTTGACAAGTATTTCGTGACCACGAAATTATTGTGTAATATATATTATAGTGATATAATTGTCAACATGGAGAAAAAATCATCAATCCAGAAGGCAATTTTCAAAACCCTAGCCAGAAAAAAGGCAGTTTCTTTCGATTCTCTTAAAAAAGAGGTTGAAAATACAATAAAAGGCGTCTATACAAGCAAAAATAGGCCAGAATATGCAATATCCCGTTCTATAAAGAATCTAGCGTCAGACGGGCTTGTAGAGTGTTTCCAGTCGGACTACCAACCATATTTCCGACTATCAGAAGAGGGTAAAAAGCGTCTTAATAATAATGCTTTAGATGATGATACAGCTCTTGTTTCTAATAATTGGGACGGCTATTGGAGAATAATCATTCTTGACCTTCCTGAAGAAAGAAAAAGCGAACGCGAAGCTCTTCGATATCTTCTTAAAAAAGCTGGATTTATTTGTATAAAAAATTCTGTTTGGGTTTCAATATATCCATATGAGCATCTTTTTATAAATATTAAAAAAGATTTAAACCTCACATCAGAAATGATGATTATTGTAACGGATAAAATTGACGAAGCCACCAAAAAAGAATTTCTCTCATCGTGTAAATAATTAGTGAAGCAGGATTGTTTAAATTATGAGTCGCGTAGGACCCAGTACTCTGGGTAAAACGCGAATAATTTTAATAATCCTGCGGAACGACTATTATTTCTTATAATCGTAAATTGTTACTTTCGCTGGGCGGATAACACGCTCGCCTATTTTGTACCCAACTTGGAGTATTTTTTCTACGGTGTGATTTTTTGATTCATCATTAGTCTCAGTCACGCTTATTGACTGGTGAATATTTGGGTCAAATGGAATTTCTGCCTCTTCTATTTTTTCAATTCCAGAATTGGCTAGCCCTGATATAAATTGCTGATAAATAGAAGTAATTCCATCTTGCCAATCTTTATCTATTTTCTCCCAGTGTTCTTTATTGGCGAAAGCCATCTCAAAACTATCAAGGGTAGGCAATAATTTTTCTGTCATTTTTTCTCTCGTTAAAATTGAAACATTAACCCGAACGAGGTCGAGCTCTTTCTGGAGGTTGATATAGTCAGCTTTTGCTCTCTGCCAACCAGTCAAATATTCCTCTTTTTCTTTTTGGAGTTTCTTTATTTCTTGGCGAAGTTTTTTTGTGACATCCTTCACTGGTAATTCTTCCCCATCTTCAGTACTCTCAACAACATCAAGGTCAATAAAATTCTCACCAGTTTCATCTTCTTCATTTGCAATTTTATTTTCCTTTGTCTCGCCGTAGCTTTTAGCGGAGGCGGATATTTCTTCTTCATCCATATTGATACTAGTATACAAAAAATATGCAATTTTGCAAAATTAAAAACAGGAGACACTTTCATCGAAATTGTCTCCTGTAAATGTTATTTGTGTATGAACCCATTATATCCCTCAAGTTCGGGGTCAGACACTCCTTCTTTTGCGGTAGGTTTTTCATACAAGTTATCGATTTTTTTGCAATGGGGACAAATGCGGAATCGATAAGAACTTTCATATTCACATCCGCTTGTGCCACACTTTATTTTTTGCACTGTTTTTATCCCCTTGTAAAATGAGGTTTGTTTTTCAGAATCAGACCTCATATCAACTCCAATTTCATGACTCATAATACCCTCCATTTTTAGTTTCTTAAAATTGTACAACTTTTTGTAATTAAAGCAACACCTAACAAAAAACTCCCCGGAACGGGGAGTTTTTCTTATTATCGTTTAGACCACTGCGGTGACTTTCTTGCTTTCTTGAGCCCGAATTTTTTACGTTCAACTTGACGAGGGTCACGTTTAAGCATTTTGGCTTTCTTAAGAACATGACGAAGTTCTCCATCATGTAATACTAATGCGCGGGATATACCATGGCGAACCGCTTCAGCTTGTGAATGAATTCCACCACCTTTGGTTGTGACAACAACTTCAAATTTCCCTACTGGTACGGCTGTTTCAAATGCAGAAGTTACAATCTTTTTCAAGTCAGCTGTTTTAAAATATTCGGTTAAATCTTTTCCATTTATAGAATATGAATTTTTTGTTGCTTTATAAAGACGAACAACGGCTACAGCTGTCTTACGACGACCAATAGCTCTAACATATTTCTTTTCCCCGCCTGCACGAGCTGTGCTCGAAGCACTGCGGGCAGGTTTTGTTGTTTTTGTTGCTTTTTTTTCCATAATATATTTATTAATCTTTTATTATTAAACGCTTCATCATAAGCGGTCTTAATTTGTTTGATGGTAACATTCCATAGACGGCTAATTCATACAAACCTATCCATCCCTTTTTCTCTAAAATCTTAGCATTTGTTTCTTGTTTAAAACCTCCGGGTTGTCCAGAGTATCTTTCGTGTAAAGTTTCATTCATGCGTCGTTCTGTCATTTTTGTCTTACTTGCATTTATGATTATGACCTTTACATCAGCGACTTTATTTGCTGTGTAATCTGGTAAATTTTTACCCATAAGATTCTTCGCAACCTCGCTTGCAACACGACCAAATACTTTCCCACTCGCATCAATTGTATATGTAGTAGCCATTTTAATAATTACTTATTACTAATTAAACAAACTCTATTACTGCCATTTTACTTGCATCTCCCCCTCGACGTGGGAGCTTGGTAATGCGAGTATAACCACCTGTACGATTTTTGTATTTTGGGGCTATCTCATTGATTAACTTATTTGCTTCGGCAGTAAGATTGTATAAACGTGAAATAACTAAACGACGTGAGGCAAGAGTTCCAACATTTGCCTTTGTAATCATTTTTTCTATTGCAGGACGGAGTTCTTTAGCCTTAGCTTCTGTAGTTTCTATTTTTCCATGAGCAATAAGCGCAAGCATAAGACCCTTCAATAAGGCATTGCGTTGACTTCTAGTTCTTCCAAATTTTCTAATGTTATTATGGTGTCGCATATTTCTTAATTCTTAATTCTTAATTATTTTAGGGTTATTCCGTACACTCCGAGAACTTTCTTGATCTCTTGGATACCTTTATCACCGATTCCCTCAATTTCTAATAAATCTTCTTTTTTCTTTCTTGCTACTCCTCCTATTGTTCTGATATTTGCATCAGTTAAAGCGTTAAGTGTGCGAGTTGATAAATCAAGAGTATCAATCCTGGTTTTTAATATATCTGTAAACTCATTACTTTCTCCTTTTTTTGATTCTTCTTTTTCATCCTTTTTTGATTCTTCTTTCCCGGTCTCTTTTTCAATAGTTTTATGAGAAATAGTAAAACCAACAATGGATTGTAATTGTTCTACCATAATTGTGATAGCTTTTTCAAGTGCTTCACGTGGAGAGAGTGTTCCATCAGTTTCGATTGTCATACGTAGACGATTGTGGTTTGTTTTATCACCAACACGCATATTCTCAACTTCATAAGCTACGCGACGAATAGGAGTGAATATTGCATCGAGAGATATAATTCCTACTTCGTTTTTTGTTTTTTGATGCATTTCCTTTGGAAGAAATCCTAAACCTTTTTCCACCGTCATTTCTATAGAAAGAGCATTTTTACCAGTAACTTCTGCAATGTATAAATCACCATTTAAAACTTCTACTTGACCTCCTACTTCTATATCACTTGCTGTGATTTGCTTAGGACCTTTTACGTGAAGACGAACCGTTTGAGGTTCATCAGTATTTAAACGAAAACGAATTTGTTTGAGATGAAGAAGTATTGTAATAACATCCTCTTTTACTCCATCAATAACTGAAAATTCATGGTCTACTCCATCTATTTTTAAAGATGTAATGGCAGCACCTGTTAAAGATGACAATATAATACGGCGAAGTGAATTACCCAAGGTGTGTCCATACCCAGGATAAAGACCATCTATCTCATAGACACCTTTATTGTCTGCTTCAGAGACAATAGATAATTTTGATGGTAATATAATATTTAAATCAGACATAGATATATGATATTTGGAAGACTGTAGGCCTTCATTATTATTTATTAAAAATTAACCATACGCTACTCTTAACGACTATAAAACTCTAACACTGTATTGAGGTCTATATATCCCTCAATATTTTTAGGCTTACCTTGTATTTTTCCTGAAAGACTCTCTGCATTAAATGTCAACCAGTTTGGACAAGTATATTCTTTCATTTTGTTAACCATATCGGAAAAGAGTACGCTCTTTTTGCTTCCTTCTCGGACTGCTATTATATCTCCAACTTTCACACGTTGAGACGCTACAGTTGTTTTCTTTCCATTAACAGTAATATGACCATGAGAAACCATTTGACGAGAAAGACGACGAGAGTGAGTCAAACCCAATCTATAAACAACATTGTCTAATCGGTTTTCTAATAATTCAAAAAGATATTCGGTAGCCGTTGTACCTTTATGTGCAACAGCTTCTTTAATATAATTTGAGAATTGACGTTCACTTATGCCATACATAAAACGAACCTTTTGTTTTTCTATAAATTGCTGAGCATAACCAGAAAGGGGTTTGGGACGTTTATTTTTTGCATTTTTAGCGTGACGCGCTTCTGACATAGCAAACTTAGTTGTTTGACATTTTTCAAACACACCTGAACCTAATCTTCTCCCAATTTTATATTTTTTAACAGGTTTCATAATTTTTCAAGTATTTATACTCTTCTTGGTTTTTTAGGTTTTGGTCCGTTGTGAGGAACTGGAGTGACATCATTAACTCCTGTAATATCTATGTCATAAGCCATAAAAGCACGAATTGTAGGCTCACGACCACTACCTACTCCCTTTACTTTGACATCAACTTCTTTAACCCCGAGTGCTTTAGCTTTTTCTCCTATGACAGCGCCAGCTTTCGAGGCGGCAAAAGGTGTGCCCTTTTTGGCTCCCTTAAACCCCAAGGCCCCAGCAGAAGTCCAGAATAAAGTATTTCCTTCTTTGTCAGATAAAACAACTTTTGTATTATTAAAAGTGGCCTCTACATGTAAAGTACCTGAAACAATTTTTTTCTTTGGAACTTTCACGCCTGGTTTCGGAGTATTCTCTATCACCTTTTCAGAGATTTCCGTTTCTTCTTCTTTTTTTGTTATAATTTTTATCTTTCCCATATAATTTTGGTAGGTTATGGGTTATAGTGAATTAATCTCTATAACCTATAACCTATTCCCTGTAACCTGGTTTTAAGTCTTTTCTGCTTTTCTTCTACCACTACCCATAGTCTTACGAACATTGCCTCTGACTGTGCGGGAATTGGTCTTTGTTCTTTGTCCACGAACAGGTAATCGGCGCATATGTCTTACCCCTCTATATGCTTTAATATCTTTTAATCTTTTTATATTTGAAGCAACTTCACGTTTAAGTCCACCTTCTATGGACATTGTTTCTATTATTTTTCGTATTGCGTTTTCTTGTTCTACAGTCAGAGCATCACCTTTAATGTTTCGAGCAATGTCAGCTTGAGCTAAAATTTTCCTGGCGCGAGAGATACCTATACCATAGAGGCATGTTAAACCTACATCTAAATGTTTATTATTTGGAATAGTTATACCGAAAATTCTCATATAAAATTATTGTTTTTGTTTGTGTTTAGGATTAGAACAAATAACACGAAGATGACCACTTCGCTTAATCAATTTACATTTCGTACAAATTTTCTTAACTGCAGATCTAATTTTCATGCTTTATCTAAATGCTAAAGAAAAATATAGGGCTATCACCCTGTATTTTTACGTAAGCATATATCCTTTCATAATACACTACTTTAATAAAATAAGCAAGCCCCCACACCTATATTTTTATTGCAGGTTAAAACCTGCGTTGAAAACTATAAAAATATAGGTGTGGGGGCAAGCCTAATTCCTTTTAACGATCCTACCTTTACCACCATAAGGATCAAGGAGTACTTCAACCTTGTCTCCAACTAATACTTTTATCCTATGTATACGCATTTTACCAGCAAGATAAGAAATAATTATTTTCCCATTCCCTATATCAACTCTAAAAAGAGTATTAGGAAGAGCCTCAGTAACAGTTCCTATAACAATATTTTTGTCGTCTTTTTGATTCATTAATGCTTGTTTAGTATAACAAAAAAAGAATTATTCGTCAACTATAATATTAATTTTTGACAAGTCATTTGGAATATATTTCTGCCATGGTGGAAATATTTTGACGAGTGCGGATGAAATTCCGGGGTCAAGGCGAAAGATTGGCAAAACGTCATTTTTAGAGATTCCTATTAATTTTGTCTTGAGCAATTCTTTGTTTGGATTCCATATAGCATCTAATTCACCTGTAAAAAAGAAAGAGAGCGAATTCATATCTTTTGTGATAAGTTGGTCTTTGTTGGTAAAACTAAAAGAAAGTTTACTTAAATCTGGAATTTTAATTTCTTTCAATTCTTCTCCTTTAATTTCTGGCAGAGAAACTTTAATTATATTATCTAGCAGACTTTTCTCTTTCAATAAAACAACAGACAAAACTCCTTCAATCAGAACTTCTGCTTCCGGAGTTTTAGAAAAAACACTATTATCTCCTATCTTATAAGAAAAGGTCATAGCATTTGGATACAATATATACCCAGGTGGAACTTGTGCTAGAACTTGTCGAGATAAATCTCCTTTAAAAGAAGATTGCGCAATTTTATCAATATTGATTTTATCTTTATCATTTAATGTATAGACCAACCCTGAAACACCCCCTACAAGTGGGCTTTTTAATTTTCCATAAATTTTATTATATTTTGTAGTTCCTTTAAAAGAATTTATATAAAAATCTGCCGTAGATCCATTGTAAGTTTCTCCTGCAAGAAAAGAACTTATGTTGACAACTATCTGTCCAGGAATTATTTTTTTACTACTATCTGTTTTATATCCCGGAATAATAACTGTGGTATCTGTCTTGTATGCCTTACCACTACTATCTGAAAGAAATGTTCCTGCTAATAATTTTTGGGGGGTAATGCTAAATTCATTATATAAGGTTATACTCCCCGTGGCCTTTATTGATACATCTTTTGGCTCTGTTAATATAATGTTTTTTGTTTTCTTATCGGAAGTAATCATTATTTCAAAATCAATTGCATTATCATTTGAATTTTTTGAAGCGGTAAATTGCTTATTATTATAAGTAATAAGTTGATGTTTGGAAGTTAAAGTTATATCCGCTTTTTGAAAGAAATTTCCAGCCCAATAAATTCCCCCAATAATAATTACTAGAATGAAAATTATAAGGACATATTTATTTAATACTCTGGATTTGGTTTTTACTTGGGGTGTTCTTTGTAATCTTTGTCTATTAGAAGATAGAACCTCTTTTTTAATGATGATTTGTTTTTTTTCCTTTTTTAGTTTTATATCTTCTAAAATAATTCTTGCCATATTATTTACCCATTTTTCTCATTATCGCTATGGCTTCTATCATTAAAAATGGATCACATGCGCCCTCCTCAATATTACACATATTTAAAAACTCAGGTCCATTTAGAGTTACCACAGTGCACTTGTTACCAGAAACCATAGATTGAATATATTCTTGGTTTTTTAAAACATCAGCAAACCAATTTTTTATATCATTATCTGCAGTTAAAAATATGGTGCTAGGAAGAATAAGTGTTCGAGGAAGAGTGATTATACATTGTCTGAAAGCTTCACCCCAAGAATTTTCAATTGATTCAAAAAGAGGAATTACTTTTTTCTTAAATTCAGAAGAAAGATTACCTTCACTATAAAGTTTAAAAATTTCCTGCGCATCGCGTAACTCAATTTCTAGTTTAGTGCACATATAATTGAAAAAAGTTTTCTTTCCAAAAGGAAATGATAGTACTGATTTTAAAACTCCTTTTGTAACAATACCAACATCTGTTATCTCTCCACTGATATCAAGCAATAGATATGAATCTGGAATTACATATCTATCTCTCACTGCCAAATAAGTAGCCACTGTAAAAGAAGAGAAACTGACACTTGTGTGGTGAAATGTTTTTGATAGGGTTTCGCGTATTTCATCTAAACATAATTTAGGGACCAAAGACATCACCATATTCATTTCAAGAAAATCACATTTCTTGCCTAGTGGGTCTTCAATTGCATATCCATTGAGTGACACAGCCATAGTGTGTTGCTCTATCAATTCAGGAGAAGTATTTAAGCTACCATATTTATCCTTATAAGATTCTGTAAGGCCAGATATTTCTTTTTGAATTAATTCAGTTGCCAAATGTTTTGTAAAAATAAAAGGTTTTTTTCTCTTCATTTTTATAATTCTAGTTTCAGATAAATACCATGGCGATGCAAGTACACAAAATATTTCATCTGGCGCGCCAGCTTTTTTTTGATATAAAGCATTAGCTGCTCCACCAAGTGCTAAAATCATATCTTTCATAAATAAATTAAAATTAAAATCTTTATCTTTATGAAATTTTATGTCATTACGGACAGATTTTAATATCGCAGGCACCCCCTTATCATCTGTAGGTATACGTACAATAGCCCCGCCAACACTTCCTGACCCTATATCAAAAATTGCAACAATGTGTTCCTTTTTTTCTTTTCCAAATAAAAATCCCATAGTACTTATATTATACCCTGTAGTGAAATTTTTACAAAATTCTGCTACGGGGTTATACTACAGGATTAATAAAAAAGCTCAATAATTTGTGGAAAATTAGACAAGTATGGCTTTAATGCGACGGATACCCGAAGCTACAGCTTCTTCTTTTTGGATTTTGAAATGACCTAATTCAGAAGTATTTGATACATGAGGCCCGCCACAGAATTCTTTTGATATTGGGTTGCCATCTTTATCTTCTATAAAATATATTGATACAGTTTCTGGATACTTTGCTCCGAATTCCATCTGAGCTCCGATTTTTTCTGCTTCGGCTAGTGGCATTTCTCGACATATAACGTTTAAATTTTTCTGTATTTTATCATTTACCCAATTTTCAACTTTTTGTTTTTCTTCATCTGTGAGTTTATGGTCACACACAAAATCCATCCGTAGACGTTCTTCGGTAATATTACTGCCACGTTGTCTTATATCTGGACTAACTATGGCCTGTAATCCTGCTAGGAGTAAGTGATGAGCGGTATGAAGTTTTATTGTCTTTTCGTTGTGATTTGCGAGCCCTCCTTTAAATATCCCCGCAGATGAAGTCTGAGAAAGTTTTTGATGCTCTTCCATTTTCTTTTTAAAATCGTCTAGATCAATTTTAATTCCTTTTTCTTTGGCTAGTTCTTCGGTAAGCTCAATGGGAAAACCATAAGTTGTAAATAAAATAAATGGGTCGGCACCTTTTCCAAACTCACGAATTCCAAGCTCGAGAGTGAGGCGGAATTTATTTTCTTCTTTTTCAATTTCTTTTTTAATGGTATCTATATTTTTTAAAAGCTCTGGGTATGCATCTTTATATTCTTCAATTATTATTTCAGAAAGTGCAAGAAGTGAACCATGTTTAAGTGAAATCAAATCAGAATATCGTACTGCTCGGCGAATAATCCGGCGAAGAATATAACCTCGTCCAGTATTTGACGGCAACACACCATCAGCGATTATGAAAACTGCCGTACGGACATGGTCAGCCACAATTCTGATTTTCTTTCTTGTATCAACAAAACATTTTTCTCCACTTTTTATATACTCATCATCAGATTTATCTCCGTATGATAATCCCGATAATTCTTCAATCTTTTTAATGATAGGTAAAAATAAATCTGTCTCATAAACACTTCTTTTGCCTTGCACCATCGTGGTAATACGTTCAAGCCCAGCGCCAGTATCAATATTTTTCTGTGGAAGCTCTCCCACAATTTTACCATTTACAAGTCGGTATGACATAAATACATCATTCCATATTTCTATAACTTTTTGTTCTTCTTCATTTTTCTCAAATTCTTCTTGGGTCAAGTCTCCGAGTTTCCCCGTAATATCATAAAACATTTCAGTGCTAGGACCAGCTGGAGAATTGAGCCCTGCGCTCCACCAATTTGATTTTGAACTTTTATAATAAATGCGATGTTCGGGAATACCAAGCGACTTCCAAATTTCTACTGATTCATTATCGCGCTCAACTTTTTCACTACCAGCAAAAACAGTCACATATAAGCGACCTACATCGAGACCTAAACCTTCAACTTTTGAAGTCAAGAATTCGTAACTCCATGTTATCGCATCTTTCTTAAAATAATCTCCGAGTGACCAATTGCCCATCATTTCAAAAAATGTATTGTGAGTAGTATCACCAACTTCACTTAAGTCAATAGTTCTTAAACATTTTTGCACATTGACTAAACGCACACCCATAGGATGAGGTTCACCCAAAAGATAAGGCACAAATGGTTGCATACCAGCTGTATTAAAGAGAGTTGCATCCATAGCACCTGCTTCAGTGGTGGTTACAAGCGACGCCGAAGGAACAAAGGCATGTCCCCTTTTCTCAAAAAATTTTAAAAACTTGTTACGAATCTCACTTGATTGCATTTTCATCTAGATTTAATTTACATCCTGTACATTATTCTCTTTAAAAAATTTTGATTTTTTAAGTTGTTCTTCCACAAACCACAAAATTATAAAGATAAATAAAGTAAGAACTGTTGCAATTATTGCAATATTAAAAAGTCTAAAACCAGCAGCCATACCAATCCCTGCCGAAACCCACAAACCAGTAGCCGTTGTGAGACCCATTAATTTTGAATCTTTGGAAAAAATAAGACCGGCTCCAATAAAACCCACACCAACGACTATTTGAGAAACAATCATTAGGGGGTTTAGTCCACTAAATCCTGTATAATACTTGACCATTTCGTTTGAAATAATTACAAACAAAGCTGAGCCCATAGCGACAAGTGCATATGTCCGCATTCCTGCTGTCTTATGTGCCCAGACACGTTCAGTCCCAATAATCATACCCAAAAACAAAGCGACAAAAAGACGAATTATAATATCTATTGTTGTTATGCTTAAAAAATTTTCCATATGTATATTATACCAAAAAATTTAAATTACCACACCACCCCCTAGGCAAATATCCCCATCATAAATAACTATTGATTGTCCTTTATCAACAATTACATTTTTATCAAAAGTTATTTCACAGGTCTGACCTGTGACGACCACTTTACAATCTAAAAACTCTCCATGATAACGAATTTGAGCTATATACACCTTATCTTTTTCTGGTATACCTGAAATCCAGTTTGCATTATTACATAGGACGGTCCTATGTGGTTCGTCTTCTTCCCCTAGGCAAGGCCTAGGGGAAACAGTAATGGTGTTATTTTTTATATCTTTTGATATTACATATAAAGGTTCATCATTTTCGGAATGTTTATTAAGAGTAAATCCATGTCTTTCTCCAAGAGTGAAAAATACCGCGCCATTATGATTTCCAATTATTTCCCCGCCTGCTCCCGAACTTTCGTGAGGGCGGGCAGGTCCCTTTTCATTCCCTAATTCACTATCGTGACGGGCAAGCAAAACATTCCCTTTTTCTGATTTAATATAGTGTCTCAAGAAATCCTTCATATCAAGTAGCCCCAGAAAACAAATACCCTGACTGTCTTTTTTCGTCGCAGTTGGAAGATTATATTTCTTTGCAAGTTTACGAACTTCTGTCTTTTTTAAATGTCCAATGGGAAATAAAATATGAGACAAATCTTCCTGCGTTAAAGTCCACAAAAAATAAACTTGGTCTTTGGATGAGTCAATACCTTTTAGTAATTTATGCATTTCCTCTCCTCCTTTTCGAGGAGGAGTGCCCGCAGGGCGAGGTGGTAATTCTTTTGGATCACCACCCCCTACCCCCTCCTCCACAAGGAGGGGAGATTTGCGTGCATAGTGCCCCGTGGCAATAAAATCTGCCCCGTGAGATTGTGCAAATTTCCAAAACACTCCAAATTTAACTTCTCGATTACACATTACATCGGGGTTTGGAGTATTACCTTTTTTATATTCTTCAATCATATAATCTACCACACTTTTTTTATATTCTTTTTCAGCATCACATTCTAAAAAAGGAATATTAAGATGCGCACATACTCGCATAGCATCACGACGCTCATTTTTCCAAGTACATTCTATAAAATCCGGTGTCCAAGTACGAATAAAAACCCCAACTACATTGTATCCTCTAAACCCCTTCGGGGTCGGGCGACCAAAAAATTTTTTAAAATTTTTTGGTGTAGCCTCTTTTAAAAGGGCCGCGGAAACCGAACTGTCAACACCTCCTGAAACACCAACAAAAACAGTAGGCTTAACTCCGCCTGCCTGCCCCGTAGGAAGTACTCTTCTATTCGGGGAAACCCCAATAAATACTGTTTTATTATTTTTAATCACCATATCTTTTTCGTAAAAATTTTGGCGGACTTGTCTTGCCGTAGTTTTATGCGAAGGCGGATTATTTAAGATAATTAGCTATATTACGCTTATGTTCTTCAAAAGTCACAGCATAATGTACTTTACCATTTTTATCATGAAGATAATACAAGTAAGAAGAATTTATAGGATTTATCGCTGCATTTATAGATAATAATCCGGGATTATTCAGCGGTTTAGTGGGCAATCCATTTGTGGTATAAGTAGATTTATCTGTATCTACTTGCAATGACATTCCCATAGAAATTCTTTTCCATAAAATACTAGAAATAATTGCAATATCTTCTTCTCCACCGGCTTCACCTTCAAGTATTGAAGCCATAGTTATAATCTCAGATAAATTTTTACCACTTGAATTTATAGAGGGAGAAAGATTTTCAATTCTTTTTTTAAAATTATTTGATAATTGTTCTATGATTTCGTCAGCTGTATCTAATGGAAAAAAGAAATATGTATCTGGAAATAGATATCCCTGTTTGTTTTCTACACCAGATAAAAATAAATCTTGTCGAAAACCAGTTAATTTGCCTGCAAGTAAAACAGCGATTTCTTCATTTGTCAGACCTTCTCTAATAGTTATCCTAATCGGTTTCATTTTATGATGTCCTCTACCTATCTGCCAAGCAACAATCCACACTGGAGAATTTTTCTTAATCAAATAATCGCCCGCGATGACACCCTTTCCTGACTTCAATAATTGAATAAAAACTTTTAGAGTAAAATCATTTCGAATAACATTTTTATTTTCTAATTCTTGAGTAATAGAATTTATTGATTGCCGAGATGCTACATGAAAAATTATATCCTTATTTCCCGAAGGAGTAGATAAAAAGAAAAATGAAAATAAGGTAATAAAACAAAAAATTAAGAATATATTTGATATACGCATATTATACAGGCAAGTTTGAAGGTGGTTTTGCAATCTTTGACTCTATTCTCTTGAAGCTTGGAGTCTCTGAAACCATACCTGGGAAATGATAAAGAGAGGCTAACTCCTCATTGGAAAGCACAAAAATCTGAGGTTTACCTGAAGGAAAAAACACACTAAATACAGCTGGGTATTTAAAAGCATATTGAATAGGCGGATGGAAAAATGTTCTCAAACGATAAAAATCAAGCATGCGTTTTTTGAGTTTAGTTAATGCAAGTCCTGTCGGGTCAGACCAAGGAGCATCAAACTGGGTGGAGCTGATACGGTCTAATTCATTGGAGTACGGCTGAGCAAATTGACGAAAGACAAGACGAGAGGAACGTCTCAAACTATTAAATTGTTCATCAGAAAATAATTTTTTATCTGCTAATGTTACTAGACGTATTCCACAATCAAAATGAATTTGACCTAAATTTGAAGTCATTTGTTTGATAGAAAGGTCAAGAAAACCTGGTGGACGTATTTCCATAGAATCTATTCCTCCAACTCCACCCCCTTTACCAATTTTTGTATATGGTTCAAGAAGCTTTTTCATATACTCTTCAGCATGCTCTTCAAAACTAATATGTTTACCTGTAATCTTACTATGGTACTTTTTAATATTTTGCCTTATAACTATCTGAATCCAAACTTGTTGCCCCTTTGGAAGTGAGCCGAGATATTCTATTGTCGGAGTAATAGGGTCAACTTTAAATTCTTCTTTGGTTCCACTTTTCATCTCTTCTATCTGTTTATATGTTCTTATTGGCATAATATCATCTTTCTTCTTGGTAAATTCACAACCCCACATATTCCAACCACCATTTTTTGTATATTGAGGTATGTTCCAAACATAATCTTCTGTCTCCACCACTTTGGCTTGTGGATATTGTGCATATATTTGTGTTTCTACTAAGTCACGTATACGAGTTGGAGTTCGAACAAAAAAATGGACTCTTCCGTCTATAGAAACAATTTCAAGTGAGAACCATAACCATGGAGCACCTATCATATATTCTTCCCAAAACCCCTTTATACTTTTGTGATAAAAAGCATTAGAAAAAATAAGTTCCATGGTTGCGGGGGTTTTTATGACATCGCGTGGTACTTGTATTTCAAGTAAAACCCATTTTATATTCATTATAAAACGCTCTTGCTTGTAGTGATGCCATAATTTGAATGCAATAAATGCCAAAGGAAGTGGCATTAAATAACCAATGCCAGCTATTATTATTTGTATTAAATTAAAATTATGTGTAGCAAAAAAATTATCTATCATATAATATTATGGTTTATTAAAAAATCCGATTAATATGGCTATAAAAATAATACCAATTATTACTATAATAATATTTGCAATTACACCTCTCTGCATATGACATATTATACCATATCTACAAAAGAAAACCTCTCCGACCATAATCGGAGAGGTTTTCCTTCTTTTAAACTATTGTGTATTGTCCAGTCTTATTTTTCTTGAAATATTTTGAATTCTGTAGATTAACCAAAATGGTATTTTTCTTTAAATATCTTTCTTTCATAACCTGGTCAATAATATCATTTTTTAACATAGGACCATTTTTCTTTATGAGTTCTTTGATAACGTCGCGAACTACTCCTGTCTTATACCCCCATTCCGATAAAGCATAAATTCCTCTTCCTACAAGGACAAACCTAGGGTCTTTTATAAGTTCATTATGACAAGTCGCTACGTGACATTTCTTATTAAAAGTACTAGCTACGGCTTTTGCTACTTCTCTGAAGTGCATTGGGCTACCATGTTTACGCATCATCAAAAATGCATAATCTTTTACTCCACGGGTCTTGATACTAGAAGATGTGGACTTTCCCCATTCTCCTAATGGATTCTTACTAATCTTCTTGGACATTGAAAGCCAGCGGCGAGCGATTTCTTCATTTTTATATTGTTCAGATAAATCTTTGACTTCTTCAAGAAATCGAGCGATAAGTTCTCCTTCAGAAATTAACTCATCATCCGAAAGACCTTCATAAATATTTTTCAATGACTTGTGAATCTGTTCTGCTATGTCAGCATCAACACTCCAACGAGTTTTAAAATTCTCATCTTCTTTGTGTTTAGTAAAATCATTCCCTAGAGTTAGAAATAAATTTATATGATTCTGAGTTAATTTATCTTTAGATAAATGATTGAGTAAATCTTGTTCCGAAATAATAGCTCCTAAGGTATGCACTAATTTCTTTAATTCTTCAAAAACTTCTTTCTCGTTCTTGAAAAATTCTGATTTACGAATAAAAACCAGAGCTGTATTTTCTATCTGACGAACACGCTCACGAGTAATGCCATATTTCTGACCTATTGCTTCTAGTGTTTTACGTTCTGCATTATCGGTAATACCGAAACGATTAATAATCACCTCATGAGCGCGTGGTGATAGACCTGAAAGCATTCTTTTAGTAACTTGTTTTGGTTTAAATGTGATTGTATTAGCCATTTGAATTAAAATTTAACCTAACTAATTATCTATTTGCCATAATATCATTACTATCAAATAAAGTCAACTAATTTAAATCCTTATTATTCACCTTATAAATGTATCACTTATTTTTAGCTGTTTTTGATTTTGATCGGTCTTGTTCCGTTAGAAGCTTCTTGCGTAAGCGAGTATTTTGGGGTGTAATTTCAAGATATTCATCTTCAGCCATAACCTCAAGTCCTCGCTCAATAGACAACTTATATGGTGGCTTAACATTGATTGCTTCATCAGTGCCTGAAGAACGCATATTGGAAAGTTGTTTCCCTTTTGTTGGATTAACCGTCAATTCATCTCCTTTTATAACATTTCCAATAACCATTCCTTCATATACTTCATCTCCATGCTCTACATACAGAGTTCCTCTTTCTTGTAGAGTCCAAAGTGAGAATGCAACAACTTTACCATTAATCATTGAAGTCATAGACCCCACATCTCGCTTTTTTATTTCTCCTGCATAATTTTTAAATCCAATAAATCTTGAAGCAAGTATTCCTTCACCTTTAGTATCTACAATAAATTGTCCACGATATCCGAGCAATCCTCGAGTGGGTATCTCTATCAACATTCGAACAATTCCTTCTTTCTCATGCATATTTGTTATAATTCCTCGGCGCGCAGTTAATTTTTCTATAACTGAACCAGAAAATTCACTCCTGACATCAATGGTTGCTTCTTCATACGGCTCCAACATAGTTACTTTTTCTTCCCCGCCTGCTCCCGAACTTTCGTGAGGGCGGGCAGGTTTTATAATTACGTGGGGCTGAGAAACTTGGAGCTCATATCCTTCACGACGCATATTTTCTAGTAGTACTGCAATATGTAATTCACCACGTCCGTAGACAAGAAATCCCTGCCCGACTGCGTCGTTCGGGCGGGCTTCTTTTCCTAATTCTTCATCTGGAACATCAAAGTTGATTCGAAGACCAACGTTCATTTCAAGTTCTTTTTCGAGACGCTCTCTTATTTGTCTACCCGTCACATACTTACCTTCACGACCTGCAAAAGGAGAATCATTTACTAAAAAATTTAAGGAAATTGTTGGTTCATCTATATCAATAGAGGGAAGAGCTTGCGTATTTATATCATCACAAATTGTTTCTCCAATATAGACATCGGGAATTCCAGCGATAATAGCGATATCTCCAGTATTTAATACGCTTACTTCTTTTCTATCTATCCCCTGGAAAGTAAATATTTTAGAAATGCGAGCATTACGAGAATTACCAACAGTATCTTTTACTATAATTTGAGAGCTAGTTTTAATAGACCCAGCATAAGCGCGAACGATAGCCAAACGCCCCAAAAAGTTATCATAGCCAAGATTAAAAACTTGCGCCCGAAAAGGAGCGTTTTTATCGACAGATGCTTCTTTAACTTCAGAAAGTATTAGATCAAATAAAGGAGTTAAATCTTTGGATTCATCTTCAAGTTTTAATTTTGCTATTCCTTGGCGACTTATAGCGTATAAATATTTGAAATCAATTTGTTCTTGAGTAGCTCCAAGCTCCAAGAAAAGTTCAAGTATCTCATCATGAACGCGAGCTGGGTTTGAGGCTGGCTTATCTATTTTATTTATTACAACAATCGGTTTAAGTCCTAACTCAAGGGACTTTTTCAAAACAAAGCGAGTTTGAGGCATTGGACCTTCTTGCGCATCTACAAGTAGAAGCACAGAATCAATCGCGCGAAGAACACGCTCAACTTCAGAACCGAAGTCCGCGTGGCCTGGAGTATCTACAATATTTATTTTTTTTCCTTTATAAATTACTGAAGTGTTTTTGGAATATATAGTAATACCACGCTCAAGTTCAAGAGCGTTTGAATCCATGGTAACCCCTTCTTTCACCATTCCGCATTGCTTCATCATCTGGTCAGTCAAAGTGGTTTTTCCATGGTCCACGTGGGCGATTATTGCTATATTTCTAATTTCCATAAAATAAAATCGCCAAAAGGCGTTCAAATGTATTAGTAGTATATCATATATTTTTTAAAATGTAAAATAATAAATTTTAGTAGTCCGACTACTAAAATTTTAATTTGTGTTGTAATTTTAGAGCAATTTCACAATATCGTGATAGGTTATGATGACCATTAGAAGCATTAGTAAACCAAAACCAATTGCATTTACTGTATTTGCGATTTTTGGTTTGATGCGTGAACCTTTAATTTTTTCTATCAATAAGAATAGCAATCGTCCTCCATCAAGTGCTGGAAATGGGACGAGATTTATAACAGCGAGATTGATTGAAATAAGTGCAGTGAATGAAAGTAGATAAATAAATCCAAATTTTGCCGCATCACCAACAACTCCAACAATCCCTATTGGACCAGTGAGAGAGTTTATATCTGCTTTACCAACAACAGCACTTGTTATCAAATTATAAAACCCAATGACAGTTCCAACTGTCACATCCCAAGTTAATTTGGCTCCTTCCCAGATCGCTTTGTGTATTGGCAATTTCAATGTCCCAATCGTATCCATAGAAATACCAATCATTACACTATCGCCAGTTTTGCTTTTCTCTGGTACGACAATCACATTCATTGGTTCTTTACCACGAATTAATGATAGGTTTACTTTTTCGCCACCGTGAGTTTTTACGAAAGTTTGAACGCTTTCAGTTCCCAAATTTGAAGATAAAAGAAGAGTTGAATCTGTAGGAGTATCAAGTGATATAATTTTATCTCCAACCTTAACTCCACCAATTTCTGCGGGCGAACCTGCGAGTACACTTGTAATGGTAAGAGCTTGATTTTGAATAATTGCTCCTTTGGGTGCATTACCCACTGATGTAGGAAGGCCAGACATAAAGCCAATTGAAAGAAGCAACCATGCTACCAGTAAGTTCATCGTAATCCCAGCAAAAAGAACCATTGCTTGAATGTATTTGGGCTTATAGGCCATACTTCTTTTTGACATTTCAACTTTCTCTGGAGTTTCTCCTTTGTCTAAAAATCCAACTTCTAAAAAATCAGCTTCATCAAGACTCTCTCCAAAAATTTTCACATATCCGCCAAGAGGCAATAGATTAAAATTGTAAGTTGTTTCCCCTATTTTTTTACCAAAAAGTTTTGGGGGGAAACCAAAAGAGAATTCGTCTACTCTTATCTTATTCATCTTTGCAACAATAAAATGCCCAAATTCGTGGGAAACGACAAGCACAAGTAAAATAATGATGAAAATAATTATGTTCATCTCCTAATTCATTATTTCATTTTCTTTTTTATTAAATATCGCTTCTAGGTTGTTATTGGACTCGTCTACCACTTTCTGGATATCATCTTTACCTCTTTTCTTTTCGTCTTCTGATAAGTCAGCTAATTTATCTATTTCATTCTGGCGTTCTTTTCGGACACTTATACGAGCATCTTCCAATTTCTCTTTTAAAACTTTTACGAGCTTTGTACGATTCTCAGTGGTGAGCATTGGAAAAATTACTCGAACTCCATCACTGTCTGAAACTACAGACAAACCAAGGTTTGAAGCATTAATTGCATTTTCAATATCTTTAATTTGATTTTTATCCCACGGAGCAATGCGAAGCGTTTTCGGGTCTTCTATTGTAATCCCTGCGACATTTTTTATCGGCATATGACTTCCATAACTTTCAACTAGAATACTATCTAATACCATAGGAGTTGCTCGCCCAGTATGGACTTGTGAATATTCTTTGCCTAACCATTCTTCAATCTTTTTTAATTCAATTTTAAAATTTTGTGTGTTGTATACCATATTTTTTAAATTTAAAGCGGAACAAATTATTAACCACTTTATTATATCACAAGTGCTAAATGTTCTAAAATCATTTTAACTGAAGCTCCTGGGGTACTTAAATATTCTCGGCTTTTTTGTAATTCGCTTAAGACAAAAATAATTTTCTGATTATTTTTGTCTTTTTTGAATTTTTGATAAACAATACTCTCCAGCTCATTTATAAAAATAGTTGCGTAAGACCTTAATTTACCACTATTTTCTTCGTCCTTATTTTCTTTAATAATTAAGGCGACTTTATTTATTCTATCCTTGGGTGTTGATGATAAGAAAGCAAGTGCAGATTTTTGTAAATCAATATCGGCTGGTTGTTTTATTTTTATTACATGAGTTCTAGATATAATCGTATCTAATAAAAGAGAAGCATCTGGAACAATTATAAAAAAATGTGTATTAATTGCTGGCTCCTCTATTATTTTTAAAAGTGCCTGTTCTGCTTCACGATTTATAAATTTGGTAGCTAAGATACAAATTTTTTTACTTTTACTTATACCAAGTCTGCTATGCCAATCTTTAATTTCTCCACTATCGTCCATTGTAAACGATTCATAAACTTGACATAATACATCCGGACTCTGACTTTCTACTTCACCACGAACTTCCAAAAATTTAAGCAACTCCGTCGCTGTTCTGTTCGGCTCTCCTTCTATTACATAACTATGATATAAATTTTTAGGGAATTTTTCTTCAAACATGAAAGATTTACCCACCTAAATGCGATAGCTTTTGGCTAGGTTATTTTTTGCTTAAAATACTTTTCTTGTAAGTATCTAAATGATTGAGTGCTTCTCCTGTTCCTTTTGCAACACATAAAAGAGGTTCATCGGCAACACGAGCTTTTACCCCCGTGCGACGATAAACCAAATCAGCCATGTTTCGAAGCAGTGCTGACCCACCAGTCATAATTATTCCATCATCTATAATATCTGCTGCTAATTCCGGTGGAGTAAGGGCCAAAACATCTTTAACGGCCCCAATCATAGTGCGTAACTCTTTATCTATAGCTCTGACTATTTCATTGGTAGAGATTTGTGCTGTACGAGGAAGACCTTGGATATAATCGCGTCCCTTAATCGTAATAGTTAATTCTTCTTCAAGTGGGACTGCTGCCCCTATTTTTATTTTAATAGCTTCCGCAGTTTTATCTCCAATCGCAAGATTAAAAGTTTTCTTAATATAATCAGTAATAGCTTGGTCTATCTTGTCCCCTGCACATTTTACAGAAGTTGATGCCACTATTCCTCCAAGAGCAATAACCGCTATATCAGTCGTTCCTCCTCCTATATCCATAATCATATAACCTTTTGATTCTTGAATAGGAATACCTGCACCAATAGCTGCTAGTATCGGCTCTTTCACAACGTATGCATTTTTTGCTCCAGCTCTAATTGCTGCCTCAACAACTGCCCGACGTTCTGTTGAAGTAATTCCGGCTGGAACAGAAACCATCACATCTGGTTTAAATAAATTATATTTGCCGAGAGTTTTAGTAATAAAATATCGAAGCATTGCTTCTGTCACTCTGTAATCAGCGATAACACCATCTTTCATAGGACGATACACAATAATATTCTCAGGTGTTTTACCTATCATGTCTTTCGCCTCAATCCCGATTGCTAGAATAGTGTTATCTTGCTCTGATACTGCAACAACAGAAGGCTCGTTTAAAACAATCCCTTTGTTTGGAAGGTATACCAGCGTATTCGCCGTGCCTAGATCTATCCCTAGTTTTTTAAAAAATATAGACATAATTATGTATAGAAACAAAGTGATTATAGCATAAAATTATCAATTCAGAAATTGTGTTTATTTTATATCTATATGGTACGATATAAATATGTATATCGCTACTGTTATACCAATACAAAAAGGAGCTCAAAAGGAATATTTATCTTATTTCTCCGCAAATGATATCCCTATTGGAAGTATTGTTTCTATTCCGGTTAGATCTAGAGTTTTTGATGCAATTGTTATTAATATGGAGGAAGCTAGAGATATAAAATCTGACATCAAAAATGCCGACTATCAATTAAAAAAAATAATTAAAATAAAAGGTGATTCACCTTTCAATAAAAGTTTTTTCATCGCTTGTCAAAAAATTAAAAAATATACAGTTAGTAATACTGGTTCTGTTATTAAATCTCTCTTGCCATCAGTTTTTATTGAGAATATAAGTAAGCTCAAAAAAAACGAAGGTAAAAATGAAAGCGAGGCGAAACCCGCCTCTGCACAAGGCTCCGGCGAGGCGAAGCATGAAAAATTAATTTTCCAAGCAGTTCAACCTGATCGTTTAGCTTTTTATCGCACTCTTATCAGAGAAGCATTTGCCAAGAAAGAATCCGTCTTTATGTGTGTTCCAAACCATTATGATATAGACCATTTCAATAAAGAACTTGCCAAGGGAATAGAACAGTACGTTTTTACTTTTCACTCTGATATGCCAAAAAAGAAACTGGTAAATATGTATAATTCTGCGATAAGTGAAACTCACCCCATTCTCATTATTGGTACTGGTATATTTATGTCTATACCTCGCTCTGATATAAAAACAGTTATTTTAGAACATGAAAGCTCTGACACATACAAACAAATCGCAAGACCTTACATAGATATAAGAAGTTTTGCTGAAGTTTTATCTTCAATTCAAAAAACAAAACTAATTTTGGGAGACACACTACTTCGTCCAGAGACATTATATAGACACGAACAAGGAGAACTTGGAGAAATATTATCTCCCTTATATCGTCTTCCTCAAACAGAACGTCAAATTGTTGTGGATATGAAAGAAGAAGTGAATGAAAAAGGTAAAAAAGTTTTTACAACAATTTCTAATACAACAAAAAAAATGATTGATGTGGCGATTAAAAAAAATAAATCAGTTTTTTTATTTTCTGTTCGTAAAGGATTAGCTCCTATAACTGTTTGTAATGATTGTGGTAATACTCTTTTATGCCCTTCTTGCTCTACTCCCATTGTCTTATATGGCACGAAGCAAATAACTGCAACTAAATCTACAACCCCAAGAATTTTTATGTGCAATAAATGTGGTCGTAAAGAAAAAACAGAAATTAGTTGCCCAAAATGTTCAAGTTGGAATTTAACTCCACTTGGAATTGGAACAGACAAAGTTTATGAGGAGATAAAAAGCTTATATCCCAAGGTAAAAGTTATCCAAATAGACAAAGAAGCAACACCGACTCCAAAAGAAGCAAAAAACGCCATAACACAATTTAGCAAAACTCCAGGAAGTATATTAATCGGAACTGAAATGGTATTCTCTTATCTACAAGATGAAATTCACTCAAGCGCAGTGATATCACTTGATGGTCTTTTTTCAATACCCAGTTTCAACATTACACAAAAAATATTACACATTATAGAAAAGCTACATTATGTAACTACCAATAATCTCGTAATTCAGACACGCATGCCAGAAAATAAAATTCTACAATATATAATCAGTGGCAATGTCCTTCCACTTTGTCGAGAGGACTTGAAAGAGAGATGTGATTTTGGCTATCCTCCTTTTAAACGACTAATAAAAATTACTTTTGAGGGAACAGCCCCTGATACAGAAAAGGCCAGAAATTTTATTGAAAAATTATTAAGTAATTATGAACCGCAAATATTTAGTGCATTCATCAGTAAAATAAAAGGTCAGTATATTACAAACACAGTTATCAAAGTTAATCCTGATTTTTGGCCTTTAATAGAAAATGGGGAGAAAAAAATAGATGAAGTTCTCTACGAGACATTATCTCACCTTCCTCTATCTTTTTCTATAAATGTTGACCCGGAGGATTTACTCTAAAACTCTTAAATTACAAAATGAGTTAGGTCTTGCCTAGCTCATTTTACGATTACACATCCTTGACATTTTGTCAATTATATGATAGAGTTCTACTGAATAATTGAATATATGTGTTTTTTGTTAAATTAATACTTAAGAACGATGAAAAAGTTTTTTTATCTTCCGCTTGTGCTCGTTGTGGGCATGACTCTGGCATTCAGCCAGGATGTATCTAAACGCGAAACTGAAATTGCGAATATTATCGCAAGATCGGTAGGAATTAACGCTGAAAGAGGCGTAACGAACCCCGATTCAATCTTCCCCAATCAACTGCTTGCATTCAAGCTTGATGCTGAAGATATATTTGAGCACGAAGTGTTGCCGGGCGAAACGGAAACCAGCATAGTTGGTCAATTCCTTGACGAAAGGGATCGCGACTATGCATTTAGGCCTACTTTGCCGAGTGTGAATAGGACTAAAGCAAATGTTCCCAAGGAAGCTCAGCCACCGGTAGTTACCAAGACAAACTCCGAGAAAAAAGTTTCTCCGGCTTGGATTTTCTTCTGTATTGGATTTGGATTATCTACTTTAATTTTCTTGTTTGTCTGGCTCCGTTCCCGAAAATTCCGCAAAGAAGATAAGGGAGCATGTAACAAAAGAATTCAGGCTTTGATTAATCATTACCTCGAAAGAATTTCCTCATTGGATAACAGATTAGCGATCAGAGACGCTCAAATTGAGAAGCTCAAAAACCAGCTCCCGATCATCGCTCCGGAAAAAGTAACAGATGAATGGTTGGAGAATAACAATCCAATCGGCGAGGCTATTACCGAAGACAATTTGATTGAAAAGCTAACTGATCATCCAGCTATGGGAGAAAGAGGTGTGATGCCCGACCTTGTGATTAAAACCATCGCAACCACAAAACCCCGTGCTGTTAAAATGGCATTATCTTACGATCGATTTGCCATAACTGGTCTCGACAAAACAACTGTCCTTGTCGGTTTCAACTGGAACAATGATACGCAGGAATGGGTTGAGCTTGGTTGGATCGCTAGTTTCTGCCAAAATGCATTCGTCAGCGCTCCCGGCAAAGTGAAAAAAATCGGTAAATTCACCAGTCTTGAGCTCGCCGGAGAAAACCACCCGGTCGTTTACACAGACGAAAAGGTGAAAGACCAGATGTATCCTGAATTGGCTGCTAAGCTCGTGGTGAAATACCACAATGCTAACATAGCCGACCTGGAAAAAGCTGGAGCCTCGGTAACAACACCGGAGAGCCCAAAGTAAGCATTGCTCTTCGAATAACGAACAAGCCCGGACGTATGTCTGGGCTTTTTGTTTGTCTTTTTTATAAGTATATGATAATATAACAACCATGATTACAGTTATAGAAGTAAAGAAAAATGCAAATGAAAGCAATATGAATCTTATCCGCCGGTTTACTCGCAAAGTACAAGAGTCAGGTATTATTCAAAAAGTCAAAAGTAAGCGATATAATGAAAGAACTGAATCTAAAGTTAAGATTAAGAGAGCTACTTTGAAGAGATTAATTCGTCAGAAAAATCAAGAAAAACTTATAAAATTAGGTAAAGTAACTAAGATTCTCAAAAAGAGAGGGCACAAATAAACATTTATGTCAGACACTGGTTTTTGTACAATTAAAAATTATACAAAAGGCAAGCTTCCAAGCTTGCCTTTTGTATCTATTAAAAATAAAATCCTAGGAGAAAAATACGAGCTCGGAATAAGTTTTCTCTCTTCTTTAAAACAAAAACAAATCAATCAAAAATACAGAGGAAAAAATGAAACAACAAACATTCTTTCTTTTCCACTTTCAAAAATGTCAGGGGAAATTACCATTGACCCCGTCAAGGTAAAAAAGGACGCCTTACTTTTTGAGATGTCTTATCCTCAATTTTTAAAATACTTGGTTATCCACGGAATGTTACATTTGAAAGGTTTCGAACATAGTAGTATAATGGAGAGGCAGGAGAGAAAATATCTTAAAATTTTTTCATAAGAGATTGTCTTTCTTTTTCTTCATCATGATAAAAAATAACACTACAGTCGGCATAGACATAGGTACACAATCTACAAAAGTTGTAGTGATGGGTTTTGATAAAAATAAAAATGAACCTATCATACTGACCACAGGAACGTCTGAAACAAAAGGAATGCGTTTTGATTATATTACAAATGTAGATGCTGTTGCCGAGAGTATTAAAAAGGCCGTCAAACAAGCTGAAAATATTTTAGGAATAAAAATTCGCAGAGCTTATGTTTCCATAGGTGGAATCAGTCTCAGCTCAACAGTCTCAACTGGTTCAGTCATAATCTCAAAGGCAGACCAAGAAATAACCAATCTTGATGTAGCAAAAGTCATAGCTAATAGCGAAGAGAATCTTGATATATTAAATAAAAAAATAATTCACACTATTCCAATAGGATACAAACTAGACGGGAAAGATATTTATGCCAGACCCGAGGGTTTGCGCGGTATTAAATTAGAAGTTAAAACTCTATTTATAACTTGCCTAAAACAAAACGTAGAAGATCTCATTACAGCATTTTCGCTCGCTAAAATAAACATAGAAGAAATAATAGCATCTCCACTAGTAACTGGAAATATACTTCTCAGCAACAAACAAAAGATAGCTGGGTGTGTCCTTGTGGACATTGGAGCAGAGACAGTATCAACCGCTGTATTTGAAAATAATTTGCCTATATCAGTCCTGGTATTCCCTATTGGCAGTATGGATATTACAAAAGATATTGCTTTAGGGCTTAGGATATCTCTTGAAGAAGCAGAGAGTATCAAACTTGGTAGTGTTACAGGAGGAGATTATTCAAAGAAAAAAGTAGATGAAATTGTTGAAGCACGACTTAATGATATGTTTGAACTTGTAGGCAACAATCTAAAACGTCTCAAACGCAATGAACTTCTCCCTGCTGGAATTATAATAACTGGTGGAGGTTCCGCCATAAATAACATAGAGGGAATTGCTCGTATGCAATTAAAACTTCCAGCTAGAGTTGGTCCCGCAGATTATTCTCTGAATAATAAATTTAAAATTCGTGACAACTCTTGGTACACAGCACTCGGACTTGCACTATCATCAAGTGATGAATTTTCAAACGACCAATCCAATAATTCTGTTGGAGGAAATATAAAAGAAGTAAAAAGTTTTTTCAAATCTATCTTTTCTCAGCTTCTTCCTTAACAATATAAGACAATAAAAAAGATATATGTCAATATGTTCCCTTTTTCTTGATTTCTGCTATTATGTACTTACATAAACTTATTATTAATGGAAGACTTTTGTCTATAAATAAATATATGCCTAAAATAAACCCAGAGATTGAATCATTCGCCAGAATTAAAGTCATCGGACTTGGTGGTTCAGGAAAAAATGCCTTGAATCATATGATTAATTCTAAAGTTAAAGGAGTTGAGTTCATAGCAATGAACACAGATACTCAAGACTTACATAACGCACTTGCAGAAAAAAAAGTTCACTTGGGGAAAAATCTCACTCATGGATTGGGAGCAGGAATGAACCCAGAAGTGGGTCGTCGTGCTGCAGAAGAGACTAAAGCCGAGATACAAGATGTCATAAAAGGAGCTGACATGGTATTCATCGCTTGCGGGATGGGAGGAGGGACTGGTACCGGAGCTGCCCCTATTATTGCTCAAGCCGCAAAGGAACAAGGAATTCTAACAGTCGCAGTTGTTACTAAACCATTTTCTTTTGAAGGAAATCAAAGAATGAAAATTGCAGATATTGGACTTGCTGAACTTGAAAAAGAAGTTGATGCTATTTTAGTTATTCCTAATGATAGACTTATCGTCATTTCAGGAAAAGATGTCGGATTCAGACAAGCTTTTGCTATGTGTGACGAAGTCCTCAAGCAGGCCGTTGAAGGTATCTCCGAATTAATAACAACTCCCGGTATAATAAATGTTGACTTCGCTGATATCAAGGCGGTTATGTTTGATGCAGGAAGCGCATTGATGGGAGTTGGAATTGCCGCAGGAGAAGGACGTGCCGAGAAAGCCGCACTTATAGCAATTAATTCCCCTCTTCTTGACCTATCTATTTCTGGAGCAAGAGGAGTATTGTTTGCTATTTCAGGTGGAGATGATCTAACTATCCACGAAATTCAAGAAGCCGCAAAAGTTATTACCGAATCCATTGATAAAGATGCTAAGGTTATTTTTGGAACAATCCGAGATGAGAAACTTAAAAAAGGAGAAATGAAAGTTACTGTTATCGCCACTGGTTTTCCTACAGATATGCCAAAGCGATCACTCTTCCAAATGGGGCAAGCAAGAGGCACGGAGCAAACTATAGTAAACTCTACAAAAGAGGAAATATTGCAGGCTGTTAAAAAAGATGAAACAAAAAACGGATCTTCAGATTATATAAAAAAGGGAGAAAAAGTAGAAGATGATTTATTTATCGATGATACTGATGACTGGAGTACCGTTCCAGCATTTCTAAGGAGAAATAAGAAATAAGAGGGAGGAAATAAAATAGTCTTATCAAAGGGGCTTTGGAGCTCGACGGAGCGAGAACCGAGCAAATTTTTAGTAAAAAATTTGCGTACCCTTTGAGAAGAGCTATTTTATGGACGACCCTATTTTTTTATTATGAATTTTTGATTTTTTAGTATAAAATAACTACTATGTACGATTTAATTATATTAGGTGGAGGGCCAGCAGGCACTGCAGCTACAGTATATTCTGCTCGCAAACAACTAAAAACTGCTATTATCACCAATGAATTTGGGGGACAGTCTATAGTCTCAGAGCTTATATATAACTGGATTGGGACACCTGAAATTTCGGGGATAGATCTTGCTTTAAATTTAAAAAAACATGTTCTTTATTATAAGGGATCATATTTAGATATTATTGAAAGTGAAAAAATTATTTCTATTATTCAAAGCAATAAAATATTTACAATAAAATCTGAGTCAGGGAAAGAATTTACTTCACGAGCTGTTCTTATTGCGACAGGTAGTGGTAGACGAAAGCTCGTTGCTATAAATGCTGACAAGTTTGAAAATAAAGGCATTACTTATTGTGCGTCATGTGATGGCCCTTTATTTGCAGACCAAGATGTACTTGTTATAGGAGGGGGCAATGCTGCGTTTGAAACATCGGCTCAACTCCTCGCCTATTGTAAAAGCGTAACATTAATACACCGAAGTGCGGAATTCAGAGCCGATGAAATAACCATTAAGAAAATTTTTGAAAATCCTAAATTTAAAGCAATAACAAATGCAGAAATAATAAGAGTAGATGGTGATAAGTTTGTGAGTTCTCTAACTTATAAAGATAAAATTACAGGAGTTGAAAGTACAATTCCAACAACGGGTATCTTCGTAGAAATCGGGCAAACACCAAATGTTGATTTTGTAAAAAATGTCGTTGAGATGGATAAAATTGGTAAAATTGTAGTAGACCCAATGACGCAAATGACATCAGTCCCTGGTATATGGGCCGCGGGTGATTGTACGAATGGTAGATACCACCAAAATAATATTGCCGCTGGCGACGCAGTCAAAGCCCTCGAAGACGTCTACATTTGGATACATAAAAATAAATAAATTACACAAAACTACAACAAATAGCTCTTCTCAAAGGGTACTCAAATTTTTTGCTAAAAATTTGCTCAGTTCTCGCGCCGACGCGCTCCAAAGCCCCTTTGATAAGACTATTTGTTTTCGTTTTGATTTTATTATTTACAGATTTTGATTAGCTAGTATTCCTTCAAGGATTTCTAATTCTTGTTTTGAATTTGGTTGGAAAAGTTCCATTATATTTTTTAATTGAACAGCTTCTATTATCTTCCCTTCCTCACTTGCTAATTTAACTAAATCCGTTAAGTAATATTCATTAGCTACATTTTGATTTTTTATTTTATCTATATTTTCCCAAAGCCACTCTGAATCAAAAGCATACATAGCACAGTTTATTTCTTTTATTTCTCTTTCTTTTTCACTTGCATCTTTATACTCAATAATACCAACAACCTTATTATTTTCATTTCTAACAATTCTGCCTAAGTAATATGCCCCTGCTCTCCAATCTTTAAAATCAGGTAATACTACAGTCCCCAATGTAATAACAGCATTATTATTTTTATGAGTTTCAATTATTTTTAGAATTGTTTCTTTTGAAATCAATGGCTGGTCGTTAGAAAGGACAACAACTATTTTGTGGTCTGGGTGAGTAGAACTTTTAGCAGACATAACTGCATGACCTGTTCCAAGTTGTTCTTCTTGGTGAGCATAATTATAATCACGCCCTATTACCTCAAAAATACGTTCCTTTTTATGACCAACAACTATAACCGGTTTAATGGGTAAATTTAAATGCGACAGCGTGTCTAAAATATGTTGCAAAAATGGTTTACCACGAAGCATGGCAAGTGCCTTGGGCTCATCTGATTCCATTCTTTTACTTTTCCCCGCTGCTAAAATAATTATTTGTGTATTTTGCATAGTACGCGGTATAGGATTTGAACCTATGACCTTTCCCACGTCAAGGGAACGCTCTACCAACTGAGCTAACCGCGCATGCTACTACGATGGCGGAGGGTACAAGATTTGAACTTGTGATCCTCTTTCGAGAATTCCGCTTTTCGAAAGCGGTGCAATCAACCTCTCTGCCAACCCTCCCAATAAACTTTTTGATTATACAGAATTAAACTATGATTATCAAGCTAATTAAAATTACATAATTAAACTTTCTCCGGTCATTTCTTCTGGTTTTTTTATGTCAAATAAGTCTAAAACGGTAGGGGCTACATCTATTAAACCCCCTTTTTCTTTTAACTCCTTACTACTATCTGTCATTATAAATGGTACGGGATCAGTAGTATGAGAAGTATGTTTTAATCCTGTAATAGGGTCAATATTAATTTCAGCATTTCCATGATCAGCCGTAACACAGGCAATACCATTATTAGAGTGAAGCTCTTCAAGTACTCGTCCAAGTTGTTTGTCTACTTCTTCTATTGCAGTTATTATCGCAGGAACATTGGCAGTATGTCCAACCATATCTGCATTCGCAAAATTTATAAATACAAAATCTGTCCCTTTTTTTATTTGTTTTATTGCTTCATCCGCAACTAATTCGGCTGACATCTTTGGAGCTAAATCATAAGTAAATACCCCTTTTGGACTTTGAATAAGAATTTGTTCTTCCCCTTTATATGGAGTTTCTTCTCCACAATTTAGGAAATAAGTCGCATGAGCAAATTTCTCTGTCTCGGCAATATGAACTTGAGTCATACCATTTTCACTAATTATTTTTCCAAGAGTTATTTCTATTTTTACCGGAGGAAAAACAATTAAACTTTTATATTCTTTACCATAATTTGTCATTGTCACTAAACAAATATTATCCTCTTTTGATTTTTTTACTATTTTTTCTGTAAGCATTCTCATACGGTCGGCTCGAAAATTAAATAAAAAGAATCCATCATTTTTATTTAAAGTATAGGTGCCACCTTCTTTATTTTGACAAACAAACGGCTCTAGGTATTCATCCGACTTAATGGACGTGTTATATAAATTTTCTAAATAAACAGATGGTTTTATATCACAAATATTTCCTTTTCCTTCAAATATTACTTGTTCTGCTTTAGAAAGACGCTCCCAACGTTTATCCCTATCCATCGCATATAATCGCCCAGAGACGGAAGCAATCTCGCCTACACCTAGTCTCTCAATAACATCTTCAAGCTGTTTAATATATCCGGCTCCTGCTTGAGATGGTGTGTCACGCCCATCGGTAAAAATATGAATCGCAATTTTTTTAATCCCATAATCTTTCGCATTTTCCAAAAATGCAAATAGATGCGACATGTGGCTATGTACTCCACCCGGAGACACGAGCCCTGCCACATGAAGAGTAGAATTATTTTTCACAACATGCTCAAACAAAGTGTGAAGAGCAGGACTATTTTTAAATTCACCAGATAAGATAGCTTTATTTATTCTTACTAAATCTTGGTCCAAAATTCTACCGGCACCTATTGTCATATGTCCAACTTCACTATTACCCATTTGTCTATCAGGTAGTCCAACGGCTAATCCAGAAGCTTTAAGTGTAGTGTGCGGGCATGTATTCCAAATATTATCAAATATAGGCTTGTGCGCCTGCGCTATGGCATTATCTTTTTTATCCTCTCTGTATCCCCAGCCATCAAGCACAATTAAAGCAATTTGTTTTTTGATCATTTAGATATTATATCACAAAATAATATGGTTATAAATTTTGTTTTTGAATTAAAAAATGCTACAATGCTTTTGTTAAATTTTTTAGGGCCTTATCGTCTAACGGTTAGGACATCGGCTTTTCAAGCCGGTAATCTGGGTTCAATTCCCAGTAGGGTCACAAAAGCGTGAATTCAAAAAGACTGGACTGCTCCAGTCTTTTTCGCTTTTGTGAAAGCGCAAGCATAATTTTTCAGTAGAAAAATTGCCGAGCTGGAGTCGCGAGTACTTACATCTTTTACGATTTTAAGAAGTAAAAGATTTAGTAACTTGTGACTACACTATTCTAGAATGCGAAGCATATCTAAGTGATCCTAAGATAAGGTTCAATAAGTGTACTCACAATCCCGGTAGAAATAAAAAAATTAGCATACACCGAAGTATATGCTAATAATTTAATTACTTAATTTTACATTTTCTTTTTGAGAAGATGTTTTGCACTATAACTCTTTAAAGGATCAAACTCACTAAAGTGAGGCATTTGGTCTTTCAGTTCTGGAACAATTTTTAAAGCTAATTCTCTCGTTTCTGCCCAAGAAATTTTTCTTCTTTGTACTACTGTATCCCATGATATAAAATCGGGGAATAGATTATTTTGATCTTTAGGGTGAACATATTTCTTAACTTTTTTTCCTCTGTTTTCCATATTTTGCTTGACACATGCTTCAGAAGTTTCATAAGCTAATAGATTAACAATTCGAATAACTTCATTTTGATTGCCACTTTCGTTGACTGTTTCCAATTCAAAACCAAATGTATCTTTACAACTAGTTCTAAGCTGGATAAATTTATGTTCCTCGTCTGATTTTTTCTGGTAATCTTTTATCTCTTGTATTTCTTTGTTCCACTTTTTCTCTCTCCACCTTTTTAATGAAGGAAATAAAAAATTAGTTACTTTTATCCAATTAAAAACTAGAATTAAAAAAAAGATAAAAAGAAATAAAAATAAAAAAATCATCAAAATAATAATTTTAATTGCTTCCATAATATTTCTCCTTTTCGACGTTCTCCGCCGAATATCCATACCAACATTAGTATAGACCTAGAAATGTTCATCATCGCCAGGCACAAAGTATTGAAACCTTGTGTCTGGCGACGAAAAGGAAACCTATTGTTAAAGAGCTAGTTTTATATCATATTTATACAACTACTAATAATATAAGTCAATAGTCTGAATTTATACTCAATTTCTTAAATCCCCTTATATTCTCCACAATCTGATTTCAATTCCAACCCCCTAGGGTCACAAAAATATATTTCCTCAGATTTATTTGCTGTCTTTTTTTACTTATTTAGTTTATACTCAAAAGATATGGTAGATACTAATTAGTCTTTTTATCTCTCCATTTAATTACTATTAAATTAATTAATAATATGAACGAAGAAAAATGCCCTGTTTGTGGCAATCAACCTTGTACTTGTCCAACTCCTGAAACTCCCACTCAATAAAGAAAAAACAATAAAAACGACCCTTATAGGGTCGTTTTTATTGTTTAGTGAAAGTGTTGCACTTACTTGTTGAACTAATTTTTAGCCCCCTTGACTTTTATATATAATAATGATATAATCTAAGCAAAATAAAATATTCATTAAAAACTAAATATCATGAAAAAAGACGACAAAACTCCATTAATAGTATCGATAGCTATCTTTGCTCTCAGTACTATAGTCTTATTTGCGGGAATTCCGCATATAAGTATTATGCTTTTATTAACTACCTGTTTATCAGGTGGATTAATTATTCAGGGAATTGTAACTATCACTAACAAGCCTCCCCATATTGGTCTTATGACTAGATTGGGTAAAAAAATCTGGACAACAGATAAGAAGGCAGTAATTTTAGGAGAGGGACTTAATTGGGTCTTTCTAAAAGGAATAGTCTACGATATTCTTCTTATCTCCAAAGAACGGAGACAGAGAGAGCTTAATCCTCAACAAATTTTAACGCCTGACAATGTGGACATAAAAATTCCCATTTCTCTGGCTTGGAATATTGATGATGAAACATGTGAAGAGTATATCAACATCGGAGAAGATAAAGGTGTTGATGCACATATCGCAAACATTTTAGAAGGAAGATTGCGTGAATACTCAAGACACAAAGAGGAAGGTCCGACAACTTGGCAAGAGATGATAACAGCTAAGTTGCAGACAATTGATTTTCTAGTCAAAGCCTTATGTCAAGATCCTAATAATCCAGAAGGTAAAAATATTGATGAGGGTTTTGATTATCTAAAATTGATTAACGAAGATATTCCTACTCCTATTTTATTAGATTGGTATCGGAAAAAAGATCCACCTAATGCCATTGTTAGAAAGCAATGGGGAGATGGTGAAGAATGGGATAAAGAATGGGATAAAGAAATGGACTCGAAGTGGAAAAGACTTTCAGAGAAAATTAAGGAGTTAGATATCAATGTCAATGTTCTGAAAGAAAAAATCAGGGTAAGAATTTCTCTTCTTGAAAATCTCCAGCGAGGAAATGTCAAAATCAAGATCATTAAAACCGGAGCTTATCTCCAAAGATTAACGATTGGGGATGTTAGCCCAGACCCAAATAATGAAATTTACAAAGCAGACATTGCTTTCCAGAGAGAAGAAAATGAGCGGAAATCTGAAACCTATGAGGTAGAAACAGATATTAAAAAGGCTATAAAACTAAAGGAAGCTCTTGAAGTATCCAAACCTGATATCTCAATAGGAGAATGTTTGAACTTTATCATGAAGTGGAAAATGATTAAGGATGGTAAAGGATTCATTTATGATGGCTCACTCGGCAATTTTGCCGGATTAGGAGATTTGATTTCATCAATAATGAAAGGAGGTAAATCATGAATGACCAAAAATTGAAAAGCTGGCTTTGGACCGGCTTTATAGCAATTGTTCTCCTTTTCTTTGTTCTTTCTGGATTTAAATCCTGTAAAAATAAAAGGGCTGAGAAAAAAGAAAAGGCAAAAATTGAAGCCGAATCATCTACAAAAGCTCAAATACAAAGTAAAAGTGTAGATACTCTCCCGAGTAGATTCACTAAACATTACTTTTTAAAAAAAGGTGAGGTGAAGCAAGTTGATGTTCCTTCTGGGTACAGTTACACATGTTCTGGTGGTGGCAAAAAATACTATCATCAAGCCCAAAATGGTCCAAAAGAAATTTGGGGTGACGGACAATACCATGATGCAGGTAAACATGTTGCCTATTTTGATCTTTATTTCTACGACGAGGAAATTACCGTCGTATGTGAATTCAAAAAATTGTAATTTCATAAATAGAAAGCGCCTCACAGAAGTGAGACGCTTTTTTTTACCAAATTCTTAATACTACTTAAGATTCCCAATTTCATAATCCCCACTAGGATAAACTTGTATATTTTTCTCACCCAAAGTGTTAAGAATCAAACCCATAATTCCAAAAACTGCAATCATTATGAACATTCCTATTATTCCCCAAAGCATACGGGACTTGCTTGTTTTACGTATTTCTTCATTATCTGGAGATAGTAAATATTCTGCAAGTCCATAAATGAAAAACGCCACAGCAAGAGCAAACAACAAAACAATAAGAGGGTTAATAATTACTTTATCAATACTTCTCATTAATGTTGTTATACTTGCCTCTGCAACTGGTATAATTTGGAAAATCATATATTTTAATATTGAGAAATTCTAACGTATTATTATGGAAGTATTATTACGTCAGAACCTGCCGTACCACTACTATCAGTTATTCCAAAAGTATTTCTAACAACAGCAATTATTCCCCAGAAAGCAACAATAACAAAGAGTCCAATAAGTCCATTGATAATCTTTGTACGGCCATTCTTTTTTGCTTCCTCCTCAGAAGAAGAGATAAATTGAATCACTCCCCAAATAAAATAACCAATAGCTACTGTGATTAATACTGGAACAATCAAATTAATGTAACCAGTTATCTGAAATATAATACTGCCAACATCTCCTGTCGCAAAAACAAAAAACGGAAAGGCACCTAAAACTAAACCTAACGAAATAATTTTTTTCATAAATTAAAAATTAAATATAAACTTTATAAATTAACGACCTAATAATAATTTTTTTAAATCCCACCGACCGTAGGAAATAAAACTAAACACAAACGTACTTATTACATTATATCAATAAAAAATACAATACGCTACCTTATTGGTTCTGGAAGCGAAGGCATAACTGGAATATCCCCCTTTAAAAACGTATTAGAGAGTATCCCGACCAATCCCCAAATACTTACTATTACAAATAAAGAAACTACCCCCCAAAGCATAAAACTTTTCCCATTCTTGCGTTTTTCTTCATTATCGGGATTCATAAAAAATTTTATGACCCCATAAACAAACCCAGCCATAGCCAAAGAAACGAGCAAAGGAACTATTGCTTTCATTATTGTGCAAGTAAAGAAATTAATAAGAGTAGTTAAATTTGTTATTGCAACATCACAAGCGACACCTCCAACAGTTGTATTTTCTACTGCATAAGCAATCATTGTATTCATATAATATATTATGTTGTACTTTTAATCTCATCGACCGTTTTACCAATAGCATTCGCTATAACGAACGCTCCAAGCAATAATGCTCCACCTATCAGAGTGTACAGAAGCGCTTTTTTGGCCTTAGTAAGCTTTTCAGGATTACCTTGAGCTTCCACAAAAAGAAATCCTGTATAAATAATAGCAAGAGCAATAATTGGAATTCCAACAGTAAGAACTATGACTATAACTTCTTGTATAAAAGAAGGAATATCTGTTATTTTGGGTCCTAGGGGGTTATCTATTTTGGTTGTGATATTTGTGCCCCCTCCATCAGGAGTATTTGCACCACCTCCGTCTGGACAAACAGTTTTAACACTTCCATCAGCACACACTTCTGCATTTACAAATAGAACGGGGATAATCAACATAAACATAAACATAACAACAAAACTATATTTTAAAATATTTGAGAGGATACTATATTTTTTTGTTTTGAAAATTTTCATCCCGTACGAAGCAGGAAATGTTTACATTTCCGTTACTTACATTAACTTAATAAACTCGACATAAATATAACTTTATTTTTTACTTCCCGTTATTAGCCATAAACGCTTCGTACGGGATTAATTAATAATAACTAGCTCAAAAACATCGGGCCGGTAAAACCCAAACTAAGAAGAATGGTTTTTACAATAAGCCAAGCTGCGAGAGCAATAACAAAACCAATGAAAGCATTTTTTAAAATTGTTTTGGATTTTGTAACATTTGTTGCACTGCCCATATCGCTAAGATATAGCCAGCCAACATAGACAAGGATAAGAGCAAATAATGGAGTCGCGAGTTTGACAAGTATAAAATTAATAACTGTATTAACTAATTCCATTAGTGCATTAAAATTACATGGATTTTTGTATTGATAATTTTCTGGAATAGTTACAGTTTTACCGTCTATCACTTCTGTATGGCTAGGTACAGTTATCATCTCCCCCATATTACAATCAGGAACTAAACCTGCCCCTAAAACTAAAAGAGGGGGGGTAAAAATTATTATAAATCCTAAAATAAATGGTAGTGTTTTTTTAAACATAATTATTTCTTAAGTAAAAGCTCAAGTTGCCCTTGGGCTTTCCTAATAGCTTCGCTGACCGACAGATTGTTTGATAATATGTTTTCTACTAAATCTTTAAAAATTAGATCACTTTTACCCTTATCTGGGTCAAGCCAAGACCTTGAGATAAGAGCAGAATCAAAAAACGTGAACAAATATGGATTGTCAACTGGTTTATCAGCAAGAAGAGCTCGAGAGGTGGGTGGGAGTGATAGAGATATGCTTAAATTCTTGGCATTCTCCCCTTGACTTAGCATTCCTGCCACCCCAAATGCTGATGTTATATTACTAGAATTTTTATTAACAACGACTGTATATATTTCACCATATGTACGTTTGTTTGTAGAATTTTTTATTTGTGGAATTTGAGTTACATCAAAACTTAAATTTGGATTGATTGATTGGATATTAAACAATTCGCTAGCTCTACCTAGATAAAAAGCAAGCTTACCACTTGTAAACATGTCTAAAGAATTAGGGAGCGACCGATTCCAAGAGTAAGCTGTATTTGATGGATTGGAAAATTCTACAAAGAATTTAAGAACCGCTTCTATAGGGGAAACAGACGTTTTTGATGGGTTATTATTCAAAGTAGAAATATAGCTAGAATCACTTTCCCTTTCTATTATATTATTATTATTTTGAATAAGTAATGTCGCGAGTATATCTTTGGCATTGTTCAAATTACTATATTGACCAAGAGCAATCATGCTTTGAAAAATTTTCCCACTGTTATCTCTTTTTGTTAAAGAAGGATTAAGATTAAATAATTCATCCCAACTTTTTGGGGGATAAACAATACCCTCATTTGTAAGAATATCTTTGTTGTAATATAAAACCATAGGGTCAACAACGATTGGAAAACCTAAAACATTTTGTCCATCTAAATAAATAATTGCTCCTTCAATAAATGAATCAGTAAATGTCTTTTGGGGATAACTGGCATATGGTATTTTATATATAAAATTATCATTATTTAGAAGCATATCCGGAGTTATGATGAATAAATCTGGAGCTTTTCCATTTGCAAATGCTTCTATTAAATCTTGCTGGTAAGTAGATGCATCTTTTTTTACATAACTTGAACTTAAACCATCGTTATTTGAATTTATAGACTCAAGCACACCTGCTAATGCGGAATTCGGAAAAATCCCCCAGATAACAATCTTGCCTTGAGGGCTATTGTTACTAGGTGACCTGCCCATTTTAATAACTCCCGAGAATATCAAAACAGCAAAAACAAAAAAAGACAAAAAGATTGCGATTAAAATTGTCTGGAAATTACTCATACTTGAAAATTATACCATAATGATGGGCACTTGTGGAAATACTTTCTTCTAATTTAAATCCTCTTTTCTCAAATAATTCTTTTGCCATACTTTCCGTCACAACACTCTCCGTTGTAGGCCCCATACCTCCAAACGAATCACTCCAATCTATCAAAAGAACCTTACCGCCTTTCTTTAAAACACGTTTAGCTTCATCTATAAGCCCAAGCTTGTCTTCAGCTTGAAATAAGACATTGGACACAATAACTACATCCACACTTTGGTCAGAAATTTTTGTACCATTTCTCTTTTCTATATCACCCCAGATACAATCTATATTTAAGATACCCCAACTTTTTATTTCACTCTCAAGCCTTTTCACTAAATCTTTTTGTACTTCTATGGCATAAACTTTACCTGTATATCCTACTTTTGCGCTTGCCGCCTTAGAATAAAAACCCGTCCCTGCGCCAAAGTCTGCTACACGCATTCCTTCTGTAAGTCCTAAATGTAAAATATTTTGTTCTGGATTAGTAAACATATATATATTATATCATATGCAATTAAAAAAAGAAGCAATGTGTATAAACTTTTATCAACAAACCTCCCTTTTTTTATTTCCCTGTTACAATAAATCCACCCCTGTGGATTTATTGTAACAAATTTTATAATCTAATATCCCCTATTCTTATAATTTAAAACACTCTTTCAAAATCTTATCATTTTCAATTTTATCAGCAATAATATATAGAATCTCCCTACCTATTTTAAAATCTAATTTCAATAAAGTAATTAGGTCTTCACAATCATATGGATAAACCCAAACACTATGTTGTAATTTTATAAATCCAATTTGTTTTAAAGTGAATCTTAAATTATCCCTTTGTAATCTTCTTTTTTGAGGAATATCAAAAATCACTATTCGCCATTTTTTATCCCATTTTCTTGGTTTTTTAAATTTAAAATTATATTTTTCAAGACGTATTAATTTTAATTTACCTTTTTCGGTAAGTTTTAAATATTTTTTCCCATTCTCTTCAATAAAGACGACTAAACCAGAGGATAGGAGTCTTGAAAGTGAACGATTTGTATCATTTCTAAAATTTTTCAATTTTTTATCTAAACCAAGAGATTTTAATACTTGAAGTGCATTGGGTGCCAGAAGTGCAACACTTAATATTCCAGCAGTAGCAATAGAGCTTAAAATAATTTTTTGTATATTTGTCTTTTTTCTTTCTTTTCTTAATTCTTTCTCTATTTCAGACATATCTACATACTATTATAAACAAATTTATTTTGCAATAAATCCACCCCTGTATATTTATTGCAAATTAGTTTTACTTTAAATAACCATGGTTGATCAAGATTTTAACTCTGACCTAATTTTCATTAAAATTTTGCCAGTTTGGTTTTGACCATTACCATCTTTTCCATTACCCCAAAAATCATCGTTTGGATTATCTTCAACTATTTCCTCTTTATTTGTAGATAATAGTACTTTCTTAACTTCTTCATGTTGCTTAACTTTTTCTGTAATTATCTCATACAAAACACTCACTTTTATCTCATCCCAATTTGTTTTTCTAAATGATTTATATTTCTTCCCTAATTCATAAGCTTCAAATGGACTTCTAGCCTTTCTAATTTCCTCCTTTATATTTTCATCATCAAATTTTACTGAGTGAAATGCATGTTCGACTGTTGTATAAATAACGCCATTGTATTTAATGGAATGAGCAGAAAAATTATGTAAAGCAAAATATGAGTTTTCGTAGTATGGAATTTTTATCATAAAATATTTTATTTTTTTACAAACACGTAATTGATGCAATATTGTCCCCACCTCTTAACTTCATCACAGTTACTCCTTGAGTCTGACGGCCAGAAGTAGGAATAGAACTCAAACTTACTCGAATTACTTGCCCTTTTTGAGACACTGCAATAATTTCATTTTCCTCCCCAACTATTTTTGCCACTATTAGCTTGCCTGTTTTTGGGGTGACTTTCGCCGTTTTGATACCAGAACCTCCCCGTTTTTGGGTCTTATATTCCTTTATATTAGTTTTTTTACCAAAACCATTTGAGCTCAAAGTAAGAATAGAAAGTTTGATTTCTCCGCGAGGCACCCTATCCACTCCTATAACAAAATCACCTTTGCCTAACTTAATAGCTCTGACACCTCCTGCTCCACGTCCCATTTCTCTCACGTCTGTTTCTTTAAATCTGATAGATTGCCCTAAAGTTGTCGCGAGCGCAACATCATCCCCTTTTGCTACGGCAAGAACTGCTTGTAACTCATCTTCCTTATCAAGTTTAATCGCAATTAAACCGCTTCTACGAACATCTTTAAAGCTTTCCGCTCCGACTTTTTTAGCTATGCCCATTTTAGTGACCATCATTAAATTTTCTATTATCTTTTTTGTTTCTTTATCTATCGGTAAGATAGAAGTCACTTTTTCATCAGCACTTAAAGAAATGAAATTCATTATGGACTTACCTTTTGTCGCACGTTTTCCTTCTGGAATATCATACATCTTTATCTGATATGCTTTGCCCAAATTAGTGAAGAATAATAAATCACTATGAGTATTTGCCGATATTAGCATTGTGACAAAATCTTCTTCTTTTGGTTCTATGTCTATGACCCCTACACCACCACGTTTCTGTGTATGATATTCAGATGGGTCTGTTCGCTTGACATAGCCACCCTTGGTAAATACTAGAACCGATTCTTTTTCTGGAATAAGATCTTCTTCGTTAATTGCTTTTACCCCTCCTTTTATAATACGAGTACGTCTAACATCACTGTATTTTTCTTTTATATCTTTGAGTTCATCTGAAATAACAGTCATCATTTTTTTGGGGCTTGCAAGTAAAGCTTCTAATTCTTTGATTAATTCTTGTTTTTCTTTTAATTCAAGTTCTACATTTTTACGCTCAAGCCCTGCCAACTTCTGAAGTTTCATTTCAAGAATTGCAATTGCTTGTATTTCAGAAAACTTAAACTCTTTCATCAAATTTAATTTAGCCACTATTGTATCTTTTGATGCTCGAATAACAGAAATAACCCTATCTATATGGTCAAGTGCTTTCTTGAGTCCCAAAAGTATATGTTCTCTTTCTGTGGCTTTTCTTAAATCATATTCAGTTCGACGACGAACCACAATCTCGCGGTGGGAAATAAATTCACTAAGCAAACTTTTGAGCGATAAGGTCTGGGGAACTCCATCAACTAATGCCACAATATTGAAATTAAATGACTGCTCTAGTTGAGTATGCTTGTAAATATAATTTAAAACTTTTTGTGGGAAAACTCCACTCTTGAGGTCAATAACTACGCGAATATCTTTGGTTGATTCATCGCGAAGTCCTTTTATCCCTTCAAGTTTTTTCTCTTGAATAAGAAGAGCGATTGATTCAATAAGCGCGGATTTGTTTACACGATATGGGATTGAGGTAATTATTATTTGAAAAGTTTCACTCTTTTGCTCAACTATCTCCGCTTCACCACGAGTAACTACTCCTCCGCGTCCAGTAGAATAAGCATGAAGTAAATCTGCCTGACCATAAACGACACCACCGACTGGAAAATCCGGTCCTTTAATAAATTCCATCAGGTCTTCAGTTGTAGCATCTTTGTTGTCTATCAAGTGAACAGTCGCATCTATAACTTCAGATAAATTATGTGGTGGTATATTAGTTGCCATTCCAACGGCAATACCGAGAGTGCCATTTAAAATCAAACTTGGCACGGCAGTTGGCAAAACGATTGGCTCTTTGCGGGTCTGGTCGTAATTTGGTCGGAAATCTACAGTTTCCTTTTCTAGATTTAAAAGTAATAGAGATGAAACCTTGGACATTTTAGCTTCTGTATAACGCATCGCAGCAGCTCCATCGCCATCTATAGAACCAAAGTTTCCTTGACCATGAATTAAAGGATAACGATAAGAAAAATCTTGGGCCATGTTCACCATAGAGTCATAAACTGCGACATCTCCATGTGGATGATATTTCCCGAGCACATCTCCGACTACGGCCGCACTTTTGCGAAAGCGTCCTTGGTGTGTTAACCCCATTTCATACATAGCATATAAAATACGTCTATGAACTGGCTTTAATCCATCACGAACATCAGGAAGCGCACGGTCAGTAATAACTGACATAGCATAATCTATGAACGATTCTTTCATCTCTGTGCTTATGTCCACAGAAACAACGTTAATATGTTTATCTTTTATTTCTTCTTCTTTTTCTTTAGCCATAAATTATTGTTGATATTCTACTGGAATAAGGTCTATCTGCTGTTTTGTTTCTGTCTTCATCTCTGTTTTTGATTCTTCTTTTTTTAATTGTAATGATATATTCCCAACACTTGCACTTACATTATTATATGTATCAGAAATTGTTTTCCCAAAAAGTGCAAATGGTTTTATGGCTTCTTTTGCTTGTGCAGAAGTTTCTTTATTGCTAAACCTGTATCCTAAACTTCCTATCCAGATTAGAAAAACAAAAGACATACAAATGATAAGAGACCCGACAAGTATTTGCTTGCGAGTATTTTCCGATTTAGATTGTAATTTTTTTATATATTTACGCATAAATTAAAATAAAAAAAATTATGATGATAATACGACAATCTCACCTTCACGACTTGCTAATTCTTTTGCTTTTATTGTAAGCTTCTCAATTGGTACTACTTTTTCTTGTCCGGCTTCTTTAAGAAATGCTTTCAATGTCTTTTCGTCATAATCCATTGGAATAATAATCTTTGGTTCAAGAGTCACAGCGAGTTTGTATGCTTCTATTGGGCTAAGTAATTCATTATTACCAATTGGTATAAATAATATATCAGGAGTTCCTATTTGGCCAAGAACAGCTGAGCTTAATTTTTCATCCATTATCGCCCCCAGAAAACACAAAGAAATATTTTCAATTGAAAGAGAATAAATGGTATTGATATATTTTTTGCCAGAGAGCGTTGTTTCAGTCATGACTCCTTTTATAAAAATATCTTTAATTTCATAATCCCCAGGGCCATTAATTTCAAAAGGAATAGTATCTCCATGAGACACATTGTCAAAGCCATTATAATCAGGGTGATTTACAGTTGAAAGGGCAATATCAGAGCCAAAATGAGAAGCCAAAGAAGAGAATTTAGAATCCTTACTTATAGGATTAAAAGCCACCGTCAAACTTCCCTGTCCGATTTTGAAGAATTGCTTGCCTAAATATGTGATAATCATACTACTATTATATCAAATAATTTATAAACATCAAAGCGTAAAACTCTCAAAAACGCCCAATCTCTCAGATAGGGGCTTAGCCCCTATCTGGGAGACTTTCTATAATTACATTCAAATCTTCATCTTCAAGTAAAGATTTTTTACCTCTTTCCTCTCTAACAATAGAAACTATTTCATCACAATGTTTTTTAAATTTTTTTACACCTCCAAAAACCTCTAAAATATTTTCCCCTTCTTTTTTAGAAATAATATTGAATTTATTATTTTCATATTCATAATCCCCCGAAAAAACTAAATCATTTTTATTTTCTGGAATACTGTGAATTTGATAGTTTTTGTTAACATAACCTATTAACTTATTAAAATAATCTTCATTAGTTATAGTTTGTGATTTAAAAGTTCCTTGAAATAGAGACCCTGATCTAGAATTTTTAATATTAAAATAAGATGTATATCCCCCTAGAAGTTTATGCATAAATTTAGTGATTCCATTATCATTTGACTGTCTTAATATAAAATGAAAGTGGTTAGGATTAAGGCAATATCCTATAATCTCTACTAACGGTCCTTCAGATAGGGGCTTAGCCCCTATCTGAGAATTTGATTTTATTTTTCTTAGATTTGCAAGACTGTCTATTTTTTCTATTCTATTAAATTCTTTAATACTTTCAATAAAACGATAAATGTCATTTTTATCTGAAAAAATATCTCGCTTGTCTACCCCGCGATTGTAAATATGATACATTTCCCCTGTTACTAAAGGTTGTTTTCTTATGCTCATATTTTTATTATACTACAAGTTAAATTCCCCAGATAGGGGCTAAGCCCCTATCTGAACTGGCTTGCAAGATATTCCCTTTTGTGATATATTAAACCTGTTATAAGCTCGGTTTGAAGGTTAACCCTTTTTGTGTTTAGTTTATAGAAACAAAAAGATCTTCAACTGCGCCGCAAGATGCGGTTTTTTTATTTGCTAGGCAAGACCTAGCAACAAATTATTATGAAAAAAGAAGACAAAGATATAATAGAAAACATTGCAGAACATGCAAAAAAAGAGCTTTCTAGTATCGGTAAAATGTTGGATAGAGCAGAGCTTCCACCTCAAGTAGATGCACTCGTCGAAGGTCCTGTGATCTTAATTCAAAAATCATCTGTTTATATTGACCTAGCACCATTCGGTACCGGTATTATTTACGGACGAGAGTTTATAAATGCGAAAGATATTATCAAGAAAGTAAATATTGGTGATGTTGTTAAAGCAAAGGTTGTTTCAACTGACAATGAAGAAGGTTATGTTGAATTATCACTCAAAGAAGCAAAACAAGCTCTCATCTGGAACGAAGCAGAGAAAATCATTAAATCAAAGGAAGCTCTTGAACTTACAATCAAAGAAGCAAACAAGGGTGGACTTATTTTGGAATGGCAAGGTATTGCCGGATTTCTTCCTGCAAGTCAGCTAAAGAGTGACCACTATCCACGCGTAGAAGATTCTGATAAAGATAAAATATTAAAAGCGCTAAAATTACTTATCGGTAAACGTATAAATGTCGTAATGATTTCAGCTCTACCAAAAGAAGGTAAACTTATCTTCTCAGAGAAAGACAATAATCCAGAAGAAAGAAAAGAAATTGTTGGTAAATACACCGTCGGTAATGAATTAGAATGTGTCGTTGCGGGAATCGTAGACTTTGGTATATTCTTAAAATTAGAAGAGGGCCTTGAGGGACTAGTCCATATTTCTGAAATTGATTGGGGGTTAGTAGAAGACCCACGAACAATGTTTAAGATTGGAGATAAAGTTAAGGCAAAAATAATTGAAATAAAAGATGGCAAAATATCTCTTTCAATTAAAGCTCTAAAAGAAAATCCATGGAATGAATTTGAAAACACTCTCAAGAAAGGAGATATTGTCTCCGGGGTTGTCATTAAATTCAATAAACACGGCGCGCTTGTTTCTATCAAGCAAGGTGTTGCAGGGTTAGTACATAATTCAGGGTTTGGTTCAGAAGAAAAATTAAAAAAGATACTTGAATTAGGTAAAACATATAATTTCCAAATAACATTATTCGAAGCTAAAGATCAAAGAATGACTCTTGTGTATTTGGAAGACGCAAAAGCAGGTTCTAGTATTTAATTATAGACGCTCATCGCTTTTTCTTTTCCTTCGGCAGAAATCACCATAATGATTTCTGCCACCGTTTTTGAAATCTTTTTTAATTCTTTTAATTCATCTTCCTTATACTTTCCGAGCAAGAACTTCAACACTGCCTTCTCTCCTTTTGGCTTTCGTAATTTTCCCGAGGGAGTTAGTGGCGAAATTCCAATACGAATTCTAATAAATTTCTTTGACTTAATTTTCTTTATTACTGATTCAAGTCCATTGTGTCCACCCGAACTACGATTAAAAGAAATCTTCAAATTACCAAAGGGTAAATCTATATCATCATAAATCACAATCAAATTTCTGAGCTTTTTAGGATTATCAATAAGCTGAACCACTGCATTTCCTGAATTATTCATAAAAGTTTCAGGAAGTATAAAATCAAATTTTTCTTTTCCAATCTCACCTTTCGCACAAAGAGATTTTAATTTCATATTATTTTTCCATTCAGAAAAATCATTACTACTTGCAATATTTTCAACAATTATTTGTCCCGTATTATGTCGCGAAATTTTATATTCTTCTCCTGGATTTCCTAATCCAACAATTAACATCATATTTTCATAATACCACAGAAAGCCAGAGTCTGGAATAGTCCTATCAGAGGGGCTTTGGAGCGCGACGGCGCGAGAACCGAGAAAATTTTTAGCAAAAAATTTTCGTACCCTCTGAGAGGACTATTCCAGACTCTGGCTCATACAATATATTTAATTCACCTCAACACAACACATATTTTCCTATCCTGTCAATACTATTTATGTGATAAAATATGAGTTATATGGAAAAAGATAATAACCAAATTAGTAACGTTGACACTCCAGTAAAAACAAAACTCAAAAAAGGACTTGAGAGTGCTTGGGATCTTTTTAAGTTTGCAATCATTGCACTTATTATAGTTATTCCAATAAGAATGTTTATCGCTCAGCCGTTTGTAGTGAGTGGAGAATCAATGTTCCCTACTTTCCATGATGGAGAATATTTAATAATTGATGAACTATCTTATATAATTGGTAATCCCCATCGTGGTGATGTTATCGTTTTCCGTTACCCAAATAACCCAAAAAGATTCTTTATAAAAAGAATTATCGGCATGCCAAATGAAGAAATATCAATAAATAATGGCACAGTAATTATCATAAACAAGGAAAATCCAAATGGCTTTACATTAAAAGAACCATATATAGATGAGCAATTTAATACAACCACTTCTTATAAAACAGGAGAAGGTGAATTCTTTGTAATGGGAGATAACAGGAATAAAAGCTCTGATTCTCGTGTCTGGGGAATATTACCTCGTAAATTAATGACAGGCAGAGCATACTTACGACTCCTTCCTCTCAAAGAAATTTCTTACTTACCAGGATATTACAAAGAATTAAAATAATATGACAGAAAAGAAAAAAACAAACAGAGGACCATTATCTTCAGTGAAAGGAATGAGAGATATAATTGACACTCAATATTATCAATTCCAGGGCTTCTTTGAGAAGGCTCAAGAAATTGCTGTATATTATGGATTTAAACCAATAGAAACACCAATAGTAGAATATGAGGATGTCTTCACTTCTTCTATTGGAATAGGAACTGACATTATAGATAAGGAAATGTACACTCTAAAAACAAAAGGTGGAGACCATTTAGCGCTCCGTCCTGAACACACAGCAGGCATAATGCGTAGTTACATTGAACATGGAATGCAAGCCCTTCCACAGCCTGTAATGTTTTACAGCTATGGACCAGTTTTCCGCCATGATAATCCCCAGAAAGGACGATATCGTCAATTTTGGCAATTTGATATGGATGTAATTGGAAGTGAAAAAAGTATTTTAGATGCTCTTGTAATTAAAACAGCCTGGACAATACTTACTGAAGCTGGAGCAATAGATCTTTCTATTGACATTAATTCCATTGGGGATAAGGAGTGTCGTAACGGATACATAAAGGAATTAGTTTCTTTCTATAAAAAGAATATCAGTATTCTTCCAGCAATAGACCGAGAAAAGTTAAAAACAAATCCCCTTCGAATTCTTGATTCAAAAGAAGAAAAAACAATTGAGTTAAATCAAAGTGCCCCTGAAAGTATTTCGCATCTTTGCCCTAATTGCAAAAAACACTTCAAAGAAGTTCTAGAATATTTGGAACAAATGGATATACCTTATACTATCAACAAATGTCTTGTAAGAGGACTTTCTTATTATACAAGGACAGTTATTGAAATAATGCAAGAAGACAAAGAGACGGGTAAGAAAGTCACTATCACAGGTGGAGGACGTTATGATTATCTAGGAAAACAACTTGGTAGTAAAAAAGATATTTCTGCTGTTGGTATATCTATCGGAGTAGATAGAATAGTAGAAGCTCCTTGGTTTGCAAAACTAACACCAAGAATAATCAAAAAACCTAAAATTTATTTCATTCAACTTGGTTTTGACGCTAAATTAAAATCCTTAAATGTTATTGAAATACTAAGAAAGGGTAAGGTTTCTATTGCTCAATCCATCTCAAAAGATAATCTAGGAGCACAGTTAGCCATAGCAGAAAAGCTCGGCATGGAATACGCTATTATATTTGGACAGAAAGAAGCACTGGAAGATTCTGTTATATTCCGAGATATGAGTAATAGATGCCAAGAAACGATAAAACTTCCTAAGTTGCTAGAATATATAAAAAATTTAAAATAAAAATACTTGTCCCGTACTAAATTTTTGATTATAAAAAATTAAATAGGGGGATAATACAAGGAATAAAAGTCGAATGAATAATAAATTAATATTAAAATTTTAGTACTGGGATGGCTATAATTCTTCAAAATGGGGATAAGATATTACGCAAGATATCAAAAGAAATACCTATTAAAAGTATTACAAAAACAAAGATACAGAAAATTATTGCCGATATGAACGAAGCACTTGATGGACAATATGACGGAGTGGCTATTGCAGCACCTCAGATAGGAGTATCTTTACGATTATTTATAATATCTAGTAAAATTTTTGATGAGAATTTTATAAAAGGAGAAAAACTAAGTAAACAAAAAAACCTAAATAAAAAACAAGGACCAAATTTAATATTTATAAATCCAATCATCAAGAAAATATCAAAAGATAAAAAACTTATGACTGAGGGATGTCTTTCGGTAAGACCATTATATGGGAAAGTTCGACGAGCAACACGTGTAATTATTGAAGCATATAATGAATATGGCAAGAAATTCACAAAAGAGGGTTCTGGGTTACTTGCCCATATATTCCAACATGAAATAGACCATTTAGATGGAATACTTTTTATAGACAAAGCAAAAGATTTACAAGAAATTCTTGCTGAATAAAAAAAATATGGAAAAATTAAAATTTACATTTTTTGGAACTCCGGATATAGCGAGTAATACTCTCGATATATTAAAAAATAATGGCTATATGCCGTCGCTTATTATCACTTCTCCTGATAAACCAGCTGGGCGAGGTTTACACTTAACTCCTAGCCCTGTTTCTCTCTGGGCAAAAAAACATAACATTGAGTGCCTTAAACCAGAAAAAATTACCCCTGAATTCATTGCTGATCTATCCTGTGATGACCTGCCACGTGGATCCACTAATGTAGATCTTTACGTGGTTGTCGCATATGGAAAAATTTTACCAGAAGCCCTCATCTATATACCAACACTAGGAACAATAAATATTCACTATTCTTTACTGCCTAAATGGAGAGGCGCTTCCCCTCTTGAGGCATCACTTTTAAATGGAGATAGCAGAACAGGAGTAAGTATTCAGCAAATGGCATATAAATTAGATAGTGGCCCAATACTAGCCACGAAAGAAATATCCATAGATATAAATGAAAAAAAAGAAGATTTAAAAAATAAATTAATAAATCTGGGGGGAAATTTACTTTGTGAGATTATGCCTAAAATTATAAATAAAAGTATCACTCCTAAAGTGCAAGATGAAAAAGAGGCAACCTACTGTTCCAAGATAAATAAAGAAGATGGGGAAATAGATATAGATGGTAATCCGAAAAAAATTTACAACAAATATCGTGCATTTTACGGTTGGCCAGGAACATATTTCTTTGTAACAAAGCACAACAAAAAAATACGAGTAAAAATAAAGGAAGCTGTATATGAGAATAATCTATTTATCATTAAAAGGGTCACTCCTGAAGGTAAAAAAGAAATTAATTACGAAGATTTTTTGAGACAAAATTAATATTTAGAAGTAAAAGGATTACGGTCTGATACTCCTTTTAGCATTTTTTTTATACTTGAAGCTCCTCTTTTGAAAAGAGTTTGTCTACGATCTTTATTGGTTTTTATCTGGCGGACTATTTCTTCCTTTGCATCATCTATCGCTGTATATAAATCTTCCTTTTCAGAAAAAGTGTAAAATTTAGCCCCTGATATCTCTATATTAAATTCAGCTCTAAAAATATCTCCTCGCTTATGATGATTTGTTGTTTTCCCCACTTCTATATAAGCAATCATTTCTTCTCCTCCTTTTACAAACTTCTCTATCCCCGCTAATCGCTTGTTCACATAATCAGTAATAGCACCCGTCAACTCCATATTCGTTGCTTTAATATTTGTTTTCATAATCTCAAAAGACTAAATTAATTGATAATATTTTATTTGGACTTTGGTGTCCATTTACAATTCTAACACTTTTTATCGATACACCAAACAAAGATGCCACAATCTGACAAATTCTCTTATTGGCCAAATTTCTTTCGGCTTTCTCTTTAACTGAAATAAAATAAGAATCTGAACTTTTTTTCTCTATATTTTCTTTTTTTGCATTAGCTTGTACTTTTACCTTAATATACATACCTAGATTATAGCAAGAAAAAGAGTTATAATATAACTATGGAAAAAATACAAAGATTAATTAAAATTTTATTTTCTGTACTATATATAATTGTAATCTTTCTCTTAATGTTGAAAAATGAGCAGATGATACTATCTTACAACTTACCTAAGTGGATTATCCCAGCAGTGTTTTTTGTAAGTATTCTTTATATTTGTTATAAATATATAACTTTTATAATAAAAGAAGATAAACTTGAGGAGGAAATTATTTCTATCATAAATCATACATTCCGCACTCCACTTACAAGTATACTGTGGCATGCAAAAGAATTAGAAAAAAATCTTCCCCAAAACGAAAAATTTTTGTACTTACAAAATATAAATAACGGGGCTAACAGAATATTAAATATTGTAGAAGTCCTTACTGGTATAAAGAATATTAAAAATACTTCAGGGTATTTTTTTAAGGCAATTTCAATAAGAGAAATTATAGAAAAATCTATAAAAAAATATCGGGATAAAATAAATAAAAAAAATATTATTTTTCAAGTTTCTACATTTGCCGATATCCCTCTTTTAACCTTAGATTTGAATAAAATTTCTTTTGTAATTGATACAATAATAGAAAATGCGATCTCCTATACAAAAAAAGATGGTAAAATCTTAATTGATTGTATTTCCAACCCCCAAAAACTTATATTGTTTATAAGTGACACGGGAATAGGATTAGATAGAATAGACAAAATGATGATTTTCTCCAAATTCTATCGCAATAAAAAAGCCAAGCTTATGAATACAGATGGAATGGGATTGAGATTATATCTATCTAAACAAATCATAAAAAGACATCACGGTAAAATATATGCCAAATCAAATGGCTTAAATGAAGGCACAACCTTCTTTATTGAATTACCCTTTCGTAAATAATATATTATTGTTTTTTATTTTCTGAAAGAATTTCCTTAATTTCTTTTATATCTTTTTGTATATCAGTCAATGTAGTCCTTTCCTTATGTATTTCTTCTTCTGTTTTCTCATCAAGTCTTTTTTCTTTATTAAGTCCAGAAATAATAATATTTTCTCCAATAAAAAATGAGACAAAAAGTCCCGTTAAAACAGTAACTATTAAACCAAAAATCAAAGACCCCCAGCTAGAAACTCCCCAATCATCTGAAATATGCCAAATTCCTCGCCAGATTGAAACAATTCCAACGCTACCAATAAAAGCATAAATTATTGGATGATGAACCAATTTAATTCTAGTTTTGTCTTCTATCTCATCAAGTACTTTATGAATTGCCTTAAGTATTTTTCTCATATAATTCTATTATATCATCCTAAAATTATAAATCCTATAACCCCAAGAAGGAAAAGATAAGTAATACAAGGAACGATAACTCCCTTTAGCACGTGTATTTCTCCGTTTTTCACTCCTGTCACTGCCTCAGCTGTCAATATATCCGCTAACGCTATCATATTACCCGCAGCAGCTCCAACTACTCCAAGAGATAATATTAGACTAGTATTCATAGAAAGATTTGTAGAAGCCATACTAAATAAGTGACCAAACATAATATTTGAAACAGTCACACTCCCAGTCATAAAGGCACCAAAAGCTCCAATGAACGGAGCAAAGAAAGGAAGTAGTGTCGTCTCAAAACTCTTGGTCATGAGACTAATTGCAGAAAGTAATCCTGAATAATTATTTCCAGAATTTATCATTATTTGAACCATTGCAAGCATTGAAAAAACAACAAAAAACGGACGAACTGCCCCCTTAGACGCTCTCTTTATTGAGCTATAAATAAATCTCCACTTTTCTCTCCAAATTAGAACAACCAACAAGCCAGTAATTATAAAAATAAAACCGGGATTAAATAAACTAAAAGTATGATTGAAACCCAAAGATAATGGTAGTCCCAATTTTCCTAAAACAATTTTACCCAAAATCAATAATATGATAAGAATAATGTAAGGCAAGAAAGATTTAAATGGTGACATAAAAGATTTCTCTTCTTCTTTATTTTCCACAAGAGATAATTGTTCTTTTGGAACTAAGAATCCAAACTTTACTGAAATTACAATTACAATCAAACCAAATAAAGAACCTAAAATTGATGGGAATTCTTGCCCCAAAGAAACAAATACAAGTGATGGCACCACAAAGATTAAACCAGAAAATATAGCAAACGGTAGTGCGCTTAAAAACTCCTTTTTTCTATTTGGCCTACCAGCTGTAATAATCCAAAGCATAAAAATAGGAATAATAAAACCAACAAGATTGAGAAGTGCTGAATATAGAGGAACTAGCGCCGTATTTAATCCAACAAATCCCATTTTTATCGGTGTTCCTGCTGCTCCGAAAACACCGGGAACACTATTCCCTAAAAGACCCACAACTAAAGCTTTTATCGGGGTGAGCCCAAGCCCGATCAAAATAGGCACAGCGATTGCAGCTGGAGTGCCAAAACCTGCTGTTCCCTCAATAAAACATTCAAGAAACCACGCAATAATAATTATTTGTATTCTGTAATCTTTTGAGAGTCCTCCCAAATAATAAGATATGTGTTTTATAATTTTTAAATCTTTTAATATTTCTAGAAAAAAAACTGCACCGAAAATAATTATAAATATATCAAGCGCCACAAAAAACCCTTTTCCATAAGATGTGTATAAAAATGATGGAAAAATTTGCCAGTAGAAAATAGCAAGGATTGTGTATATAGCGAGCGTTATAATAGAAGTCCAAAGCAGTGGTACTTTCTTTACAAACAACAAAAAAAGAAAAACTAGAAAAGGAAACAATGATAATAAAATGGGTAAATTATCTATATTCATTACACTAAATATAATATCATAAAAAATAACCAAAAAATAGAGCTTGGTTGGGAGCCAAGCTCTATGAGAATCATCCCTGTACTAATTAAAAGGTGCGGGCGCACCCCTTTTTTGTCTTTCCTCTTGTTTTTTATAATTTATAACAAACAAGAGTGCTATAAAGACAAAAAATCTTTCTTATAATTGTATCTCTATATTCAAGTTGAGTCAAATTTTAATGACTCTTGAGCCAGCTGATCATTTTACTATATGTACTAGGTCCCGTTTCTCCATCTGCTGTTAAACCCTGAGCTTTTTGAAAATTTAAGACAGTAGTTTTTGTACTTGCCCCATAATCATTATCTATTTTGTTGGAAGTTTTGTTATAAATATTTAAAAACTTTTGAACTGTTCCAACAGCAGGGCCTTGAGATTTCAATTTAAGGTAAATTTTACCATCAACAAGTTTTTGTAATTCATTTATTAAACTTTGATTTTTTGAAACCGTAGGTTTTGCTGGAGTAAGAGTGGTAGCAACTGGTATTTTAATTGCTTCAGCTTCAAGGTTTGCCTGTACTTGATCAGCCAGAGCTTGCTCTTTGTCGGCTTGTAAAAGACCAATTTCTTTTTTGAGGTCAGTCACTTCTTTTGTCAGGTTTTTATTTTCTTGTTCCAGTTCTTTTTGTTTCTGACTATCAACATGAGTACTCCCTGATTCAATAGTAGAAAACGCCCAATAACCAGCAAACCCTAATAAAACTACAATTAAAATCGAAGACAGTATAAATTTAAAATTTTCCATGTCTTTTTATTATACCACAGGAAAAAAATTCCAAATAGTCTTATCATGGCGTATCTCTGAATAGTCTTATTGAAGGGGCTTTTGAGCCATTTTTAAATTTAGTTTTAACTGACAAACGTAAGTGCTACTCCAACTTGATTGGCACGGCCGGTTCGACCGATTCGATGAACATAATCCTCATAAGTAGCCGGAATATCAAAATTGATAACATGAGTTACATTTGGAATATCGAGACCTCGTGCTGCGACATCAGTCGCAACAAGTATTTGACTATGGTTTTCACGAAAAGCTTTCAGCGCGCTTTGACGTCTTCCTTGATTTTTATCACCATGAATAGATTCTGCTTTAAAACCACTTTTAACTAATATCTGACAAAGTTTTTCAACACCGTGTTTGGTACGCCCAAAAATCAGAACTTTTGAAAATTCTTTTTTAGAAAGCAAACATTCAAGTGAACCAATTTTATCTTGACCACTTCTTACACGCACAATATCTTGCTCAACATTTCGCGCGGTGTCTCCGGTTTTAACCGAAATCTTTTCAGGGTTAGTCAAAAATTCTTTAATCAATTTATCAATCTCACTTGTGATGGTTGCTGAAAATAACAATGTCTGACGATTCGGCGCCATGTTGGCCATAATAAATCGCATATCATTTACGAAGCCCATATCGAGCATTCTATCTGCCTCATCAAGCACGATTGTTTTAAACTCAGGCAAATGAATAACTTTTCGGTCAACCAAATCTCTCAAACGCCCAGGTGTTCCAATCACAAAATTGTGCTGTCGTCGTAAACCATAAATTTGATTTGAAATTCCCATTCCACCAACGCAACAGACAGAAAAAATCCTAAGATTCCCCTTGAAATCAAATAATTCTCCATTAATCTGCATTGCTAATTCTCGAGTCGGGACAATTATTAAAACTTTTTCGCGTGGATTATTTACAATTTTATCAAGAAGTGGAATAAGAAACGCTGCCGTTTTCCCAGTCCCTGTATTTGCAACTCCGACTACATCTCGCCCCAAAAGGACATGAGGGATTGCAATATCTTGAATTGGAGTTGGAGTCACATAACCCTTCTTCGCAATATTATTTTTTATTGCATCGCTAATTTTAAATTGTTCAAATTTGTGTATTGGAACATACGGAGCAGATTCCACTATGGGGTCAGCTTTGCATACGAAACGTGATGGATGGATTGATGTCCCGCCAAAACGCCCTTTCGGTTGAGACCGATTATTTGAATGACCTCTGTAGCTATTTTTTTGACCACTAAAAGAAAAAGATGACCTGCCGGAGCTAGTGCTTCGGTTATTTTGTTTATACATAATATCTTCCCAATCTATAAATATAAAAGTAAGACGGACTGGAACTATCCTTTGATTTCCATAAAGACTACCACAAAGGATAAGACATTATATTAGGCGCTAAATAGCGACGAAACCAATGAGAATACAACTTACATCAAGAGTATATAATATTTTGGTATTGTTGTCAAGTTATTTTTTACCTTTTTTCTTCCCTGCTTTTTTCTTAAGCATAACTTTTTTGACTGCAAGACGTTTTTTTGTTTTATGAGAATGCTTTGATTTCAAATGTGGATGAAGCGAAGTAGCTCTTTTTGCCATAAAATTTCTTTGACTCGCCATAGTTATAAACGTAGGCGGTATTTTTTATTAATTAATAATACTTTTTTATTCTACCCTAAACTTGTAAAATTATCTAACTATCCCCTTTTATCATCTTTACTGCTTCTGCAACTGTCGTCATAAATTGAGCTGGGAAAATAATTGTGGAATTTTTTTCGACGCTAATCTCTGCCATCGTTTGGAGAGTACGAAGTTGCAATGCCACCGGGTGTTTAGAAATTAAATCTGCTGCTTGGCCTAATTTTTCTGCTGCTTGGAATTCCCCTTCGGCTGCGACAATCTTTGCACGTCTTTCCCTTTCGGCTTCAGCTTCTTTCGCCATAGCTCTTTGCATATTTTCTGGAAGAAAAATGTCTTTTATTTCAACAGCAGTAACTTCTGCTCCCCATGGCTCAGTATGAGAATCAATAACATTTTTAATTTGCATATTTATATCAACAGTTTGAGAAAGAAGCTGGTCAAGTTTGAACTGTCCAACTACGTTTCGAACTGTTGTCTGACTAATTTGATTTACAGCACTAAAAACATCTTCAATAGCAATAACTGATTTTTCTGGGTCAACAACGTGATAATAAGCCACAGCTGCGATATCTATTGAGACATTATCTTTAGTAATAATTTTCTGAGAAGGCACAGCCATTGTCACAGTACGCATTGTAACTTTCACCATACGTTCAAAAACTGGAACGACATATATGAGCCCTGGGCCTCTCGTCCCTGTACATTTCCCTAGAAAAAATATTACACTTCTTTCATATTGCTTTACAACTTTCAAACCAGAAACAATTATAACAAACACGACAGCGAGAATTATGTATAGAGTCATATATCACTTTGGCTCGCCATAGTTAGTAACATAGGCGGCAAAAAATTAATTAATAATCTATCCTATAATAACAGAAGTTTAAATATAAAAGTTTTAATTACTACTTAGCGTCCACCACCGCCGCCGCCAGAACCTCCACCACCTCCACCACCACTAGGGCCTCCAGCACCTTGACCACCTGGCCCCCCATTTCCACCACCATTTCCAGTACCATTACTCCAGCCACTCTGTCCCCCACCCCCGCCATTATTTCCAGGACCTCCTTGGCCACCTTGACCTCCAGGACCGCCACCATTAGGACCGCTAGGGCCACCCATTCCTTGTCCGCCTTGACCACCAGGACCTTGACCACCAGGACCTTGACCACCACCTTTACCGCCTTGATTTAGAGAATCTGGCCCTCCATTTCCACCACCATTTCCAGTACCATTACTCCATCCGCTCTGTCCACCACCTCCGCCATTATTACCAGGACCACCCTGTCCTTCACCACCTCCATTATTTTGACCATCAGGACCAAAACCTTTACCACCACTATTCCTTATCATTTCAATATCTTCTTTTTTAATTTTTCCAATCGCTTCTCCAAACGTAATACATTCTTCCAAATTAGATTCTTCTGCGCAATAAGTTTTACATTCTTCTTCCCCTTTACAATTAGGTGGAATAATACCATTTCTTATGGCATTAATAGTTTTTTGTGCCTGTCCCTTTTCTTCTCCTGTCATCATTCCTGCTTTCATCGCAAATGTTAAACATTCCTCCATATGTTTCGTTTCGGAACAATAAGTATCACATTCATCTTTACCAGCACAAGCAGGTGGTTGAATTCCTTCTTTAATTGCTGATAAAACTTTCTCCGCATCTTCCTGTTCCTGCTCATCCATAATACCGGCCTCAATAGAAAAATTGATACATTCTTCCATGTGTTCCGTCTTTGAACAGTAAGAAGAACATTCATCTGGACTAGAACAAGCTGGTGGCTTTATCCCTTTAGCTATTGCAGCTTTAACTTTTTTTGCCTGACCTTTTATCTTTTCCAATTTATCACTAGACATTAATCCATTTTTTTCAGCAAATGTTATGCATTCATCCATATTATCTGGCGCACTACAATATTTTTGGCATTCATCTTTACCTTTACATTGACCTGGACCAATCATTCCTGCTTTTTTAAAATTTTTAGCTGATGTTACCTCTTCACCTGACATCATATTGTTCTTTTCAGCAAAACTCAAACAAGCATCTACATTTGCTGGTTCGTCGCAATAAACTTTACACGTTGCTTTGTCCGCACAATTTCCTAATTCAGTAATAGGATAGGAAATTTCTGAAGCAGATGAAACTTCTGCTTGAACAATTGACGAACTAGCGATAACTCCAGAGATTAAAATCCCTATAATTATAATAGATATATTTAATATATTTTTATTCATAATATTTTTAAAATTATTCAAAAGGATTAATTTTTATACTAGAAAAAGGATTGGCTTTATCATAAGGATTCGCGCTCTGTGCACTTTCCAAAGGATTAATTGCACCTGAATCCATTGCAGGCAAAACACCAACAGAAACGTCCCCGGCGACTTCCGTGGCCGATTTTTGTGTCTTGCTTTTCCAATAATAATAACCCACTCCGACCAAAACCAAAACTAATAATACTGAGCCCACAATTATATATTTTTTACTCATATTTATATTATACTACTTTAAAAATAAAACTAAAGAGAACCTTCTAATTTTTTGTTTAACTAATAATACTAATTATAACATTATCTAAGAATAAATAAAGGGTTAATAAAGTTTGCTATTATCAATACTACTCCAGCTCCTAAAAGGCAACCAGCCATCTTTCCTATAGCTGAACCAAGTGTCGTTCTCTCTTCAGATATTTTCTTTTCTCTTAATCTTTCTGCCATATGGCCTTCAAAGACACCAGCAATTCCATCGGTAATTGCATTACCCACTACACCACCAATAATTGCACCAGCTACACCCGCTATTGCTCCACCAATAACTGCTAAGATAGCTAAAATACCATTATCAATCAAACCAAATATAATATCTGGCCATACGTTTTTTATTAAAATATTAAAAAGAGTTAGAGAAACAAGACATAATAATCCTAAAGCAAATATAACCCAGCCAATAATTTTTACGTCATAAATAAAAAAAGTACTGACTGCAAAAATGATAATACAAAGAGTAATAACCTTAATCATCGCTATAATAAATTTTTTGTTCATACATTTTAATTATATCACAAGATTCGAACTTCTATTATTAAGGTAGAAAAAATAAGTCTTGTGTTATAAAGGTTAATTTTGGTGCTCTTTGTCTGGAGTGGAAATTTAATATATACAGTTCCCTGTTCCGCTTACTAGTGGGACAAAGACAAAATCTCCATTTTCTGTTTCTGTAAAATTATTTTTTTCTCTTGTTATTTTTATAAGTTTTTGGATATGTTCTCCCACTGGTGCAAGTAAAATTCCCTCATCAGCTAGTTGTTCTTTGAACTCTTCAGCAATTTTCTTTGGGGCTGCGGTTAAAATTATTTTATTATATGGAGCATATTCGGCAAGCCCATGCGAGGCATCTGTATTTAAAACAACAATATTTTTATATTTTTTTAATTTTTCTTTCGCCTTTTCAGCAAGTTCTTTTACAATTTCAACACTGTAAATTTTTCCTTCTTCTCCGATAATATCGGAAATCAAAGCGGCATTCCATCCACTACCCGTTCCAATTTCTAAAACTTTGTCACCCTTTTTTAGCTCAAGCTCCTGCAACATGAAAGCTACAGTATATGGTTGACTTATCGTTTGCCCGTATCCAATGGAAAGAGGGTGGTCTTCATAAACTTCATTTAAATTTTTCTCCAAAATAAAATCTTTTCTATCAACTTTTTCTATGACTTTTAGTATTTCTTCTCTGATTCCCCTATCTTCAAGTTCTTTAATGAGTTCTTTTTTATTCATTGTGTTTTATTCCGTTCGTATAAACCGACAAGGGTTGCATTGTTAATAATGTGTTTATCCATAGCCCGAACAAGGTCGGCTTTATTTGAGGACTTCGGAATTGAGAGGATAGTATCAAGGGCATAAAGTTTAAAATTGTAATGGTGGATGCCAGACGGAGGGCAAGGGGCAACGAAGCCCGACTTATTTAAACTTGTATAACCCTCTACTGCGCCAGTGGAAACATTGCTGTTTTCAATAACAGATATATTAGGGTCAATATTCCAAACTATCCAATGCACGAAATCTCCACTCGGGGCATCAGGGTCATCAACAATAAGCGCTAAACTTTTTGCTTCTGCTGGCACACCAGATATTTTAAGCGGGGGTTGTATTCCTTTTCCGTCACAAGTATATTCGATAGGAATACTGCTATTATTTACAAAAATATCACTTTCAATTTTCATATGTAAATTATATCACAGTTCGTAATCTATATAGGGTACCAAAAATAACCATTATAAAATATGGCTAAAATATTGGTCTTAATTACCACCCCTTCTTACAAGCATCATCAACTACTTTTTGCAGACCTTTATCATTCCCAAAGGTCTGGTCAAGAGTATTCCCATTCATAGTTCCTTTTGGGAAAAAACAATCAAGGTCTATGACATTATTTATTTTTCTCTGGAAATGACATGCTTCATTTTCTACTCCTAGTACAATCATTTCTATGTTTGTTGTATTATCTGACCCTGTCATTTTAACAGTTACCGGTAAACATTCATTCATTCTATTTATAAAACACATAGGGTCTTTTGCCAGACCACAATCAACCATTGTTTTATCATCTAGCGAAACTTGAGATGCAGTTGACGGCGTCGTTGTTGCTTCTTGATTAGTTTTATTTTCTTGTTGTCTTCCCTTATTACCTAAAAAGAAAAACAATCCACCACCGATAACTAAAACAGCTATAACAATATATATAATTTTATTATTTTTCATATTTAAATTATACCACAATATTTCGTAATACCTATAAATGCTCAGAACTTGCCTCGCCCATAGGCTCCGAACGTGGGAGGATGTTCAAATGAGTATTAAAAAAGACTGACTATATCAAAATCAGACTCTTAGTCTTTATCTAAACTAATTTTTGGGCTGTTGCTTCCAAGATTTTATGCCAATGCTTATGTCCATCTTCATTGTCATAATATTTAAAAACCTTTATTTTAATTTTTTTAAATCCTTGTTTTTCCAATAGTTCTTGCAAATTATCACTGGATAAATTTGAAGTACTATTGACATCAGTTTTATCAAAAGTGTGGATAAAAAGCCAACCTTTTTCTTTTAAATTAACATAAATCGTTTTAATAAATTGTTTTTTATTTTTTATTTTATGTATTACATAGTTTGAATAAATCAAATCGAATGGTTTATTTTTTGAAATAAAGCGTTTTTCTAGGTCGATTCCTGTTCGAAGATCAACCCCTTTGCTTTTCCAACCTAATTGCTTTAAACAAGCAACATCAAAAAAATTACCAGCACCTAAATCTAGAGATTTACCAACTATTTTAAATTTTTTATCTATAAATTTTTTTAAATAAATATTCATATTTTATATTATATCATATAAAAAAATAATGGTCGTTTAAAAACGACCATATATTTTTATAAAACTTATATCCAACAATGAGGATCTTCACCCAAATAATCTCCATTTTGGATTAAAGCACGAGCACGACAACCACCGCACTGATATTTGATCTTACAATCTCCACATTTCCCTTTAAGATTCATTTCTAACATATTTTTAACAATTTCACTTTCTTGATATTTTTTGGTAATTTCTTTAATACTTAAAGGAAAAACATTCATCATTGGAATGTTTAAGAGTGCACATGGGGTCATTGTTCCGTCGGAATTCACATTGAAAGTAATAGCCGCAGCACCACAACCATCAAAAACTATCTCGTTCTCTTTACCTAAATCATTTTTCCCACGAATTAAACATTTTAATGGATCATTTGTGGTTACATTTATTTCAGGAAATAATAATTTAAGACGATAAACTTCCTTAATAAAAGCTAGTTTTTGATCTTTATTCATCCAGAGATCTTCGCGTTTGATAGCTTTCCCTGATGGATGAATTGCAGAAAAGCTAACTCTTTTACATCCAATGTTTTTAGCAAAGTTTACCATTTCTTCCATTTCACTAATTTGTGAAGCTTGGATTGTTGATCTCATTGAAGCAACAAGGTTTGGTAAATTATATTCAGCTACTAAACGTAAAGAGCCAACAGCCTTTAAAAAGGCTCCATCATAACAACGAAAATTGTCGTGTTGGTTTGAATCAAGACTATCAAGGCTTACAGAAAGCACAAAGCGTTGAAAAGATAAATCTCGAATCAAATTTAAATGTTCTTTAGTTAATAGTGAACCATTAGTCGTCAGGGTAATAAACTCACCCCCATTAGTACGCACTTGCTTCAGCACATCATTAATATTTTTATGAATTAAAGGTTCTCCGCCAGAAATAATAATTTCTTTATAGTTAGGACTAAACTGGCGTGCAAACCTGATAATTTTAATGATTTGCTCAATTGGCATATCCCGCCTAAGTTGATGATCTGCTCTGCAATGTTGGCAATTCATATTACACCTTCCTGTAATTTCGAGTTGGATTTGACCAAATTCTATTTCATAGATGGTATCTCTAATCTCTACTTCCAAAAGAGGTGTCTCAAATTTACATTCCATTTTAACCTCCTTTTTAAATCTATAAACTAAAATATTTATAGGGGAGAATTTTTAAAAAATATTCTCCCCTATTTTTGACAGTCGTCTCTACTTAATCGCAGATACAACAACTTCCTTTTCCTATGCGTACTTTGACGCGTTTTTTTACCTTTTTTATAATCCCCGGTTTCATGATGGCTTTTCCTCCTTTCTTGCCTAAAATTCATATTTTGCTTAATGGTTTAAAATTTACTATAAATTTTAATTTAACTTTATTGACCAAAAAGAAATACAAAAATAGGACTTGTTTTCAATGTTTTGGTAATTATATCAATAAATTTTCTAATCTGTCAATCAGGTTCGAACTTCTACTGAGGTAGGAAAAATAAGCCTTGATTTATAAGGTTTATTTTGAGGCTCAGAACTTGCCTCGCCCATAGGCTCCGCACTTGGAACGAAGTGGAAACCTAAAATGATTAAATAATTATTAAAAAAAAAGGGCTTCTGTATAAAATACAAGAAGCCCCTTTACAAATGTTCAATAATTTTTGGATAAGATTTGCAAATCAAAAGAATCTTATCCTTCAATTCACTAGTTTCCATCTTCTCCTTAAAAACTAGTGATGTAACTCTATGGTCGTTAATCTTATGAGAAACTTGCCCCATAAGACTAGATTTTATTTGGAGCGGAACATTACCTTTTTGTGTTTCCAAAAAAAGGTCAATTTTCCAGTCCCTGTCTTCTGTATCGGTTGAAATCTTTATAGAGAAGATAATGGACCCTACTTCTTCATCGTGATCAATAAGGTATTGAATAGCTTTACGGCATGATTCTTCCACCTTTTGCCCAACTCTTCTACTTTTAATTTCATTCAATATAATATAATTGATTTTTTTGGCAGTATAATTCTTGCCTAACAAAATCACCACTTTCCATCCATAACATTCCCCTACTTCAGCTCCGTGTGATGGGCTGAAAGTAATTGCTTCCTTAAATAGAATCTCAAAAAACCTATTTTCAGAAGTAAAAACCCTGAAAGAAGCCAATAGATTTTTTGCTCCCAACTGGGATAAGACAGAAGTAAAAGAATAAATTTCTTTTCTTCTTTTCATTCCTTTTAAAATTTTATTCAGAAGTCTATGAACCTGGCCAGAGAAAAAACTGGCCTTTTTGACCGATTTTTTCATTTTTTTTGTTTTTTAATATTTAAAGAGATTTTACATCAAAAAACCAAAAATGTCAAACAAAAAAGCTAGTTATTATACTAGCTGTAAGTAAAGTTCTTGGGGAAATTTATTCTTTTTTTCGCCAATTTATTTCAAAAGAAATAGAGTATTTATTTGGAATTTTCCATTTAGAAAATCTAAAAAATAAGAATTGAAATTTATTTTCAGAAATTTTTCCAAACCCAAACCTATTCAAAGTAAGCTCTATGTCTATAACCATATTTTATTTAGTAAAATATTTTTCTAATATATCAAAATAATCACTATCATCATCAACATCTTTGTAATTATTTTTATTTACCCACTTAAAATTATCATGCTCACTACTTAATTTTATCTCTCCTGAAACATATTTACATTTAAATCCTACAAGATAAACTACTTTTCCATAGTTTCTATGACCTTTATCACTAAACTCATGATACCAAACAGCAAAAGGATCATTAACTTCTATCTCCAAGCTAGTTTCTTCTTTTACTTCCCTTTTTAAAGATTTTATCAAACTAGTCCTGTCACCATCTACAGCTTCTCCTTCTTGTATTTTTCCACCAGGAAAATCTAACCCCTCAGTAGGATCATTTAGAACTAATACTTTTCCATCTTTTTCAATAAATGCCTTTTGCCCTATACAAAACAATGCATCATCTTTCATAAATCCATTCTATCATTTTTATCTTATCTTGTAACTTACTATACTTAGATAAAAAGAAAACCCGATCAATCAAAAAGAGTGGGTTTAACAATTTAATTACCAAACACTAAGCATACCAGAGTTTATATGTATATTCAGTGTTATTGAGAACAAATTTGAAGAACGTGTCTGTTCCTTCTTCGGGAGCGCCATGCATTGGAACTTCCTTATAACAGTCATATTCTTTGCATTCCTCAAAAATTGCCAATTGTATAATAGCGATTCTAGTGGCCAGATCATATTCCGGATTGATAAACTCATTAGAAAAAAAGTGGGTCTTTCCTTTTGAAAGAGGTTTGTAGCCGACATATATTTTTCCATTTTTTTCTTTTATAAAAAGAGGATTATGGGAAACCAAAGATTTAATCTTTAAGACAACATTAAGGATGTCAAAACATTTTTGTATGCTTTTAATAAAATCCTGATTACTCATTAAAAACACTGGCTTGAGGTCAATTACTTTTGTTTTCATAAAAGATTTAGTTTAAATTAATTGAATTATTTCCATCTTTAAACCTTAGAAACAAAAATAATCCAACTAATACAACACAAAATCCCAATTCCAAAGAACTACTACCTTTATGATGATAGCATATTTTAATTAAAAAGTCAAGCTCCGAACTTGGGAGGATGTTCGAATAACTATCCTAACTAAGTAGACATACCCTTCTAGGAAGTTCACAATGTGCACATATTCACAAAAAAAACCCGCCGAGAGAAGGAGGGTCTTCTTTTGGCAGGCAATTTAATTTTCCTGAAATTTTCTGATAGCTTCAAGGCGAACTGAGTCTTTAAAAAATTCTTTAGGATTTATTATCCCATAATTTGGATCTATCAAAGTAATGTTCAGTGGCAAAACCCCCGCGACAGGAATAGTTCCACCATTACCATCATCAACCCCAAACTTAGAGGAAATGAAATAAATAATTATTTTATTTTCACCTCCTAGTTTTTCGGCCAAATAATTTACAATCTTTTTTTCTGGCCAATTTTTTACAGGACCAACCATTATTATTTCAAAACTTTCTGGCTGGAAGAAAAAGTCTTGAATGTTAGCATTGATTGGAAAGAGAAATTGTTTATGAGACAAATTTTCTTCTCTTGCTTCACCAAACCATTGTAACCAAACCTGAATACCATTTTGGTCTTTGCGAATTAATGTCGGTTTTTCAACATTTATTTCACAAGGTCTAAAGCTCTGAATTTCTTCCATTTTAATAATTATTTATATGTGAATATTTTTCTTTACATTACATTTTTCAGTTTGTAAAGTCAATAGGTTCGAACTTCTACTAAGGCAGGAAAAATAAGCCTTGTAAAATAAGGCTTGAAATCAGGCTCCAAGAATCAAGAATTGGAAGAATTGGGAATTGGGAATTGGAATTGGGGTCAGCCACCATTCTTTGGTCTGCCTACTTTTCTGAACCTAGCAAGAATGGTTCTTGTGAGTTTTTTAATTTAGTTTATGCAGCTTCTAATACAGTATTTTGGTAAGCTTTATAAAGCTCTGGATTTTTAATTTTAACCCAGCGTTCCAAAATAGTATCATTAAAATGTTTAATATTCTGAGGATTCGTTCCCATTTGATCTGCAAGATTCTCAAGCTTTTTAAGTTTTTCACCTAAATCAAGCTTTGGATTTTCCATAGCTTCTGTAAATTCTAAATTAGCACTTTGATACTCCGGAGTAAGAGTAAATATTGAAGGAATTTTTTCTTGTAACATATTTTTTATTTTTTTATTATTAATAATATCAACAAAACATATAATTAATATATAGGCTTATTGTTAATGTTCTAACTATACAACTATTTATAAAAAAAAGCAATTTTTGTGGGTAGGTTATCTTTCCATATTTATATTATCATTTTACTTTGCTTTTTGGATATTTTTTTGATATTATAACCACATCTACTTTATAAGTAGATACATTCCGTGGTAGCTCAGCGGTAGAGCGATCGCCTGTGGAAAGAAAATTTACGCAGCTTTCTATTGAAAAGTAGGATGAAAAACAAGGTGAATTCGGGGAAGCCCCTAAAAACTTTTGAAAACAAAAGTTCGGGCGATCAATTATTTATAATTGATTTAGCCTAGGGTAATCCCGAGCCAAGCCTCGACACAAAATCGAGGAAGGTGTAGAGACTATCCTTTCGGGGAGTACTTTCCGGTAATAATCGGATGGGAAGCGCCTTGCTCCTAAATTCATAAAATTATGAACATGGAGATGATATAGTCCACACTTCTAGTAATAGGAGATAAAGTGTAAGCGATTGGTCGTAGGTTCGATCCCTACCCACGGAGCAATGTTTTGTATTTTGGGTCTAAATTAACTTTTTGTCTTTCAGATAAAAGGTTTTTGGAGGTTCGAGCAGAAGCAAAATTTGCTTCCACCTTATCTTTCTCTTCAAAGATACTCAAGAAGAAAGGATGCAGTAAAACATTGAGTTTTTGGTCTTTTATGATGAGGTTCGAACCAAGACAGTTTAGTATAGATTTTTTGGTATCGTTATTGCCTTGTTCAAACCAACTACGAGCGTATCTTGCAAAATTAAATGTTTTCTCGCTCAATTCTAACCACTTGTCCTTTTCTATATTTACTTTCGTTAATTCTTCCTCAAGGGCAATTTTACGCTTCTGCAAGCCTCCCTTTACTGCTTTGAGTTCGTCAGCAGACATAATACCTCCATCAGTATTTTCAGCAGAAGTGTAGTCGAGTATGAGCTTAGATAAATGGGTATTTACCGACTCGAGTTCCTTATTTTTGTTTTTAAGAATTGTTTCCTGGCTTTCAGCTTCGCTTTCTCTTATTTCGTGTAGATATTTTATTGCCCATTCCTTGAACCCCTCGGAAATAGTGATGCGAGATAAAAGTTCATCTATTTGCGCATTAAGGTTTTTTACTTCCACAGATTTTTCTACACAAGCTTCATTTTTTCTTTTAGTGCAATGATAATAAATGTATTCGTGAACATTTCCATTTTTCTGTCTCTTCGTTTTTGTTTCAGCAGTAATAGAACTTCCACAAAAACCGCAACGCATCATTCCTGTAAAAGCGAAAAGGTGAGTCTTGGGACACGGCTTACCTTTCTTTCCTAGCATTCTCTGAATATGATTAAATTCTTCTTCCTCAATCATCGGCTTGTGTTTTCCTTGTATCCAATTTCCGCTACCGACAGGATATTCGAAGCGTCCATAATAGAAAGGATTTGCGAGAAGAGCGTAGATTCCACTCTTTGAGAGATGATGACCGCCGATTTTCTTTCGCTTGATGGTTGTTAGATTCCATTCTTTTGTCATCTTCCATATCTGCGGAGCAGTATAATTTCCCGTGAGCATTAAATCAAAGATTCGACGAACAAGCGGAAAGCGCTCAGGGTCAATTTCTATTTCCTTGAATCCTTTTTCTCGGTCAGGAGTGCTTTGATATCCAATTGGAGCAATGCCAGGTAGCCAACCCTTCTCTGCTTTGTTTTTAAGACCGCGCTTCACATTCACCGAAAGGTCTCGAACAAATTGATTTGCCATTCCAAACTCCATCGCCATCATTAGCACATTGTCTGATGGAAGATAAAATTTCTCGTGGGTTCGGATACTTTGCATCTTTCCGCTTTGAAGCAGGTCAATGATGGCACCGCCATCTATAAAATTTCTAGCAAGTCTATCCAGCTTCCAACACAAAACGCCATTTGCTTCTCCAGCATAGAGACGTCTAATCATTTCGTTGAACACTGTGCGACCAGGCGCTTTAGCTGACTGCGACTCTGTAAATATTTCTATAATCTCCAAATTAAAATCTTTCGCAATTCTCGTTAATTCTTTGATTTGGTCTTCAATCGATGCCGCTTGGCGCTCTTCCGACTCACTCGATTTTCGTGCATACAAAAAGTATTTAATTTTTTTGTCTTCAATTTTTTTCATTGTTTTGTGATGGTTGATTATTATTTTTTGTGGGTAGTTCTTTTTCCTCTTTGGTCTTTTGAAATGGAGAGCCTAATTGAAACGCTTTGATTTTCGAATCTCCTTCTACTAATTCTATTTCTTCGTCCGAACTCTCCGATAACAGATTCGAAGACGACTGCTGCTGTTTCTCCTGTGGTTCATACGTCTCCCGTGGTAGCCGTACCTGGACTTCAAATTCTTCTTCGTTCCCCTTTGTTTTATGGTTGTCTAACAAATGAGCTTTTACCGCCGCCAAAGCTTCCTCTGCCGAGTTGCTCAAGGGAATCAATAATCTCTTTGGTGATGAAGATGGCTCCTTCCGTGGTTTTTTCTCTCGGTCTTTACTATCTTTATTTTTTATTGATTGTATGCGATGAAAATAATCCAACACAGTTTCCTCCTTTTTCATTTTTGGTAATTCTTGCTGTGATTTTTCTGGTTCGGGTGTCGCCCTTTTCCGATATAGTACCCAAGCGAGTTTCTTTTTCACCCAATCTCCCTTGAAACCAACGAAAAGGATAATTACCCACAGAACGAAGAGAGTCGGCTTAATATAGTCATCGTTCGCCCAGAAAAAAGCAGGGCGGAGCAGAGAAAATACCCCATCCTCGAATCCAGGAGGCAAATTTAGCAAATCAAATACGAAAGCCAAAATCCAAACGAATGCCCCAAGGGTTAAAATAAGCGCCCCCATAACAAGCAAAGTCACCATACCACTTAAAATCACAGTCGCTATCGTTCCAAACACGATTTCACCAGTCCGTTTTATATATTTATTTTTACTTTCCAATACAGAGACAATTATCCCTAATCCTACAAGGATTCCTATTAAGATTAAAAATTGGTTCATATAGTAGTTTGCTAATTTTAATATCCTCCTTCAAGTTTTTTGATTCTACTCTCAAGAGCTTCCGTTCCAAGAAGTCCAGACGACGGACAGTTGTCTCTACCAAGCCCACCCAGGGAACTGAATGTCCGTCGACAAACATTGTAGAGTTTATTTTCTAAATCGGTAACTTTTTTCTCAAGACTAGAATTATCGGTTATTACACTAACACTCTTGCTGGGCGAAACCGTTGCATTTACGTATTTAAGTAGAACATTGTGGTCTTCCACTAGGCTGTTATGAGCTTTATATAAATTATCCAAACTGGTCTTGAGTGTTGCGACTTCTATTTTCAACGCCTCGATTGTCTCTGCATCAGACGATGGAATATTATTAAATGGAGCAATCGTGTTTTGCTTCTCCGTTTCCTCGGTATTCTGGTCAGTTGTTGGCGGCTGTTCTTGTTCTTCCGCTTGTTTGTTTTCAGAAGACCACGAAAATGGATTCCACCACACTGCGTAAGTTTGACTTGGTAATGCAAACGAAAGAACGGTAATAATTACAATGATAGAAACGATTGAAATAATTTTCTTCATAAATTTTGGCTAATTTAATCTTACTCGCGACCTTTTAATAAATAATTTATACAAAACGCAAAGCGACACCCGCTGGTACCCCAATACGCTTTTCAGCAATTGGCAGCAAGGTGCCGCTTTCCACTGAAAAGCAAACATATTGGGGTACGCTATCATTATAGCACCCTGACAATCCCTGACAAGTGTAAAAGTGCTAAATTGTGAATGTGTCGTTTTCATCGGTTTTCTCGTAGTTTCTTAATAATGCCCTGAAAATATCCTGCGGGATTATCCATTTTTTTACCTTCCTCTCTATGCTCTCGAAAAATACCCCACGCTTGTTCTATACGTCGGAATCCGTCTTTTCGCAAGACACTTAAGATTGAATTCATAAACTTATCCCCGAGTTCTGAAACTATTTCTTTACATCGCTGTTCTTCGTAGTTCTTCGGATTGAATTCTCTCACCAACGTTCCCTTAAAAGAAGATTTTATTAACGTATCGTGATTTTCAATGTGATGTTCGGTATCGTGTTCGTTGTGGGGACTTCTGATTTTGTCTTCTGGTGTGTAGCCAGAAAATTGTTTTGCTAACTTGTTTTTTATATCTTCCAACTTCTGATTTTCCTCCCCCAACTTCTGACTGACTTCTGATGGATTTGCTTGTGGAAAAGAATTGACCCCTATTGGTTCTCCGTCCGCGCCTACCCATCGTTTTGGTTCGGGGAAGAACTTATCAAGCGTTTTATAGCCCATCTTAGGTGTCAACCAATGATTGAGATGTATTTCAAAAGTTCCTATTTTGCCCTGTCGTGGTTCAAAAAAGATATATTGCTCCTGACGGAGTTTGATAAGGTATGAGTTGATTGTGTTAATTTTCAACTCCAAGTCGGGAAAGACATCGTTGTTCAAATCAACCAAGCTCGTAATGGCAATCCCGTATGGTGTCCCTATCGCACGTATCCACTGAAGCAAGCGAAGCTGGTTGATATTCAATTTCCCGCTACGATAATCCGACACAATATAGTGCGGAATTGTGTTATATGGTGGTATTTTTTGATTTTTCATCGTCGTATTGTTTTATCCATTCGTTTTTAATGGACTTATACGTCGCATTAAAAAGCACTAGCAAATTTATTGCTTGCTCAGTCGCAAATTCGTCGGAGATTTCTTCTCCGAATTCTTTGCTCCAGATAGTCTTAAATTCTTCGAGCGCTTTTTGCGATAACATAAAAAGTCCGCTCTTGACCTCGCAGGTTCCACTGGGATGGCGACCCACGAAGTCAACAACGGACTTCGTCAAACCCAGTAGATTACCGCCATTAAAAAGCAAAAAATCGCACTTTTTATTTTGCGGTTCTTTGTTGTAAGAGATAGCTCCCATTTCAAAATCCACAAAATAAAACTGGATTCTGAAATGGTAGTTCCTCTTTACCTTATGGGCAGAGATACTACTGCGCTAAACTATTTAAGAAATATCTCTAGTCTCCTCTAGAAGAGCCCCAGCGACTTGTACCTCAAACAATTTGTTGCTTTTTGCTTTAATTTTTCAAGAGCTAATTTAATTATAATTTATCAGAGTTTTTAGTCAATGAAAATTATAAGGAGTTGCGTTATGTCGTGTTATTTAGAGTTATGCAAAGACAAAAACGTTATCCACAGTTAAAAATTCAGTATGACAAAAGTTGACCAATTTGCGCAAAAGAGATACAATTAAATTTATGAAAATATACACCATCGAAGAAGTGGCAAAACTTCTAAAATGTTCTGAACGGCAAATCTTCCGCTATTTGAAAGATAAAAAATTAAGCGGGTCGAAACAGGGCAAGTGGCGATTCACTGATAAGGATATAAAAGATTTCCTCAAGCGCGGAAGACTCGCAGAAAAATCCAAACATAAGTAGTGAGTCGTAATAAAATAACAATGATAATGATATGCAACTAACATTAAAATCAATCCGATGCCAGAGTTTTAGAACCATCAATGATGACAGCTTAGATGTTGACGAAAAAATAACTGTTCTTGTAGGAGCAAATGAGAGTGGCAAGACTAATTTACTTGAGGCTATTGAGTTTCTTGATGCCGACAAAGAACTTACGGAGTCTGACACAAAAATAAACTCCGAATACTCACGCAAAAACTATCTCCCAAATGTCATTTACGAGTTTGAGCTGTCGGAAGAGCTTCTAGATAAACTTAAACGTTACGCTCGTTTTTTTGAAAAACACAACCGAATCACAATAACGCGTGAAGGTAACGATGAGGACGAAACCTACCTCGACACGCCAAACGGACAGGGTTTTCAATATGTTGAGATTTATAAAAACATTTCAGAAGTAGAGCAAAAATTACAGACAAAGAATGGGAATACAATATCGCTCGCGCCTAATAACTGGACATCTTCGCCAATAACATATCATAAAAATACAAAGCTCTTCCGAGATAAAAAGTTGCAGAAGGTAGAAAAAAAAGAACGAGATGACCTGCTATACAAAAAGATATCAGAAATAATTTTTGATGCTCTTCCAAGTGTTTTTCTGTGGAAATATTCAGATGAGTATTACATTCCCAAAGATGTACCGATTTCTTTTCACGTAATCAAAGAACAGTATTCATCCGTTGTAAATCTTTTTCGCTTAGGAGGTATTGAAGAAGATAAAATTGCTTCACACTTTACTAATAGAGACAGCGTTTATATACACAACTTTCTTACTGACATTTCTCGTAAAGTAACAAAGGTTATAAATAATACCTGGAAACAGAGAAAGAATATAAAATTAACGATGCATTACAAAGAGGCATTTATAGAAATTCTGGTTGAGGAAAAAGGTTATCAGATTGACCCCAAAAAGCGTAGTGAAGGTTTGCAGTGGTATCTCACGTTTCTAATAAATTTTCGCTCGAAATTACAAACGCTAAAAAATAATATCATTCTTTTTGACCAGCCAGGCGATAAGCTACACCCTGGTGGACAAAAAGATTTGCTAGAACGACTGGAAGAACTATCGGAACATAATCAAATAGTTTATTCGACACACACGCCTTTTATGATTAGCAAAGAATATCCAGAGCGTGTGCGCCTTATTCGAAGACCAGACGACGATACTGATATAGTGAATAGATTAAGTAAAAAAGATATTTTTCAAGACGAACTTTTGCGAAACTCTCTTGGTTTTGCATTATCTGATGTCGCTCCTATTGCAGAGAAAAATATCCTTGTTGAGGGCTTACTCGATAAAATGGTATTGCTTGAGTTCATAAACAAACTCAAAAGTTTCAAGTTTTCAATAAATCTCAACTCATCAGTGTTTATTCCAGCTCACGGTGCATCGAAAATCCTATACTACGCTAATATGTTAAAAAACAACGGCTTAGATGTGATAGCATTGTTCGACAACGACACCGAAGGGAAAAACGCAATCGTGGCCAACAAAAAGAAGAAAGTACTTGTAAATAAAGAGATTTTAAGTGTTGCTGTAAAAAGTGGCGCAGAAACGATGGAAGATTTATTACCGCTCAAACTTGTAGAAGATGCTGCTAACGAGATTGGCAGGCAGTATAAATCATCTTTTTCAAAAATACTTAGTCTCAAAACTCCAGTAATGCAACAGGTTGTAAAACACTATGAAGCCGAGGGTATTAGTTTTACCGATGACGTAAAGCACAATCTCTCTGTTAAAATTGCTGATTCTTTCAAAAAGCTAAACATAGATGCCTCAATACTAAAAGGAGAATTGAAGGGGCTTTATGACATTGTTAAGTTGATAAAAAAGAAAATAACCTGAAATGGCAAAAACAACCCGAACATTAAACCCTCTCCCTTTCCAAGACCTTGAGCCACATAGGTTTGAAGATTTGGTGCGCCAATTAGCTTATGATTTTCGCACTTGGCGCTTGTTGGAGCCGACAGGACGTCTTGGCACAGACGATGGTTATGATGCTCGTGGTTTTGAAATTGTGGGTGACCAAGAGTCAGAAAGTGAAGATGATGAACAGGAAGAGAAAGATAGCGCAAAGAAAACCAGTCCAGATAGGCTTTGGCAGATACAGTGCAAACGTGAGAAAACAATTACTCCTGCCAAGTTAGAAAAATATCTTGAAGAAATGATACCAAAAGGCGCAGACGTACCTTACGGCGTACTCTTTGCTGCACCTTGTGAGTTTTCAAAACAGACACGAGACTTGTTTCGAGAGAAATTAAGCCAAAAAGGGGTGCAAGAATTTTACTTGTGGGGCAGAGCTGATTTGGAAGATATGCTCGTTCTTCCGAAGAATGACCATCTGCTCTTTGCCTACTTTGGTATCTCATTAATCATACGTCGTCGCACGATAAAGTCAGAAATATCGGCTCGACTAGCAATGAAGAGGAAGACCGTTAAGTACTTGGGTGCAATTGGTCAAAAGAGTTACACTACCGTACTGGTAAGAGACATAAACGCCGAAAGTTATCCATATATAAAAATGGGCGAAAAGATAGAGGATTTCAGAAAGAAGCCGAGATGGAAACAGTATCAGTTTGTTGGACACGACCACAACGGCATTCGACTTCTTACTCGCAAATATCACGCCTACAAGGAAGTTGACCCTCAAACTGGGGAGCTTTTGAAATGGGACTATAGCAATGAATATAATATGGCACTCATTCACGACGACTACTGGAATAACCCCAAGGATGAAACCGACGTTCATTATCGAGGATATATGTTTTCTCAAAAGATTGATAAGGCCAACAGGGCATACTTTGAAACCGAAGCGGTTATCCCATATGAGAGAATTATTGAGATAGATAATCTCGGTGACCCACTAGCTCAATGTCCCCATATCTTTGTTGATATAAGGAGCGCAAAGAATGGCTCTTGGTTTGAATACGGAGAGAGTTTCTTAAGACCAGATGATAACTGGGGTTCTTCACACACAATTTATGACAAGCACGAAAAGTTACGTATTAAACACTTTCCAAAAAAATTCCCAAAAGTAAAAAGGGAGCCTTTGCCTCCAATGGGCACAAAGAAAAAAGAAGACGAAGTAAACCCAGAGCCCAAAAAAGATTCCTAGAAAAACCTCAACTGGGAGAGGGTGTCCCCCCGCCGCGCGAAAAACTCGGCTGTAATATACCCACCACCTATTTTCAGTTTTTCATAAAAATGGGTACAAGAAAGACAAGGGTACACCCCTTTAGGACAGTTGCGATAATGATACTGTTTGAAATTAGCGATACTGTTATCCAGAAGCTAACAGAATTATATACAGCCCTGTGTAGTATTAAAAATTATCGGGCTGACAAAACAAGCCACGCCTATGTCAAAAGTTGCAAGGGTGCTACTGTTGGTATGTACGTAACGGGACTGTACGGGATAGAACTGAAAATACTATGCTATCTGTACTGACTCTAGGGATAGCTTTGGTATAAAAACATATCCTGGATTAGCTTGAAAATAGGTTCTAACCTGGTATACTACGTGGAGCAAAATTTTGAACCATATTTTATAATGGTTATTTTTCCTACCTTAGTAGAAGTTCGAACCTAGATTGATAATTCATTGCGAAAGTAGTAATGTAAAGAAAATAGTAAAAACCTTTAAAAATAAATAAGATGATAACACAAGTAGAAATTCCTTTCGGCAAGGAATACAACGAATTTGTTGGTGATGCCCTCTTGAGAATGTGCGCCTTTAAAAGCCAAAGAATAACTGCAATAACATACGATAGTGAAAAACATGAACTTGTTTTTCACTATGAAGATGAGACAGTTTGCAAAATTCAGGTCACTTCAAGTAATAATCAAACTGGCTGTATTATTAGTCAAACAGAGTTTCAGAAATTACAAGAAGGTTCTGAATTACGAGACAAGTACGGGAAAACGTGGAAAGTTGTGACTGCAAATTGTGGAGGACCAGGGAAATATCCCACACATTTTCTTGAATCCCCCTCGAGTTATACGGAATATATATTCCACGATGGGGAGCACATGCGATTTCTTAACCACAATGATGTCTCAGGTGAAGCTGTTTGTGGGTCATTTACAATTTATTAAAAACTAACTTCTTTTCTATTAAAGAGACCCAAAGTAGAAAGATGTCAGGGTTTGGTGGTAGGATGCTGAACCTATGAACTCGTCGTTTTTATCTTTTCCGACGTAGGGAGGCGAACGCATTGTCTATTAAGCATACTCTTTAGTAGCAATGACTAACCGTCTTTCAGGAGAAATACTTGAAAGGCGGTTTTTTTATTCCTATTGACTTTACAAGCTCTTAGAAGTAATGTGAAAGAAAAAAATACAAACTATTAAAACTCAACAATATGAATGTAATAAAAATCGTTATTGCTGGAATGCTATTTGGCATTTGGCCACTACTTATGAACCGAAGCGGTTTAAGTGGTAGCGTAGCTTCTTTTGTCTTTGCTTTTGTAGTGCTAATCTGTGTTTTTCTTTTTTCATTAACACAACCCATGGAAATATCATCGGCCCATTGGATATTTGCGATTAGCGCGGGAGTTATTGGCGCAATTGGGCTATTGCTCTTTAATGGTGTTATCGCCAAAGCAACAGTACAAAATGTCGGTTTATTGTTTGTGATCATGCTTATTGCACAAACAGCTATTCCTGCTGTATATCAATCAATTATGGCAGGCGGAATTTCTTTTCAGAAAATACTTGGTTTTTTACTCGCTATTGTTTCTATTGTGTTACTCATAACCAAGGATAGATTCTGAAGGTATTATTTTAAAATAGTAAGGCACGCCCGATTTATCGGAAACGGCCTTTTGTTTTTGTGAACATATGCACGTTGTGAACTTTATAGGGGATATATAGTGGTAGTGAGTGTGGGGTAAAAATAAACAAGCCCTCATCTGTAAAGATAAGGGTCTTGAGTTATATTTTCTCTTGGCTACTACCAATCACTGGAGAGAAACCAGCAAATTTCTTTAAAGATCTTCTTCCTCTACTTTAATGAGAGGGGGATATCCCAATACTGGGATTCCGAAATCTTTTCTTTCTCTGTCGCTTTTGATTTTTCTTACGACATCTTTTGGTCTGATTGGCTTTCCTCCAAAAACATCAGTGGAAACCAAGAATCTTCTTTTCTTGTAATCAACTTCTTCTAAGACAGAAGACGTCTTATCAGTACTTAGGATTCTCAGAAACCCATTAGGGAGTTCATTGGTATATTCTACCAATTTTCCTCTTTTAGAATTTCCCCAACAGTAGCCAATAAAGGTACCGAAGAACAAAGCGAAAACAGTTAAAGCAACCATAATTTTGAGTTTTTTGAGATAGACGACAGGTCAAGCAAAGACAAAAGTCATTGGTTTTCGTATGATCTACCTCTGGTTTATAAAAAGAACTTATTACTCTGGATAGTATAGCATAACTGCTTGACAATGTCAAGTTATTGTGATATCATATAAGCAGTTCTTTCTGTACGGAAAGATTGCCTTATGGCTCCAGAGTTATCTTTATCCTCTGTAAAATGTATAAGGAAAAAGTTCTTTTTAAATTCATTGTACGATGGAAAAAACGATTGAAATTACAAATGGTCCCTCAAGAGAGGAATTGTTTGATGGCTTACGCCTTTGCACCGAAAAAAGGTTGGTCCCTTTTCAAGTCATCAAAAATGAAAAGGAAAAGTACTTTGCTGTAATTATTCATTCTATTGAAGCTGAAGATAGAAGTGGCCAATCATGGAACCTTATTTTTTCAGTAAACAGTAAATACCTTTCTGATGAATTTTTTGTTGAAAAAGCAAAAAAAGAGGAACATGTTATAGCAAAAAAAGTTGACTTTAATTATTTTAGGCAACTTATCGAGGAGGGATATCCCATACCTGAATTACGCAAAGATTTAGTAAGAGTAAAAGTTTATTACTCCACTAAAACTCGCAAGGGAACTATTACCGTCCCAGAAGTGTTATGTAATTCATGTGATGATCGTATGGGATGTGTTCGTGAACAGCGTGATAAGGCATATCAATGTCCTGGATACTATTATAATCAGGACGAATAAAAAACTAAGCCCATCTGTAGAAGCTCATCTTCACTGATGGGCTTTTATATTTACTTAATAATACTCATTCGAACATCCTCCCAAGTTCGGAGCATTGACATAACTCTATAATTATGCTACTATATAAACCATAGTAGTTCTTTGATATTTTATTTAATTGTTAATTTTTATTAGGTTCTCCTAGTTTCTTTATGGGAATTAAGAAGACCTAATAAATATATTTCTAACAATTAAATTAAAAAAAGATGAAATCAAAATTTATACTTAATGGCGGTTTTCAAAAAGGTAATACTAATGAAGACAATACTCTATTCTACTCAGAGATATTAAAAGATGTCGGTGACAACTCCAAAGTACTAATTGTACCTTTTGCTAAAGACCCTGAAAGAGTAGTTCAAACCACGGAACGAGTTATGGATGAATTTAACAAAGTGAAAGGTTCTAAAAATTTGTCTTTTGAAATTGCAAATAAAGAATCTTTTACAGAACAGGTAAAATCATCAAACGTTATCTATATTCAAGGTGGAAATACCCTAAAGTTAATGGGTGTTTTCAAAAAGTTCCATGGATTAAAAGATTTACTCGTAGAAGGAAAAACTGTAGCTGGTGAATCAGCGGGTGCAAATGCACTATGCACACTTTTCTATAGCCCAAGTGCGGATGGCATATACGAGGGGTTGGGGATTTTGCCTATTAAGATTATTCCTCACTATACTAATAAGTACGAGGGTATATTTAATAATACTGCCCTATACCTGGACAGTCTTTATCTTAAGGAGTATGAGTATAAAGTCTTATAAGTAAAAATGGTAATTCAATTCAAATTTCTAAACATTAAATCCTCGAAATCATGTTAAGACAGACGAAGTTTACCCTGGATCAAATTCTTGAGCTACTTGAAAATCCGAATTCTACCTATCCAAGTTGCATGCTCATTAATGAAATTGGAATAATGTGCTTTGAGCAAAAAGATAGCGAGAGTGAGAAAGCTTTGCTTTCATTTCTTGAAGCGGAAGAGCCAGATCGGCGAATCATTTCATTTTGTTTCCTTTATGGGATAAAAGAAATGCAGAAAAAGCACGATGTTCTTTTAAGTAAATTTAGGATTAATCCTGAAAACCAGGAATATTTGGAAGAGATTGATTCCATGATATTTCGTTCAGCTGATTTGTTTTCCTGAATAGAAAGTAGTTAATGAAAAATTCAACAAAAAAACTGGGCTTGTCTTTATGGCAAGCTCTTTTTTAATTCTCTGCAATACTTATTCGAACATCCTCCCAAGTTCGGAGCCAAAACTAAAAACCTCTCTGACGTGAGCCAGAGAGGTTTTTAGTTTTATAAATGTAGATACTTAACAGTAAATTAATGAGTATGTGTGGCAGTATGAAATTCTTGGACTAATATTTTTTTGCGAATAAAAATTCGAGAGATGACAATAATGGTTAATATTAAAATAATTACTATTAACCATTGCCAGATTGAGCTCGGCATAAAACTACCAGACCCGCGAAGTGAAAGTGCAGTTATTCCACTACCATTATCATTCGCTTGGTTATAACCACTGTATGCGGAAGCTCCTAAACTATTATTGTAATTATAAGAACTATTTTCATAAACTGCATTTGGATTATAAGTAGGTGTAGGTTTTGTAACAACTTTTGGAACTGGAATTGGATTCGGAATAAAAAATCTAGAGTTATCATAAGTCGAATTTGCTGAAGTTGAAGATGTAGACGAACTAGGTATATTTGAATTTAAATTTGGATTTGTTTGAGTTGATCCAACTGGTACAGTATTATAATAATAGTAATAATAATTATTTGTAACAGCAGAAGCATTATTTGCCAAAGCAAAAGAAAAAATGATTATTCCAAGGATTATTAGATTTTTTGTTATTTTATTTTTCATTTGTATATTATAGCATATAAGGTTGTACTTTGTCAAGTGCATTCACTATCCCCCAAAACTGTTAATAAATAAGGCTAAAAAAATGAAATTATAGATAAACAAACAAAAAGAGTATAATAGAAAAATATTAATATAAATAAATAAAAAGACATGAATAATCCATTTCAAAATGCGATGTTACAGCTTGAAAGAGCTACAAAAGTAAAAAAGTTTGATGAAAAGTTTCTCAAACTTTTAAGGCAACCTAATAGAGAAATCCGTATTGCAATACCAGTCACAATGGACGATGGGAGAATTGAAATATTTGAAGGATATAGAGTTCAATACAATAATGCTCGTGGTCCATATAAAGGTGGAATACGTTATCATCAAGATACAGATATAGATGAAGTGAAAGCTCTTGCTTTTTGGATGACTTTAAAATGCGCGGTAGCAAATATTCCGATGGGAGGAGGAAAAGGTGGAATAACGGTTGACCCCAAAAAATTATCAAAAATTGAACTTGAAAAATTATCCCGTGGATGGATCAAACTCATGGCCCCTGTTATCGGACCAAAATTAGATGTTCCTGCTCCTGATGTAAATACAACTCCAGAAATAATGTCTTGGATGGTAGATGAATATGCGAAAATTACTGGAGATACAACGAACGCTGTTATAACAGGTAAACCAATTAATATGGGAGGCTCAGAAGGACGAGGCACTGCGACAGGGCTTGGTGGTTTTTATGTTTTTGATGTGATAAGAAAGAAATTAAATTTACCCGAATCATGCAATATTGTTATTCAAGGTTTTGGAAATGTCGGAGGCAATGCTGCAGAGATTCTATCGGCACACGGACATAAGATTATCGCAATCTCAGATTCAAAAGGAGCAATCCTTAAAGAAGATGGGATAAATATAAAAGAGCTCAACGAATACAAAAAAGTAAATGGGCAAATCGCTAATTTCCCTGGGTCAAAAAACATTACAAACGAGGAACTTCTCGTTATTGAATGTGATGTTTTAATTCCAGCTGCACTAGAAAACCAGATTACAGAAAAAAACGCGAAAGATATAAAAGCAAAGCTAATCGTTGAACTCGCAAATGGCCCAACAACCCCAGAAGCGGATGATATATTATTTGCTAGAGGGATTCCTATTATACCAGACATACTTGCAAACGCAGGAGGAGTTACTGTCTCTACTTTTGAATGGGAACAAAATCTAAAAAAGGAACATTGGACAGAGGTAGCTGTTTTTGAAAAGTTGAAAAAAATTATGGAAGAGGAAACTAAAATTATCTGGAATAGGTCAAAAGAATTGAACACAGATATTCGCCGTACGGCCTTTGTAGTAGCGCTTGAAAGAATAGAACATGCATCAAAATAAAATTAATATTTAAATTTCAAACACTAGGATGAAAAAAACAATTAATAATAAGGTATATTATGCTTGATTATTTACTATCCTCTATAAATTTAAATAAGGCTCTAACTGGGGTACCTAAAGCTCCTATGGCTAGATTTTCACCAGATATTGAGACTATGCGGGGTGCCATGTCTATGTGAAGCCATTTTGTACCTTTAATAAATTGATGCAGGAAGCTTGCAGCATAAATTGCTCCGCCATAACGAGAATCCTTATTATGTATATTTGTCCAATCACCTAAACTCCCCTTTATTTCATTTTCATATTCTTCCCATAATGGTAATCGCCAAACGTAATCCCCTGTCCTTTCACTTATTTTTTCAAAAGATTTTGATAATTCATCATCTTCTGTAAAAATCGCAGAAGCACGTTCACCAAGAGCCACGCACGCGGCACCAGTTAAAGTGGCGATATCTATAACAACTTCTGGTTTGTATTTTTGCGCATAAGTAAGCGCATCTGCTAAAATTACACGACCCTCAGCATCAGTATTTAATATTTCAATTGTCTTACCAGACATTGAACGAATAACATCACCTGGGCGATAACTTTTTCCTGACGGCATATTTTCAACCGAGGGAATAAGTCCAATGACATTCTTTTTTAATTTCATTTTTGCTACGAGAGCTATAGTGTGTATCACCGATGCTCCACCTGACATATCCATATTCATACCTAAGAGTGAAGAAGAAGGTTTTAAATTTATTCCACCAGTATCAAAGGTAACACCTTTACCAACTAGAACGATTGGCTTATTTTTCTTATCTATCCCCCAATATTCCATAATAATAAATTTTGATTCTTCATCTGACCCACGACCAACAGAAAATATTGCAAGCATATTTTCTTTTTTCATTTCTTTTTCACCTAAAACAGTAATCTTCACAGGTAAACCCTTTACTGCTTCTTTAGCTTTTTGCGCTAAAATTTTTGGAGTCATATCACCACCAGGAGTATTTGAAAGAGATCGAGTCTTGTTTACTTCTTTTGCAATTATATTACCCTTTAGAATATTTTTTTCTATTTCTTTTGTAGTACCTAAAATAAAAATTTCTTTTACTTCAGGAAAGCCTTCCTTGGTTTTGGTTTTATATTCATTAAATTCATAATTAGCAAAATCAAGCTGAGTGCCAATAATTTCTGCTAGTTCATTTTTAGAAATCCCTATAAAATCAAATTTAAAATCAGAAAAATTAAAAGCAACTTTTTCAGCTTTGACACTTTTTGCCATCATTATCATTTTTCGAACAAGTAAAAAAAACTTACGTAAAGTCATTTTTTCGTCACATTTTAAATATAAAGTTTTTACGCCATTTTCCCTAACAACCTCATCGTTATTTTTAGAACTAACATTCACAAATAAAACATCTTTTTTATTTATCGGTTTTTTAAAATTTATTTTCATACAAATATATTTGATTATATACACTTAAAATGTATTAAGCAAGGTAAAAAAATCGCTAGGCAAGGCCTCACTATTTTTATTTCGTGGTGTAATATATTTTACATTACATTTAACGAACGGCCGTTTCTTAAATGTAAATTATTAGTGAATAAAAGTTTTGCGATGAATTGGCGTTTGGCCGTGTTTTTTGATGGCGTCGTAATGAGCTTTTGTACCATAGCCAACATGACGCTCAAAACCATATTTTGGATAAACTTTTGCATAATTTATCATAATTCTGTCTCGCGAAACTTTTGCCATAATTGATGCCATAGAAATAACTGGATGAAGTTCATCCCCTCTTATAATTGTCTCTTGATTTATGTATTCAATTGGTGCATGAAGTCCACCGTCCAGATAAACGTGAAGTGAGGAAAGCGAAACAGAATCTTCCAAATTTTTATCCGTGTCGCCCGCCTGCCTATAGCTGGCATTGTCGGGCAGGGAGCCCTTTAGGGTAAAGCGGGAAAAATTTGGAAGATTCTGTGAAGCGACTTTGGAAAGAGATTCATTCAAAGCTTTTTGAATACATTTTACAATTCCAAATTTATCAATATTTTCTGGAGAGACAAAAGATACAACGTAATCGCAAAAACCTTCGGTTTTTGCGACTTTCAAATACTCAAACCATTTTTCTCTCTGCTTTTTAGAAAGTTTCTTGGAATCTCGAAGTTTAGGCAACTTCGCATAGGTCTGACCTATGCAAAAAGAATTATCTTTAATTAAGAAAGCGCAGACAGCTACCGGTCCTGCTATCGGTCCTCTCCCTACTTCATCTATTCCCACAATATATTTAATATCTTTATTCATTAATAAATTTCTTGTTTATAACATTCATCACAATAAGGTTTAAATCCATTATTTGTCGCATAACTACTCAAAATTTCTATTCCACACTTAAAACATTTATCTTTAAAAACTTTAAAATTATTCACATATTTAAAACGATCTATAATCCTTTCATAAGGAGTCAAATTTGGAATTGCAATATTCTTCTTTCTATAAAATTCAAGTTCTTCCTTAACTATTCTAAATGGTTTTCCATTCCCTTCACTTATAATTCCAATATCTAGAATTTCATCTGTAATATTTTTTATATCTGGTTCTATGTTATTTGCTTTTATTAATTTTATATTCTTTGGTAAGTTTATCTTTTCATCATACCACCACCCACCTAGTTCTAAAACTTTTTCTTTTGAAATATTATAAATAATATTTGAAAGTGAAGCACTATAAGGAAAAGGGCTTATAGATAACGGGAAGAATTCTCCATATTCTCCACTTTCTAACATCTTGACCTTAATATCATCTACTAATTTCCAATACTCTTCTTCTGTATATTGCTTATTAAAAATACAAAATTTAGCATTATAAAGGCCAATGCAACCAAAACAGTATTGACAATTCTTGCAATTCATAATATATTCACAATCTCTTAATTCTCTACCTAAGGAAGAAAATTTAACATTCGAAGAATGAACACCGACACAAATAGTGCTATAAGCATTACTTGTCCAACTTCCCACTGAACAATCATAATTGTCAGATGATTGAGCTGCAAAGTCTGTATAATCATTATTTTCAGAATCTAAACACCAAAATGAATTTATAGTATTTTTTGAATTAATAATATAATTACCACTATAATTTTTAGAATGTTCATTTCTAGTAGCTCTAATGGGTAAATCATGTATTATTTTTTCTAATTTATCTCTATAATTTTTTAATTCTTTCTTATCCCCTAAATTAAACTCTTTTATTTTTTCAAGATAATCCTCTTTGTTATATTGAGTATTCCAAATACAATATTTTTTATTTCTAAGGTTTACACAACCAAAACAATTTGAACAATTTCGGCAATCATATATAAAATTACAATCTAAACAATCTTTTGAGAAATAAACATAATTACAGTTATAGCACCCATTCGGAAAAACTCCTTCATAAGATAAATCTGTATTTTGAGAAATGAGCATATCTAGAGAATTTTTAGCCCATAAAGGCCACACACTAAACATAATTTCTTCTGAGTTTATTCCACCAAAAGTATAATAGCAATTCTTTAGTTGTATCCCATAATTTGTATAATCACTGTTAACACTAGTAGGGTCACGAGTAAGGGCTGGTTGTGGAGAAACTAAAAATAATTTTTTAAATTGTTCTATAAAATTTTTATTAAAATCAAAATCTCTACCATTTATATACAAATCCCTATCGCCATGCCAATAATAATCAAAATCATAAACTGGAAATTCTGTTCCTTCTGGTATTGAAGAAATCATCTTTTCATTATGATTAGAGACATTACAGTCTCTCTTAAAAAGAGTTGTGTAATTTGCAAAAGCATATCGTCTTTGCCTGCGACAATCTGGACACATTTTGGGTGGAGGAACTTGAAATTTCTTAAAAAACTCAATATCATTTTCTAATATTTCAAAATCTGATTTGCACTGCAAACAATTGACCCTATGAGGAACCAAATTCTTTAATATTTCATTTATCCTCGCAGTAAACTTTGGAGTTTTGTCCATTTATAAATTATATCATTATTTGCTATACTGAAAAAATGGAGAAACTGGAACTCAATGCAAAGTTTATACACCTACACACCCACTCTCACTATTCCCTATTGGATGGATTATCTAAAATCCCTGATATGGTCAAGAAATGCAAGGAAAATGGTATGAATGCCTTGGCTATTACTGACCACGGCAATATGTATGGAGCTATTGAATTATACAAAGAAGCTAGAAAAGCCGATATTAAACCAATAATTGGAGTAGAAGCTTATATAGCTCTACGCGGACGAAAAGATAAAGAACCCGGAGTGGATAATAAAAGATACCATCTGACACTTCTTGCGAAAAATAGACAAGGTTATAAAAATCTAATGCGATTAGTGACAATCGCAAATCTTGAAGGTTATTATTATAAACCTCGCATGGATAAAGAAATTCTCCAAGAATTTCATGATGGTATTATTTGTTTATCTGGTTGTATGAGCAGTCAACTTTCTCAAGCAGTCCTAGCAAATAATAATGAAAAAGCAGAAGCTCTAATAAAAGAACATCAAGAAATTTTTGGCAAAGAAAATTATTTTTTAGAAATACACACTCATCCTCATGTAGAGAATGATGCGAGGCTTCGTGAAGGGATTAAAGCTTTAGGTAAAAAATTTAATATTCCAATTGTCGCCGGACAGGATTCTCACTATTTATGTCAAGAAGATCATCAAGCTCACTTTACACTTTTGCAAGTAAACACCGGTACAGATGGAAAAGAAGGAACTAAATTTGAATTTTCAGAAGATGATTTCTCTTTGATAGATGAGGAAACTGCTCGTCTATATTTTAGTGATTCACCAGAGGCAATTGACAATACAAAGATGGTTGCTGACTTGTGCGAAGAATATGATCTTGAGCTTGGGAAAGCATATTTCCCAGATTTCCCAATTCCAGAGGGAACAACTGCCGATGAAATTCTTCGTAAATTAGCTTATGAGGGATTTGCTTTCAGAGAGTTAGAACAAACAAGCATTTATACTGACCGATTGGAATATGAGCTTGGTATTATTAAACAAAAAGGTTATCCGACATATTTCTTGGTGGTTGGAGATCTGCTCAAATACGCGCGAGAAAATAAAATATATACAAACATCCGGGGGTCAGTCGCGGGGTCGCTTACTACTTATCTTGTAGGTATTACAAAAGTAGACCCTATCGCTTACAAACTTCCTTTTGAACGTTTTCTTAATCCAGAAAGACCATCACTTCCCGATATAGATATGGATTACGCCGATAATCGTCGAGATGAAATCATCGCATACGCAAAAAGAAAATACGGCGAAGATAAAGTCGCGCAGATTGGAACGTTTGGAACAATGATGGCGAAAGGATCAGTGAGAGACGTTGCACGTGCACTTGGACACCCATATAGTGTTGGTGACCGACTTTCTTCAATGATTCCACTTGGCTCTCAAGGTACACCTATGACCATTGAGCATGCAATGAAAATAGTTCCGGAATTAAAAATAGCTTACAAAGAAGAAAGAGAGACGAAAGAAATTATTGATTTAGCAAAAAAAATGGAAGGTTGTGTCCGACATATTTCTGTCCATGCTGCTGGAGTTGTCATGGCTCCACGTCCACTTTATGAATTCTCCCCTGTTCAATACGACCCTAAGGGCGGAAATATAATCACCCAATACGATATGTATAGTATTGAAGATGCTGGATTACCAAAGTTTGATTTCTTGGGAATTCGTAATCTTGCGATTTTAGCTGATGCAGTTAAGCTCGTTAAGAGAATCCACAACATAGATGTTGATATAGATAAGATACCACTTGATGACAAGTTGACTTTTGAAATACTAGCGCGAGGAGAGACAATGGGACTCTTCCAATTAAATGGTTCTGGAATGACACATTATCTAAAAGAATTAAAAGCTACTACAATCCACGACATCAATGCAATGGTAGCTCTTTATCGTCCTGGACCGATGGAGTCAATTCCAGAATACATTAAACGTAAGCACAATTCTAATCTTGTTTCATATCTTGACCCAAGAATGAAAGATATTCTTGACCAATCATACGGGGTGATAACTTATCAAGATGACGTTATGATGATTGCTATTAAGCTTGGTGGTTATTCTTGGCTTGAAGCGGATAAACTTCGTAAAGCGATGGGTAAAAAAATTCCGAGAGAAATGGAAGCTCAAAGGACAAAACTTCTAGAAGGATTTGTGGAAAATGGAATAACCCCTAAAATGGCCCAAGAATTATGGGCACTCATTGAACCTTTTGCCGCTTATGGGTTCAACAAAGCCCATGCTGCAAGTTATGGATTGGTTGCTTATCAAACAGCCTATATGAAAGCAAATTTCCCTGTCGAATACATGACAGCAATTATGACCGCTGAATCGGGAGATATTGAAAAAGTTGCCGAGATTATCGGCGAATGTAAAAAAATGAAGATAGAGGTTTTTCCTCCAAATGTAAATGAAAGTTTCGGGGGTTTTACTGTGATAAGTGGCTCTGATAAATTAACAGGTCGTGCTATAAGATTTGGACTTTATAATATAAAAAATTTGGGGACTGATATTGCTGATTCAATAATTGAGGAACGTAAAACAAATGGAAAATTTAAATCGCTAGAAGATTTTTTTGAAAGAATAAATCATAAAAATTTAAATAAGAAATCAGTAGAAGCACTGGCTAAATCGGGTTCAATGGATGAGCTTGCTGAGCGTAATATGATAATTGGAAATCTTGAGACTTTAATATCCTTCAACAAAGAATCACGTGGTGGTGGAAGTCAGGATTCACTCTTTGGTTCTATCGGAGGAATAAAGACAAACCTCTCTCTCGTTGAACAACCAAAAGTAACGATGAAAGAAAAACTTATTTGGGAAAAAGAATTACTTGGTCTTTATGTTTCTGGTCATCCTCTTAGTGAATATAAGGAAAAAATAGAAAAGTTTGGAACCTTAATAAAAAGTGTCAAGAAAGACGTAAAGATTGGTGTTCCAATCACAATAGCTGCAATAATAGATACTGTGAAAATTGTCACAACCAAAAACAACAATCGTATGGCCTTTATACGAATATCTGACTTTTCAGATAGTATAGAGGCAGTCGTTTTTAGTGGTCTTTTTGAAAAAAACAAAGATATATTAATTCCTGATACAATCATCGCGCTACAAGGCAAAGTGACAGAAAGAAATGGAGAGAAAAGTATAATGATTAATGCCTTTAAAAAGATATAAAGCAAAATGCCCCGCCGACAAAGTCGGCGGGGCATTTTTATATTATATTAAATTATTTCTTTCCCATCATCACTAATCTTTTTCATGATTTTCACGACTTGAGCAGGATAATTCTTAATATAAGAATTGTATTTTCTTAGGATTTGTAAAGTAGTTTTTCCATCATAATGACGAGCTGTATTTGGATTATTACCACCAAGATTTCGGGTAACAATTTCTATGGACTCATCAATTGACTTAAAACTTATTTTACATGAACCCCACCCAAAAACACTATTAGTGGCTTTATCACAATCCCATATTCCTCCAGTACTTTCACGCATTGCAATGGCTGGAAGTAAACGCCAATCAATGTCATTCTTTTCCGCTTCAATCACAAACTTCATTCCATAACCTTCAAGCGGAGCGTCATATTTTGCAAAATATGCATCTATGGCTTCTGCTTTTTCTTTACGTATTACTTCTAAATCAACTTGTTCTTTACGTATTACTTCTTCTTGTGTTATTATCACAGAATTTTCTTCCGTAAGAGTACTATTAACTGCAGTCAAATTTGGGATAGATGCAACTCCAGAGAGGGGCATCGCTATCGCAAGTATAGGAATCGCGATAATTGACTGCAAATAACGTATAATTTCTTGTTTATTCATAGGTGGTGATTACGCTTCACCAAACGCCGTGCCAAGGATCGTCTAAACATTTATTGAATAATCAAATAAATAGATTAAACGAAAAAATTCCTTATATACCATCACTGTAACGATATACTTGGAACTTCTTATATAGTAGCACAACGGCTCCTAAAAGTCAATAGTTATAACATAGTTCTTGCTCTCGTCAAACATAAAAAATCCTTATATAATAAGGATTTTTTATGTTTTATCCCTTGACAGTCATATGATTACTGTGTCAAAATAAGCCCTAAAAACAAGGGCATCCGGCTACTTTTGACAATAATCCCCTTTTGTCCTATAGATGTCCTTATTTTATAAGTATATTTGCTATATATCTTTTCCGTGACAATGCTTATACTTCTTGCCACTTCCACACGAACATGGGTCATTACGACCGATTTTTGGGGTCTCTCTTTTTATAGTTCCAGGGTTATCATTACCATCGGAAGAGCTTAATATGAGTTCAGGTCGTTCTTCAACCACCTCAGTTTGCCTATTGTCTTTAACATCGGCATTTATAGTATTAATTAAAGAAAATACCTGTTCCTTGAAGTTGGCTTCCATCTCTCTAAATAAACGTAGACCCTCTTTCGTGTATTCAATCAAAGGTTCCCTCTGTCCATAAGCACGTAAGTTCACTGACGACCTTGTATATTCCATTGTCTCTAGATGCTCTACCCATAGAGTATCGGTAGTATACAAAGCAATACGACGGATAGTTTCAAAAAACAATGAATCACCTAACGCCAAACTCTTTTGTTTGATAACCTCTAGAAGTGCTGGGTAATCAACAACCAAAGAATTAAGGAAATTTTGTATTTCATCAAAATTTCCTGAAAGCATTATACGACGACGCTCATAGACAACCTTACGCTGATGATTCATCACATTGTCATATTCAAGAGTATGTTTTCGAGAATCAAAATGGAATCCTTCAATTTTGGCCTGAGCATTCTCTAGGGTATTGGAAATAAATTTGTTTTCTATTGGTTGGTCTTCGGGTACCCCTAGCTTTGCCATCATTGATTTGATACGATCTGATCCAAAGATACGCATTAGGTCATCCTCAAGAGAGACATAAAACAGAGTCGCTCCTGGATCACCTTGACGCCCTGAACGCCCTCGAAGCTGATTGTCTATACGACGAGCTTCATGCCGCTCTGTACCTATTACAAACAAACCACCAAGATTTTTTACTTCTTCATATTTTTCTTTATCAAATGGGACACCTCCCAACTTAATATCAACTCCACGCCCAGCCATATTTGTCGCAACTGTAACTGCGCTTAGTCGTCCGGCATTGGCAATAATTTCTCCTTCTCGTTCATGATTTTTGGCATTAAGTATAGTATGAGGAATTCCTGCTTGGGTTAGATAAGCCGAAAGGAGTTCGTTCTTTTCAATTGAAACAGTTCCTATGAGTACTGGCTGACCTTTCTCGTGAAGCTCTTTGACCTTAATAGAGACCGCCAATAATTTATTTTTTTCTGTCTGATAAATCAGATCATTATAATCGTGTCTATTAATAGGACGATGAGTAGGTACAACGACTACATCAAGACCATAAACCTTGAGAAATTCTTCGCGAGATGTCTCAGCTGTTCCCGTCATACCTGAGAGTTTTTTATAAAATCTAAAATAATTTTGGAAAGTAATAGAGGCAACAGCTATCGTTTCTTTTTCAATCTTTACTCCCTCTTTAGCTTCTATGGCTTGGTGCAAACCTTCACTCCAACGACGCCCCGGTTGCAAGCGCCCAGTAAAAGAATCAACTATTATTACCTCTCCATCTTTGACAACATAATCTTTATTGTTCTCATACAGAGCACGAGCTTTAACTGCCGTCTCTAAGTGGTGAACATATTTAATTCCTTTTTCTGTATATATATCGTGGATACCAAGCAAATCCTCAGCCAATGTTATACCATGGTCAGTCAGAGATATGGCACGTAGTTTTTCATCTACAGTATAATCTTCCTCCGGTTTTAATTTCTTCGCAATATCAGCAAAAGTATAATACAAATCCTCACTGTCTTCTGCTTGTGATGAGATAATTAAAGGCGTACGAGATTCGTCTATCAATATAGAGTCAACCTCGTCCACAATAGCGTAATAATGACCCCTTTGAACAACTTCATTGACATTATGAGCTAGATTGTCTCGGAGATAATCAAAACCAAATTCATTATTTGTACCATAAGTTATATCACAAGCATAAGCTTCAGTCCGGGAACAAGGCCTGAGGAATTCGTATTGAACTTTAAAAGACCCCAATTCACTACCTTCTACTTCTTCTTTGTCTTGATGAGAGAGATCATAGATGTATGATGTATTCTGTGAATTAACAACTCCGACGCTAACTCCCAACATCGCAAATAATGGACCCATCCAAACCGCATCACGTCGTGAAAGATAATCATTCACCGTGACAATATGTACACCAAGACCTATGAGAGAATTCAAATAAGCGGGTAGCGTCGCAACTAAAGTTTTACCTTCACCCGTTCGCATCTCAGTAATATTTCCTTTGTGTAGTGCAACGCCTCCAATAAGTTGAACATCAAAAGGCCTCAGACCAAATGCACGAACTGATGCTTCACGAACCATCGCGAATACTTCAGGAAGTAAATCATCAAGACTTATATCTTCTTTAATCCTCAATCGTAATTCATCAGTCCTTACCTTAAAATCATGATCAGATAGCTTCTGCATCTGAAATTCTAGACTGTTTATCTTATCAACAAGAGGTCTCCATTTCTTTATAAGGCGACCACTCTCATTTCCTATTATGTTCTTTATTATTCCCATATATTCCCTATTGTAACACAAAAAGAAAATCCCCGATAGAGAGGGGATTTCTTTTTTTAAAAGTAAGAATATTACTTCTTTCCTTTCTTCTTTCCTTTCTTAGCTACTTTTTTAGCCTTCTTTTTTGCTGCCATATATTTATTAAAAAAATTATTTTTAAAGGATGTATGATTTCACGACCTTACAAAAAATTTATAAAAAATTATTTGTAAAAAAATTTATCACACTCACATATATATTATCTAACATATACAAGAATACTGCAATACTTTTTACTAAAAAACTGTGGATAACTTTTTTATTTTTTATTTTAAGAAAAGTGGAAATTTTTTGAAAAAAAATTTTCTAATTTAAAAAACAAAAAAGAAATTTCTGAATTTGGATTCCCCCTCCCCTTACCAAGGGGAGGGCTGGGGAGAGGTTCCTAATTAATTAAGAACCTCCCCTCATTCCCCTCCTTGGTAAGGAGGGGAGGAAATGCAATCCATATGAAAAACACCATGCTTTGGACAAGGTGTTTTTCATGTATTTGGTTTGTATCTATAAGCCGGGTTCTGTACTCTATTGCTAAAGCGATAGATATTTATCTAGGATGTAAATTACTCTACACCTCAAGCGATTCTTTCCGACCGAAATCGGAACACGATCTTGCACACGCGTAAGTATTTTGCCGTTTCACCCCCGACCTAGGTCGGGATTCGTCACTGTTCTCAACTCTGTCCTTGCGCCTGCCCGACTGAACTAGTCAGCCGTTCGGGCGGGGACGACGGGTGTTACCCGCTACGTTTTTTCAACACAAGGTCGAAATATGTGCCCGGACTTTCCTCACTCTGACCTGGGTCGGAGCGTATCCATCCAATACAAACCATAAGGATTATAGCAAGAACACACAAACTTGACAATATCGTTTCATTTTGATATACTTTACTTAGTGAGTAAATAATTCCAACAATTAATAGAGAATTATTTTATTGAAACAATTGCATAGCAAAACCCCTTCGAGCAATCGGAGGGATTTTGTATTATATAAAAAATATTATATACTTTATGCGGTAGCCGTTGTGTGTTTTAGCCAGCGGCTGCACTCACATATGCAATTGTGTTGGAGTTTTGCGCCCGCTGGCTCAAGCACATAACAAAAAATCTTCCGATTAATCGGAAGATTTTTTGTTTAATTTTATTTAAACTTTAATGAGGTATTTTTTCATAATCAAATCAATCAAGAAAAATATTTTTTCTATTGTTCCGTCCTATCAGGTCTTTCCCTTGTTGTCAGATTTCTTTTAGGACTTAAAATCAATGTCCATTATGTGCTCAATTGAGGCACATAATATCGACTCAATAAGTTACGCTTCGCTAACACGATACTAATACACGAATTTATGCGAATGACACGAATTTAATTCGTACATTCGTAACCATTCGTAATTTGTGTCGAGTTCATGTGCAAAGCACAACGGTTTCAAATTGAATTATTCCACGAACAGCTTCCGCTACCCGTGCCTTGTTACGACTTATTCCCTGTCACCGAGCTTACTGTAGGCCCTCCGTATGGAGAGATTTCGAGCACTCCCGGCTCCCTTGAATTGACGGGCGGTGAGTACAAGACTTGAGAACGTATTCACCGCGGTATATCTGACCCGCGATTACTAGTAATTCCAACTTCATGGGGTCGAGTTGCAGCCCCCAATCCGAACTGGCGCAATTTTTATTAGGATTCGCTCAGGGTTACCCCGTCGCTGCCCGTTGTAATTGCGATTGTATTATGCGTGTAGCCCAAGGTATCAGAGGGACATGCTGACCTGGCGTCATCCTCCCCTTCCTCCCCGAACTTTAAGCATAAACTTTTCTAAGTAGTCGGATTACTTTTGAGTAGTCCGACTACTAAAGTTTCTGCGCAAAGTTCGGGGCAGTCTCGTGTGACACTTATAACACACGACGAGGGTTGCGTTCGTTACCCCACTTAAGGGAACAATTCAAACCACGAACTGACGACGGCCATGCATCACCTGTCTACTAGTCTTGCGAGGGCTCTGGTTTCTCAGAGCTTTCATGTAGATTTCTAACCTTGGTAAGGTTCTTCGTTTATCATCGAATTAAACCGCATAATCCACTACTTGTGCAAGTCCCCGTCTATTCCTTTGAGTTTTAGCCTTGCGGCCGTACTTCCCAGGCGGATCTCTTAACGCGTTAGCTACGTCTCTCAGAGGGTCGATACTCCGAAAGGCTAGAGATCATCGTTTAGGGCGTGGACTACTGGGGTATCTAATCCCATTCGCTACCCACGCTTTCGTGCTTGAGTGTCAGACATGTGCTAGTATAGTGCCTTCGCTTTTGGTGTTCCCCATGATATCAACGGATTTCACCCCTACACCATGAGTTCCCTATACCCCTCACACTCTCTAGTTGTGCCGTTTCGTTCGCGATTCTCGGGTTAAGCCCGAGGATTTAACAAACGACTAACACTACCACCTACGCACCCTTTACGCCCAATAATTCCGGATAACGCTCGGGGCTCTCGTATTACCGCTCCTGCTGGCACGAGATTAGGAGCCCCTTATTCATGAGGTACCGTCAATAAACTTCTTCCCTCATAAAAGATTTTTACACTCCGAAGAGCTTCATCAATCACGCGGCGTCGCTCCGTCAGACTTTCGTCCATTGCGGAAGATTCTCGACTGCAGCCACCCGTAGGTGTATGGGCCGTGTCTCAGTCCCATCGGTGAGGGTCAGCCTCTCAGCTCCCCTAAGCGTCATAGCCTTGGTGGTCCATTACACCGCCAACTAGCTGATACTTCACAGGCCTTTCCCTAAGCGCAACAAATAAATTTGCACTTTACTCCGGAGAGACTATCGCGTATTAGCTCACCTTTCGGTGAGTTGTTCGCGACTTAGGGGGAAGTTCCTATGTATTACTACCTCGTTCGCCACTAACTTCAAACGACCTTTGACTTGATATAATCTCATCATTGGAAAAATGAAGTCCGTTCGACTTGCATGCCTTATCCACGCCGCCAGCGTTCATCCTGAGCTAGGATCAAACTCTACTTAAAAATCACGTAAAATTAGTTTACACTAATCACGTGACGAATAGAACGGAACAAAAGAAAAAATACTTTATATTCCTATACTGATTATTTACTTGCTTGCCTCGCCAACTTGGATAAAGTTTGGCGGGCTTTGATTCTTACATACCTATTTAAATTTCAAAGAAATTAAAACAGCCCGAATAAACAGACTGTGGGCTCTATTATATACAAACAGCTATATAAGTCAAGCGTTTTGATATATGGACGTGGAAAGCTATAAATAGACATAAAAGGCTTTAAAATGTAGGGCTAATGATAACGATCAAAACCCATCGAATCAGGAGTTTTTCTATGATGCTTATGTCCATGCTTTATTTTTGTAGGTTTTTGTTTTTGTGTTTGCTGGTCAACTTTCAACTGAAATTCTTTTTTGATTTCTTGGTTGTTATCTTTAACAATTTTATAAGGATTATCTTTCTCACTAAACAAACTATCCCAGTATTCAACTTCCATATTATCTATATACCACTTACTATCTTCCTTTTTTTCTAATTTTTCAGGATGAAGAACATGATATTTTTCAGCTATTTCTAATCTTTCTCTTTTTTCTGCTCCCTCGAAATCAATATCAATTTGCCCATTTTTTCCTATTTTTAAATCTTTATTATTTTCAAGATTAAATTTTTCCATATTCTAATTATACTCCTAAAAATAAAAAATCAAATACATTTACAAATTTTTGTGCCCCGTGAGGGAATCGCGATTACGTTTTCGGTCACAAGTATTTTTCTACTGAAAAATCTCGCGACCCCGACTCGGCTCGTCAGCCTTCGTCTTTCGATTTTCTTAAACATATATTTAGATATGTTTAAGAATCACAAATTTTGTGCTTCGCAAAAATTTGTGCCCCGTGAGGGAAACGCGGGTACGCTTTCGCCTATTACATAGGCAGGTACTTTTCCGTCTCGCTTCGCTCGTATGGAAAAGTCTTTCGATTCCCTCACGCGAGACAAGCAGTTGTCTCGCTACGGGGCACAATAATAAAAACCATTTTACAACGGTTTTTATTATTGTGCCCCGTGAGGGAATCGAACCCCCGACCATCTCCTTAAGAGGGAGCTGCTCTACCAGCTGAGCTAACAGGGCAAAAACTTTAAAAATAAAATAACTTCTATACTATATTATTTTTTAGACAATTTTACAAGCTCATCTATTAATTTTTTATAGAAACACAAATCATTAAAACTCTCCTTTTCCAGGATTAAACATATAATTAATTCATTACTCTTATTGATTTATATCAATCAACTCCGAATTATTAATTTCACCATTTACCCATCCCCAGATCATATAACTTGAATTAATGTCATTATTATCTTTCTCGATTATTTTCTCCTGGTTAGTCGCTAAATCATAGATATATATTATATCAGGAGATGAATATTCTCCCTTATCTTCTGTTGTTCCTATATAAATAAAGTATTTACCATCAGGAGAAATAATTGGTGTTGCTAGATATAAAGGATTTATTGGTATTTTAGAAAATTGTTTCGTTTTAATGTTATATGACCATATTCCTTCATTTTCAGTTGCACTTCCAAATTCTTTTGCTTCCAAATAGACAATATCACCATTCCAAGTAAAAGGAATAAATGAATATCGTGGATCTGGAGTTTTATTTTGAGAAAAAATAAATTCTTTCATTTTTGTTTGATGATTATAAAAATATAAACTGTAGTTAAGATTATTCATGTCTCTCTCAACAAATATCCAAAGATTATCATCATCCATTGATTGGACCGCGGAATAGAAAGTCATGCCTTCAGATAACTTCATACTTCCTAAAACATCTTTAGGCATAAAACTATATGAGTAATCTTTACTACTTTCCAATTTTTCTCTTTTCACCTTAACTTCTGTACCCAATAAGATTTTCTCGCCATCTACAGAGGCAAAATATAGTTTATTGGTTCGATCTTGGTTTTTATTGAAAACAAATTTATTTTGCCCCTTTATCTGATTCTCTGTTTTAGGAATCTCTTCAACCTTTTTATCTTCCCCCTTACTCTTTCCCAAAAAATACGCCCCACCACCCACTACCAAAACACCAACAATAATTGCTAAAAGTGCTATCAACGCAAAACCTTTGTTTGTTTTCATTATTTTAATAGATTAGATTAATAATCAATTACAAACTAATTATACACCTTTTACTCTTTTTCCAATACTTTATAAAATTTCTCAATTTTACCCGAAACGCGCGATAGCAGAAGCTGGGTAAAATAAATATGGAAGTAAAAATGGAAGTCGGACTTCCATATTTTTTATTTTCTCAACAATTTTACAAGCCCATCTGTTAATTTTTTAACAGATGCATCATCATAAAGTGAAAGAGTAAAGACGGGTTTTCCTAATTTCTCGAAATCTTTCTTAATTTTTTCAAAACTTTTTTTAGTAGTTGAACTACTAAAATCTAGAACATCAGTCTTAGTCAAAATAATTACTTCCTCTTTTTCCAAAAGGGTTTTATCATAAGTCCCCAATTCTTTGCGAATTTGTTTGTAAACTTTTAATGGCTCATTGTTCTCTAAAGACACAAGATGAGCCAACATTCTAGTTCTTTTGATATGTTTTAAGAATTTTGTACCCAAACCTTTCCCTTCTGAGGCCCCTTCAATAAGCCCTGGGATATCGGCAAGAGTATAACCAAAGAAATCCCCAAGATTTGGGTCTAGAGTCGTGAATTGATAACTACCAATCTTGGCCGAGGCATTGGTAATCGCATTCAAAAGGGATGATTTCCCAGCGTTTGGTAATCCAATCAACCCGACATCAGCAAAAAGCTCAAGCTCAATTTTAAAATTACCTTGTTCTCCTATTTTACCCTTGGTCGCTTGTGTAGGAGTAGTGTTGATAGAGGTCTTAAATTGTTCGTTTCCATATCCACCCATACCACCTTTGAGTAATAGTTCTTTTTGCCCAGCGTAGTCCAAAGAAACAGACCCACCACTTTCCACATTAGTAATGATAGAACCTATCGGTAATTCAATAATTAAATCTTTCCCATCTTTTCCGTGTTTACTTCCACCCGCTCCTTCAGCCCCATCATTTCCTCTAAATTCTTTTTTATGTTTGTATTTTGCAAGTAAGTTGATATCAGAAACGGCAACAGCGTAAATAGATCCACCCTTGCCACCGTCACCACCATTTGGACCTCCTTTGTCTATAAACTTCTCGCGACGCCAACGAACAACCCCGTTTCCTCCACGGCCAGCTTTTGCAAAAAATTTTATTTCATCTATGAACATATGTATTCTAGCGAGCACAAAATAAATTGATTTTCGCTGTCGCGTCGGAGCCCTTTAGGGTAAAGCGCAAGAAAATTAAATTATTTTGTGCGAAGCTATACTCCAACTTACGCTACTAAAGCTCTTTCAGCAAGTTCAATGGCTCCTTCTTTACTTTTGACACCAACAAGAAACAAATTTTTGTGACAAAAAACAGCATCTATTACTCCGGAAATTTTTTGAAATTCTTCATCTCTAAGACCAGCCCAACTCTCCGGAAAATCTTTTCTATTTCCGAAAGAATTAATATCTGAACGCATTGCTATAATTCGCCATTCATCAGTTTTATAAACTACAAAAAGAGGTTCCGGAAAATCTTGTAATGCATCCCATATTTCATATCTAGAAACATTCGGCATTTCTATTACTATCAATCTTTTATCTGTGCTATTTTTATAAAAAGTCTGAATAATTTTTGTAATTTCTATTTGATCGCTGGATTTTTTTATTTCCCTCTTTAAAATTTCTTTTACCCAAATAAGAGCTTTTTTAAATTGTTCATCATTGTCCATCTTTTCCAATGATGTGGGACGAAAAATGGATAAAGCGTCTTGAATTAAGTAAGGAAAAATTTTATGTTTTTTTTCAATCAAATCAAAACCGTTATCACCAGCATCAATAGGAGCTACGAGCTTATCATCAACTATTTTTGCTAATTCTTTGGACCCGCAAATTTTCTCTCCATATTTATTCCAAACAAGACCAAATGACGAATACAGGATGCCATTTTCTCTAACACCTGCGCCACCCTTTTGGTGGTGATCAAAACGATCTTTTCTCGGATCATAAATTCCACCAACATCATAAACATAATCTCCCCTCTCAATTACTTTCGGATCACGTGTGCGAATTATTTTTATATTTCCATTATTTAAAATTGACAAAGTTGCTGTAGCAAAAAGGTCATCTGCATGGAAAGAACCATTGTGAGTAACTAATATTTTCTTTTTTGTAAAGATTGACATACACTTAATTATCAAAATGGAATACTTTACTTAATATCCAGTTGATTATTGAGACAAGTAATGCCCCTATAAAAGCAGCGTAGAAAGTGGAAACGGAAAAGCCTTGAATGAAAGTTCCCATATACCAAAATACTGCCCCATTTATAACGAGAGAAAAAAGTCCTAAGGTTATCAAGTTTATTGGTAAAGTTAGAATTTTAATAATCGGCTTTACAAACATATTGAAAAGTGTGAGACATGCCCCGACGATAAGAGTAACCCAGATAGGGTCTATTGCGATTCCCTCAATAATTTTAGAAGTTGCAAAAACTGCGATAGAAAGAATAATCCAATGTAAAATTAATTTCATAATTTAAAAATTAAACAAATAATTTATCAACGACCTCTTTAACCTGTGAACCATCAGCCTTGCCCTTAAGTTCTTTCATAATAGAAGACATAAACATACCCTTTTTAGTTAAATCCTTAATAGTTAGCTCATCAATCTTATTTTTTACAAATTCTTCTATCTCACCTATTTCCATCAATTTTGGTAAAAATTCTTCTAAAATATGAAGTTGGTCTGTCTCTATATCTACCAAATCCATACGTCCACCCTTTGTAAATTGCTCTATTGAATCCTTATGTTGTTTGGAAGCTCGTGTTATAACTTTAATAGCTTCTTCATCAGTAAGCATATCTTGTGGAGTTCTATTGGTTGCTACAAGTTCATTGGTAAAAGCTGTGACTAATCCCCTCATAACCTCAAGGCGAACCTTGTCCCCTGATTTCATACAATCTTTTATACTATTCTTAATTTGTTCGTGTAACATACTATTATTATATCAAATTTATGTTAAAATACAATTATGAAAAAAATTATATTTTTTGATACTGAAACAACGGGCAATGAACCCAAAAAGGATTTCCTCTGCCAGTTGGCTTATAAGACCAAAGCCGCCTCCACACAAGGCTCTGGCGAGCCGAAGGAAGAGACTTTTTGTGAACTTTATAAACCACCAATTCCTATCCCCCCTGAGGCTTCAGCTGTTCATCATATTACTAATAAAATGGTAATAGATAAAAAAGCTTTTAAAGAAAGTGGTGAGTATGGAAAAATAAAAATTTTACTTGAATCTCCTGACTCTATCATGGTGGCTCATAACAATAAGTTTGATTCTGAAATAATAAAAAATGAAGGAATTATTCCAGCAAATACTATTTGCACACTTCGTGTCGCACGTGCTCTTGATAAAAACAATGTTATTCCGCAATACCGCCTTCAATATTTGCGATACTATTTAGATATTGAGATTGAGGCAGAAGCACACGATGCCCTTGGCGATGTATTGGTTCTTGAGAAATTGTATGAGCGATTACTTGATAAGATAATGAAGGAGGAAAGCGTGAGTGAAGAAAAAGCTATTGAGAAAATGATAGATATATCATCCCGTCCTTCACTTATGAATATGTTTAATTTTGGAAAATATAACGGAAAGACGGTGGAAGAAGTTTCAAACATAGACCGAGGATACCTAGATTGGATGCTTACTCAAAAAGAACAAAATAACGCTGAAGCCGAAGAAGATTGGATTTATACACTTAAATATCACCTAGGGAAATTACAATAAAAATATGATAGAATAAGAATATGAATTTACTTATCATTATTTTTCTGGGAGTTCTCATTGTCCTTGTCATAGGGTTATTTTTCTTTCTGAAAAAGGGACCAGTTGAGAAGAGTGATAATGGGGTACAACTTCTTTTGACTCAAATAAATGAATTATCTCGCACTATAGACAACAAGCTTGGTGAATCCCAAAAAGAAATAAGCCAATCCATGCGATACCAATCAACAGAAACATCGCGAATTATCGCTGATATTACTGAGAAAATTACCCGTCTAGATGAGACAAATAAACAAGTTGTTTCCTTTGCTGACCAGCTTAAAAACTTGCAAGACATATTGAAGAACCCAAAGCAACGAGGAGTTTTGGGAGAATATTACCTTGAGACATTACTCAAAAATGTTATGCCCCCGGGAAGTTATCAAATGCAGTATCCATTTCCTGATGGGACTATAGTTGATGCGGTGGTTTTTGTTAAAGATAAAATTATTCCTATTGATTCAAAGTTCTCACTTGAAAATTACAATCGTATTTCAGAGACAAATGATAAGGGAGAAAAGGACCGCCTTGAGAAACTTTTTGTGGGTGATTTAAAGAATAGAATAGTTGAAACATCTAAATATATCCAACCAAAAGAAAACACCATGGATTTCGCTTTTATGTTCATCCCTCACGAAGCAATCTATTATGATTTGTTGGTAAATAAAATTGGTGGAAGTAGTGAAGAGACAGATAACTTGATTCAAAGAGCTGCTAGTAAATATAAAGTTATAATAGTATCCCCTACTTCATTCCTTGCATATCTGCAAACAGTGCTTCAGGGCCTCAAAGCCATGCAAATAGAAGAAGGGGCAAAAGATATTATTAAAAGAGTTGGAGAGCTGGGAACACATTTACGAAGTTACGAAGAAGTTCACCAAAAACTTGGCAAATCTATTGAAACAACAGTAAATCATTTTAATAAATCAAATCACGAATTCAGAAAAATAGATAAAGACGTCATGCGAATTACCGGAGAGACAATAGAGATTGAAACTCTTTCTATAGAGAAACCCCAAGAAGAAAATTAAAATGCTGAATAAAAAATTGCTGGGGGACTAGGAATCGGACCTAAATTTTCTGCTTCAAAGGCAGACGTCCTACCGTTAGACGATCCCCCAAATATTTAAACATTTATAAGAATACCCTAAAAACAACTATTTTTCAACTATCTATATATTATGTTATAATATACCCATGCAAATAACTTCAACAGAAAAATATTTTTTGTTTGTATTATTATTAATAACAGTAGTAATTACCCTTTTAATTTTTTATCCTTTTCTTGCTATGCTTGTGCTAGCAACAGCTTTTGCTGTAGTACTTAATCCAATTTATTTGTGGATCAAAAAACACTTAGTCAAAAATATCGCATGGCTCGCATCTTTATTAACTGTAATAATATTTCTTGTGTTTTTATGTGTTCCCTTATTTTTCATCGGTAAAGCGGTTTTTAATCAAACACAAGACTTATACCTCAACGTAATTAGTTCAGGAAATTCTAGTCACTTCATAGAATCAATTAATTCTTCTATTAATAAACTACTACCAGAAGGTTTTAGTTTTGATATTCATTCAAAAATAACACAGTTAGTTTCTTCCCTATCAAACAACTTGACTAAATTTTTCTCATCAACTATCAACTCTATCGTGATGTTCGTCTTGATGATATTTACTCTCTTCTATTTATTAAAAGATGGCGAAAAATGGGAAAAGGGTTTTATGAAAATTCTCCCACTTAGAGATAATAATACAAGCGAAATTCTTACAAATCTTAAAAAATCAATTAATCGAATATTTAAGGGGTCATTTATTATCGCGATCGCTCAAGGGATTCTAGCTTGGATTGGATTTACAGTTTTCGGTGTCCCGAACGCTATTATTTGGGCAATAGTCGCAGCTATCGCATCATTTATTCCGACAATTGGAACCTCTGTAGTTACAGTGCCAGCAATATTGTTCTTATTCTTCACAGGAATGCAATTACAAGCTCTTGGACTTCTTATTTGGTCAATTATTATTGTTGGAACAATAGATAACATATTAAGTCCATACATTATTTCAAAAGATACTGAGATTCCTTCTCTATTTATTCTTTTTGCAATCTTAGGCGCGGTATCATTGATAGGTCCCTTAGGAATCCTTATTGGCCCACTCGTTTTGAGTTTACTATATAGTTTAGTTTCTATTTATAAAAAAGAGATACAGAATTAAACTGAAATTCCCGCCACATAACCCGTCGTCCAACAAATCTGGAGAGAATAACCTCCGGAGTTTCTACTTATATTTAGTAAATCTCCTGTAATAAATAAATTCTTGTATAATTTTGAAGACATATTTTTCATGTCTAATTCTTTTAATGATACTCCACCATCTGCTACTATAGACCTATCGTAACCCATAAGATTTGTAATTTCTACTGGAAGATTCTTTAATAATTTTACAAACTTTTTCCTATCTTCTTTACTGATACTGTGAACTTTAGTATTAAAATCTAACCCTGTCTCTATTAATTCAATAGCCTTTGTTATTCCTTCTGGAACAATATCTTTCAAAACAGTTCTCCATATTTTATTTTTATTAGCATCAAAAACTTTAATGATAAATTCTTCAAGCTTACCTTCATTTGTATCTGGGTATGCATCAATATGAGCAGTAACCCTACCTTCCTGTTGTAATAAATCATCTACCTTTTTAGAACTATTTAAAATAAGAGGACCAGAAAGACCAAAATGTGTAAATAATATTTTGCCAAGTTTAGAAAATTGCTTTTTACCCTCAAGAAAGAAAGTTATTTTCATAAAAGATAATGACACACCAGCCAAACTCTTTACCCATTTATCACTCACAGCTAATGGCACAATATCTGGACTTGAATCTTTCACAGTATGCCCTATATCTTTAAGCCATTTTAATCCATCTCCCGTTGAGCCAGTCTCAGGATGTGACATCCCACCAGTCGCAAGAATAAATGATTTCGCATATAAAAGCCCATTGTTTGTCCCTACACTTTCTATTAAATTATCACACACATTTATTTTCTTAACGGTGCAATTACTTTTTACAGAAACATTATTTTTCTCTAATTCTTTTTCTAAAACCCTAAAAACATCAGAAGCTTTTTCTGTTACTGGGAAAACACGATTACGCGCCTGGACAACAAGTGGCAAACCGCGCGACTCAAAATAATTGAACGTATCTTTAACTCCAAAAATAGAAAATGGTGAATATAAATACGGGGCTCCTTCGCCATAAACTTTTAGTAATTTGTGAATATCAGGTTCATTGTTGGTAATATTGCATCTACCGCCACCGGTGATTTTTAATTTCTCCCCTGGAGTTTTATTTTTATCTATCACAAGGCACGATTTACCACGCGCCGAAGCCACAGCTCCTGCCATAAGACCAGAGGCACCGCCACCTATGATGATTACATCCCAAATTTTACTTTGTCTCACCATAACTTTATGTGTGGGTGGATTCTTCTGTTTTTTTATTTGGTTTTTCAGCATTAAGGATTTTGATTAGTGCAAGCTCAAGTGGTAATTCACTTATCACGGCCGTGCGAAGGGATTGATATGTTTCGAGCAGGATTGAAAGAGTTGCAGACGAGATATGTTCAGGTTTTGTTGATACAAGTTTTGTGAGATACTCTAAATCGCGTTCACTAACTGTTGCCTCAATAGATTTTTTTGTATTTGGTACATAGCGAAGCATAAGGGCATAACGAAGTTTGTAAAGAATCATTTTAATATAAACTCCCATATCAATGTTTTGATTGACGGCTTTTTCAATAGACGCAAATCCTTTATCAATATCATTTGTAGCAAGTGCATCTAGGAAACTATCTACCAATGTAGTATTCGGAGCGCCTGTAATTTCTTCAATTTCAGTTATATTTATTATTTTATCTTTTGAAAAAGAAATAACTTTCTGCAAAGTTCCAAGCGCGTCACGAAATGCACCATCAGCAAGGAGCGCGATGAGTTCGGCTCCACCGTCTTCAAGTTTGTATTCTTCTTTCTTTGCAATATTTTTAATGTGTTGTGATAAAATTGCATCATTGGGTTTCTTAAAAACGAAACTTTGGCAACGAGAAATTATTGTTTCAGGCACCTTTTCCAGCTCGGTTGTGGCGAGAATAAAAATCACATGCTCTGGTGGTTCTTCAATAGTTTTTAAAAGTGCATTCCAGGCTTCCTTTGTAAACATATGTACTTCATCTAAAATGTAAATTTTGTATTTTGAATCAAAAGGTAGAGTACGAACATTTTCATTGATATCTCTTATATCATCTATTCCACGATTACTAGCTGCATCCATTTCATAAATATCATTAACAGATGTACCTAGTTCTTTTGCTATTATGCGAGCAACACTTGTCTTTCCTATACCACGAGGACCACAAAAAAGATAGGCATGAGCCACACGACCTGCCTTTAAACTGCCTGAAATGGCCTTTACAATGTGGTCTTGGCCAATAACCTCATCAAAGCTCTCTGGGCGATATTTCCTATATAGTGCAATATTGGAATCTTTCATGTGGACATTATACCAAATTAATGATTTTTGATAAAATCATTAACTACATTTTCTACCTCTTTGGTGGTTTTTGTTTCCATCAATTCTACTCGTAATTCTTTAGCTCCGTCAAAACCATTTACATATGCCTTGAAATGTTTTTTCATCACAGCAAAATTCTTATGTTTGCCGAGAATTTTCTCAAATAGTTTTGTGTGTTCAACCATAACTTTTAATTTTTCTTTGGTCGTTGGAATTTTTCCAGAGAATAGCCATGGATTCCCAAAAATTGCTCGGCCGAGCATAATACCATCACAACCTGTTTCTTTTGCTTTTTTTATACCATCTTTTATATCTCTCACATCACCATTACCAATTATTTTAGTTTTGACCATCATTTGATTTCTAATCTCCACTACCCTTTTTACATAATCCCAGTTTGCAGGAGCTTTTGACATTTCCTTTCTGGTACGAGCATGAATAGTGAGAGCATCAATATTCTGTGACAACAAAAAAGGAATCCATTCTTCCAGCTGGCTTTTGTTGTAACCGACACGAGTTTTAACTGATATTGAAACATTCTTTTTAGAGTCCTTTATTCCATCTTTGACTGCCTGAATTATTTCTCTTGCTTTTTTCATATCTTTCATCATCGCCGCTCCTGCACCTTGTCTCTCAATAGATTTATCTGGGCATCCCATATTGATATCAATACCATCAAAACCAAGTGAGGCGACATACTTTACAGCTTGACGCATCTTCACTGGATTAGAAGAAAAAAGTTGAGCGACAATTGGCTTTTCTTTTTTTGAATAAATTAAATTATTTTTTAGAATTTCTCTACCAGCACTTATAAGCCCATCGGCAGAAATGAATTCTGTCCACAAAACATCAGGTTTTCCATATTTACAAATAATACTACGAAAAGCCGCATCGGTGACATCGGCCATCGGCGCTAAACAAAAAAACGGTTTCGGTAACTTTTCCCAGAAATTTTTCATAATATCTAATCTTTTAAAATTAATAAAATAGTCTTTGAGAAATGACTTGGGAGCGCGACGGCGCGAGCACGAGGAATTTTTCAGCAGAAAAATATCCGTGCATTTCGAGAAGAGCTATTTTATGATTTTTAAAAGATTCCTTTTACTGAAACTTATACAAGACCTTGTTACTAAATCGTAGGTCTATATATAGGAGTGTATTATACTTTGAATTTATCTCACCGGCAAATTCTTTTTTTCTCATAGAAAGAGTTAGGTTATCTAATATAACCTCTAAATCATTATCACTTTTAAAAATAATTTTAGGTATAGTATTATTTATCCCATGATTCAAATACAAAGAATGTGTACCATCTGGATCTACAGTTAGGTAAATCGGTTTAAAGCCTAAAGATGTAACCCCATCAATAAATCTTTCAAGTGCGTGGAAACGTTCAACATTAGTCATCTGCTTTCCCAATGGATTTTCGCCACCACCAGAAAGGTCCATATAATATTTAAAATAAACATTTCCAGAGAAATATGGCGCTTTATCAAAAATAAAACCATCATTATTTATGAAGTAACAATTTTCTCCAACATCATCTTTATTTTCTGGTATTATCACTCCACAATACAAAAATGAGCCTACTCTTTCCTTTATATTTATTTTCAAAGTTTTTAATCCCTCACGCGAAACTGAAAGCGACTCTATCCTTGGAAAATTTAAAATTAAATTATTATAAATTTGTTTGCGTGGGTATATAAAACTATTCGCCCTAGAAAAAAGATAAACATATTTACCAGAAATATCTGCGCGAACTTCTTTCTCTACTTCGTCTTGGTCTATAATATGAGTCCCCGTTATTACAACTTTATCTATTATTACGTGTCTATCTTCTGAAAAAAAAGCAAGAGCCCATGTTATAGAAACAAAAAGTATAAAAAAAAGAATAAGCAGGCGTAATCGTCGCGCTCGACGATTACGCCTAATTTGTATAATACGCGGAGATGTAGGTATGTCTTTCATTTTTTATTTATGAAATAATATCTTTTCCTAAATATTTCTGTAAAACTTCAGGGATTTTGATAGTACCGTCAGCTTGTTGATAATTTTCCATAATGGCTATGAGAGTACGTCCAAGAGCAATAACAGTAGCATCATTCATGTGGACGGGTTCTATCTTCCCATCTTTTCTTCGTACCCGAGTATTCAAACGACGAGACTGAAAACCCCCTGTCAAATCTGCACTATGAGTTTCTCTATATTTATTTTGTCCAGGCATCCATGTTTCAATATCAATTTGTCTTGTATCTGGAAAACCCATATCCCCTGTGCAAATTATTACTATTTGATATGGTAATTTTAAAGTTTGTAATATATATTCCTGAATAGCAACAAGAAAATTTTGTTCCTGCATAGAATTTTCAGGTAAAGAAAAAACTTCCATTTCTAATTTATCAAACTGATGTTGACGTAAAATTCCATTAGTATCTTTTCCAGCTGCACCAGCTTCTCTCCTAAAGGCAGTTGAATATCCTGCATATCTAATTGGTAATTCACTTTCTTCAAAAATTTTATTCATGTGCATAGATCCAAGTGTATGCTCGGCACTTCCGATAAGCATAAGGTCATCGTTGGGGAAAATATAATGTTCCTCAGGTGTCATATATCGTGCCATTTTTACTTGTACTAACGGTCTAATAAAAACTGGAGGTAAAACAGGTATGAATTTAGAAATATTTATAGAAATATTAGATTCCTCCGCTATTTTTTTTAATATTTCTTCGTTTGTTAAAATTTCCCAACACATTTGGATTAGAGCAAAATGTAAAAGGACTAAATCTCCTTTCAAATAAGAAAACCGTGACGAAGCAACCTCGCCTGCTGTTTCTGTATCAATAATCCCTAACGCTTTTCCTAGTTCAAAATGTTCTTTGGGAGTAAAAGAAAATTCTGGTTTTCCCCCCCATTGACGTATTATTTGATTACCTGTTTCATCAAGGCCATCTGGAGTATCTACAGAAGGAATGTTGGGTATTTTTAACATAAGTGATTGCCATGTTTTCATAACCTCACGAAGTTCTTCTTCCTTTTCTTTCAATTCTTCTTTAACTAAACTCATTTCTTGAATTAATTGCTCACGAGCTTCTTTGCTCAATGTTCCACCCATGGAAACACTACATTTATTTTGTTCGCCACGTAAAAATTCAACGCGAGAGAGTAATTCCAATCTTTTTTCATCAATAGAAATAAGCCCATCAATATCAACTTCGATGTGTTTCTTCTTAGCTCCTTCTTTAACTATATCTTTATTTTCCCGTATAAACTTAATATCTAGCATAATAAATATATTATATAAAAAAATGATATAATACACAAATTAATAAGCAAGGTTGCATAATTCAAATTTTATGAGCCGCGTCGGAGCCCTTTAGGGTAAAGCGCGAATAAAAATTGAATTATGCAATCTTGCTTATAAAAAATTAATATGAAAGATATTTATAAATTAAAACCAGAGCAATTCCCGAAACCATTACTTGAAATCCCTCAACCACCGAAGACACTATATATACGTGGCAAACTTCCAGACCCAGATTTGATATATCTGGCTGTCGTTGGTTCTCGCAAATATACTTCTTATGGAAAAGATATTTGCGAAAAATTAATTCGTGGATTAAAAGGTTACCCTATCGTCATTGTCTCCGGTCTTGCGATGGGGATAGATAGTATTGCGCATAGGACTGCTCTTGAAGTCGGGCTCATAACAATATCTTTCCCGGGCTCAGGACTTGATAATAGTGTTTTATACCCAAGGGCAAATATTAAACTCGCCCAAGAAATTGTGGATAAGGGAGGTTGTTTACTTTCAGAATTTGAACCGAGCTTCATATCACAACTTTATTCTTTTCCTCAAAGGAATCGCCTGATGGCTGGAATTTCAAAAGCCGTACTTATCATAGAAGCTGAAGAAAAATCTGGCACACTCATTACCGCTCGCTTGGCACTTGATTATAATCGCGATGTCCTTGCCGTCCCCGGTTCTGCATTTTCTTCAAATTCCAATGGAACGAATTCTCTTATTAAGCAAGGAGCTACCCCTGTAACAAAAAGTGAGGATGTATTAATCGCACTCGGATTTGAAATTGAAAAGCCTACCCAAACCGACGCCGAAAAGTACGCCGACTGTTCAAAAGAAGAAATGAAAATCATTGAGCTTCTCCGAGAGCCAATCGAACGTGACGAACTCGTCCGAATTTCAGGAATGAAAATAGCCGAAGCCAACGCCCTCCTCTCCATCATGGAAATAAAAGATTTAATTAAAGAAGAATTAGGGGAGATTAGGAGAATGTAAAATTACATTTGCATAAAAATGTGATTTCATGTAATACTTATGGCAATATGAAACTTTTAATTGTTGAATCACCATCGAAAGCAAAAACTATTGAGAAATATTTAGCGGGCGCATACACAGTGCGTGCGTCTGTTGGGCATATCAGGGACTTACCAAAATCAAACAAAGATGCGATAGATATTCCTGCCGGATTTGTGCCTCGTTATGAAATATCAAAAGGGAAAGAAAAAGTTGTCAGCGAATTAAAATCTCTTTCAGAAAAAGCAGAGGAGATAATGCTTGCGACTGACCCGGACCGTGAAGGAGAAGCAATATCTTGGCATCTAAAAGAACTCCTCGATGCTGATAAGAAAATCAAAGCACCGATTAAAAGAGTAACTTTTCACGAGATTACCAAAGAAGCAGTAGAGGAAGCACTTCAAAATCCTCGTGATATTGACCAAAATTTGGTTAAAGCCCAAGAAGCACGAAGAGTTCTTGACCGTCTCGTAGGATATGATTTATCTGGAATAATCTGGAAAAAAGTGCGTTATGGACTTTCCGCTGGGCGAGTTCAATCCCCTGCACTACGTATAATCATGGAACGCGAACGTGAAATTCGCGCATTTATTCCAGAGCAATATTGGACAATAGAAGGAACTTTTAAAACCTCACCGAAAGCTCCCTCGCCTGATAAGGAGAGGGCGGGGGGAGAGGTTTTGCGTCTGTCATGTGTAGAAGAACCTCGCGACGAGAAACTGGTAGAAAAAATATTAGAACTTGGCAAACAAGAAAAGTGGTTTGTCACAGATGTTAAAACAAGCGAGCAAAAACGTTCCCCTCGTGCACCTTTCACCACTTCAACCCTTCAACAAACAGCAAGCACTCGTTTTGGATTTTCACCATCAAGAACAATGCAAACTGCTCAGAAACTTTATGAGGCAGGGTTCATCACGTACATGCGTACTGATAGCACAAATTTGTCTGTGCAAGCTCAGAATCAAATACTCAAACTTGTTGAGAAAAAATACGGCAAGGAATATGCTGAATTACACATTTATAAAACTAAATCTAAAAATGCCCAAGAAGCCCACGAAGCTATTCGCCCTACACACATAGAAGAGGAACACGCTGGAGCAACTGAAGACCAGAAAAAACTTTACAATCTCATCTGGGAAAGAACTGTCTCTTCTCAAATGTCTGATGCAAAATTATTAAAAACAAAGATAACTGCAAATATTTCTTCCTCCTCCCCTGCTAAGGGGAGGACTGAGGAGGGGTCTATCCCTGATTTTGTTGCCAATGGTTCGCAAGTATTATTCCTCGGCTGGCTCATGTGTGATATTGGAGCTCGTGGAGAAGATGTTGAATTACCAAAAGTTGAGACTGGTGAAGAATTAAAACTGATAGACCTCACAAGTACAGAAAAATTTACAGAACCACCAAATCGTTATACTGAAGCAGGGCTCATCAAGGAGCTTGAAGCCCGAGATATTGGCCGACCTTCTACTTATGCTTCAATTATGAAAACAATTGAGGACAGAGGTTATGTCCGAAAAGAGGGGCGAACACTTTTCCCTACTGATACTGGAGATGTTGTTTCTAGTTTTCTAGAGAATAATTTTGCAAATTATATTAGTGATACTTTCACCGCCGAGATGGAAGATGAGCTCGATGATATATCCAATGGCACAAGAGATTATGTAAAAACATTGAGTGATTTCTATACACCATTCCAAAAAGAAATAAAAGAAAAAGATAAGTTGGCCAAAGCGACAAATATGGGAGAGGCTCCTCTCGATATCATGTGCCCAAAATGTGGCAAAAGTATGATTGTAAAACTTTCACGTAATGGTAAATTCTATTCTTGCAGTAACTACCCAGATTGTGATGGAGCTCGTACAATGGAGGGTAACATATTAGAAGGTCCAAAAGAAACTGGAGAAATGTGTCCTCTTTGTGGGGATAAAAAACCTGCCTCGATGCAAGGCGGAGGTAAAAATGGTGGCGGAAAATTAGTCATTCGAGAAGGACGCTTTGGAACTTTTATTTCTTGTTCTCGTTACCCAAAATGTAAATTTATAAAACAAGATGAGGAAGAAATAAAAAAGAAAATGACCGATATTACTTGCCCAATGTGCCATAAAGGGAAAATGATGGAACGTCGAGGACGATTTGGAATATTCTATTCATGCAGTGATTATCCTGATTGTAAAAACGCTATTAAGGCAAAACCAACTGGAAATATTTGTGACATGTGTGGTTTTCTTATGATGGAAGGAACTAAGACAATTCCAGAACGTTGTAGCAACAAGATGTGTAAGAATCACAATCCGCACAAGCATGGTGATAATATAAAATTAAAGAAATAAAATAATAAAATTAAAAACTAGTTTTAAAGCTAGTTATTAATTTTTTTGGTATAATACCTAAATGGAACCTAAGGTAGAAGAAATATTTTCTTTAGCACAAAATTTAAAAAAAGAGGATAAAGATCTTATACAAAAAGCCTATGATTTCGCACGTACTGCTCATAAGGGGCAGTTGCGTAAAAGTGGTGATCCATATTTCAATCATGTATTTGCAACAGCGAAAAATTTAGCCGATCTTGGAATGAAGTCAAAAACAATATCAGCAGGATTACTTCATGATGTTATGGAAGATACACTTATTACCGAAGAAGAATTAAAAAAAGAATTTGGCAATGAAATAGTAGAACTAATAAAAGGAGTTACAAAACTTGGTAAAGTTAAATATAAAGGTGTAGAACGCAACGTAGAAAACTTGAGAAAGTTTTTTATATCTGTGGCAAAAGATTTGCGTGTTCTTGTTATTAAATTGGCAGATCGACTTCACAATATGGAGACTTTAGAGCATGTTCGCCCAGACAAACAGAAACGCATAGCGCTAGAAACTCTAGAAATATATGCTCCTCTCGCAGATCGTTTGTCTATGGGGCGACTTAAGGGTAAATTGGAAGATGCAGCATTTAAATTTGCATATCCCAAAGAATATGAAGAAGTTAAAAAATTACTTTTAGATAAAAAAGATGTTGATAAAAAATATTTGATTGAAGTAAAAAATATAATTACTCAAAAAATAAAAGAAGTAAAAATAAAGGGCGCTCTGATAGATTACAGGCAAAAACACTTATATTCACTCTGGAAGAAACTCCAAAAATGTGATATGGATATGGGTAAAATATACGACATAATAGCTCTCCGAGTTATGGTTGATTCCGTTGCTGATTGTTACCATGTCCTCGGATTAATTCACGGAGAATGGACTCCAGTGCCTAATCGCATAAAAGATTATATCGCTACCCCAAAAGCAAATGGATACCAGAGTTTACATACAACTATATTTACAGGGACTGGAGGAATAGTAGAAATACAAATTCGTACACATGAAATGCATGAAAAGGCTGAGAACGGTATTGCAGCACACTATATATATAAAGAAAAAGGTAGTAAAGAAAAAACAATACCGAAACAATTTGAATGGGTGCAACAACTTCACGAACTTAATCAACATGAAGATAATCCAGAAAATTTCTTAAAAACAATAAAAATGGATTTCTTCAAAAACCGAGTTTTCGTTTTTACTCCCAAGGGAGATATTATAGATCTACCAGAAGATTCTTCTGTTATTGATTTTGCTTATGTGATACATACTGATATTGGCAACCATGTCCAAGGAGCAATAGTAAATGGCAAAAATTCAGCCCTTAATACTAAATTAAAAAACAATGACATAGTTGAAATACAAGTAAACAAAAAAGCTAATCCATCTTCAAAATGGCTTGACTATGCCAAAACTACTCTTGCCCGCAAGCAAATAAATCTCTACTTGAAATCAAATAGTTTACTTTCTAAATTTTTATCGTTCGGGAAAAATTAAATTGAGAAATTTTTGATATTATAAAGGTCAATATCTTCTTCTGTTTTTTTTATTTCTTGTTTTGTTCTGTCATCAATAAGATGGGTATCGTCATCTCCATTTGTATCATTAGATGGATTGTCCTCTACAGAAATCACAGCTTTAATTTGTGATTCTTGACTTGCTATAAATTTATCCAGCATGCTATTTGGATTTTTATCTTCACTTGATTTAATTAGGCCGAGAATAGTGTGTAAGTCATCATTTGTGAAGAAATCAATAGTAATATAACCGCCATTCTCTTTCTTTTCTATATGAACACGCGTGCCGAGGGACTCTTGTAATTTCTCTTCCATTTCCGCTATCTCTGGGTCTATAAGATATTCTTTTTTACGAACACGATCAAAAGCAATTTTACGTGCTGCTTTTTCTGCGTCTCGCACTGTCATTTTTTTAAAGATTATTTCTTTAAATAGAACCATCTGCTGTTCTGGCCTGTCTGTAAGCATTAAGATAGGGCGAGTATGACCTTCACTTATCTTTTTTGCAGAAAGTGCATCCAGCATTTCTTGAGGTAATGCAAGAAGTCGAAGTGTATTTGATACATACTCACGACTTTTCCCAACCTTTGCTCCTATTTGAGTGTGGGTGAATTTGAATTCTTCAACAAGTCGCATAAAAGCACGGGCCCGTTCAACAGCATTGAGGTCTTCACGTTGCAAATTCTCAATGATAGAAAGCTCAAGCTTGGCCATATTATCGTCACCCACTCTGATAATAACTGGAATCTGTTCTAGCCCAGCAAGTTTTGATGCTCGTAATCTACGCTCACCCGCGATAAGTTCATATTCTACAGAAATACCTCCATCTTCTTTTTGAATTTCTTCTCGTGATACGACAAGTGGCTGAAGCACACCATACTGACGAATAGAATCAGCTAAATCACGCAGTCGATCTTCATCAAACTCACGACGTGGTTGAAATGGATTTGATTTAATTTTTTCTATATCCACCCAAAAAATTGAATTACTATAAAGTTGAGCCATATAGATTATTTTATCATATATTATTTAAATAAAAAATGTGCGCCGGGTAGGATTCGAACCTACGTAGCCCGAAGGCGTTTGATTTACAGTCAAATGCAATTGACCACTCTGCCACCGACGCATTACTCGCTAGTATACATAATTTTACTTATTTTTACAATTCCTTGCATTTTCACAAAATGCGGATATAATGCAAGTAAATTAATAAAAAAGAATATGTTCCCAGAATACGAAAAAAGAATTGATAAGAAAATGATCAATTTTCTTATAGAACTAAACGAAGAACAAGCAGTGGTACGAGGACTATCAAATCCAGAAGAAATTGAGGCTTATGACGAGGCTTCAGCGACAAAACCAATTTTGGAAGATATTAAACTTCCAATTGGAAAAATCCTAAGTATGCTAATAAAGTACACTGGCAATAAAGAAAATCATAACCCTTAGGGCTCTATGATTTTTTCTTTTTATTTCACACTATGCAATTGAGATCTTGGAACTAAAATATCAGATTTAATTTTCTTTTTTTTCATTTCTATCAAGAGTTCTCCTTCTTTCATTGTCACATAGACAGTATCTCCCTTTTTTACACCTTTTGAGATAATAAAATTAGCGACTGGATTTAGAATCTTATCTTGTATTAGCCGTCCAAGTGGTCGAGCTCCATAATGTGGGTTATACCCTTCTTTTGCTAAATACAAAAGAGCTTCATCGGAAATCTCAATTTCAATTCCCTTTCCAAGTAAACGTTCGCGAATAATTTTAATTTTAATATCAACAATATGACGGATAACTTCAGGTGACAAAATATCAAAGATAATAATATCATCCAATCTATTTAAGAATTCCGGACGGAAATAATCTTTCAAAGAATCAAGTACTTTGTCTTTGGTCTGAGCATATTCATCTTTTTTGGAATTATTTGTAAATCCTAATGATTCCATTTTTTCTATAAAGTTAGAACCTATATTTGAGGTGAGAATAATAATTGTATTTTTGAAATTTACCACACGCCCCTTCGCATCAGTAAGACGACCTTCGTCAAGTACTTGAAGTAAAATGTTTAAAACTTCAGGATGTGCTTTTTCTATTTCATCAAATAATACGACAGAGTAAGGACGGTGCCTAACTGCTTCGGTAAGATTACCTGATTCATCATAACCAACATATCCAGGTGGTGAGCCAATAAGCTTTGACACACTATGTCGCTCTGTGTATTCACTCATATCTACTCGAATAAGTGCCTTGTCATCATCAAACATAAATTGAGCTAATGCTTTTGTGAGTTCTGTCTTTCCCACTCCTGTTGGACCAAGGAAAATGAAAGAACCAATCGGTTTATTTGGGTCAGAAATTCCAGCCCGGCTTCGGCGGACAACATCAGCAATCTTTTTAATCGCTACATTCTGACCAACCACACGTAAATGAAGTTCATTTTCTATGTGAGACAATTTTTTTAATTCCTCTTCAAGCATCTTTTCAAGCGGTATCCCTGTCCAACGAGCAACAACAGAAGCAATATCTTCTGTGGTTATTTCTTCTTTAAGTATGCGACGTGATTTTTGAAGTTTTTTCAAACGAGAAAGTTTGGTCTCTAATTTATTTTGTAAATCAGGAATTCTCCCGTATCGTATTTCTGCAGCTCTGCCCAAATCCGCACGCATTTCAGCATTTTCGGCTTCAATTCGGAGTAATTCTAATTCTTTCTTTAGCGCGCGGATTTCCTGAACTGTTTCTTTTTCATTTTTCCATTTAAGTTCAAGTTCGTGGGTTTTCTCTTTCAAATTAGCAATCTCTTTCTCAATGTCTTTTAATCGGTCTTTAGCAACTTTGCTTTCCGATTTACTTTCTCTTTTGATTTCTTTTGTGAGTGCTTCTTTCTCAACTTCAAAACGCATAATTTTGCGGTCTGCATCTTCTAAAATTGGTGGTTTATTTTCAAGTGCAAGTCGTAGAGATGATGAAGCCTCATCGATAAGGTCAACAGCTTTGTCGGGTAAATATCTATTTGTAATATATCTTGAACTCAAGTTTACCGCTGAGATAATAGCATCATCTGTAATTCGAACTCCATGGAAAAGCTCATATTTTTCTTTTAGTCCACGTAAAATTGCAACTGCATCATCAATACTTGGCTCGTCTATATAAACCGGCTGAAACCTTCGAGCAAGAGCTGGATCTTTCTCAATATGTTTCTGATATTCTTTTAAAGTTGTTGCGCCTATAGCATGAAGCTCACCGCGGGCAAGTGCCGGCTTTAGCATGTTTGATGCATCAAGGGACCCTTCTGAACTTCCTGCTCCTACTATAGTATGTATCTCGTCTATGAAGAGAATTATTTTACCATTGGACCTTTCTATTTCTTTTATAATACCACGTAATCTTTCCTCAAATTCTCCACGGTATTTTGTTCCCGACAATAATAATCCAAGATCAAGAGACACGACTTCTTTATCTTTTAAACTTTCAGGAACATCGTTTTTGGCAATACGAATTGCGAGCGCTTCAGCCACGGCTGTTTTCCCAGTACCCGCTTCTCCTATTAAAATAGGATTGTTCTTAGTACGACGAGAGAGAATCTGCATCATTCGCATAATTTCTCCTTCACGCCCAATGACTGGATCAAGTTTATCTTCTCGAGCTAGGGTTGTGAGATTTCGGGTAAACTTAACGAGAAGTTTTGGTTTCTTAGAGGAACCTGATTCTGCTACATTCTCATTACGAAGCAATTTAAGAACATCGATAACTTTATCTTTGTCTATTTTAAAGCGTCCTAACAATTCACGAGCTTCACCTGGAACTTCAAGAAGAGAAACGAATAAGTGTTCAGTAGAGACAAATTCATCTTTAATTGTGATAGCTACTTTAGTAGAATTCTCTATAATCTGGGCTAAATCTGGGGTAAGATAAATTTGATATGAAGGTGAAAGTGTATTACGGTTCTCTGGTGACTCTATCATCTCAACCAAATTATCTGTTAGAAGCATGGTATCAACTTCCATTTTATCTAATATAGAAATAATCAAAGAATCTTCTTGCACTAAAAGCGCAGTCAAAAGATGTAGAGAATTCACATGGTTTTGGCCACGTTCAATGGCCAGCTCGTGAGCCTTTCGTATTACTTCTTTTGCTTTAGTTGTAAAATTGTTGAATGGGGGCATAAAAAATAATTAATTACTGGTGCTACTGCTATCTATAGCGCTAGCTTCTAACCCAGTTTTTGGTTTAGTAACGTTATCTACTGTTATTGGTGAAATTTTTAAAATGGTAAATCCATTGTCAAACTTTTTCAAAACAGAAACATTGAAATCTGTCTTGTCTAAAATAACTTTGTATAATTCCTGCTCTTTTATCAAACTTGAATCAACGAGAATCAACCCGATATCAGAAATAATTATTCCCTGACCAATAGCCAATGGTTCATTACTAATAACACTGCCATCTTCATTTACACCATTGGTGGTAGTAGGAGAAGGCATAGAAGGATCGGTTGAAGTTAAATTTGTATTATTTAAATAAATAGATACAAGCGCATCGCTATTACTAAATAATAGTAATGAATCATCTTTGGGGGTTGTTGCCTCATCAGTTAATTTATTATTGGTAGCGGGAACAGGAACAGGAACTTGCACTGTTGTAACTTTCTCTATTGTTCGTTGAATGACATTATTTATGGTCTGTGGAACACTTTTAGGCATTTGGTTCATAAGAGAAACTGTCACAATACCCGTAGCAATAGACACCACAAAAGTAATGAGCAAAGTCAATAAAACGAGCTGTTTTTTGTCTAATTCTTTAATATCCATATACAAGGACATTATAGCACAAAAATAGATTCTATTTCCACCCCGTTAGAGGTTGCCCTCAGATACCAATCTGAGTGCTTCGACCACCTAGGGGCGGTCTACCTCTAACGGGGTCCACTGTTTATATTTCTTTAAAATATTTTTTAGTCCTCTATATAATATGTCCATATCACTCATTTTATTCGCCCTTCCAAGAGAAATACGAAGAGACCCCCCAACCTCACTTCCATCTTTCAGGCAAATTTTTCTTATTGCATCAATTACGTATGATTTATTGTGGTCATCGCTTTTGCAAGCGCTTTTTTCTGAAACAAAAATTCCACGGGCAGATAATTCAATAACTAAAAGTTCACTTGAAATTCCTAAAACAGAAATATTAATATTGTTCGGCAAACGATTTGTCTTGTCACCATTTAGAATTATTTTATAACCTGATACACCTGAGAGCGATAATAATTTTTTAATTCCATAATCACGAATTTTTGTAAGTCGTTCAGATTCTTTTTGTTTTATTTTATTTGTAATACTAAATGCTTCCGCTAAACCAGCAATCAATGACACACTTTCTGTCCCTGAATGTAAACCAAATTCTTGTCCACCGCCAGCATAAAGCGGGGAAAGCTTTACTCCCCGCTTTTTATATAAAACACCAATTCCTTTTGGACCATAGATTTTTGAACTATTGAAAGACATTAAATCAACACCGAGTTTTTCAATATTTTCTGTATATAAATAATTCATCGCCTGACATGCATCTGTGTGGAAAACAGGGAAAACCCCATCCCCCGCCTTCCCCAAAGGGGAAGGAGCTCCCTCTCCTTTGGAGAGGGCTGGGGTAAGGTAATTCTTCTTAAAATGCCGAATTATTTTTGCAATCTCCTGTATCGGTTGGACCGTCCCAATTTCATTGTTCGCATACATTACCGAAACTAAAACCGTATTTTCTTTCAAAGAATCTTTTAATTCTTCGAGATTTACAATTCCAGATTTATCAACAGAAATATAAGTGACTTCAGCTTCCCCGCTCTCTTCGAGCATTTTACAATTTTCAAGTACTGCAGGATGTTCTATTTTTGTAGTAATTATATGTGGCTTTTTATATTCGAATTCGGAATTTTCATTCTTAATTCTTAATTCATAATTCTTAATTAGCCCGAGCAAAGCGAGGGCAATGCTTTCTGTTCCACTCCCTGTAAAAATAATCTCATCATTATGAGCATTTATAAGCTTCGCAATTTTATTCCTTGATTCCTCTATAACATTTCTTACTTTAACCCCTTCTTGGTGTATCGCACTTGAATTAGTAAAAAAATTACACTCATAAAGAGCCATTTTCCGTGCCACACTTTTATCTATCGGCGTAGCACTTGCATAATCAAGATAAATATTTTTATTTCTAAACATGCTTATTACTATACCATATTTTCACCCCTCCCCAACCCTCCCCTTGGCAGAGGGAGGGAGTTCTTATTGTAAAAAAAGCCTTATTGGTATATACTCTTTTAATATATGAATACTATTATCTTATTTTATATAATTTCCGGGGCTGTTGTTATCATCTTATTATGGATTTTAATAATTGAGCTCAGATTGAATAAAATCTTTGCTGGAACAAAGGCCCGCAATTTAGAAGAAATGATCGTTATTGTTGGTAAAAAGATAAATCAATTAGAAGAGACTCAAGTAAAGATAGATAAGCATTTAGTCACCATAGATAGTAGATTGGATAAATCCATTAGAAATGTTGAGATGGTACGTTTTAATCCATTTATAGATGCCGGTGGAAACCAAAGTTTTGCAATCGCCTTTATGAATGATGAAAAAAATGGAGTCGTGATGTCGAGCCTTTATGCACGGGACCGTATGAGCATCTTTGCAAAGCCAATAGTAAATGGTAAATCAGAATTTGAATTGTCTAGTGAAGAAAAAGAGGTTCTAGAAAAAACCATTAAATAAAAATAGCAAGATAATAATTATTTCCGCAGAAAATATAATTTTATTCGCGCTTTACCCTAAAGGGCTCCGACGCGACTCATAAAATTTCATTTTCTGCTCCAATTTCATTTATGTCAACAGAAACAAAAACAATTGAAAAGGTTCGCCCTCCCGTAGTAGTTGTTATGGGGCACGTTGACCATGGAAAATCAACTCTTCTTGACTATATTAGGAAATCAAATATCGTCGAAGGTGAAGCGGGTGGAATAACTCAGCATATTAGTGCGTATGAAGTTGTGGCTAAGGATGATAAAGGTGAAAATCGACTAATCACATTTTTAGATACACCCGGACACGAAGCATTTTCAAAAATGCGAACTCGTGGCGCACAAGCCGCAGACATTGCAATACTAGTCGTATCAGCTGAAGATGGAGTTAAGGCTCAAACACTTGAAGCCTACAAAACAATAATGGAAAGTAAAATTCCATATATTGTAGCTATAAATAAAATAGATAAACCAAATGCCAACATTGAAAAAACAAAAATGGATTTATCTGAAAAAGAAATATATTTAGAAGGAATGGGTGGCGATATTCCTTTTGTTCTTATTTCAGCTAAAGCAGGAACAGGTGTATCCGAGCTTTTAGAGATGATTATTCTTGTTGCTGACCTACAAGGACTCACCGGAAACAGAGAACTAAATGCTACGGGCGTAATAATAGAAGCAAAACGTGAACCAAAACGAGGAGTTTCTGCAACATGTGTGATAAAAGACGGGACACTTCGTGCTGGAATGTTTGTAGCCTGTGGAGAAGCCATAGTTAACACCCGTATAATGGAGAACTTCTTGGGTAAACCCATAAAAGAAGCCACCTTCTCGTCCCCTATTAAACTTGTTGGATTTGAATCAATGCCAGAAGTGGGTAATGTATTTGAGTCATTTAACACAAAAAAAGAAGCTGAAAATTATGTAAAATTGAGCGTTACTGCCCCGAAGTCCAAAGGAGTCGGGGTCTCGACTGTAAACGTCGGGAGCCTGCCTACCGGCAAGGCAGGTAAAATAATTCCGATAATAATAAAAACAGATGTTTCTGGAACAATCGAAGCCATAGAAAAAGAAATAGCAAAATTAAATACCGAAGAAATTTCATTCAAAATAATTAGTAAGGGAGTTGGAGCGATAAATGAATCAGACCTCAAAATGGGAAATGTGAATAAAGAAAGTATAATTGTTGGATTTAATACAAAGATGGACAGTGGAGCTGGGGATTTGAATGAGACCCTGAAGGTAAATGTGGAAATATTTAATATTATTTATAAACTTACTGATTGGCTAAAAGAACTCGTAGAAATTCGTCGTCCTCGTCTTGAAACTATAGAAGTAATAGGGTCTCTCAAAGTTCTAAAAACATTTGGGTCAACAAAGGATAAGCATATCGTCGGGGGAAAAGTTACAACTGGAAGAATAGCTCTCGGCAGTAAAATCCGTATAATTCGTCGTGATTTTGAAATAGGAACTGGAAAAATTGTAGAATTACAAGTGAACAAATTAAAATCAAGAGAAGTTTTAGAGGGCTCTGATTGTGGAATTCAAGTAGAAACCAAAATAGACATTTCAGCAGGTGATGTTTTAGAAGTTTTTGAAATAGTAATTAAGTAACGTATTTTTCTCCCCCTGCGAAGGGGGAGTGCCCGGAGGACGAGGGGGTGTATCACCCCTCAGTCGCAAGCGACAGCTCCCCTTCGCAGGGGAGCATAAATTATGTCTGAATTTAGAAATGAAAAAATAAAAAATAATGTGAAAGAACTCGCAGCCCTTTATATAGAGCGCGAAGCGGGACCTACATCTATGATTACAGTCACTAGAGTTATTCTCTCTCCTGACGGAAAAAGAGCAACGATTATGATAAGCGTCTTACCTAGAGAAAAAGAAAATGCCGCTTATGGATTTATAAAAAGAAATCTGGGGGAATTGAGAAAGTATGTTTCTAAAAATCTAAAAATAAACCCTATCCCATTTTTAGATGTAGTAATAGACGAGGGCGAAAAAAATCGCCAAAAAATTGACGAGTTGCTGAAGAGTTAGTTGCTAGGTTATAGTTTCTAGGTTATAGTAAAAATCAAGGCCTGGTAGCCAAGTGGTAAGGCAGAGATCTGCAAAATCTCTATACGGCGGTTCAATTCCGCCCCAGGCCTCAAAAATAAAGTAGCAATTTATACAAATTTTTGTTAGTATAATTTTATTGCTGGGGTGGCGAAACTGGTAGACGCACTGCGCTTAGGACGCAACGAGATTCATCTCATGGAGGTTCAAATCCTCTCCCCAGCACCAGTAAAAATATCATTTTTTGTTTGCTTATCTTATCCAAATATAGTATACTCAAAAGCATGACGATTATTGCTAATATATTGCCTTATTTACAGATTATACTGTCCATTATTTTAATAGCTGCAATCTTGCTTCAGCAATCAAGTGCTGGGGTCGGGGGTGCTCTAGGTGGAGGAGATGGAGGTGGACTTTATAGTACACGCCGTGGTTTTGAGAAATTTCTCTTTATCTTAACAATAGTTATTGGTATCATTTTCGCCGTGTCATCGTTCATAGCTATATTCATCAAATAATTAAAGGTTGTTATCTCTAGCTAACTATTTTGATTGAGTGCTTTTATGCGTAAATTTATTCTATTCATTAAAGAATTCCATATTTATAAGAAAAAAGAACTCCTGGAGGCTGTTGCATCTTTTTCTAAGAAGCAATTTCTAGTTTTCGTAACAATTTTATTTGTTGCTTTTATTTTTATGATAGTTTTACTGGGGAAAATTAATTCTGTATTCATGATTAATATCCCAACAAACGGAGGAACCATCACGGAGGGCATTATTGGTGTTCCAACACTGATTAGCCCAGTTATTTCTTTATCTGATGCAGATAAAGACTTAACCTCGCTTGTTTATTCTGGTTTAATGAGAAAAACCCCTGAAGGTAAATTTATACCAGACATCGCTGAATCATTTACAGTATCCCCTGACGGCACAAGTTATACTTTTATAATTAAAAAAAATGCGAAATTCCATAATGGCACAAAAGTTACAGCCGACGATGTTATTTTTACAATAGAAAAAATAAAAGACCCGATAATAAAGAGCCCTCGCAAAATGGGATGGGATGGGATTAGTGTTAGTAAAAAAGATGATTATACAATTGTCTTTACACTCGCTCAACCTTATATATCTTTCCTAGATAACACAACTATCGGAATACTTCCTTCTAGTTTATGGAAAAGTGTTAATGTAAATGAATTTAATTTATCCCCTCTCAACACTAAAGCCATAGGAACAGGTCCTTATAAAATTAAATCTGTTTTAAAAAATAAAGATGGAATATCTTTGGAATATAAGCTTGAACGTTTTAATAATTTTTCTCTTGGTAAACCACGCATTAAATATTTCAATATTATTTCTTATGCTAATGAAAAAGATTTAGTAAAAGCATTGCTCAATCATTCAATTGACCAAGCAGGCGGAATAAGTTCAGAAAACACAGAAAGCATAAAAAAGGGTAAATACGTAATCCGCACAGCAACATTACCTAGAATCTTCGGAATCTTTTTTAATAGTAGTAAAAATAAAATTTTTACCGACCAGACAATTGTTAAAGCTTTTGATAAAGCGATAAATAAACAAGAAATCGTAGACCAAGTATTAGGAGGTTATGGGTCTATGGTTTATAGTCCAATACCAGAAAAAATTATTCCAAGTGAATCTAAAGAAAAGTATAATAATGCAACAATAGAAGAAGCTAATCTTCTACTTGAAAAAGCGGGGTGGGTGAAAGGAGATGATGGTATTCGTACAAAAGGAGGAACAACTACCAAAACTGTAACGAAAAAAGTGGGCGGAAAAACAGTCACACAAGCAGTGAAAAGTACAACTCCAGTCACCAGACTTTCTTTTTCTCTAACCACTGGAGATACCCCAGAACTCAAACAAACAGCATTATTAATCCAAGAACAATTAGCAAAAATTGGTGTTGAAGTAGATATAAAAAAGGTTTATGAGACTGGCCAATTAAACCAACTTATCCGAGCTCGTGAGTATGAAGCATTATTCTTTGGGCAAGTTGTAAATCATGAATCTGACTTATATTCATTTTGGCACTCAACTCAACGAACAGACCCCGGATTAAACATCGCAATGTATAATGATAAGAAGGCAGATACTATTCTTGAATCAATCCAAAAAACACTAAAAATCGAAGATCGTATAAATAAATATGAGGATCTTGCAAAAGAATTTACTATTAATATACCAGCAATATTAATTTATTCTCCAGAATATTTGTATGTAACTTCACCTAATCTTAATAATTTTTCAATTGAAAATATAACGATACCATCAGATCGTTTTTCTGAAATCTATACATGGTCTGCTGATACAGACAAAGTGTGGAAAATTTTTACTAAATAACAGCCGCCTACGCTTTTGCTTCGGCGAGCCAAAGAAAAAGATGAATGAAATACCTAAACAAATTCAAAACCCTAAATTAAAAAGCGGTCAAAGATTCAGTTATCGCAAACAAGGCAACATCCGTGTTATGCATAAGACACAGCAACCTACCAATAATATAATCGGTTCAACAATTAAACAAAATTACACTAGTGATAAAACACAAGTAATTAATAAGAGAATAAGTCGTGGAAGTTATCAATACAGCAATATTAAAAGAGGCAACAGCCGTTCGAGAAAAGAAATGGAAGGAATTCAAAACAAAATAACTTTACAAAAAAACAAAACAAATCCAATACCGTCTCCAGAAAAAGGAGTTATTAGAATAATCCCCCTTGGAGGAGCAGAAGAAATCGGGAAAAATATGACAGCTATTGAAATTGGTGACGATATTATCGTTATCGATGCTGGAATGCAATTCAAGACAGAAGATACTCCTGGAATTGATTACATTATACCAAACACAACATACCTAGAAGAACGTAAAGATAAAATACGAGGTATGTTTATAACCCATGGACATCTAGACCATATTGGAGGTGTTCCTCTTGTAATGAGTCGTATTGGTAATCCCCCACTTTATTCTCGCAACCTTTCAATTTTATTAATAAAAAAACGCCAAGAGGAATTTTCACATTTACTTCCTCTTAATACTCATATTGTTGAAAAAGATTCTGTTGTCTATGCTGGAAATATTCGTATTCGTTTTTTTGGAGTAACACATACTTTCCCTGATTCTATGGGCATAGTAATTGAAACTCCTTATGGGTCAATCGTTACACCGGGAGATTTTAAACTTGACCAAATAGATGGAAAAGCAACAGAGGAAGAGGAAAAAGAGTATGCCTTTTTTGATAAAGAAAAAGTACTTTTGCTTATGACTGACTCAACCAACATTGAGAACGAAGGATTTGCTCTTCCAGAAATTAAAGTCCATGAAGGTTTAGATAAACTTATAAAACAAGTAACTGGTCGTGTTATTATTTCAGCTTTTGCTTCGTCTATTACTCGTCTGATGAAAATCGTTGAGATCGCTGAATCTCTTAATAAAAAAGTAGTGCTCGATGGAAGGTCTCTAAAAACAAATATGGAGGTCTGTGAACAAGCTGGAATTTTTAAACCGAAAAAAGGTACTATTATTCCTGTTGAAGATGCTGATAAATATCCTCCAAATAAAATTCTTATTATGATGACTGGAGCTCAAGGCGAAGAATTTGCTGCTCTTTCCAGAGCAGCAAATAAAACTCATAAAAAATTCCAAATTAAAGCTGGTGATACAATAATTCTTTCGGCTTCCATTGTTCCAGGAAATGAAATTGCCGTCCAACATTTAAAAGATAATTTAACTCGTCACGGTGTTCGTCTTATAAGTTACCGAACAAGTGAAGAATATATTCATGCGACTGGACATGGTAATCAAGAAGATATTAAGTGGTTACATAGAAAAACACATCCTAAATTTTTTATTCCTATCCACGGATGGCATTCAATGCTAGTTAAACACAAAGAAATTGCAATGTTGCTCGGAATGTCTGAAGAAAATATAATCGTGCCTGATAATGGTTCAATTATTGAAATTGTTGATAATGGAAATAAAATGATTCTTCGAAAAGAAAAAGCACCTTCAGGCCCAATGATGGTAGATGGATTCTCAATTGGAGATGAACAAGATGTGGTTATCAGAGATAGAGTAATGCTTGCCCAAGATGGAATGTTTGTTTTAATTGCAACTATTGATTCTGCCACAGGAAAGTTAAGGAAATCACCCGATATAATATCTCGTGGATTTATTTATTTAAAAGAAAATCAAGAGTTGTTACATCAAGTCAGGCTTATCATCAAGAAAACTGTTGAAGATGAAACTCATGGGATGAACCCTATCAATTTTGACGTTATAAAAACTGCACTGGGAGACAATATATCAAAATTTCTTTTCCAAAAAACAGCCAAGAGACCAATTGTTATACCAGTATTATTAAGCATATAAAAAAATATTATAACACAAATTAAAATTTTAGTAGTCGGACTACTAAAAAATAAAATGAAAACAACAAAAATCAAAAGAATGTATGTTTTATCATTTCTTTTCTCTTTACACATAGCACTTTCTGCATATGTAAATTCTACTTTCTTAACTAATATTATTTCAGAAAAATATGTTGGTATATTGTTTACAATAGCTTCTCTCGTAACGCTACTGCTTCTCTCAAAAAGTTCAAATATATTAAAGCATTTTGGTAATAAAAGATTAACATTGATACTTCTTTTAGTAAATATGTTGTCATTGGCGGGAATGATAACATCGGCAAATCCCTATATAGTTGGAGCTTCTTTTGTTTTATTTGTCTCTACAAACACCCAAATACTTTTCTGTATTGATATATTTATTCAGCATTTTGGAGATAAAAAGACCGTCGGGAAAAATCGTGGACTTTACCTAACAATAATAAATCTTGCGTGGATGGCCTCTCCTCTTTTAGCCGCATTTCTAATAACAAAAGAAGGAGGATATAAGACAATATATATTTTAGCTTTTGCCACAGTAATTATAATGACAATCGGGTTAATGTTTTCAGTAAAAACTTTCAAAGATAGAACCTACAAAAAAACTCCATTTTTAGAAACATATAGATATCTAAAAACAAATCACCACATGCTTGCAATCGCAATAATTAATTTTATTTTGCAATTCTTCTATGCTTGGATGGTTGTTTATACTCCAATATACTTATATCAACATATAGGATTGGAGTGGGGTCAAATTGGTATTATATTTACGATAATGCTTACTCCGTTTGTCATTTTTGGTTTTCCTATTGGAATATTAATAGACAAATATCATGTAAGTAAAAGAACGTTACTATATATTGGATTTATTATTATAAGTGTATCTACACTCTTAATAGCTGGGATAACTACTAAAAATGTTATTCTATGGGGCGCAGTATTATTTATAACAAGAGTTGGAGCAAGTATAATAGAAACAACTTCAGAAATTTATTTCTTTACACACATAAAAGAGGAAGAGGCATATTTACTTAGTGTATTCCGAGATATGATGCCTGTTGCATACATTATTGCTCCACTCATAAGTACTTTGATATTTATTTTCTTACCATTCAAATTTTTGTTTATTATTTTAAGTATCATTTTACTGTCTGGCCTATATTATATTCCACACTTAAAACATAGTCACGAATATCCTAATGAAAATATTTTACCCGATCCGAATAAATAAATATCTCGCAATGAATAATTACTCTACTCGCGTGGGTGGAGACGACCTTATCAAAAAAGGTCTTGTTTCTATAAATGGCAGAAAGGCAGTTTTAGGAGATAAAGTAAATGAGGGAGATCAAGTAGTTGTAAAATCAAAAGGTATCCACAAAGATTTTGTTTATTATGCTTACAATAAACCGATTGGAATTGCAACTAATCCCGAGCTCAATTCCAAAGATATTTTATCAGTCACAAAATTTCCAATACCCCTCCCCAACCCTCCCCTTAGTAAGGGGAGGGGGAATTCTGTCTTCCCTGTTGGCCGACTTGATAAAGATTCGCATGGGCTAATGATAATGACAAACGATGGCCGAGTAACAGACCGACTTCTTTCTCCCAAATATGTTCATGAAAAAGAATATGTTGTAAAAGTAGAGCCAAACTTTTCAGATAAATTTGTAGAATTAATGTCAAACGGTGTTCACTTTGACGGATTTATCAGTAGGAAGTGCGAAGTATTCCGCAAGCCAAAGTCCAAAGATACCTTCCATATAGTCCTCACAGAGGGTAAAAAACGCCAAATAAGACGCATGTGTGAGGCATTACACCATAATGTCATCAACTTAAAACGAATACGTATAATGAACATAGTGCTTGATAAAATACCCCTTGGAGAGTTTCAAGAAATCAAAGAAAAAGAATTAAAAGAATTTCTTAAATCCTTACAACTAATATAAAAATAATTTGCAAAAAATACACCCCTGTATATTTATTGCAAATTAAAATGCCCCCGAACCGTAGGTTCGGGGGCATTTTGCATTTAATTTTTAATTATTAATTTTTAATTCTTAATTATTGAGTAAATCCTGCTTTTGCACGACTCATACTTCCAAATGCACCATCAGCAGTGAGACCCTTTGATGTTTGCCAGTTTATAACACTGGCTTGCGTTCCGCGACCGAATACTCCATCTGCGTTTATCCCAAGGAATGACTGTAATGTTTTAACATCCTCCCCTGTCGTACCAACCTTGAGGGTTCTAGTTATGGAAGTAGTTGGATTAAAACAATTAGATTCTGATGAAGAGGTACATGGATAAATAAAATATTCAACACATGCTTTTCCTGTTATTGGACTATAGTTATAACCGAGAAGACACCCATCATCTTTGATAGGACACATTTTGCCAGTCGTAACACTATATATGTTACCTAAATGACATCCATTATCTGATTCAGAATCTTTTTTGCAGGACCAAGAATTACAACCATTGGAATCTTTACCCGAAAGTACAGCAGAATAACCAACTATACAATCTGTCAATACAACAGGGCAAGTATTTGTTAAATTATTTACTTTTACTGTGATACTTGTCTTTGCACTTCCACCATTACTATTTGTAACAGTAAATGTTGGTGTATATGTTCCTATTTGTGAATAACTGTGAGTAAATGTTGCTGATTGCTGAGGTATTTGCCTTGTTGCAGTGGAATAATTTGTTTGAACAGCTTCATCTCCCCAAACAACAGAATATGTTAGATTTCCTCCACTTGAACTTGAAGCTGTAACCTTCCATGTTCCAGATTGAGTTATGGCTAATGTTTGTGGACCAGAAATTCCTGAAATTATTGGATTTGTATTTACAAGACATCTTTGCCCTGTTGTTGAACTATAAACTTGGCCATTTGAACAACCAGCATCTATTCCCACGCATTGATAAGACATGTTCAGACCTAAATAATCATTTACATTACCCCTATCATGCCAAGCATTTATATATTCCTTCTTGTATTCAACTACACTCGTCGTATTTGGATAAAACTTTTTACAATATGTGAGCTTGTTGATTTCAGCTCCCGAAACTCCATCCGAATCTGTTTGCCACATGCCCTCACTTACACTTACATGTTGATTCACCTTACCTTGCCAATATGAAATACGAGGAGTTAAATCTGTCGTAGTAGTAATTTTATAAGGAGTAGTAGGACAAATTGCTCCTGTGGTAGAACTAAAAACTTCGCCATTTAAACAACCAGAATTTGCGGGTTTAATGATAAATGGATTATCTGACGAATCACTAACTGGGTTTTCGGAAACGAGAGAAACATAAGCTCTATAATTTGAACCCGGAGTTAAACTGTTATCGAGAGTATATATTAAACCATGAGCACCATTATTATTGGTCCTTACTACTTCTCCTGTATGAATCCTGTCTGAAACGTAAACGTCTACCAAAGCATTTATTGAAACGTTTGATTCCCATCTTATTTCTACTTTTTGACCTGATTCTATCGCTTCAAAGCCACTGTTAGGAGATGTGACCTTAATAGAAGGAACAATAACTGGACATGTCTGTCCTGTTGTTGAACTATAAACTTCATTATGTGAACAACCACAAAGCTCTCCTGTTAGAGAGCTGTAATTTTGATCTGCGGGGCAATCAACAGCACTTTCAGCATAGGCATTATAACCAACCACCAAAAAACTCAAAACAAACAATCCTAATAATATTTTTTTCATATATATTTAAAAAATTATGATTATTAATATACTCATATTGTATCACAAATACCCCCCCCGCAAGGAAGTTATACACAAGTTCAGACAGCGCCTAAAGCACTGTCTGGGAAATCCAAAACCCCCTCCTTATTGAGGAGGGGGCAGGGGGTGGTGATTCTTTTACTTTGCTATATAGGGCAATAACCCCATAAATCTTGCACGCTTGATTGCCATAGAAAGCTTGCGTTGATTCTTAGCTGTCACATCTGTACGTCGGCGTGCAAGCATACGGGCACTTGGAGTTAGAAATCTTTTTAATACTTCTATGTCTTTGTAGTCAATATGTTTTATATTATTCGATGAAAAATAATCTTGTTTCATGTTAGTGATTTGTTAAATTTTTAATTTTTTGTATTCTTCCTCCCCTGCGAAGGGGAGGTGCCGTAGGCGGAGGGGTCTAGAACGGTATATCTTCTGCGTTTATTTGTTCTTCTGGATATTCAATAGTATCTAGTTCTTCTTCTTTTGCTTCTGGTTGAGCACTTTTAGGTGAAGCTGATTGGTCAAAATTTCCTCCACTTTTAGCTCCCCCACTATTTGAACCAAATTGGACTCTGTCGGCGATAACTTCGGTACGATATTTCTTAGTGTTTGTCGCTGCATCATCCCAACTTCTGGTCTGCATGCGACCCTCTACCATAACTTGACTACCCTTTTTCATATATTGAGCCGTCGTCTCTGCTTGGCGACCAAAGACAACTACATTGTGAAAGTCCGCTGCTTCTTGTTTGGCTCCATTTTTATCTTTCCAGACACGATTAGTTGCGACAGAGAAACTACAAACTTTTATACCTGAGGGAATTGCTTTCAATTCTGGGTCACGAGTAAGGTTACCTATTATAAATACTTTGTTTAAATACATAAATAAATAGTTAAATTATTAATAATTTTATTATACCACCAAAGCGTCAATTTCTCTGTCTATTGTTTCCTCATTTATTTTCTCAATTGCTTCGTGTTTTTGGATAGGACGACGACTTCTGCCATCTTGCTTACTATAAGAACGCCTGATCGACATAGTGTTCTCACGAACTGTCTTAATCATAAGATAGCGGACAAGCTTTTCATTCTTGTCCAAAATATCTTTTATAACTTTAGCTTCTATAGTTGTACACTCAAACTTTACCCAACCAAAATAACCATAAGAAAACTTTTGTTTTTTATTATTGATAGCACGTGACATTTCATATGCCAATTCTATGAGTTTAGGATATTCATCAGAAATGAACACCGCTCCATTTTCTGTGAACATATCCTTAAATAGTGTTACCTCACCACCAAGGTTTTCTTCTGCAATTGTAGGCACTAGAATGTAACCCACTTCATAGACACTCACACGAAACTCTACTTCTTCAGGGGTATTTTCCTCTGTTTCTGTGTCTTTTTTTGTTTTTGCCATCCGATAAACGCGTAAAAACGCAATAAATTATTAATTTTAATATTATCTCGCTATGGACCTGTGTGTACCGACTTCAGGGTCGGGACAAACGAGATGAGCTATATACTAACAAAGATTTAGCTATAAGTCAAAGAGTTTTTTTGCATTAGAGAGAATTACTGTTGCAACTTCTTCTTTCGATAACTCTTTAATTTCAGCTATTTTAGCTACTATATCACAAACATTGCTTGGTTCATTTCTCTCTCCCCTGTGAGGCACTGGAGCGACATAGGGGCTGTCTGTATCAGCCAATATCATATCCACGGGGGTTTCTTTTATAACACTTATATAATCACAAATTTCTGGTTTTGGTTTATAAGTTATTGGACCAGCAAAAGAAACATATACACCTATCTCAATAAATCTTTTCATATCTTCCACATTTCCTGCAAAGAAATGTGACACACCTTTTATTTCTCTTTTTGAATATTTTTTTAATAAATCAGCAACATCGGCATAAGCATTCTTGCTCCCCTGCGAAGGGGTGAGCTTGGGAAAGGGACCCAAGTGCAAGACCTTGAGCATTTTTGTAATCAAAATGCGAAAGGTGTACTGCTCCTGTAAGGAGCTGTCCAAGGGACTGAGGGGTGAAGGATTTCTAACATGGAGCATAAGTGGAAGATTAAGTTCATTAGCCAATTCAATCTGAGCAATAAAAGCAACTTTTTGTTTTTCAATAGATTCTAGTTCCATTCTATAATAATCAAGTCCGCATTCCCCTATTGCGACAACCTTACCAAGTTTTGCGAGCTCTCTATATTTTTCTTTGTCAAAAATTTCTCCACGAGAGATAAATTCGCTAGCCTCAGCACCCAATTCATTTTCATCATGATACGAAACATCAGTGTGAATCGGATGTAGCCCAATTGTTGCATAAATTCCTTCCTTATAATCGTTCGTCATCTCAACTGCCTTTTTTGAAGTATCAAATTGTGTGCCGATATTTATGACCCAAGTATCATTGTCGAGGGCATGACGAATAACCGCATCCCTGTCCTCATCAAATGCTTTGAAATTTACGTGTGAATGTATATCAATGTATTTAGGCATAAATTATTGTTTTTTTATAAAATTACTCAATTCTTTTACTGTGTTAACAATACCAATTAGATTGTCGTGTTTTTCTCGCTCAAAAAATGTTTTATCGTGAACACCCCAAGTAACAGCAATGGTTGGAACTCTGGCAATATCTGCATCCTTAACATCTCCAAGTGCATCTGTTATAAATAGCATCTCTTTTTCATCTACTTTATATTTTTCTTTAATTAATCTAAATTTTTCTACTTTGTCCTTAGATAGTTCAGCAGTAGCTAAAAAATCAAATAACGATTTGATTCCAGTACTTTCCAGTAATGGTAAACAATTACGATCATAAGCATTTGTATTTAATGCCAAGAAGTATCCACTATTATGTAAAGTTTCTAAAAATTCTTTTATCCCTTCAAATAAAGGAGTTTTGCTTTTTTTCTCAGCGTAAAAAATAAGTCGCTGAGATCTTTCTTCCTCTGTTTCAGATTTTTTGAGGTGAGAATATTTTTGAGTCCCTTCGTGAAAATTGCCGGTATGCATATCTTTGTACATTTCACTGGTTATGCCTGGATGGTTATTTAAAAAAAATTCTTCAGCAAAAGGAATAGTATCAAAAAGCACTCCATCCATATCAAAAATTATTACTTTCTTTTTCATATTATTCTTTCCTTAAAAATAATGGTTGCTTTGGTTTTTTATTCTCTTTTATTAATTCTTGAATTTTCTTTGATGTTTCAGGCAACAACGGTTCAATAGCCAATGCGCATTTATACAAATGAAAAAGTAAATAATAAACATCTTTTTTGGCTTCTTCTTTGTTTATTTTTATTTTCTTAAATGGTTCGTTCTTTTGTATATATTCATCCAAACTTTTTAAATCTGCCCAAATTTTATTTATAAATTTATTTATATCAAAACTTTCTAATTCTTCAATTGGATTTGTATAATATTTAACTTCCAAATCAATACCTGAAAGTTTTACTCCATAACTCACAGCCATAGTCATCACGCGACTCACCAAATTCCCCAGCCCGTTTGCAAGACCTGAATTGTACGCATCTTTAAAACGTTCAATTGTAAATGGACTATCTTCAAAACTTCCGACTTCTCGCAAGAGAAAATATCGCAATGCGTCTGTCCCATACTCTTTTACAATATCCCTTGGGTCAACTACGTTCCCAATAGTTTTTGACATTCGTACTCCTCCTTCGGCTGTGATAAATCCATTCACAACTATTTGGTGCGAGTTCGGTAATCCTGCTGCCATAAGCATAGCTTGCCACATTGCACCTTGAAAACGAGTATTATCTTTTCCGCAATACTGCGTGGGAGTACCATTGACCCAATACTTAGTAAATAAATCTTCTTCATCTGGCCTAAAACATTCATCAGTAGATGAATGTTCGGTCGAACACGTGCCATTAGCACGTGTTTTAGGCCAACCAAGCGTTGAAATATAATTTACAAGTGCATCAAACCAAACATACATTACGTGATTTTTATCTCCTGGCACTTCTATTCCCCAAGGCATTTTTGATTTTAACCTTGAAATTGAAAAATCACGTAATCCATTTTTGACAAAATTTTTCATTTCATTAAAACGAAAATCTGGAATTACAAAACTTGGATTTTTCTCATAAAAATCTAAAAGTTGTTGTTGGAAGGCTGAATATTTAAAAAAATAATTCTCTTCATTTATTGTCTCAAGTTTTTTACCCGGGTGCTCTGGACATTCACCTGCATCATTCAACTCCGAATCAGTTTTTTCACTCTCGCAACCAACACAATATTTAGCTTCATAATTTTTCTTATAAATGTAACCGTTGTTTGCTACTTTCTTCCAAAATTCCTGCGCTGCGAATTCGTGATGTTTATCTGTTGTGCGAACGAAATGTATATCATCGCTTACTCCAAACATTTTAAGTTGCTCTTTAAAAGTTGCAAAACCAAGGTCCACAAAATTTTCTACCGATATCTTTTTTTCTTCGGCTTTTAGATAATTTTTTATTCCATGCTCATCTGTTCCCGTATTAAAATATACATCAAAACCAAGAAGCTTTTTGTAGCGGGCAATCGTATCAGCGCGCACAAATTCAAGCGCATTACCCATATGAAGTGGCGCATTTATATAAGGGAGCGTTGTTGTTAGAAAAAATGATTTTTGCATACTACTCCGTCTTTGAAAGAATCTTTTTCTTTTCAAGATCATCTAAAAATTCTAATAAACAAACGGCCGCGGGTATTGCCAAAATCACACCTAGAAATCCTGCGAGTTCTGCTCCGATAATAATAGAAAGAATAACCACAAGTGGTGATATGCCAATAACTTTTTTTATAATTAAAGGATATATTAAATAATTTTCAAATTGGTGAAGGATAAAATATAATCCGAAAGAAAGCATCGCCATCGTCATTCCACCGCCCAAAAAACTAAAGAGAACAACTGGAATTACAGCCAAATATATTCCAAATGGCACAAGCTCACAAAATGCAGTTAATATGGCAAGAACAAGTGAATACTTAACCCCTATGATAGTAAGTCCTAGATAAGCTAAAACACCAATAATAAGTCCTAGAAGCATCTGACCTTGAATCCATAACCCGATTTTGTGTTCTGTCCTTTGCCATAAGTCAATTATATATTCTTCGCTTTTTCTTGGAGTAATAATACGCAAGAAATTCTCAATACCTTTTTCTGTAACCGATAAGTAAAAAGAAATAATTACAATCAGTATAAAATTAAGAATACCACCAAAAGCTCCATTAAAAATATCCATAAAACCACCAGACAAACCAGAGACTAAACTCTGCACACTTTTTACAACATCACTCAAAGATGCATTGTGTGATAAGCTAGAAACCACATCTTTTGCCCCGGAAATAGTATCAGCTTGAAAAGTATTTAAAATACTACCGTGAGGAATATATTGGGAAAGTGATGTGACAAGGGCAGACATTTCTTCAATAAAAACAGGCATGAATACAGATGACAAACCAACTATTATGCCGAGAGTTATGACATATATAAGGAAAACTGCAATGGAACGATTCTTTATAAAACGCTTAAGTTTCCTAACGGCTGATTCCACAAAAGAAGCAAGCACTATGGCCACAAGAATAATAAGAACGACATTAAATAATTTTATAACAACAAAAACCAGTACCCCCAAAAGAAGTATTTTTATTAGAGTATTTGTAGAAATACTTATATGCATATTTTTAACCTTTTCGTCCATCCCGTACGAAGCAGGAAATGTTTACATTTCCGTTGTTATTATTGATTAAATAAACTCGACATAAATAAAAACTCGTATTTTATTCCCCGTTACGAGTGATAAACGTTTCGTACGGGATCCATATACTCTCATAATAACACATTATGATGAGAATTAGAATTTCAATATTTCTTTGAATTTTGAGTTGTCTTTAAGGGGCCCAATAATAGCGAGGTTAAGATTCTTGGTCTTAAATATTGTTTTTGCCATTTTTTGTATGTTGTTCGCTGTCACTTTTTTTATTTCTTTTATTTTTTCTTCCAATGTTTTTATTTCATTCTTCATAAGTTCTTGCCCACCATAAAAATTTGCAATATCATCAGTTGCTTCAAGAGACATCTTCATATTTCCTACGAGGTATGATTTTACTTTATTAAGTTCTTTCTCACTTACTTTTTGATTCATCAAATCTTTACACTCTTTTAGAATTTCTATTATCACTTCTGCAGTTCGCGTATTATTTACTCCAGCTGATATTTGAAAAGCCCCATGGTCAAGTGATGGCTCATTATAAGCTCTCACATAGTATGCCACACCCATTTCTTCACGAAGTTTAATAAATAATCGTGAACTCATCCCTGCTCCAAGAATACCAGAGAGTAAAGAAAGTGCCATATTTCTTTTATCAAATAATGAGAAAGTGCGTACCCCAAGCACAAAATGTGTCTGGTCTGTTTTTTTGTATTTAATTAAAACTCTTGGACTAACTTGCTCATCTTTTGTCTTTAATTTTTTGACTTTTTTTGTAGATTTTATATCTTTAAAATATTTATCTACTTCTTTGTAAACTTCATCATTTGTAATATTTCCAGACACTACAATAAGAGTATTGGATGCCACATAGTGACTTCCTTTATAATTCACAAGATTGGGACGTTTCATTTTACGAATATTTTCTTTGGTGCCTGCGACACTCCATCCTGCGGGTTGATTACCATAGAGCACTTCTTCAAATAAATCATTTACGTGTCGCTGTGGCATATCTTCATACATATTTATTTCTTCTATTATTACACCTTTTTCTTTTTCCATTTCAGCTTCTGGAAAAGTAGAATTTAGATAAATATCCGAAACAACATCAAATATTTGTTTGAAATTCTTTGCATCCCCTTTTGCATAATATCCAGTCATTTCGTGGTCCGTAAAAGCATTATACTGGCAACCAAGTGAATCTAATTCGTGAGAGATAACCTGAAAATTTTTACGCTTTACAGTTCCCTTGAAACACATATGCTCCAAGAAATGAGAAATACCATTTATATCTTTCGTTTCATAATTGCTCCCCGTTCCCACAAGGACAAGTACGGTCACGGTCGGATTGTCCTTCATTGGTACAGTTACAACCCGCAACCCATTTTTATATGTTTTCTTTTTAGCTTTTTGCATTTAGTTTTTAATTCATCTTGTCTTTTATATAATCCACAATATCTTCTTTTTTAATTCTTTCTTGCTTGCCTGTATCGCGGTCGCGGATAGTTACAGAATCATCTGTGAGGGTGTCAAAGTCTATAACAATACACCAAGGGGTACCGATTTCATCTTGTCGACGATAACGTTTGCCAATATTACCGTTATCATCCCACATCACACGTCCGAACTCATCTTTAAGCGTACGATAAACTAAATGCGCATAATCACGAAGTTCTGGTTTATTTTTAAGAAGTGGCGACACTGCACATATAACCGGTGCAACAGTTGGATTGAATGCCAAATACAGCCTTACTTCTTCACCACTTATATCTTCGGTATAAGCAGAGAGCAAAAGGGCAAGAAAAGTTCTTTCTACACCAAAAGTAGGTTCAACAACATGCGGAACAATTTTCGTATTTGTCTCTTCGTCAAGATATGAGAGATTGTGATTCTTCAAATCAAAATCAGTTCTGTAAGCTAATCCGTAAAGTTCACTTCGTCCAAATGGAAAATCAAATTCAAAATCTATCGTGCGTTTAGAATAATGTGCGAGATCTGCCCCTTTCACTTCAAGCTCGTGGATTTTGTTCATATCAATACCTATCATTTCTATCCACGCAAGCATTTCATTTCGCCAATATTCAAAATATTTTTCCCAATCCTCAGGTCTCAAGAAATACTCTATCTCCATTTGTTCAATTTCACGAACTCGAAAAATAAAATCACGTGGTGTAATTTCATTCCTGAAGGCCTTCCCAATTTGTGCCATACCAAAAGGTAATTTAGGGTGGAAAGAATCAACTACATTTTTGAAATTGACAAACATTCCTTGCGCCGTCTCTGGACGAAGATAAACCGTGGCAGAAGAATCTAGAACTGCTCCAATCTGGGTCTTAAACATCATATTAAATTGTTTTGTTTCGGAAAAATCTTGTTTTATTGATTCATAAGTATCCACCCCTAATTTATGTTTAGTCTCTTGATGTTCATAGATTTCTTTAGGTATTTTTTGACTAGACATTTCAAACTCAATACGAAATTTTTCATGACATCTTTTGCATTCCACCATCGGATCCGCAAAATTAGCAACATGCCCTACTTTTTGCCAAACTTCTTGACGCATCAGTATTGCAGCATCTATAGGGTATATATCTTCTCGAGAATCGACAAACTTCTTCCACCAAAGATTTTTTATATTATTCTTTAAAGCTACCCCGAGTGGACCATAATCATATGTCCCCGCTAACCCACCATAAATCTCTGACCCGGGATAAACAAAACCTCTTCTTTTACAAAGTGAGATTATCTTTTCCATTAAGTTGTTTTCTTTTTTTTCCATTTTAATTCTTAATTCTTAATTCTTAATTCTTAATTCTTAATTCTTAATTCTTAATTCTTAATTACTGTGTAACCCTTCCATCACCACCAATTGATGAGGTTGTAATGACGCCACGAGTATTTTTAATTAAAGCATTAGCAAATGAATCCATCCCTGAAAGATAAATCTCTTTCATAAGTTGAGGGACACTACCTACTTGAGATAAAGATGGTTTAAGAGAAATAATAAAAGAAACTTCGCGATTTGAATCTATCCCTGTATTGGGAAGAACCGAACCTATATTCCAGATTACTTCACGAGAAACTTCATTATAGGTCACATTTTCATTTTCTCCAGTTGTAACACCAGTCCAGTTTATATATATTGGTAATGTAGAACGTGCTTGAGCTCCCGATATATTGTTTGCAGAGTTTGAAAGCGTCCAAGTAACCGTATACTTTGTTTCAGTTTCTGCTTTTGGTGGTATGCTTCCCAAAAGATAAGTTGCAGATGAAGCAATCTGAAAATCAGACAATACCTTTACCACTTTTTCAGAAAAATTATTCACATCAGTATAAGTAGAACCAAGTTGTGGTTGTCTCCCTTTGATACTGACCTTAATAGAAACTTGTGGGTCTTTAATAGTATTTAATAAACCAACGAGAGAAGGTATTTTAAAGCTAAATGAAGCTGTTCCTTTTTCCCCGGGATTTATTTCTGATAATTCAGAGACTGAATTCTTGTCCCATATAATTTGATTATTCGCTGAATCATAAAAACCATTAGTTGAATTAACCATACTCTTATCAAAAACATTACCAGATAAACTTACAATAATTTGTCCATCTGTTATTCGTGTTGGTAAATTATTTGCCCAAGCTATCTCTCCGTTAACTGTTGTTCCTCCCGAAACAGCGTACTCTGTCTGGTCTTGACCATTAACTAAAATATGCGCTTCAAGGAATGGCTTTGTTATTAAAATTTTCTGCAAAATAGAACTGTAAATTACATTTATTACTGACCGGTTAGTTTGATTGGTTGTCCCCGCATAAACATGAAATACTTGTTCATCGCCATCCTCACCTATGAGACGCCCTTTAACTTCAACGGTTACTGGGTTTGTGACCGTAATAGATGAAAGGTCCCAAGTAGAATTTCCTAAGGAAGGAGCTGGTATAGCACTATCAAAAACGAAATTATTAGGGTATGACACTTGCAACATTGTATTCTCGTTTGGTAAAGAAGTATTTAATGTAGCTGTTATCTCAAATGAAATAGGCTGGTCAGAAGAGATACTAGTAGGAGCCACTATGATGAGAGACAGCGGCGCCAAACTTATTGTGACAGGATATAATTTGTCTTTAGTAAAAATTGCATTAGAACCCTCGGGGTGATATTCTAAGCTAACTTTAATATTACGAATTGATTTCTCTTCTCCAAAAAGTTTAACTTTAATATTTCTAATAATACTTTCCCCGGGCTTTACTGTGCCTATAGCATCTCGAGGTAGACGAACAACATCATTAACACTATCATCTGCCCCTTTGGGATATTCTATAACAAGGTTTGCGAGTTCAAGACTAGCATTATTATTATTAGTAATTTCAATTTGAAGAGGCAACTCATCTCCACCTTTAGTAAAAGAATTACCAATAACCTCTATATCTATCTTATCGCTTGATACGGATACATCATTATTAGAAAATTTATAGAAAGCAAAACCCAAAGCTCCTATAAAAAAAATAATTGAGACAACAAAAAACTTTTTAAATATTGATACTGGTGGTTTTTTAAATTTATTCTTCATATTATCTTCCGATTTAGTTTGACTATCTTCTTTCCATTCAAGCGGTACATTGTGACTTATCTGGTGTAATATACCCTCTCTTTGGTGGGTCATTGATTTATCATTTGGGTCATAGAGGTGTCTTTTTACATCTTCAATTTTATTTTTACTATCTTCGGGCATACGTTTTATTATATCATAATTTAACTTTATAATTGACTCTCATTTAGTGCTTTATTTATATAAGCAATTATGGACTGTCGCTCTTTAAGTAACATCTCTGTTTTATTATAATCAAACGAAGAAGACAAATACTTTGACAAAATATCTGAATCTCCTATATATCCGAGACTATTCATAATCCTAAGCACAAGGTGTAACTCAAGCGCTTCTCGAGAATGAGGTGTCATGTTTTCATCATCTAATAAATAAAGTGCTTGAATAAAATCATTAAAAATATTTTCACTTGGGCTTTCTCCAGTACAAAGTCGTTCTAGTAATTTACTAATTCTTGTAATCAAAAGAAGAGATGGAGTACTACTTCTTGCAAATGGGAATGAAGAAATATGTTTGGCTGAAGTAACTCGCCACAATTCCCTACCTTTAACTAAGTCAACATTAATATAAGAAAAATCTTGAAGGGTAAAACGAAGTTTTGATTTGTGTAACCGTATACCTTGAGCCATTGCACGCACAAGTCCCATCTCGCGAGTGTAAATCGTGAACATTTTATTCGCCTCGCCAGTGTTTCGAGAGCTTAATATAAATCCATGTGTGTGATAAATGTGATGCATGTGAGTTAGGTTCTAGTGATTAGGTTCTAGGAAAATATTCTTATTACAAATTATCGTCTAGAAAATTTTTTAAACTTTCTAAATCTTTTTTATCATTATCATAATGATAAGTATTCATTCCAATAGATTGAGCACTTTTAACAGCATTTATATTATGTTCAAAATAAATTACTCCATTTTCCTTTAAATTTAGGTTAGCCAGTAGTGTTTTATAATACTCAGGATTAGTTTTTTCAGGGTTATGTTTTAGAGTAAAGTATTGATAAGGTATATTATCTAATTCAAATTTTTTTATTTCCTCGTCATTTGCACCAGTTAAGACAATCTTTCTGTTCAGGTACTCTTCAAGTAATTTATACATATCTGCAAAAACGACAAATTTTCCTTTTCTTTCTATTATAAAACAATGTACAGCATCAACTAAAATAGTTTTCATACCTTTATTTTAGCACAAATTTCCTAAAACTAAACCATAACACTATTTCGCGACCGCATTATTTCGTTACGGTACTATTTTTACTTTGTACGTTAAAAATCCTCACTCCATCATATACTCCCAACATCCTTAAACGACTCATAAATTCAGATGGTAATGGCCCATACCCCACCCATACACTCTTCTGGATCATTTCAAAATCCCAAAATTTTATTTGGCTTCTTATCCATTCTCTAACTTTTCTTTTATTTTCCGGTATATCAAAAATAATAATTATTTTATTTTTCTTATCTATTTTTTCTTTAATATGTCTATACGGATTAGTGTAATAAGAAACCCCCTTTAAAGAAAGAAAAAAAACATCTTCGTCCTGAATTAAAAAACCATTCTTTTTTAGACGATATATATTCTGATTATAAACAGACTTTTCCATCTCAAATCTTTTTTTAGCAAATTCATATAGAATCGCTCTTCGCATTTTATGAGATTTACACGAAAACAAAAAAGCAATTAGCTCTTCAGAAAAAGTATTTCTATATTTATTGTTCATATAATAAGTATAACACTTTTTGACGACCGCGAAAAGTCGTTATGTTAGTTTTTTATCATTTTTAGTAAAGAATCCAGTGCTTCAGGTAATTTATAAAACCTAGCAGATCCATTTAAGTGGCTACCATTAGGTATAGAAATTAAATTACAATAAAGTATTTTAGAAAGAGCTTGCCCTTCTTCAAATGAAACAGATTTATCATTATCACCATGAATTACTACAAAATTTTCACAAACACTTTTTATTTTCTTAAAATCAAATGGTGTGTTTAAGAAACTATTCAGAGAATCATAACCATTTTCTTTAATCTCATATATTAAACCAGACACAAGGACAGCTCCACCAATTTTTGATTCACTTGGTAAAGTTTCTAAATATCTTAAAATAGCAGGAACACCAAGAGAATGCCCAATCAAAAATATTTCTTCTGTGGGTTCTCCAACTGCATCTTTTATTGTTTTTACCCATTCTTCTTTATCTGGTGCATTAGGATTTGGCATTGGTAAAGCACAAGCGTATATATCTTTCTTTGCAAGTTCCCCCATAAGCCAAGGTCGCCAACCTCCATTTGGCTCTCCCTTAAATCCATGTACCATAAATACTTTTTTCATATCCCTATTTTAACACCCCGAACGAGATTTTAAAAATCTCCTACGGGGCAGGCATTTTTTATCGCACCCAATAAATCTCTTGGGTCATCAATAATAGCGATAGGATTAGCGTTTTCTAGCGTTTTTCTGTCATGGAATCCCCACGTTACTGCGATAGATTTTACTCCACATTTAAAACCTTCTCTGACATCCCCAGATGTATCAGTAACAAATACTGAATTCTCAGATCCAATATTATATTTATTTAGAATAGTTTTTATCTTTTCAGTTTTATCACGAGCCATATCTGCCCCCAAAATATCTTGGAAATAAACTCCAACACATTCTTTATTCAAAATATCATTTATTAAAAAAGTATCTGCCGAAGAAATTATTACTAAGTTATACATTTCAGATAGATTTTTTAAAATATTTTTTAATATTTCAGGGATTACCAACTCACGAGTATGTTGTTTATAAAGCTCATTGAAATTATGGTGTCGAATTTTTGGTGTTCCGTCAAACCTAATTGCTTTGTGAATATTTCCCTCAAAAAATGATTTAAACGTGTTGAGAGATATGCCTTTATTAACTTTACTACTTATCTTATAGTGCATAATCAAAGTATCCACCAATACTCCATCAAAATCAAATATAACTAATTTTTTATTTTGTGAGTCCATTTTTATTTATATATTTTTGAGCTTCTTTTAACACTTGTTTGCGACTTTCATGACTAAAAGTATTTAAAGCTTCTTCATATGTTGCCCATTTATAAGAATTAAGTTCTTTTTCATCAATTTTAACTTTTTTTTCTTTAACAAAGCCTATAAAATATCCATTCACTTTTAAATGTTTCCCATCATGATAAATAAGCTCATATTCTTCATGAATAAGTGGAAAATCAAGAATATCAATTTTTGTTATTCCCGTTTCTTCTTCCAACTCTCTAATCGCTGTTTCTTTTGGTGTCTCACCTTCTTCTGCGTGACCTTTTGCAAAACTCCAGTTATTATTATCTTTAGTATCTTCTTGTTTTAGAATTAGAAATTTATATTGTTCTTCTTTAAGAACAACAACAATTCCATAACATTGCTTAATTGGTAACATATTATATAAGACTAATTATAAATATTAATTCATCAATTTTTATTTCCCCGCCTGCATCAGCTGTACCAGAAGTATTGCGGGCAGGTACCCCATTATTTTCTTTAATTTGTATTTCTTTTGCACTAACTGCCTTCATTAATTCTTTTTTAAATTTATTTATCAATTCTTGTCCTTCTGTTGAAGCAGAAATCTGGAGAGTTACAATATCATTTGGATTTAATCCATTTTTCTTACGAATATCTTGTATGGCTCGAACAAGCTCGCGATATTGCCCTTCTTTCTTTAATTCTTCTGTAATATTTGTATCCAATTCAACTTTCTCTTCTTCGCCTTTAATTATTTTAATTTCTTTTACATTTAATTCATCTTTTATTATCTCCTCGTATTCTTTTCGTAATTCGTAATTCGTAATTCGTAATTCTTTTAACGGTTGTCTCACCGGAATCCCCGCTTTCTGCCGAGCTTGTAATCCAAGCGTCACAACCTCACGCGCTTTTTGCATTTCTTCGATAATTTTATTATCAATTTTTTTAGTTTCAACATCTAAGAAAAAGTTTGTTAAGTGGACACTCTCTGGATCAGAATTAAATTTTAATTTCTGCCAAATATCTTCTGCAATAAAAGGCATAAATGGTGCGAAGGGTTGAATGGCGGTTTTTAAAACAAAATATAGTGTCTGTTTTGCATTTTCATCTCCATTTTTTATTCTTTCACGCGAACGACGCAAATACCAAGTTGAGAGATCTTCAACAAATAAATCAAAAGGTTTTGCAGCTTGTGCCATATCATAAATTTCCATACTGTCTTTCACTTCATTAATAAATTGTGAAGTTCGCGCGATTATCCACTGGTCTAAAATATTTTTACTTACTATTTTTTCCTTACTACTTTCTACTTCTTTACTCCTATACAATTCATAAAAAGCCATGACATTGTCAAAACGGTTAACTATTTTACTGGCAACTTCTTGAACTAATTTTTCAGAAAAATTTACATCTTCCCCTTTCATTAAAGTACTAGACATCAGATAAAAACGAAGAGCATCCACTCCATATTTATCAAACAAAAGCCAAGGGTCTGGATAATTATTTTTTGATTTTGACATTTTACTCCCATCCTCTGCCAAAATAGTTCCTGTCGTTACCACATTTTCAAATGGAGCATGCCCAAAAAGTATTGTTGAAATAGTGTGAGTATAGTAAAACCATGTCCTTGTTTGAGCTATATATTCAGCCACAAATCCTGCTGGGAAATTTTCTTTTTGCCAATTTTTATTTTCAAATGGATAATGGTCTTGCGCGAATGGCATTGAGCCAGACTCAAACCAACAATCCACAACCTCTGGAATTCTTTTATATTCTTCCCCTTTTTCATCAACAAGTGTTACAGAATCAATATATGGCCTATGTAAATCAAGCTCATAATTTTCATTGTGAGGAATAAAAGTAAAATCTAATTCTCGATATTCCGCATTTTTACCAGAAGTATCTATATTCTTTATATTCAGTGATTCTTTAGCATCAAAACCCATAGCCCCTGAAATTGCAAGCCATATTGGACCTGCATGAGTAACAATCAGAATATTTTTATCTTTATATTTTTCTTCTATTTCATAAAGAAAATTCATAACTCTTTTTTTAACATCATTGTATGATTCATTGTTTTCTTTAATATGATAAAAGTTTTCTATTGTATTAGGAAAATCTTTACGAAACTCTGTCCATGTTTTTCCTTCATAATCAGGAATAGAAATTTCACGAATTCTATCATCTATAATAATATTTTTTTTATCTAAACCTAATGCGGAACACATAATTTCAGCTGTTTCTTTGGTTCTTTTAATGGGAGAAGAAAAAATTAAATCAATTTTTTTATTTTTTAACCCTATAGATGCTTCTTCAGCTTGTCTTTTTCCATTTTCCGTTAAATTATCATCTTCTTCATAAGAAGAACTGACAAGTCCATTGAGATTTCCTTCTGATTCTCCATGCCTCATCACAAAATATTTATTCCCTGATTTTTTTGTTTTTATTTTTAAATCTTCAAGTGAATTTACTACCATCACCCTACCCTCTTTATTTTTCCAAATAGGAAGTGGGCTTGCCCAATAACGATTCCTAGATATGGTCCAATCAGGCGCACTTTCCATTGTATTTTTGAAACGTCCTTCTTTCAAATGCGCTGGAATCCAATTCATCTCTTCACCTTTTTTTACTAAATCATTTTTAACTTTTTGAATATTCACAAACCAAGATGGCAACGCATAGTAAAGAAGCGGTGTCTCGCAACGATAACAATACGGATATGAGTGAATAATTTTTTCTTTGGCAAACAGAAGCCCAGCATGGGCAAGGTGTTTGATAATAAGGATATCTGTAGATTGATGGTCTTCTTTGGGTTTGACTTTTACATTTGGGAAATCGGTAATCTCTTTTGAGAAATCACCATTCGGTTCAACATGACGAATAAATGGAACATTATTTTTCTTGGCAAGGTCCATATCATCCTCTCCAAAAGCTGGAGCCTGATGAGCAACACCCGTTCCCTTATCAAGCGTTACGAAATCGGCATGCCAAATTTTCCAAATATTTGGATTTTTTGCCACGTCTTTATTTTTATAATATGAGAATAATGGTTCATAAGAAAGACCTATAAGTTCACTGCCTTTCACTTCTTTTACTATCTCAGGATTGTTAAATTTATTTTTTAATCCTTCAAATAGTTCTTTTGCCACTATTAATATTTCTTCTCCTGTCTCTATTTTATTTTTTACTAATACATAATTTAATTTTTTATTGATAGCAATAGCAGTGTTCCCGGGAAGCGTCCACGGAGTCGTCGTCCAAGCCAATAGATAAATAGTCAAAACATTTTCTAATTTCTTCGTCGCGTCGGAGCCCTTTAGGGTAAAGCACGAAGAAATTTGAGAATGTGAAGCCTCTGTAAGTTGGAATTTCACATATACAGAAATATCTGTAATATCTTTATAACTATTATCCATGGCAATTTCAGAATTTGCAATCGGTGTCTCACAACGAGGACAATAAGCAAGCACTCGGACTCCTTCATAAAGTAATTCTTTTTTATTCATCTCACCAAGAGCCCACCAAACACTTTCAATGAAAGTGTTGTCCATAGTTTTGTAAGAATTATTAAAATCTACCCAGCGCCCCATACGATCTATCGTCTTTTTCCATTCGCTTACATAAGTTAAAACTTTACTGCGCGCATGTTCGGTGAATTTATCAATTCCCAGTGCTTCAATGGCTTTCTTTCCAGAAATTCCCAAATCTTTTTCAACAATATTTTCAATTGGTAAACCATGACAATCCCAACCCCAACGTCGTGGAACATTAAATCCGCACATAGTTTTATATCTGCCAATTACATCTTTAGCCGTACTGCCAAGTATATGTCCATAATGAGGAAGACCAGAAGCAAAAGGAGGACCATCATAAAAAACATACTTTCCTTTTGGTGCTTCTTTTTCTAAACTTTTTTCAAAAATTTTATTTTCTTTCCAGAATTGTAAAATTGCCTCTTCTCGCTTTGCCACGCCGGAGCGTTCTGCAGAGGCGGGTAACGCTGACTTTGCCTCGCCATAGCCTTGTGCGGAGGCGGGTGGGCTCTTTTCGTTGTTCTTATCCATATATGGATGATTTTAACAGAAATATTGCTTTTTTCATAGGTTTATGTAATATATTAAATAGATTGCCCTTTTGAGATGCGCCTAACGGTATGCGAGCAGAACATAATAGTTCAGCCTTATTAGGGCAATCTTTTTGTTCTATATATCTCCTTGGGGAATATATAACATTAAATCTGTTCCTTGCAGACACTGCCCAAGGCAAACCCCGACGGCCGTAAAAAACGGTCTACTGATGTCGAGGAATAAACCTTTCTGGGGTTTAAAAACAAACACCACTTACTCTACCCCTCGAAGGTTATGGGCTCAACATTGATGTGCTGAGCCCTTTTTTCTTCTTTCATTTTAATTCTTAATTGCTTTAATATTACTTTCTACATTCTACATACTACTTATTCTTAATACACTTCATTCTGATAACAACGTTCACAATATACTATCTCAGGTCGATCTGGTGAGTAGCTAGTTTCAAATTCATTATTACATCCCTCTTTCATACAGGAACGGTGCCAGAGTTTAAGAGGATTACGTTGGGAGAGTCGTTCATAATGACGACAATTAGGACAGAGACGAGGTAGAGGAAGGTTCATCCGTTGGTAGAATTGAAGTTCTTCGGGAATTATCTTGAAGGCTTCGGTACATTGTTGGTTACATTCTCCTTTATGACCACATTCAATGACTTTACCGATGATATCATCAGTTATATCTTTAATATTATCAGGAATGTCTTCGTTCTTAATGTCTATTTGATAGTTTCTTTCTTCTTTGTCTTTCCATTTGTAACCTTGTTCTAGAGCTTGCTCCTTGGTTAATGGGTTATATTCTTGGGCTACTGTTTCATTGTAAGCAAATGGCGATAATTCTGATGGAAAAAATTCTCCATATTTATAAATCATTCCTCTTCTATCAATATAAGGAATTTCTTCCATTTGTTTTTTTATTTTTAAAATTATTTCATCGTACTCTTCTTTTGTATATTGTTTATTAAGAATACAGTACTTTTTATTACGAAGCCCTATGCAAGCAAATAAATTTGAAGAACCATGACAATTCATACAATAAAACAAATTATTTGAATTATAACAGACGATACAACCTATCATATTTGAGTCGTCGTTATTATCTACCCCCTCATAGACAAGTTCAGTATTCCAGCCGACACCTGGCCCAGTATCATATATATCTTTTGATTTAAAACCCCCCCAATCTACAAATTTACAATCTTCATTATTATCACCGGGAAAATCATAACACTCGTGGCAATTTTTTGTGTTACGCAAGTGGTCACCAGTTGAATTGATACAATTTATTTGGTCGGAGTATTTATTTATTGTATTAAGATATATTTCTTCGTAAAATTTTCTTTTTATCTTTTGAATTTCTTTTGAACTTCCTAGATTAAGCTGTGCAATTTTTCTTTTATATTCTTCTTTAGGTAATTTCTTATTGAAAAAACAATGATCTTGCCCCATTAAATTAGTACATCCAAAACAATTGGAGCAATTACGACAATTGTGTAAAAACATTGAATCACTACATCCTTCACACTGATTAGAGTAACAAGTTTGGTAACATTTATTGCAATATAAATCCTCATAACACAATTCGTTATTATCAGCTATATATAAATCCATCGAATCTTTATTTTTTGCTAGTCTATTAGAGTATAAAACTTTTTCGTTCCAGCCACTTGCACTTATTAAGTAACAATCCTTATTCCAAGCAGTAGAACTGCAATATTCACTATTTATAGCCTCGGTGTTTGATAAAGTTATCAATGGAATATTCTTAAGTAGTTTCGAAAATTGTTTAAAAAATGATTCCGAAAAATCATAATCCACACCGTAATCTAAGGGGTCCCATTGGTCAGACCACCAATATTTTTGGTCATACACAAAAAATGGTTGCTCTGGACTATAAAGACTGACAATTTCCTCAGAATGGTTAGGCACATTACACTTTCTTTTATAGTAAGTTCTTTCATTCCTCCACACCCATCTTCTGATTCGTCTACAATTTGGACAAAATGTAGGCGGGGGAACTTTAATTTTTTCATAAAACAAAAAATCATCTGGCTCAATAGTGAAGTCATTTTTGCAGTTTTGGCATATTCGATTTTCTGATTTATATTCCATACTACTTACTACTTACTACTTACTACTTTTTAGCTTACATTTTTTCTGGTGTTTCAATACCTAGTAGCCAGAGACCATTCTTCATGGTTTGATAAAACGCTTTTACGAGTTCAAGATGATAGCTCATGTATTTATTGCCACTCTCCCCACTTGCTCCCGAACCATCGTGAGGGCGGGCAGGCAATATTTTTGTGTTTCCATAGAAAGTATTAAATGCACTTGCAAGTTGGGTGAGATAAGTGGCGATGTGGTGAGGTTCAAGAAGATTATATGATTGTTCTACAACTTCAGGAAATTGATATAATATTTTTTCTAATTCAGTTATTTCTTCTGGAATTCCAACTCCTACTTTTTTAAAACTATCTGCTTTCAACAAAATAGAATTTGCGCGAACAGCAGTATATTGTAAATATGGACCTGAATCTCCATCAAAAGAAATTGATTTTTCAAAATCATAAACAATATCACTACCAAGTGATGAACGAAGTATTGAATATTTGAGCGCCGCAACTCCAACAATCTCAGAAATTTTCTTTTTTTCTTCATCTGTTAGTTCACGATTTTTGACTTTTTCATATACAACATCCATCGAATCACGTAAAAGTGACTCACCGGTAATGACATTACCTTTTCTTGAAGACATCTTCCCAGTTGAAAGGCGCATCATGCCGTGCGTAATATGTTTCATTCTTGATTCAAGATTTGGATGCATTATAGAAATTGCTTTCTGGACAACTTTCATATATTCAGCTTGCTCTATCGCTGTTGTTATTATTGAAATATCAGGGTTTTCTTTTTCAAACTTTGTAACGGTGAGACCAATTTCCTTTGTCTCATAAGTCGGCAATCCTTGAGAATTTATAAAAACACGAGTGTGAAGTTTTTTATCATAGTTTTCACCGTGAAATATTATTGCGCCATCTGATTCATCAAAAACTTTTCCAATATTTTCCCTAACAATTTTTTCACCTATTATTGTCATTTCACTTTCAAAGAAATAGTAATCAAATTTTGTTCCCAGAATTTTATAAATTTCTTCAAAAGCATCAAGAGTTGCCTTTTTCCCCCAATCATAAATTTTATTTATATCGGGATTTGTCTTGTCGTAAATTTTTTTATTTATTTCATCTATTTCTTTTTTTGCATTTTCATCTGTATCATATAGATTACTTCCCTTTGAATAACATTCACCAATATATTGAGCTTGTTCTGATATAGACTTCGATAAATCAGGCATTCCAAATTTCATAAGCCCGTATATTGCTTTTGCCACATGGGGACCTACATCACCCTGATAATTCGCTCTTATGGTTTTTGCGCCAGAGAATTCCACAATTCGAGATATTGATTCACCTATTGTATTCGCCATTAAATGCCCTATATGAAAGGGTTTAAAAGGATTCGGGTCTGTATATTCAACCATAATTTTCTTCCCTTTTAATAAATTATTCTTTCCCCAATCTTCTTTTTGTTCCAAAATCTCTTTGATACTATCTGTAAAAAATTCTCGTGATAAATAGAAATTTATAAATCCAAGACCGGCAACTTCCATTTTTTCAATTCCACCGAAGCCTTGCTTCGGTAAACCCCTTAATTCTATAACTATTTTCTCTGCAAATTCCTTTGAATTAGTTTTCAATTGCTTAGCACAAACCATCGCCACATTTGTCGAATAATCTCCATTTTTAAAATCATCTGGATGTTCAACTGAAAAATCACACTCATCTATATCGAGTTTTTTCAATATCTCTTGTATTAATTTTTGTATCTTTTCTTTCATAATGATTTTCCACCCCGTCCTCTGATTACAGAGTCCACCCCTCAAGAGGGGAATTTATTTCCTCCCTGTTGAACCAAAACCATCTATTCCCCTAGCCGATTCACTCAAAATATCAGTCTCTTCTAATTCTACTATACTTACTGGAAAAATTATAAGTTGAGATACTTTATCTCCTTCTTCTATTGTATAAGATTTATCTGAAAGATTAACAAGATGAGTATTATATTCTCCACGAAAACCAGCATCAAAAATTCCACCCATTTTGGTTAATCCTGCTTTAGAAATACTACTTTTATCCATTATAACAGCTGCATATCCATCCGGAAATTCTAGAGCAAACCCATGATAGAGTCTAACATGCCCACCTGGTGGAACCACAACTGTCTCCATAGCATACATATCCATCCCCACATCTCCCGGATGGTGATATTTCGGCAATTTGGCTCCTTCTTTTAATTTTTTAATTTTAATTTTCATTTGATTTAATTATTTCATTATCTTTTTGCCTATCTTTAATTTCTTTCAACAAAACTTCTCTTTCTTTCAATAAAGCCTCTCTTTCTTCGTATAAAATTTCAAGTAACATTTTCTTATCGTAAGAAGACATATTACTACCTCCATAAATTTCTGGAGCCTTAAAAATTTGTACCAAAACTTCTCTTTTCTTTTTTGCATCCCATTCTTCAGGAATATAAATTTCTGCCGTTGTCGTTGACAGAGCATAATCATTTTCATTATTTTTTATAATAACTATTTTGAAAGACTTATGTTCAGCCCCTAACTCTTCTGCCTTGTTAGCGTGGGCATTCTCATGAGAAATCAACTCATTAATTTGTTTTTCCCCAAAATCCTTAAAAATTCGCAGATTTTTTAATTTTTCTAAGGCAAGACGAAATTCATTTAATGTATTCACTTTTATTGTTGCATTTTCAAGTTTAGAGAATATCTCCCCCCTTAAAGCATCGTCAGTCAAATCTTGCTCCAAGTTCTGTCCAACGGTAAAATAATTTGCTACAGCTTTTTCAACCTTTTTTTCTACAGTCTCTTTTATGTTTTTAAATACATTTTCTTCAAATTTCATAAACTATCTTAATATTTTTTTAACTTTCTGATAAATAATTTCGTGAATTTCCTCACGAGACAAAATTTTGCCACCTTCGGCACATTCTATTTTAATAAAATGGGGTATTTCTTTAACTAACTTTAATGCACTTTTGCGGGAATTAATTAGATGATTTACATCACTCTCGTGAACATCTTTTTTCTTTTTCAAATATTCTCTTTTCATCTTACTACTATCTCGATTCTTCAAAAGCTTGAGAACAATATCTATCGGCAAACTCAAATACAATGTTAAATCTGGTCTTGGAATTCCAAAAACTTCATATTCCATTTGATTAAGCCATTTCATAAAATTAGCTCGTTTTTTTGCACTTTTGATTTTACCACCTTGATGAATCTGGTTGGCTGAAACATATCTATTGGCAATGACTATATAGCCCTTTTTAAGCCATTTTCTTATCTCGTCACTTGATTCCCACCTGTCCGCTGCATACATCACAGAAGCGATTTTAGAGTGTATATTGAGCCAATTATAGTATTGTTCGCTCAAACAATGCCCAATAAACTTACCGAAAAAGTTTTTATAATATTCGGGAAAATCTACAATTTTTACAGTATGTCCATCCTTTTTAAGATGTTTTGTTAAATAAGCAACTTGCGTCGCCTTTCCACTTCCATCTGTCCCATCTATAACAATTAGTTTTCCCTTATATTTTTGTTTCATATTAAGTTAAATTATATCACTAAAATCTAATCTCGAGAAATCTATACAATCTCTGCCATGGCAGAGTTTGTATAGATTTTATCAAGAGTATATAATATATATTGTATGTCTATTGTAAGTGAACTATTAGAAGAGTTGTGGAATACCGAACTTAACTACAAAGGAGTTAGGGTAAATCTTTTTGGAATCCCCCGTTTTAAGAAATACAAAAAAGATGTCATGTATAACACTATAAGTAGATTGAGGAAAAGAGGTTTAATTGAAAAAGAATTGGCGGGAATAGTTTTATCAAAATATGGGAAAGAATATGTGAAAAGAAAATTTGATTCATTAAAACAATTCGATCGACCAGAAAATATTTCCAAAGATAAAACTCTATTGGTGATGTTTGATGTACCAACAGAGAAGAAAGCTCATAGGGAATGGTTGAGATGGCATTTGAAAAAATTTAATTACATTATGATTCAAAAAAGTGTTTGGGTGGGACCATCTCCTATGCCAAAAGAATTTAAAGATTATATTAAGGAAATTAAATTAGATAAGTGTATTAAAACTTTCAAATTAGAAAAACCATACAAATAAAAACCTATACATTCTCTGCCATGGCAGAAAATGTATAGGTTTTTATATTTAAATTATTTTTAATTTTTCGAACCAATACTCCCAAACTGGCTCAAGATTCATCTTTTTGATTTCATCAATACTATACCATCCGATTGATTTAGTTTCCTCTTTGTTATGAATAACTTCTCCTTCAACCTCACATTCATATAAACGCCATTTATGTGCTGTAGCCCCACGGCTAACACCACGACAATAATTCCAAAGAATTTCTTCTTCAAAAAGAAGTTTATAAGACAATACTTTCAACCCAGATTCTTCTGTCACTTCTCGTGTGATTGCATCATCTTCCGATTCACCTTCATCCACATGACCAGCAAGCCCTGCGAAGCCAAAGGGTGGATTAACTCGATCAATTAGCAAATATTTTCCATCTTTTTCAATAACAGCCCCCACAGAATAGTGAAGTAACTCTCCATTTGATGCTATCCCATCTTTGTGATTACTCATAAATTATTTTTTAATTAAATTAAAATCACCATTTAGAATAGTTGGTAGAAAACCATAAATTTCTTCTTTTAAATTTGAACTTTCATCAATTTTATTTAAAATATAAATTGGTTTCTTAAAATGAAAAGCGATTCCCATTTCCATTAAAACCGCACCTCCTATATATCCAAGCTTACCATTCTTTTCATAATTTAGTACAAGCACTGCATCACCTTTAATAACTTCATTAAAATGTTTTCGAGTTAAAAAGGCTTTTCTTTTGTAATCATCTGGATTTTTATACCAGGTCTTATATGATTCAACTTTATAATTACCGCTTTTTTTCATTTTCGATACATTTAGAGGAGATTTAACTTTAAAACCTATACCTTTCAGTTTAGTTTCCACTTCAGCGACTTTTTCATAAAAAGAAGCGCTTGAACATATAACAATTGTTTTTTTATTCTTTCTTTTCATAAATTATTTTTCAATTTATACGCTAATATATCATAACCATTTTCGGTATGATCTTCTTTATCCACACCCCATGATTCTAATACATCGCTTAATTCTTTTTGAATTTTTTCTGTCTCATCTACATTTCCAAATTTTTCTAATTCTATATACTGACCCAGTTCCACAACATTATCAATGCAAATTTCAATTTCTCCTAATTTATAAGTTTCTCTATCTTTTTCGGTTACGCAAAATTCATAAAATCCCAAAGCAAGAATAATTGATTCTAATTTGGCTACATCTTCTTCCTTTATTTCAATTTCGTGCTCCTTGCAATCTGATTGATTTGTTGTGGGTTGTTTGAGAGTAAAAATTACTTTTTTACCATTTTCTGATTCCTGTTTTCTAATTCTCAAATAGTTGATACCGAGTAAATTTGTACCATCTTCTATTTTTCTAATATGGTTTGGCCAAAAAACAATATCTCTTTGGTGTTTTTTGCCTAAAAATTCTGCCCCAGAATTTTTAATAAATTCTAGCACTTTCTCTTTATCTCTTAGTTTTGCTTTTACTTCTATTTCATTCATTTTATTTACCTCGTAAAATTTTATCCATTTTCTTGGCGATATTTATCATATCTTTTTCTTTTCGTCCTCGCGTTGTTTCGGCGCAAGTGCCAAGACGAATTCCTGATGGGTCCATGACAGAGCGAGGGTCACCTGGAATTGTATTCATATTTACAATAATTCCAGCTTTTTCTAATTTAATACTGGCCTCCTTTCCAGAAATTCCTTTCCCTTCCATCCATGTATCCATCAGTATTAAGTGAGAATCTGTCCCGCCTGAAATAATATGCCAGCCGAGTTTTTGCAATTCTTTTGCTAAAACTTTTGCATTTTTTACAACTTGCTTTGCATATTTTTTAAAATCTGGTCTGGTCGCCTCCGCTAAAGCTACGGCGACCGCTGCAATATTATTTTCATGAGGACCACCGAAGAGCCCGGGAATCACCATTTTGTCTATTTTTTTATCAAAACCACGGTCATCTTTTTTCACAAAAAGAATTGCATGCCTCGGCCCACGAAGAGACTTGTGAGTTGTCGTCATTACACTATCAGCATACGAAAAAGGTGATGGATATGCTCCTCCGGCTACAAGTCCAGCGAAATGCGACATATCAACGTGAAGAATTGCACTGCAAGCATCAGCAATTTCACGAAACTTTTTGAAATCAACAATCCTTGGATAAGCCGTAAATCCGCAAACAATGATATCTGGTTTTTCAGCGATGGCTAACTTTTTTAAAGCTTCATAATCTATCATTTCTGTTTTTGGATCAAGTTCAAATTGAATTGGTTTCCAAAGTTTACCCGTCATTGAAGCTGGATGGCCATGAGTTAAATGCCCTCCAGATGATAATTTCATTCCCATAATCTTTCCTTGTCGATCAGTTGGCATTAAAGCCGAATAAAGAGCAAAATTGGCCGGGCTCCCAGAAAGAAGTTGAACATTTACATGCCAATCTTCCTTTTTCAGTTTAAACAGCTTTAAAGCCCTCTCAATGCAAAGATTTTCAACTTTATCAATAATTTTATTTCCACCGTAATATCGGCGCCCTGGGTAACCTTCAGCGTATTTATTGGTCAATTTTGAGCCAAGAGCCCTTAAAACGTCATTAGAAACATAGTTTTCAGAAGCAATTAAATTTATAACGCTTTTTTGTCTTTTCTCTTCGGCTTTTATGAGCTTTTCTACTTGTTTATCGTGCATTTTTTTATTAGTAATTAATTTGTTAATAATCTGATTTTAACACGTTTGGCAAAAAATAAGAAAAGGGTATAATAAGTGTATGAGAAGCTATTTAGATATCGTTAAAAAAATATTAAATGATGGAAAATTAGTTGACACAAGAACTGGAGTAAAAGCTTATACAATAGCTGGGGCGATGTTTGAACACGATATGTCTAAAGGTTTTCCACTACTGACAACCAAAAAAGTTCCATTTCGTCTAGTAGCTAGTGAATTAGAATTTTTCATAAATGGCATCACTGATAAAAAATGGTTGCAGGATAAAAACAATCATATTTGGGATGAGTGGGCAAAACCGCAGCTTGCCCCCTATGGACACGATGAAGTTTCAAAAAAGAAAATGTTAGAAGAACGCGACCTTGGACCAATTTATGGTTTTCAGTGGAGACATTTCAATGCTCCTTACATAAATTATGATACAGATTACACAGGACAAGGTATCGACCAGATTAAAAAAATAATAGAAACACTAAAAACAAATCCTCGTGATCGTCGGATGATTGTCAGTGCTTGGAATCCACAACAGTTTAATGAGATGGCTTTGCCACCATGTCATTATGCATTTCAAATAACAGTGATAGATAATAAATTGAATCTTTTGTGGAATCAGCGATCAGTAGATACAATGCTTGGTCTCCCCTTCAATATCGCAAGTTACGCGTTGTTGTTACACCTACTAGCAAAAGAATCTGGATTTGAAGAAGGTAAACTTGTTGGATTCCTGGCTGATGTTCATATATACGAAAATCATTTAGAGGGAGCAAAAGAACAATTGTCGCGTGATCCAGAAAAATTTCCATTGTCAAAAATTGAAACAGAAAATTGGAAATCAATTTTTGATTGGCATATAGAAGATTCAAAAATACTAAACTATCAGAGTTACGACAGAATAGTATTTGAAATAGCAGTATAAAAATTACTTGTCCCGTACTAAATTTTCGATTAGATAGCTCAACGTGTATAATATGAATACAAAATGATTAAAAAAGATATGAAAAATTATAAATTTAAAATTTTAGTACTGGGATGATTCTATCAATAATATCAGCCATAGGAAAAAATAATGAAATTGGAAAAGGAAATGCCCTTCTTTGGGATTTACCTGCTGACATGAAGCATTTCAGAGAGACCACAAGTGGACACACAGTAATAATGGGGCAAAAAACTTTTGAATCTATTGGGCGACCACTTCCAAATCGCCGAAATATAATTCTTACAAAAGATGCTGATTTTAAAAGTGAAGGAATTGAAATAGTATACGGGGTAGATGAACTCATGGAATTACTTGAAAAAACAGAACCGGAAGATAGTGAATGTTTTATAATCGGCGGAGGACAAATATACAAACTATTCATGGACAAAGTGGATAAGCTTTATATTACTCATGTGGAAGTAGAATTCCCCGATGCCGATACTTTCTTCCCTCAAATTGATATGACTAAATGGCAAAAAATCTCCGAAGAAAAACACGAAGCTGATGAGAAAAATAAATATAGATTGTCATTTGCGGAATATAAGAGAAAATAAAAACCTATACAAACTCTGCCATGGCAGAGTTTGTATAGGTTTTTATTTTTTAATTTTAAATAATTTTTTCTAGAATTTTATCTATTTGTTTATATAAATTTTCCTTTGTCCCTTCGTTCACAATAGTCCAGTCGGCGCGAGCAATAGGTCCAGTCATATTAAGATTTTGTATCTGTGCATAATCACGTAAAATCACATCTTCTCTATTTAGAGGTCGGATAGGACGATTAGTCAACCTTGCTATTCTTGTTTCTGGAGAAGAATATATAGCTAAAACTTTGAAATCATCTCCAAACTCTTTTTTAACTTCTATATATTCTTCCCAGCTATACAAACTTTCAACTACCACACTTCCGTTTTCAAAAAGTTTTTTAATCTTTGGTAAATTTAAAATAGCATAAGCACCCATTCCTAAATTTTTCCTAATTTCTTCTCGGGTTTTTCGCTCATTGACTTCATTTACTTCAAGCCCCCTTTTCTTTACTTCATCTAAAGTAACATCACCGAAATAAACTTTCGGCCAATTTTTTTTCTTTATTAAATAATTGACTGTTTCCGTTTTACCAGCTCCGGGCAATCCTACGACTGCTAAAATTATTTTTGGCATTTTTGTTTTTTTATTTCTTACTAATATATTGTCTAAGAGTTACTTTAGCTAATTTAAACATTCTTTTTGAAGCTCTTATTACTGGAGTATTTGCATATTTATCACTTTCATAAATAACTTCTTTTATTCCATTTTGAATCATTGTTTTTGCACATTCATTACAAGGGAAAAGAGTACAGTATATTTTACATCCCTCTGTTGAATTATTAGCATTATAAACAGCATTCTCTTCGGCATGACAAACATAGGCATATTTTGTATTTTCAAAATTACCCTCTCTGTCCCAAGGAAGATCTTCATTTTTTATTCCCCTCGGCCAACCATTATATCCTGCCCCGACAACTACATTCTTCTCATTAACAACTATTGCTCCCGCTTGAGTAGAGGGGTCTTGAGATCTATCTGCTATAACATGAGCCATTCTTATAAAACACTCATCCCATGAAATACGGTTACGAGCTTCTGTCACTTTTTTATTTTTTGTGTTTTTCATAATCCATATTATAACTCCTAAAAAATTTATTGGCTATCTGAAGCAGCATCAAGAACTAAATAGACAGTTTTGTAAACTCCCTTTGATAAAACTTTCATACTTATTGTGTCTCCAACATTTTTACCACGGATTATGAAAAGAAAGCTTTGATTTTTATCAATTTTTATTCCATCGATCTCAAGAATAATATCATTTTCCAAAATACCAGCTTTATCCGCAGAAGAACCTGGAATAATCGCCAACTCACTCGCGGTCTTTCCTCTTTGAACTAATATTCCATAATTAACTGGTAAATTATTTTTAACTTTTAATTCATCATTTATAACTATATATCTTATTCCGACATAAGGGCTAATAATTTTCCCCGTTTTTTTGACTGAATCAATAGCATTTTTAACACTGTTGATTGGTAGAGAAAAACCAATACTTGAAGACCCCTGCACTACAGCCACATTAATTCCGACAACTTCTCCTTTAAGATTAAGAAGTGGCCCTCCAGAATTTCCTGGATTAATGGCAGCATCTGTTTGAATAACCTTATCTAAGTATTCTTGTTGACCAGAATTATTCCCGGCAGTAATAGATCTAGATAAATCAGAAATCACACCAACAGAAACAGTATTCTTAAACTCACCAAGTGCGTTACCAATAGCGATAACACTTTGTCCAACCTCAAGTTTATCTGAATCTGCAAATTGCAAATAAGGAAGATTATTTGCCGAAATTTTAATCAAAGCAACATCTAAAATACTATCTCGAGCAAGAACCACAGCAGGATATTCTTTCCCATTATTAAGAAGAACTGTGTAATCTACATCTGTTTTTTCTACTACATGACGGTTAGTAACAATCATACCATCGGCAGATATAAGAAAACCGGAACCACTGCCAAGTTGTTTTTTCTCAGTGCCATTTGGTGTATATACTGGTGTAGTAATAGATAATCCAGGGATGGCATTACCGTTTTGATCCAGAACATTTTCGTCTTTATATGTGACCGTATATTTTGGAACTTGTTTACTTATCACAATAGAAACAACAGCAGGTCTAGCTTTCTTGACTGCATTTACAACTGTATCTTCTTCACTTTTAACAATTTTGGTTGGTTCAATTGAATTTTCTTTTTTAAAATTACTAATTTTAGTTAAATCATTTGAAACTTCTGGTTTTTCTAAATAATTTTTAACAATATAATTAGAAATGTCATCACGATAAAACCATAAAAATCCAATGCCGATTACTAACAAAACTACAAAAGTTATAATACTTGTAACTACTATTCTTACAGAGGTAAGATGAAAGAATTTTATTAAATTTTTTTTATATATATTAAAAACTCCCATAAATTAAAATTATTATCTAATAATAAAAAAACCTAAAATCATTGCAACAAAATTAAGAATTGTATGAGAAACTGAGATTAAAACCAAATTTTTGTATTTATAATACATCCAAGCAAAACCAACTCCAGCAATGAACATTGCGGGTAAAACAATAAATGAATTTAAGTAAATGATATGAATAATAGTAAATAATGCCGCATTAAGTAAAATGATAAATAAAGGACTGGTAAATGCTCTACGGAGCATGTGCATTAAAATCCCACGAAAGACAAATTCTTGTAAGACACTGAGAGGAATAAATAAAAGCAAAAATCTAGCATTTTTCCACCAGTTTAAAAATGGTTGATGAATAGTTGTCTTTGCAAGAAACACAAGAAAAAAAATACCTATAATTGTAAAAATAATATATGGGATAGATTCTTTTGTCCAATTCTTTTTAATGCCAAAATCTTCATTTTTCCATTGTTCATGTCTAGCAATACCATAAATTAAAATCGAAATCGAAAGTAGAATTAATACTCGAAAATTACCTGGAATAATTTTGAAATATAAAAGAAGTGTTGGAATAAGAAACAAATACAAGATTTGTAGCCAAACAAGTTCTTTTTCGTGTTTAATTAAATCCATAGAAACATTATACTATTTTTTATTATATTTTGGATGACTTTCGGGAATAGAAAAAAGATAGTTTGCATATCGAGACATTGCAAAGAGTATGCTTGATAATCTATTCATATAAGAAATAGTATTGGGATTAATAATTCTACTCCCCTCGTCAGAAACAGAGATAATTCTTCTTTCAGATTTACGAGCAAGGGTTCGAGCAAAATCAAGTCCTGAACTAATAATACTTCCACCAGAAATCGTAAAAGATGTAATCGGAGGAAGTACTTCTCCAATCTTATTTATTATATTTTCAATTTTTGTTAATTCTTTTTTCCCAATAGACATTTTAGACCCACCAAGTTCTGCTTGAATAACAAAAAGATTTTGTTGAATGTCTTCTATAATCTCGTTATATAAAATTTTCTTGTTACCAATTTTTAACATTATTTTGTCAATGAGAGAATATACTTTTATTATTCCCAAGTATGCGTTCAACTCATCCACTGAGCCAAGCGCTTCTATGAGGATAGAACTTTTGGAAATACGGCCTTGCTTGCAACCAAAAAGAGTGGTTGTACCTTTATCTCCAAAGCCTGTATATAAGGTATTTTTGGCCTTTTTGAGGTGTTTTTGAGCTTTCTCCATATTTCAAATTATAACATGATTTTATTTGAAACAGAAAGATAAAGGTTGACTATTATCTCAAAAGCGATATAGTAATAAAGAACTTAAATAATTTTTAGATCTTTTAAAATTTTAAAGCTATGTGTAAAAATTGTTGGATTTTTGAAATTCCTCCTTTTCTTCCGAGTGAAAAAAGAAAGAGAATCGACTATGAAAAAAAACTCCGGGCAGAAATTTTAAATGCCCTCCCTAATGGAGTTTCAGCAAAGTTTGCCACGCCAGACGAATTACTGGATATGGTTACTGCTGTAAAACCAACAGAAATTGTCTTCAAAACGAATATAAACGAAGGCAAGATTACTATTCTTAAAAACCTCATAGCGAGGAAAGTCCCTCACCCGGTAAAATTAAACTGGGAGCACCGCGAAGCGGAACATGTTGTTCCCGCTTGATTTAAACAAGTAACTAGTTTCATCCAAATAATTACCCACAAATGCTAACCATGCACTTGTGGGTAATTTCTTATTATTTTTATTTATAACTCCCTACCACTTCCTTTATATTTTTGAATCCATCTTTTTTGAGTAATAGAGCGAGCTCTTTATTGATTTTAGAAAAAAATATATTTATTTATGGCACTTCTATAAACTCTATATGGTTTTGGTCCTACAAACGCTTTACCGTTTATAAATATTGTCGGAGTACCATATATATTAGTTTTATTAAGTTCTTTCACTTGATTTTCTATGATAGTTTTCGTTTCAACACTATCCATACATTCATTGACCTTTTTGACATCAAAACTAAAATTCTCTAGTATTTTATCCAAATTTAATTTATCTAAAATATAATTTTTATCTGTACTAAATAAATAACTATTAAAATCCCAATATTTATCTTCATACATTTTATCTATACAATATCCAGCATCTCCAAGAAAAGTAGTATCTCCTTTTGCTGGATAATGAGCAAAAGCATAATTGGCATTTTTATTTTCTATTAATTTCAAAATATCAGGATACGCCTTTCTACTATAGTCACAAGCATAACAACCGATAAATACAACTTGGTCTTTCTCTCCAATATTTTGAGTTGGGAAGCTAGAAAGGTCTACATTTTTAAGTGTTAGATTTGCTTCTGTTTGTTGAGTAATACCGCAAGTCGTATCATCCCCTAGGGCCGTGACTTTATTATTCTCTCCACTTGGGTCGAAAGCACAAAATCCACTTTGATTTAAACCATTACAACTTCCATAAACATAAAAATTATATCCTCCTCTAAATACCCATATAGCGCTTCCAACCATTAAAATAAAAAATATCCAAGATAATATTTCATAATGTTTATTGACCATCTTTGCGAGAAAGGTAGAACGAGCAATCAATTTTGATAAAATTTTTCCTTTTATTTTTTCTTGAAAACCTGTATTACAAGGTCTGAAAGTAATTCGTCGAAAAACACAATCAAAGGCTTCCTTGGCTAATGCTCTTTGAGTCGCGCTAAATATTCCTAAAATTGAAAAAATAATTAAAGCTAGTATGCAAGGCATATATTTACGTGTCCGGTACTGAGCTTTGCTCTAGTACTAGGATAATATTTTTATAATCTTATTTAAATTTGTAATAAATATTTCTGCTTCTTCCATTGTATTATATAAATATAAAGAAACACGTGCAGAATTGAAAATTTTTTTACCATCAAACCATGAATGCACGCAGTGTTGCCCTGAGCGTATTTCTATATTCGCCATTTCATCAAGCATGATTGCGAATTTATGCATATCTGTGCCATCAATATAAAAATTAATAATTCCAGACCTATCCTTTGGGTCTTTAGGCCCAATAATCTTTATTTGTGGAATTTTTTGTAATTCTTCTGTGATATAAGTGTTTAATTTAAGTTCATACTCTTTTATATCATTAAAATCAAACTGGCTCAAATATTTAACGGCCTCCCCTAATCCTATTATTCCAGCATAATCTTGAAGCCCTGCTTCAAATTTCTCAGGGACAGGCAAAAATTCATAACTAGTATAAGTTGAATATAATACTGTATCTCCGCCAACAATAAAAGGTTCTAATTTCTCTAATAATTTGTATTTACCATAAAGAACTCCAGTGCCAGTAGGCCCTAGCATTTTGTGCCCAGAAAAGGCTAAAAAATCAACATCTAAATCTTGAACATCAATTTTCTTATGAGCGATACTTTGAGCAGCATCTAAAAAAACTAGAGCATTATTTTTGTGAGCAATTTCTACTATTTCTTTTATGGGATTTGTAGCACCATCTAAGTTTGAAGTATGAACTATTGAAACTATTTTAGCTCCAACAATCATTTGAGATAAATTATTTAAGTTGAAACTATCATCTTCATTTGAAGGAATTATTTTCACAACAATACCTATCTTGTCTCGAAGTAATAACCACGGAACTAGATTTGAATTGTGCTCCTTATCAGAAATTAAAACAATATCTCCTTTTTTAAGACCGATAGAATTCGCAAATAAATTTGTTCCTTCAGTAGTATTATGTGTAAAAATTATCTCGTTCTCATCATTCGCATTTATAAATTTTGCAATAAGCTGTCTTGTTTCTTTTACTTTTTTAGTAACAGTGTCCCCTAGTTTATGAGAACTTCTACCCGCACAAGCGGGATAATTCAAATAGTAGTCATTTATAGCATCAATGACTTGGTTTGGTTTTAAGCTCATACAAGCACTATCAAAATATATAGGCACAGACCCATTCTTTCTATTTAAAATATTAAAATCTGTCCTTATTTTCTCTATATTAAACATAAATTACAGTTTATTGACTTAAGAATTTTTCTATAAAATTTTCCAATCATTTATTATTCAGTAGTAACTCCATCAAAATCGGCCCTATTACTTTCTGCTTCATTTTTAGTCGCGCGAACGATGCCATCTTTGTGATGAGCCGGAGAATAAATTGTGTACATTTTAAGTCCATCACTATTCGCGATAACATTATGATTTGCTCCGGATGGAACAATAACTGCATCTCCATCTTTTACTTCATATTCTGTTCCATTAATTACAACTTTACCACTACCCTTTTCAAAACGGAAAAACTGATCATTATCAACGTGTACCTCCATACCAATTTCTTCATTTGGTAATAAACTCATAAGAACAAACTGACAATGTTCACCTGTATACAAAACCTTGCGAAAATTATTATTTTCTGTAGTTAAACTCTCTATATTATCTTTGTATCCTTTTTTCATTTTATTTTTGAGGACTGTTGTTATGTTTAATTATTTCCTAAAACTTTTGAGTACAAAAGTTCGGACGATAAAAGTATTCTTTTATTTAGTCTTTTTAGCTACTACTTTTTTGGTTACTGTTTTAACTGCAATTGTCTTTTTAATAACTGGAACAATTTTTGCCATGGGTTTTGTTTCCACTTTAGGTTGAGTAAGCTTTTCTATTGCACTTATTAGACGATCAAGCTTTGCACTTATATCTGCTAATTGTTTAGACATGTCACCTTGGACAACAGCAGGCTTTGCAAAGGAAGATTGTGCAGGACTTGCATTGTAATCTCTTTTTGGCCCTCTGTCCCCAAAATCTCTTCGTGGTGCTCTATCATCATCTTTTCTCTTACTTGCAAAACAATCGTTGCAATATACTGGCTTATCGCTTGATGGACGGAAGGGAACTTCACAACTTTTGTGACATTCATCACAAACTGCTTTATACATAGTTTTTTCTCCTCGATCACTACCACTGCCACTATGATACCCTCCACCACGATTACCTCCCCCATTACCACTCCTAAAACTACCTCCTCCTCTATTACCTCCTCCTTGAAAATTTCCCATAAAATTATATATGTTTTTACCTGCCTATACTAGACAAGTTATTATGATTATATTTAGATTCTATGCTTTTTAACCCCAAAATGCAAGAAGAAAGCAAAATTCTTTTTTATGATATTAAATTTTCAAGTTGATTGTCTAGGCCGATGTTGTCTTTGCATTTTTATAAAATTATGGTATAAATTGAGAAAATAAACTTCCTTTAAAAAACAACCAAAAAACACTATCTACAATGAGACAATTAAAAATCACTCAACGGGTCACTAATCATGATCTCCCTTCTCTAGATAAATATCTACAGGAAATTGCTAGAGAAGAAATGATATCTCCTGAAGAAGAATTAGAATTGGCACAAAGAATAAGAGAGGGCGATAAAAAAGCACTGGAAAAACTGGTACTGGCCAATCTGCGCTTCGTAGTTTCGGTCTCAAAACAGTATCAGAACCAAGGGTTACTTTTACCTGACCTTATTAATGAGGGGAATATAGGATTAATTAAAGCCGCTGAAAGGTTTGATGAAACCATGGGCTTTAAATTTATTTCTTATGCTGTTTGGTATATTAGACAATCTATTTTACAGGCAATTTCCGAACAAGCTAGAATGGTCCGCATTCCAATCAATCAGACAAGTTTATTGAGTAAAATCAATAAACTATCTTCAAGATTTTTGCAAGAATACGAGCGAGAACCATCATCTGATGAACTTGCTACATCATTTAATTTACCTAAATATAAAATAAATGATGCACTCAATAATCAAGGTTGTCATTTTTCACTTGACTCATCTTGGGGCGAAAATGAAAATAATAGATTACTTGATATTTTGACTGACGAGAATTCCCCATCTGCTGATGGTGATCTAATGAAGATCTCATCACGTAAGGAAGTTGAAAGATTATTAAAAACACTTCATGGCCACGGACGTGAGAGAGAAGTTATTGAGATGCTTTTCGGACTCGGTGAATATGAACAAGAAATGTCAAAAAGTGAGGTTGCCTCTAAATTAGGCCTAACAAAAGAAAGAGTTAGGCAATTAATGAATAACGCAATTCGCCGTATAAAAAAACAATTAAATATTCTAAATGAGTTATAGGGAATTGGGGTGTTCGCTAAACGAACACCCTTTTTTAAATCTAATCTAATTTAGTCTTTCCTTGTTCTGTGAGAACTTTATTAATATAAAAACGCAAACTTAAAATACGCCCTAGCATAACACCCCCAACAAAGCTACTTGTTGTGTCATATCCTATTTTTATTATACCTATTTATCTACAATAATACCAAATTCTTTTAGGGTTTCCATTACTGTATCAACGGGGAGACCAATGATATTTGACGAATCCCCTTCTATTCTTTCGATGAATTTATCTGCGATATCGTTTAGGGTATAAGAACCAGCATATTTGAGTGGGTTACCATTTTTAATATAATCGTCAATCATTTCGTCTGACAATTCTTTAAAAGTAACTTTTGTTTCAACTACTTTTGAAATAGATTTCTCTTTCTTCGTGTCAATGATAGTAAAACCAGTAAAAACAGAATGAGTATTTCCACTTAGTGTCCTTAATGTGATTTTCGCCTTTTCTTCTGTATGCGGTTTACCTATAACTTTATTCTGAAATGATACAAATGTATCTGCGGATATGATAATTGCATCTTCAAAATTTTTGGCAACACTTTCAGCTTTTCCTCTCGATAAAAACTTCGCTAATTCATCGGGCATTAAATCCAAGGTCATATCTTCCTCATAATCACTTGATGCAACTTCAAAAATCAAACCGGCGTTTTCAAGTAATTCTTTTCTATGTGAAGAAGTGGAAGCGAGAATAATTTTTTTCATATTTTTATTATATTAAATTAATAGTTAAAATCCCTATTGTCTATTTTTTGGCTGGGAGACTAGGGCTCGAACCTAGATAAACGGTTCCAGAAACCGTTGTCCGACCATTAGACGATCTCCCAAAATATCTACGACCCCAACATAGTACCACAAAATGATAAAAAAACAACGGTTGAAAAACGTTTAAAATTAGGTTACAATAGCCTTTATGAATAATAATAATGAAAGAAATATAGAGGAGGAAATAAAATTAAAAATGGTTCAGGAGGAGTTCCATAATGGGATAGATACTGTAAATAAATTTAATCCATCGGTCTCTTTCTATGGGTCAACACGAGTAAATGAAGGTCATCCATACTATGAAAAGGTTAGAAATTTAACCTTTAGAATTGCCAAGGAATTAGGTTATGCTATTTTATCTGGTGGAGGCCCGGGAATAATGGAAGCTGCAAATAGAGGAGCATTTGAAGCAGGAGGTAAATCCGTAGGACTTACCATAAAATTGCCAACTGAACAAATAGCTAATCCTTATATAACAGATGAGATACAATTCCATTTCTTTTTTACAAGACAATCGGCAATGTCGTATTCTACAGAGGTCTGTATTTTCTGCCCTGGTGGATTTGGAACACTTAATGAACTTTTTGAAATTCTTACATTGCAACAAACGGGTAAAATAGGAAAAATTCCTGTAATTCTTCTCGGGTCTGATTATTGGAATCCAATAGTAAAAATGATAAAAGAAAATTTATTAGAAAAATTTCAAACTATAAACAAAGAAGATATAAATATGTATATCGTAAAAGATGATGAAGATGAAATCCTAGAAATAATCAAAAATAGTAAAATTCGTAACGGGGACGACTCATTAAAATAACCCGCCGACATCTGCGAAGTTGTGGTGGGTTATTTCTTTTTGTTCTTAATACAAGATTTAATAAAAGCAGTAAATAGTGGATGAGGGGATAATGGTCTTGCTTTAAACTCTGGATGAAATTGTGTCCCCAAGAAAAATGGATGCTTATTTGATGGCAATTCGGCAATTTCACAAAGTTTACCATCTGGTGACATTCCAGAGAATATTAGCCCAGCTTTTTCTAAAGCTTCCTTATAATCATTATTCACCTCATAACGATGACGATGACGTTCTGAGATTTCCGATTTCAAGTATGCTTTTTGTGCAATAGTCCCCTTTTTTAAACGTGCTGGGTATGCCCCGAGTCGCATACTTCCACCTAGATTTTTATTTTTAATTTTTTCTTTCTGGTCTTCCATTACATCAATAACTAGATTTTTAGAGTTTGGATTTATTTCACGAGTATTTGCATCTTTTAATCCCAGTATATTTCGAGCATATTCAATAATCATAAGTTGCATCCCATAACATAATCCAAAGTATGGAATCTTTTCACGTCTTACATAACCAATAGTAGAGATTATACCTTCAATTCCACTTTCTCCAAAACCACCTGGAACAAGAATTCCATCATATTTCTTAAGGATAGATAATGGGATTTTTTTTGATTCAAAATGTTTAGAATTAACACAAGCAATTTCTACTTTAACACCAGATTTATAAGCTGAAAACTTTAGAGCTTCAAGAACTGATATATATACATCTGAAAGTACAAAATCTCCTGAATCAAAATACTTACCAACAACTGCTATTTTTATTTTATCTTTACCATTCTTTGTTTTAGCTACAAAATTTCTCCACTTTGAGAGATTAGCTCGACTCTTAGTAAGACCAAGCACTTTTTCTAATATTTCTCCTAATTTATCTTTCTCAAAATTTAAAGCTACATCGTATATACTATCTACATCTGGAGCAGATATAACATTCTCTTCTGAAATATTACAGAATAAGGCAATCTTTTCTTTTCTTTTCTTATCCAGAGGAACTTCACCACGAGCAATAATAACATCAGCTTGAACTCCAGCCGAATTAAGGGTTCGTGAAGCATATTGAGTTGGTTTAGTCTTCATCTCACCTAACCTTGAAGGAATAGGAAGATATGATACTAGAACGAAAGCTACATCATTATGATGTTTGGTCTTAAGCATACGTGCTGCTTCTAGAAACAAAATGTTCTGATATTCACCCACAGTACCACCAATCTCAATAATAGTAATATTTGCTTTGGCTTTCTTTGTAGCTTCTTCTATTCTTCTTATGACTTCAAAAGGAAAATCAGGAACAACTTCGACATTCTTACCTTTGTATTCTAAATTACGCTCTTTACGAATAACTTCCTGATACACACTACCAGTAGTCATATAATTCATACGAGACAAGTCTATACCTAAGAAACGCTCATAATTACCCATATCTTGGTCACATTCATAACCATCATCCAAAACAAAAACTTCTCCATGTTCTGTAGGATTCATGGTCCCAGCGTCAATATTTATATATGGATCAATTTTAATAGATGTTACAACATGCCCACGTGCCTGCATTATTTTACCAATAGAAGAAGCAGCTACTCCTTTACCAACGCCAGAGATAACTCCACCAACAACAAATATATATTTGCACTCAGATAGTTTTTTTTCTACTGTCTTTCCTCGTTTATTTTTCATCATAAATTACTTTCGTAAGTATCGGTGAATAGCAAAGATACTGGAAATACTTCCAATAATCACGCCAGACCCAAGCATAATAATAAACAACTGGAAGAAATTTGATTTGAAGTATGTGTATAAATTAATCCCAACGAAATCCGTCATTTGATTGCCCAACCAAATAGATACAGGGAAAAAGATTAAAACAGTAAGAAGAGAAGCGACAATACCGACAAGGACACCTGAAACAATAAACGGTCCACGAATATATCTGCCTTCAGCACCCACAAGCTTCATAACACTTATTTCTTCACGAGACATATAAATAATAAGTCGGATGGTATTAAATGTAATAAGAAGAGAAATTAAAATAAGAATAAGAGAGACAGCAAAACCAAGTTTTTTGGCTCCATTAATAATAGAAGTAAGTCTATCTATAACAATCTTATTCTGGTGATAATCAATTTTGTCAATAATGGTTAAAGCCCCTTTTGAAAGAGCATCTTCGCTCTCAAAATATTTGGCAATATTCTCATATTGAGAAGGGTCTTTTGCTTTAACATTAAGAGACGCACCTAGTGGATTTGAGTCTAATTCATCAAGAGCTTGAAGTGTTAGATAATCATTTGAGTGTTTCTCTTTAAATTTTATTAAGGCATCATCTTGGGAAGTATAAGTTACATCTCTAACTTCCGGCAGATTTTTTAACGCTCCTTCAATATTTTTAATAGAGGACTCTGGAGTATCTGAAACAAAATAAACAGTTACATCAACTTTTTCTTTTATATCATTGAGAGAAGAATTTAGTGCGGCCTGTATAAATATAAGAGATGTGACAACAAAAAGAGTTATGGTCATGACAAGAATACTGGCGACAGAAGTAAAACCACTGCGTTTAAAATTACGATAACCTGAAACTATTATTCTTTTTAATTTAATAAAAAACATAGGCGTATTATAACATATATTTACCATCTTTATCATCCCTAATCACACGGCCATTTTCTAGGGTGATAACTCTTTTTTTGACCTGGTCTACTACATTTCTATTGTGAGTAGTTAGAATAACTGTAGTTCCTAAATCATTTATCTTTTTTAGAAGGTTGATAACCTCACTGGTATTTATAGGGTCAAGGTTTCCTGTGGGTTCATCGGCAATTATTAAATCAGGTTGAGTTATTATTGCGCGAGCGATAGCAAGACGTTGTTTTTCTCCACCAGAAAGCTGGTGAGGGAAAAGAGATGCTTTTGCGGTCAGGTCTACTAACTCAAGCACATGAGGGACATCTTGAGCAATTTCATGTTCATTTTTCTCTATTGCTTCCAAGGCAAATGCAATATTTTCATAGGCCGTCTTATTGGGCAAAAGACGAAAATCTTGAAAAACTATCCCTACTTTACGACGAAACTTTGTCAAATCTTTACTTGAAAGCTTGTGAATATCTTTAGATTCAAAGAAGACAGTCCCGCCTGTTGGTGATTCTTCGGCTAAAATTAATTTAGTTAGTGTAGTTTTGCCAGCGCCTGAGTGCCCTACTATTGCCACAAATTCCCCTTGTGTGATTGTAATATTAATATCTTCTAGAGATACACTGCCTGAATATTTTTTTGTAACATTATTGAAATAAATCATCCCGTTATTAAGAATATCACAAATTGCGTTCTGTTTCAATAAATTCATCTATCTGACCATCCAAAAGAACAGAGTCAACATTATTAATTTCAACTCCCGTGCGGTGGTCTTTGACCATTTTATATGGATGAAGGACATAAGAGCGAATTTGACTTCCCCATTCTATATCTGTCGTCTTTGAGATGGACATTCCGTCTTTTTCTCTCTTTTTATCATCTTCTCTTTTCTTGAAAAGTTTACCTTTTAGCATTTCAATGGCTTTTTCTTTGTTTTGTTCTTGAGAACGCTCTGATGTTACATGAACAGACAGATTGGTTGGCAAATGGACTACCCTGACAGCGGTCTCGCGTTTGTTTACATTTTGCCCACCGGGGCCACCTGACTTTGAAAGCTCAATCCGAAGGTCATTTGGGGGGATTTCTATGGCGCTATCATCTTTCGCAAATTCTGGAATCACTTCAACGAGAGAAAAAGAAGTGTGCCTTTTGGCATTCGCATTAAATGGAGATATTCGAACTAATCGATGTACACCTGATTCATTTTTTAAAGTGCCATAGACCCCCTCGACCTTCGGCCACTCCCCCTTCGCAGGGGGAGAAGAAACTTCAACAGAAACATTGCGATATCCATCGTTGTCATTTTTATTTTCATGGATTACCTCCCAAGACCAACCTTTTCTCTCAAAATATTTTGTATACATTCGAAGCAACATCGCCGAAAAATCTTCGGCATCATCACCCCCAGCGCCTGAAAGAATTGAAAGTATGCAATTCCCTTTGTCATATTTTTGATTTCCTAGAATTTCATCTTTCAAAAATGCAATCCGTTTGATTGTCGCTTGTGCAGAAATTTTATCATCCCAAAAATTCCCTTGCGCCGTTTGTGCCTCAAGTTCTTCTATTTCTTTCTGAATTTTTTCTTTGTCCATCACTTATAAAATACCACAGTTCACAAAAATAAAAAACCCCTATATAATAGGAAGATGACTATTAATAAAAGTATTGATGAACTCATCGGGGAAACCCCAATGCTTGAAATATCGACCACTAGGTCGGATTGGAAGATTTATTTAAAGCTGGAATATTTTAACCCAGCTGGAAGTTTTAAAGATAGGACTGCTCAAGTCTTAATGAATGCAGCCGAACAATCTGGCCAATTAAAAAAAGGAATGGAAATTTTTGAATCTTCTTCTGGAAATACAGCCAAGGCCCTAGCAATGCTGTCAGCCGCTCGGGGATATAAATTCACCGCTATCGTTGACAAACATGCTCCAGCCGATAAGCTTAGGTCAATCAAGGCCTATGGCGGCAAATTACATTTCTGTAGTGACGAAGAAGACCCAAAGGGTGGGCATTTGGTTGATGTCCGTCGCAAAACTGCTAAGCGACTGGCTGAAGAAAAAGGCGGAATCAATCTTGACCAGTACGACAACCCTGAAAACCCCAAGGGCTACTACAACACTTTGGGTAAAGAAATTTTTGAACAAGTACCTGATGCTGATTATTTAGTTGGAACAATCGGTACTGGTAGTTCCCTATCTGGATCTGGCCGATATATAAAAGAACATGGACATACTAAGGTAATCGCCCTAGAGCCAAAAGGTTCCAGTCATTTCTCCCCACGCGGACATGGTTATTTTATTTCCGGCCCAGGATATCCAGCCGGAGCTATTCCACCTAAAAATATTAATACTTCTATTTTTGATAAACATGATTATGTTGCGGATAAGGAAGCATTTAATACTATGCGCTTTTTTGCTGAACAGAAAGGATTGCTAGTTGGAGATTCAAGTGGAATGGTTCTTTATTATGCGATGAAATTTATTAATGGAGAACCGATTTCAGAAAAAATAAAAAATATGGTCTTAATTATTGGCGACAGTGGTGAAAGTTATCTTACCCACGCCTTTAATGATGACTGGATGGCTGAAAAGGAACTTTTAGATGAAAAAATAACTCAAGAATTAGCAAATTTTTATATTTAATTTAATGAGTATCTTTTAAAATCAGCTAGAACCTATTTTAGTAAAAATTGTTCCTAAAAACCTATCAAACGAACTAATGCGCACGCTCCGCGTGCCTCTTAACTTTAAACTAATTACCACGCTCTACTAATGTGCTAATTCCAAATGGACTCGGAAAATGGAAACAAAATTTTGGGGATTAGGATTTCCATTTTCCTCGGCTATATCTTTTGGCGAGATTTCAAATTCTGCCCGCAGGAAAAACTCAAAATCAAAATACAAAAATCATTGTCTCGGGCATTATACCATTTTTCTACTTTGGTGGTTATTTAAAGTTTTGAGGTGCACCCTCGGCATCCGCCTCGGGCATTTCCGCTAGGGCTACGAGTGCCTAGATGCCTATGAGCGGGCAAGCAAAATATCCGAACGGCTCAAATACCAGTAAATGAGCCGTTCACTAGATTGCCCGCAACTTCTTGGGGAGAGGAAGTTTCCTCTCCCCGGGTCGGGCTCTGCTGGATTACCAGCAGTCTGCCCTCGCCATCCCCACTCTACTTTATTCATATCCGTGTTTAGTGTGTATAGCTTTCGCCTTTAGATTTTAGTATTGCACCAGCTGGGCGGCACTCGTCCTTTAGTCATGGACACCCTAGCGGAAATGCCCGAGGCGGAAATACTCGTGCTTGACCCACCCTCCCGTTCGCGCACTAAACCGCCGTGAGGAAAAGAAGGACGGCGACTCCCCGAAAATTAAATTCTGGAATACGAAACTGCTTTTCCAATTTTACCAACTTGTTTTATTTTTCCTTCTTTCTCCAATTGTGAAAGGTATCTAGTTGCAGTTGCATCCGAGACATGAAGAAATTTCTCGACTTCGTCGTTTGTGATTTTAGATTGTTTAAGAAATAAAGTCATAACACGATCCAGCTTTTTTCTTTTTCCAATTTGTATTTTACTTAGAAATCTTTGCCATAAATTTTTTTGGGAGGGTTTAGTTGAAACAAGAATGGGGTTAGTTTCTACTGGTTCAGGTTTTACTTCGGGGGTTGGTTTTGTCTCTGTTTTAGTTTCTGGGAATTCTACTTGCTCGCCTAACGGCTCGCTCGTAGAGTTCAACGGCTCAGATACCGGTATTTGAGCCGTTTCGGGTTCAGGAGATTCTATGGGTTCAGAAACTGGCTCGGGGTTAGGTTCATTTGGGACTTGTTTTTCTAGAGTTTCTGGCTCATTTACTGCTTCCGTAGGGGTAGAATTTGAGGGTGGTATATCATTACTTTTCACTGAAAAGTCGTTCGGTGAGCTTTCTAGGGCATCAAGAGGTGCAACGGAAGGTTCAGAATGTGCTGTGTTTTCAGTGCCTTGCTCTATGGACTCTTGGGGGCTTGTAGGTGAAGGGTTTTCTTCGGAAATTGGATTTTGAGATGCGTTTTGGTCGTCGGGCATATATTTTATTTTATCATTCTTTTATAATTTAATCCTAGTTGTTTTTGATAGCGAGATATCCCTCCAAATTATAAATAAACCTATCATTGACTTGAATAATTATATTATTTTTTACAAACAATTGAAAAACGTCTGCAAAACTTAATTTTAATTTTCTTTGTCCAACATCTAATCCGTGGCACATTGAGACGGGGAAATTATATCCTTCACTTCGAGCATCTTTATACCACTCACTGGTTGTTTTGTATTCTTCTATATTTTTCATAATGATTTTTTATTATTTACACTCTTTACATGGCATCATTCCGGTGAACCACGGCCAATGACCAATGTCATTATCAATCTCATCATAAGAATTTGATATAGGCCTATGAATTTTATTTTTCTTACACTTATGACATAAGATGCCGTCGCAAAGACAAGACACAGAGAGGTATTCTTCACTCTTTTCTACTTCTGCTTTGTAAAAACAAGAGTCGCCCCAATTTAAGTCTTTCTCTTTTACCTCACCTTTATACTCTCCACATACTTCACACCTAACTAAACCTTCTGGTATTTTCTTCATAAAATAAAAAATTCCTCTAATAAAGAGGAAAGAGTTTTTGTGCGGACTAGGCACAAACACATCTTTCCTGACACTTTCGTGTCTGGTTGGATTTAGCACCTTACCGAAGCAGGTTGCTGTGGGGTCATCGAGCCAATTCTCTACCACCACTCTTGATCGAACTATTCAGTTGTAAGTATATTATAGCACACTTAACCCATTCTCACGTTCGCGCACGAGAAAGCACTTTCTTGAAATTGTAAAATTTTAAAATAAGTATATAATTCAAAAATTAAAGTCCTTTAAAATACTAGTGGGAAAAACTTAGGTGCCGAATTTTATTCTCTATGGGATCAACTTATCCTCCTCCCCCTCGTTTGTGCTTCTACGAAGCTTAAACGAGGGGGTGAGAGGTTCGATAAGCCCCTAGATTATTAGAATTAAGCAAATAACTGTTATGACTAAAATCAAAACAGGTGGCACTGCTCCTAAGTCAGGGCAATATCAAGTCTCGGGAACGAAACGCGAGATTACTCTAACTAAAGGTGAGCGCGTTCCTCCTTACGGAGGCGACGCGAAAACCTTTGTGCTTGTCGATAAGACAAAGCACAAGTAGTAGTTAGCCATTTACCTTTCCCACTAGTATTTTAGGGGATTTTTTATTTCACCGTATTCAGCAATTCATTATTATACTTTTTCATCACTGTCTTGTTTGTTGGTTTATATGCAATATTATCTTGAACTTTTAAATATATCTGATTTTTTGAATGATCGGTTAGTGTCATGTCATCACTCACAAAATCTATAATTACATTACGGTTTCTGTTTTGTGTAATTTTTGCATGACTAAACGCATCTATATAAACCATATTTTCCCATTTATCTAACAATTTGAAATGGTGGATACTTTCTGACCACGCCAAAGGAACAACATGATGAAGTTCAAATCCCGTTACTTTTTCAATTTCATTTTTTACAAAATACTGGTATTTCTCATTTAATGATCTATCTAGTCTTGTGCTTATTATTGCTGTTTCAGCAAAACCATTTATTCCTCCCTTAAGAACTAATTGATCGCCCCTGACTTCAAAATAAACTGTTTGATTTAGAAGATAAAATACTTGTACGGCTTTATTATGCCAATTATGAAAATCTCTTTTCTTTGTCTTATTTCCTGCAAACTTTTTAGGATTTAGCTCAACTTTTAAAGTTTCAATTACAGATTTTCTTTGTGTGGATGTTAAATTTCTATATTCTTTTATTAAATCGACTGCTTCATCTGTGCTTTTGTTAAAACTTGTTTCCGTTCCTACTGCTGAAACAAAAAACATATATTCAAAAATGTTTAGGTTATCTATTCCATACTCTTTATCTCTTAATATATCCAAAATAATGTCAATATAACCACCAAGTAAATTATCTATTCCTTTTGAAAATATAAAGTATTGCTCAAGAATAGTTTTCCCTTTTATCAACTTTAGTCCTTGATTACTCAGCGATACATATTTAACACCTTGTTTTGAAAATGGGTCTGTTGGTTTTTTATCTTTATCATACCTAACAATAAGTCCCATTCTGTGCAAATCGGGAAATAAATTTTTTCTCATAGCATCTTGCGTTCCTATTCCTTCTTTACTTGTTATGCCTTTTGTTTTTTCTTTTGCGTCATTACAAAATTGAGCGTATGTAGCTTCCTCTGCTGTATTTTGTGGTCTTTTTGAAATATCAGCCGTACGAATAGGCATAAGCATTTTATTTGGAGCATATTGATTAAAAAGTTTTAATATATCTACAACTTGTTGCATGATATATCTGTTATGTTGCGAAGAACGAGAACCACGATATTTGTCGTCTTTAATTCTAAAATCTATAAATTCTAGTGCCTTATTTCCTTGATTGATATTATTTATCGGCATATAAATATAAATTTTTTTCTGCTAATTTAACATATTTTTTGTCTATATCGGAACACAAAAAATTTCTACCTAGTATTTTTGAAGCAACTGCTGTCGTTCCGCTACCGACGAAGCAATCCAAAACTAAATCTCCTTTTTTAGAACTTGCTTTTACAATTCTTTCAATTAAATCCAACGGCTTAGGTGTTAAGTGTTCCATTTTTTGAACTTTCCCATTTATTTTTCTTTTGTGTCGTTCACTAGTGATGTGCCAAACTTCTCCACAAAATCTTCCGTTCGGGTTAGGAAACCATCTCTCACCATTTTTTAAGATTCCTTTTTTAACGGCGTGTTCTATTCTGTCTGTGGATTCATAAGGAACTCTTATATCGTTGTAATTAAAAATATGTTTATCAGATTTTGTGAAAAATAGTATTGATTCTTGTCCATTGCTATATTTTCTTTTTGATGTTCCAAGCCCATCTCTTTTGTCCCAAGTAATCCAATTTTGGAAAACCATATTTTTTGAAGTAAGATATTGTAAAATATATGCTGAGTTAAATGGTGTGTTAAAAATATACAAACTTCCATTTTGTGTTAATTTCGGTAATAATGCGTCTATCCATTTGTAAGTAAAATCCAAAAAGTCTTTATGTGATTTGAATGTATCCCAATCTGCCTTGCTCATATTATAAGGGGGATCAATAACAGCAAGATTGATTGACGAATCATCAACTTTACTTAAAAAGTCGAAGCAGTCTAAATTATAGATTTTGTTAATTTTAAGCATAAATTAAAATAATTTAGGTCGCAACTTTAATTTTATAATATCCTCATAACTTTTAGAAATCTCATACCCGACAAAATTTCTTTCTAATTCCTTTGCTACTTTTAAAGTAGTCCCTGATCCTGCAAATGGGTCTAAGACAACATCTTCAACAAAGGTAAATAATCTAACACAACGCCTAACAATTTCTTCTGGCATTAGTGCTGAATGTTCTCCAAAAGCCAAATCGCCTTTGCCGGGGATTGGAATATTCCAAATTTGCTTAGTAAATTCTACCCATTCTTTTTGGCTCAATTTACTTCTATCTTTAATTTTTGCTGGGAGATTATTTTCTGGAATTCCGTCTTTCACAAACACAGTTATAAACTCTGTTGTATTTTGAGCATAAAAATTTCGCGGATATGGATAGCTACCGAACATTAGTTTTTTGCTCGGATTCGTTCTATTCCAAAAATAAACATCCATTAAAAACAAATTAGTTTTTTTTAATATTGAGTGTTCTATGTCGTTGTTAATATTAAAAATGTGCCTGTTGTAATGAGTGATCAGATTTTTTTTTAACATCGGCATAAGTGGTGTATTAATTATTAACTTTCCATTCGGTTTTAATACACGCTCACATTCTTTCCAAACCAAAACCATTTCATCAATGTATTTTTCATAATCTGCGATATCACCAATTTGACCAGTTGCTTTTTGAGCTTTTTTATTTTTTTGATATCCGTCAAGAGAATAATCTTTTATATTGAAATAAGGAGGACTAGTTACAATTAACTGTACAGAATTGTCTGGTAATTCTGTCATTTTTCTAGCATCTTTAAAATAAACTTTGTTTATATATTCCACAGAGTAATTCTAACATTTTTTGCATTCTTTCCATAGCCTACCAATAAATTTCGCCCGCATTCCTCCCCAAACCCCTCCTGCGGGCAGAATTTGAAATCTCGCCAAAAGATACAGTCGAGGAAAATGGAAATCCTAATCCCCAAAATATTTGTTTCCATTTTCTGAGTCCATTTGGAATTAGCACATTAGTAGAGCGTGGTAATTAGTTTAAAGTTAAGAGGCACGCGGAGCGTGCGCATTAGTTCGTTTGATAGGTTTTTAGGAACAATTTTTACTAAAATAGGTTCTAGCTGATTTTAAAAGATACTCCGCAATCAAACTCAAGGGTTTTTCAGAAAAATTTTCGCGAGCAGAGCGAAGCTCTGCGTAGTGTGGCAAAGGGTTTCCGGACGCTTCGCGTTTTTTTAGGGTGAGGTTCAAAAATTCAAAAGCCCAAGATTTTTTGGAGGGAGAGTTTTTTGGAGGGGAGGTCGTACGTATTAGTCATTGTCACAGGTATTTTTCTGCGGAAAAATCCTGCGACCCCGCCTCGGCTCGCCAGCCTCCGGCCTTGCGAAGCTCCAAGTATTCGCTTCTCACCCACCCACGCCCATGCGCGTGTTAACCTTTGCCGATTTGCGAATCGGCAAACTCCCTTTGTAGTTTTATTTTAAGAAATAACTTCTCCTATGAATTTTTTTAAGGTTGATTTTTTTGTAGTCGTTGGACTTGTGTCGATCTCATTTTTCATAGCCTGCACTTTTCTTTTTGATGCGGTTGGTGTATCTAGCCAACTCTCAAGTTCTCCTATGGGTACAATAAAAATTTTGTATTTCTTCGCTATTTGTATTGCATCTTGAACCTTCTGACTAAGTGAAGCATTGGACGACAGAGAGACAACCCCATTTTCCTTAAATATATCTCTGTCTGCTTGTGATAAAGCATTTAAGAGGTTTTTCACCTCCTCTATTAAATTTTTTTCTGTTTGGTTAAGAGAAAGCCCTAAACATTCTCCTGAATAAAGAACATCGATATCCACTATTCCTACGGTTTCAATTTCTAAACTCTGTAAATGTTTGAATATTAGAAACAAATCACTTTTAGCATTGAGTCCAAGAAAATGAATATCAACCGTCGGTGTAGGGAAAAAAGATTGACTTGCATATTGATAAATTACTCTATCGTCTTCGGCTTCGCATAATACGGTTAATTTATTAAAATAAGAATTAAGCATGAGTTCATTATTATTTCTCGTTCTGGTATTTGAAGGTGTTCTATTAACTGTATAGCTTCTTTTACCTAGTTTCTCTTTTAAATGAACTACTTGTGTATCACAGGTAGTATTTGTGAGAACTCCTCTTAAAAATTCACTATCATGAGTAGAAATAAATATTTGCTTACCACTAGATGCGTTATCGGCAATGAATTTACCTAAACTTCTTCTTTGAGGTGAATGTAAAAATGCTTCAGGTTCATCAATTATGATCACATCCTTTGCGGGATTAAAGAGAGCGTATAATATTTTCAAGTAAGCTTTCAAGCCATCACCTTGAGAAGCTAATATCGGAGAATGTTCTGCCCAAAACTGACCTTCATTTCTACGGTTTGGAAAAGAAGCAGGTTTAGCAACATCAGGTGCTAAGCGGATATCTTTTTGTCCTTGCTCTAAGTCGTCAAAAATAATTTCTATACCAAAAACATCTTTAATATGATCTGATATTTTTTGAAAAAGAGAGTTTTGTGAATAAAAGTAATGAACTATATCTTTATAATTTTCATCCACCCTGTTTATTTGAGTAAAAAATGGTCCTGATAATCTTGAATCACAGTTTTCCATAGAAACAGACATATTATTAACAAAACTAAAATAATGCCAATCCCTATCTTTTGATGGATGAGTTATAGCTTCATATGTTTCAGAAGTATCCAGCTTTGCCTTCATTGCTTGAAAAACTTCATTATTCCAGTTTGAACTAAAAATATTTGCTCCTCCAATACTATTTATTTCTTGTTCTGTTCCCTCGTAAACAGCAAAGGCAGATACTCCGGGAAATAAACTATCAAATCTAGTCTTGATTCCAGACGCCTCAAATTTTACGCCTGTTATCCATTTGTTCTTTAACCCAATTTGACAGGTTTTACTTGCTTCTTCAAGCTCTCTTATAAAAGTACTTTTACCCGTGTTGTTAGCACCTAGAATTAGGTTTATATCAGCACAAGTTTCTGTATTGTTGATAATTTTAATTTCTTTTATTTTCATAACTATTTCATTAACTCCCCGACCGACACCCCGACCGCTTTTGCTATTTTTGCAATCGTTGAAAGAGTGGGATTTGTTTTACCATTTTCAATATTACTTATAAAACTTTTATCTACTTCAAGTATTCGGCCAATCTCGCCTTGCGAGATACCTTTTGCAGTTCTAATACGTTTTAGATTTTCGCCCAGTTTTTCTGATTCATTCATTATACACAGATTATACTCTATAGTTGTGCTTTATGTCATCAGTTGTGGTATAATACAACTATGCTTAAATACTTTTTATATGCTCGCAAAAGCACTGACGTTGAGGATAAACAAATCCTCTCTATTGAATCACAACTCGCCGAACTTCGTGAACTAGCCAAACGAGAAAATATTTATATTTCTGATGAATTTATAGAAAAGCGGTCAGCAAAAATCCCCGGCCGTCCAGTTTTTAACAATATGCTTTCGCGTATACAAAATGGTGAAGCACAAGGAATTGTTTGCTGGAAAATTGACCGCTTATCACGCAATCCAGTAGATAGTGGAAAAATACAATGGCTTTTGCAACAAGGAATTATCCAACATATTCAAACACACGGACAAAGTCATTATCCAAATGATAATGTGTTAATGATGTCTATTGAGTTAGGAATGGCAAATGAATATGTCCGCCAATTAAGCGAGAATACCGCCCGCGGACTACGACAGAAAGCACGAAATGGCGACTATCCCGGACTTGCTCCATTTGGATATATAAATAATTCCAATATTAAGAAAATTGCTATTCATCAGAAAAACGCAAAACTCGTGAAAAAAATATTTGAACTTTATGCAACGGGAAATGTCAGACTTGAAGACCTCGCAAAAGTTTTAGAAAATGGAAATGTAAAATCAAAAAATAATAATCGTGTACATATTTCACGAATATCGCACATTATTAGCAACCCTATTTATTACGGACATTTTCGCCACGCAGGCGAAATATACGAGGGCAAGCATGAGCCGATTATTTCCAAAGAACTTTTTGATAAAGCAAATGCTATTTTACGAGGCAAGGGTCGCAAACCAAAAAAGGAAGCTAACCCAAGACCATTTTGTGGACTTCTCTCTTGTGGTTCGTGTGGTATGGGAATTACTGGAGAGATAAAAATAAAACGACAAAAGAACGGGAATAAACATTTTTATACTTATTATCACTGCTCAAAGAAATCTAAAACGCAAAAATGTTTTGAACCGTGCATACGAGGCGAAGAACTGGAACGACAACTTTCGTCAACATTAAGCGAATATATTATGCCGAAAGAATTGGCAACAAAGTTTTTTGAAATGTTAGATATAGAAGAAGAGATGAATAAACATACTGCAAATGAAGCAGCGTTAGAATTGAAAGAAGAAGAACAAAACATTTCAAAAAACCTCGCCAGACTTACAGATGTGTATGTCGCACAAGATATTGAGCGAGAGGACTATTTAAAACGCCGACGTGAATTTATGTCCAACAAGAAGTCTGTCGAGGAGAAAATAGTGCGTCTTTTGAGAACCCCATCCGCGTGGATCGAACCGACACGCGAATGGATAAAAGACTCATTATTACTGGACGAAATTGCGAAAACGAACGACCTCCCCTCCAAAAAAATCTTCCTCCAAAAAATCTTCGGCTCGAACCTCACCCTAAAAAACCGCGAAGCGTCCGGAAACCCTTTGCCACACTACGCAGAGCTTCGCTCTGCTCGCGAAAATTTTTCTGAAAAACCCTTGAGTTTGATTGCGGAGCCGAAGGTGAGAATCGAACTCACGTTTCTACTTTACGAAAGTAATGTTCTACCACTGAACTACATCGGCTTATTCCCCCCCAGAGCCGTCGATGAGGATTGAACTCATGGTCTCTGACTTACCAAGTCAGTGCTTTACCACTAAGCTACGACGGCTAAACATTCACTTAAGAATACTATAAATTAAGTCTTTTCTCAATCATTGCGAAATCTATATTTTTTTGTTATAATATCGCTTTATATAGCGGGATAGAGAAATGGTATCTCGCAAAGAGAATATAGCTCTCATAACCTTTTAAGGTCGTGAGTATGATAAAGTTTTTTAGTAGAATAAATATAGCGGGGTAGAGAAATGGTATCTCGTAAGGCTCATAACCTTAAGACGGCCGTTCGATTCGGTCCCCCGCAACCACGCAAAGAAAATTTGAATAAATTTTCCGCGTGGCAGGCCACCCAATGGACTGTCACGATCAAAACAAGTTATACTTGTTTTTTTGCGTGTGTCGGGCGATAAATTGCAAAACAATTTATTTTGCGCGACGTGTGTCGGGCGATAAATTGCAAAACAATTTATTTTGCGCGACGTGTGTCGGGCGATAAATTGCAAAACAATTTATTTTGCGCGACGTGTGTCGGGCGATAAATTGCAAAACAATTTATTTTGCGC